>JAEEGL010983034.1_pt1 | contig 11439 bp, 11 predicted proteins | sample 9134231 | NCBI WGS metagenome assembly JAEEGL01 (sample SAMN16246548, study PRJNA631951) | gut metagenome | biome: gut microbiome; feature: rumen; material: fiber-attached | host: Bos | place: Iran: Karaj | collected 2018-10
AGTCAAAATATGATAATAAGTCATTATTACTATTATTAAAACTACCTGATGATAAAGCTTTTATTAATTCTTCATCAAAAAATTCTTTTGTCTCTTTACTATCAAACGTTTTTGGATTTGATGTATATTTATACGAACTATAAATAATATAATTAATTTTTTGTTTTAATTCCATATTAACACTATCCTATCATATTAATTATAACAAATAATTATATAAAAAGACAAGATATTAACCTTGTCTTAATAGTATGCTCTTAAAGCTTTTACTTTTTCATTTCTTTTTTCATAAATACGAACTTTAGCTAATGCTTTTACTACAATTTGTCTTACTCTTTCTGTAGATACATGAAGTATTTTAGCTATTTCTTCTAATGGATGTCTTTCGCCATCATATTCACATAAACCAAAACGCATTTTTAATACCAATATTTCTCTTGGTGTTAACGCTTTAAATATTACTGTTATATCTTCCTTTAGAGCATCTAGAGTAACCTTCTCTTCAACACTAAACTTTGATGGAACAAATGCACCTAGTGTACTATCTTCTTCTTCAGTTACAGGTTCATCTAAAGAAACTACTTTATACAATAATCTTTGATATTCTTCTACTAATTCAATTGGTAAAGAAAGTGCTTCAGCTATTTCTTCAGAAGATAAACTTCTTCTTTCCAATTTTTCTAATTCTGTTACATCATTTTTAAATTTTCTTAATGTTGTTGCTATATGTTCTGGCAATCTAACGTCAGAACTATTACTTATAATAAATCTTGAAATAGATTGTTTTATCCACCATGTTGCATAAGTAGAGAATTTATTACCTAAAGATATATCAAATTTAGCAATGGCTTTCATTAAACCTAAATTACCTTCATTAATTAAGTCAATTATATCAATATTTCTATTTTTATATCTAAAAGCCATTTTTACAACTAATCTTAAATTAGAAACAAACATTTTATCAAAAGCAAATTTATAATTTTTATATTCTTTTAATTCTTTTGATAATTCTTTTTCATTAAGTACATTAGTTGGACTTATATTAAAAATATTCTTTAATTCATCTTGATTTAATGATCTATTAACTTTATTAGCTTCACTTTTATATCTTTCTAGTATTTCAACTTCTTTATCACAACGACTATTTAATTTTGTATAAAATGTTATTAAATCATCAATTATTGCTTGATAATTTGGATTATTAATAAGTGAATTGAATAACAATGGTTTGTTAATAGAAGATACAATATATTTATCAACTTCATTAAGTTGTAATAACTTTTTATCTTCTGGATGTTTTAACATAGTTCCATAATATACTTCTTCTTCAGTAGTTAAAAGAGGAAATCTTCCTATATCTTTAAGATACATTCTTACAATGTCAGTAAAAACATCATCTTGAGAATCAAGCTGATTATCACCATCTAATTGATAATTATCATCAAATAATTCATCCTTTGAATCCATCTTTTATCACCACCTTAATAACCTTTTATAAATTACTATTTTCTTCCTTTTGCATTTTCAGAATTAACTTGATTTAATTCTTCAGGCATTATTAATCTATATTTTGAACGTCTTCTTAAATCAAATTGTGTTTGATCAGCTTCATCGATATCCATTGCATCAAAATAAGCTATTTTAAGGCTTTCTTTCAAACGACGTAATTCTTGTAGTTGTTCAGTTGAAGTAGCTTTTTTTCTTGGACGATCCTCTTTATAATTATTACACTTAGCAATAAATATCTCGTCTGCTTTACCTTCACTATCCATAGTTTGAAAACCATCAGTAATAAAATCATACATTTCAATAGGTCTAATAGTTTCATCAGCTACTTTTAAACATTTTGATGCATAGCCATTATCACATCTGCCACATACACCAGCACAACTTTCTTTCATAGATTTAAGCATTTCTGGAGTAACATATATAAGTGTTACTTCACCATTCTTTTTAACATATACAGTATTGTTTTCTTCCATTTAAATCTCCCCCCAAAAAACTTGTTTATTATACCATTTTTTAGGAAAACTGTCAACATTTAAAAAGATGATAATCTATTTATCATCTTTCTTTAACGGGTCAATCATAACCTTTTTTAATACTTTTGGCTTTTCCACTTTTGATGGATAATTTTCGATAGCTAAAGCCTCCATTTTTTCATCGAAAGCTTTATAGTCATAATCAGCAATACTTTTTCTTTTTAATAAACCAGATAATTCTTCTTTTTTAACTCTAGAAGCTTCTAATAAATCATCCATTTTGAAATTAATATGATCTATTGAAATAAAAGGTTTTTTCTCTATTTTACTGATTAAACTATTAATATCATTATATAGAATAACTAATTCTGTTTTAGTCTTATTTCGATCAAAATTAAACTTATTATTTAAACCACGATTAAATCTAGTATATATCTCATTAATACGATTTAAAATATCATCTTTAGTAAGCAATTTATAATCTTCTTTCTTTAAAGATAAAATGATTAATCTAGCTAATTCCATATCTTTAAAACGTAATAAAATATTTTTTATATAACTATCTTTCTTTTCTTCCTTTTTTTCTTCTTTATCTTTCTTTATATCAATTACTTTTGCGTTAACATTATCTAGTAAATCATCACATTCTTTTTCAAAATTAGTTATTATCTCATCATTATATAACAAATCATATTTATCTTTACTCTTAGTATATAATTCACCTCTTAATGAAACTATATGATCATATATTTCCTTATTATTACGTAAATTCTTAATTTTCTTTAATTCACGTTTTATCTTATTAATTTCACGTTCGTAATATCTTTTATTAAAACGATGTTTTTTGAAATCTTCTTCTAGTTTTCTTAATATTTCATAATCTTTATCAATAATAGTTGTTGATACTGTTATAAAATTAACTTTACTATAATTCTTTAATACTTCCGCAATAAAGTCTTCATCGATATTTTTTAATATTATAGACGTTTTCTTATTAAAATTATCAATTTTTTCTTCTATTTTATCTTCATTTTTATCATTAGTTATATTACTAACTTCTCGTTCTATTTCATTTTCTGCAACAAAGCTGATATCACTATTTTCAATTACTTTAACTGTTTTATCTAATTCAACAATACGAGCTTTATGTTCTTCTTTATGCTTTTGAATTACTTGATATTTATCAATAACTTCTTTTTTTTCTTCATTAGAAAAATCTTTTATTAATAAATTTAATAATTTAATAGTTAATCTAGTATCTTTTTCTTCTTCTAATACTTCTTTGTTTACCTTAACATTAGTTTTAATAAAATTAATTAATTCAATTTCTTCTTTTTCAATTAGCTTATCATATTTCTCTTCTAAGACACTTTTCATGATGCTGATACTATACAATAACTTATCTTTCTCAACAGTTGTAATAATCAAGTAAGGAGGTAATGTACCATCAAATACTTGATCAATACTCATTTGTCTTTTAACATTTGGATTATCTTTTTTTATTTCAACACGTCTTACTGTTTTAGTTTGTTTTTTCTTTTTACCAAATAATCTTCTAAAGAGATTTTTAAACCAATTGATTATTTTCTCTATTATTGTCATTTCTATCCCCTATTTTTTATTAAATTACTATAAAAACGTAGATCATTTTCATAATTATTTATTTTTTTACTTAGTTCATTAATTTCCTTTTTTAATTCTTCTTGTTCTTGTTGATTATCTCTTAACCCGGTATTTGCTTTAACATATTTTTTTACCCTATTTTTATTACTTTCAGTCATTTTATTCATAATAAAGAATGACTTGTGGATAGTTAATACACAAACAATTGCTATTATCGTAAAAAGGGCAAAAAATAGAATACTTTTTTCCAATACAGAGATAATAAACACAATAGATGCTAAAGCAAGTAAAATAATACTTGCTTTTTTAATATTTTTTAATTTATCCATATACTGTGTTGCAAATAATAAATTTGATTCTAAATCAATACTCTTTCGATAATATTCTTTATATTTTGAAACGCAATTAGATAATTCTTCTTTCTTTTTATTAAGGTTTTTAGTATATATATTCTTTTCTTTAGTTATAATATCAATCATCTTCGCACAGTATAAATAATCAATATCTTCATTATCTTTAATACTGCTTGTATTGTTTTTGTAATCGAAAGATACTTTATTATTTTCAAGTTCTCCCTTTACTTCATTAATTAATTCAAATATTCTTCGATCACCATTATTATCAGGATGATTCTCTTTTAATAGTTTTCTAATTGCTTTTTTAATAGTTGCATTATACTCACCATTATAACCAATTATTTTATATATACTTTCTTTATTCATATTAAACCTTATTTACTTATTTCTTCGATTGCTTTATCCTTCTGATTATCTATTTTTTCATCATATACATATTTTATTTCAATATCTGGTTCTATTCCTGCTTGATCAATATAATTACCATTTGGTGTTAACCATTCTTGATATGTATATTTAAACATTGCTCCACTTGATAATGTAGATATTTTTTGTACACGACCTTTACCAAATGTTTTGGTACCAATTATTTGAGAATGATATGTTTCTTTAAATGCGCCTACTAATAATTCACTAGCTGATGCACTAGCTCCATCGGCTAATACCACAACTGGATATTCTCTATATTCTTCAGTTTCATCATAAACTATTTCGACATTACCTTTTGTTTTTAATTGATAGATTGGTTGTCCTTTTTGCATAAACATTGAAACTATATCAGTTACTGTTGTTAAATATCCACCAGTATTACCACGTACATCAATAATTAATGAATCTATATTTTGATCTTCTAATGACTTTAATTCATTTTTAAATTGTTTTGTTGTATTACCTGCAAATACTGATATATAGATATAACCTATTTTTTTATCATTCTTTTCTATTACTTCACTAATAACACTAATATTATCAACAACACCTCTTGTAATAGTAAATGTTTTTTCCTCACCATCACGACTTATTGTTATATTTACTTTAGTACCATTTTTACCTTTAACAACACTAGCTATATCAGATAATGTCTTACCATCAACTGATTCACCATTAACCATTAATATTACATCATTTTCTTTTAATCCAACTGTCTCAGCAGGTGATTTTTCAAATACTTTACCAATTGTTGGTTTTTTATCATCATTATATCTTATTTCTGCCCCAATACCTTGATATGTACCATCAACATCCTCATTAAAATCATCAGCTGCTTCTTTACTCATATATGTTGAATATGGGTCACCTAAATATCCTACCATACCTGATATACCAGCTTCTAATAATTTGTCTTTATCTACTTCTTGATAATAATTATCAACTATCTCATTATAAGCTGATATAAACTCATTAAATGACATACTAGAATTAGCTATTGATCCTTTACCATACATTACAATACCACCAATAACTAAACCTAAACCAAAGACAATTAAAATAATAATTATTGTCTCTATAATATTAAATTTTAATTTACTTTTTTTCATTTTCTTATTATAAAAATCAGAAATTTTATTTAATAACCCATTTGAATTATCTTTTTTATTCTTTTTCATAAGCACCTCTTTACATCATATTTATATGATAACATATTTTTAACAACAAAAGTAAAAATATCATAAAAAAATACTATATTTTACTTTTTTTTAGAAAAAGCAAATATTTGTTGCTATAAAAAACTTTTTATTCTATAATTATAGTAAGGTGATTTAATGAAAATAATTACATTAAAAAAAGAAGAATTCGATCGTTTTTCTGCAGGTCATAAGTATAATACTTATTATCAAAGTTCTAATTATGCTGATTTTGCAGCTAATAATGACCAATTTAACGTTCATTATCTAGGTTTTGTAGATGATGATAGTGATAAGTTAATTGGAGCTAGTTTAATGTTATATAAGCCTTTATTTTGGGGTTATAAATATGCTTATGCACCTCGTGGTTTATTAATTGATTATGAAAATGATCAACAAGTTACTATTATTACTCAAGAATTAAAGAAATTATTAAGAAAACAAAAGTTTATCTTCATAACAATTGATCCATTAATAGTAGCTAGTGAAAGAGATAGAAATGGTAAAATAATTCAATTTAATAATGGTGTTAATAGAATATTAGCTAATTTCAAAAAGAATGATTATGAACATTTAGGTTTTAATTTATATAATGAATCAAAACTACCTAGATGGAATGTAATAGCTAAACTAAATCGTGATGGTAGAACACTTTATAATAACTTTGATCCAAGTATTAAAGAAAAGATTAGTTATTGTAATAATATTGGTTTAATAGTTCAAGAAGATACTGAAAATAATGTTGATGAATTCTATGAATTTGTAAAAAAATCATATAGTAAGGGTGGTAAAAAATATTTCACTAATCTATTTAATGCTTTTGGACCAGATAAAAAGATTAAAATATTCTATACTAAACTAAGTACTAAGAAATATGTAGAAAATGTTAATAAACTATATTCTACTGAAGAAGAAAAGAATATTGCTTTAGCTAATATAATTCAAAGTGGTGATTCAGTTAAATATAATATTCAAAGAGCTATTAATGATAAGATGGAATCAGATAAATTACTTCACATGTATAAAAAAGATATTGTTATATCAACTAAGTTATTAAAATCAAATCCAGAAGGTATTACATGTGGAGCTGCTTTAGTTATTGAAGATGCGCATGGTGTTAATATTTTAATTAACTATGTGGATAATACATATGCAAAATATAATTCTGATACATTATTAATATATGAAATAATGAAATATTATGGAAAACTTGAATATAAATATATTAATATTGGTGCAGTAACTGGTAATTTTGATTCAAGTTCTAAATATTATCCAATGTTAGAAAATAAGTTAGGATTTAATTCATCTATTCTAGAATATATTGGTGAATTTAATATGGTATTAAATCCTACAATGTATAAAATATATAAGAAAAAATATAATAAATAAAAGAAATTACAATGTAATTTCTTTTTTTATATCTTAATATATTCATGATTATCTATTCTTAGTTTATCAGCTAATGTAACTATATATTCAGAATTAGTTGCTTTAGTTTTATCAATATCAACACTATATCCAAATATTTCTTCCATAAGATCTAAGTTAGCTCTATTCCAGCTAATTTCTATAGCATGTCTTATAGCCCTTTCAACACAAGAAGGTGTTGTATTATATCTCTTAGCTATTACTGGATATAATTCTTTAGTTATTGAACTAGATAAACTAGGATTATTATATATTAGATTAATTCCCTCCTTAATGAAAGTATAACCCTTTATATGAGATGGAACACCTAGTTCATGTAATAATTTAGTTATTGTTAATTGTAGATCACTATAATAGAGATCTATTGCTTTTTTACTATATGATTCATTAGAATATTCTAGTATTTTTTCTTCTAAATCACTTAACTCAAAAGGTTTTAACATATAATACTTTATACCTAAACCAGATACTTTTCTTATAATATCTGGGGAACTATAAGAAGTAAGAATAATTATACGAGTTTTAATACCTTTCTTTATTATTTCTTCTAATACTTTTATTCCATCCATTTCTGGCATGACTAAGTCTAATAGGACTATATCATATTCCTTATTTTCTAAAAATGATAATCCACTTTTACCATCCCCTGCTACATCAGATACTTCGATTACTGCATGACTACTAAAGTACTGCTCTACCATATCAACGATTTCGTCACTATCGTCGATAAGTAATACTTTAATTTTATTCATCTTTCATCCTTTCATACTGCATGCAATTATCATTATATATTATCTTTTTAGTTTTTTATACAATAAAAAAAGAAAAGTATTTAAATTGACACTTTTCCTTTACTTTAAAGTTTTTCGAAGTCTTTTTTTACCCTTGAAATATTGTGTACAATAAGGGGACAAATCAACATCTGATGGTAATTCATATTTCTCACCAATTAATAAATTATGTAATATTTTATCTACCTCATTAACTACTTCTTGAGTAACAGGTCTCTTTGTACCATTTATTTTAATAAATACTTCTTGTAAATCTTGATACGCTTGTGGACATATGTTTTCTAACATATGTAAGAAAGAATGTGCTTTACGAGTTAGGATCGCACCATTATCGATTGATTTTTCGCCGCCATTTCTTCTTTCAACAATGTGATGGAAGTTATAAGGATTATTTTTGGCTAAAGCGAAGTTCATCCAATCTACTCCTTCTGGTTGAAAAATATCGATCATAATTCTAAGCACACGTTTCATATTATCTCCTAACCGACCGTTTTTATTAACTTATCAAAGTCTTCTTTTTTTATTGAACAACCACCAACTAAGTATCCATCAATAACCACTAATTTTTCCAACTCTTCTATATTCTTATTACTAACACTACCACCATACAATACTTTAAGTTCTAAATTATAATTATCTTTAATATATGACTTAATATATTTAATAGTAATGTCGATATCTTCATTTGTAGGTATAACCCCAGTACCTATAGACCATATTGGTTCATAGGCTATTATAACATTATTTAATGAATTTGTATCAATATTTACAAAAGCTTCATCAATTTCTTTTTTTAATATATCTAATGTCTTACCATTATCTCTTTCTTCTTTAGTTTCACCAATACACATAATTGGTTTAATATCATTTTCTATTAGTCTTTTTAGTTTGTCATTAACATATTTACTATCATCGTAATAAGCACGTCTTTCAGAGTGACCAATGATTGAATAACTAACACCAATACTTTTTAATTGACTAGCTGATATATCACCTGTATAAGCTCCTATAGGGGCAAATGATGCATCTTGTGAAGCTACTTTAAAGCCATTTTCAATAAACTTAAGTGAATAGATACTACTAGGTCCAAATATGACGTTATCATATCTTTTATCTTTAAAGAACTCAATATAATCATTAACTTCATTTAAAGATAAATTCATTTTAAAATTACCAACTACTAACTTCATTTAGTCACCTATTACACTTATACCAGGTAATTCTTTACCTTCCAATAGTTCTAATGAAGCTCCTCCACCAGTTGATATATGAGTAACTTTACCACGATATCCAAGATTTATTACTGCACTGGCAGAATCTCCTCCACCAACAATAACTGTTTGATTTTCATTAAACATCTTGCAAATACTTTCTGTACCATTTTTATATAGTGGATTTTCAAAAACTCCTAATGGACCATTCCAAATAATAGTCTTACTATTTAATACATAATTTTCAAATTTACGAATAGTTTTAGGCCCAATATCAAGTCCCATCATATTTTCATCTATGTCATCAACAATGAATGATTTATCACTTTCTAAACTTTCACTAACAACATAATCTACTGGCAAAATAATCTTTTCTGATTTAGCAAATAACTTCTTACAATAATCAATATAATCATCTTCACAAAGTGATTTACCAATTTCTCGACCTAAAGCTTTTAAGAAAGTAAAAGCCATTCCACCACCAATTAATAAATAATCACATTTATCAATTAAGTTTTCAATAACACCAATCTTATCACTTACTTTACTTCCACCAAGTATTACAGTAAATGGATGTTCTGGATTTTTAATAACTGGTAACATTGCATTAAGTTCTTTTTCAACAAGGAAACCTATTCCACTAGGTAAATGACTCGCAATACCTACATTAGATGCATGAGCTCGATGACTAGTACCAAAAGCGTCATTAATAAATATATCACCTAGACTAGCCCAATACTTACCAAGTTCTTCATCATTACTGCTTTCTTTTTTACCATCTAAGTCTTCATATCTTGTATTTTGAACTAAAATAACATCACCATCATTCATATTAGAAATAGCTTCTTCTAGTTCTTTACCACGTGTTTTATTAATAAATTTAACTTCCTTACCTAGTAATTCACTTAATTTCTTACTAACTGGTAATAAGTCATTTTTAGCTAAATCAGCTTCTTCTTTAACACGACCTAAATGGGAGAATAAAATAACTTTAGCTTTATTTTCGATAGCATAATTAATTGTTTGTAAGCTTTCTTTTATTCGGTTATCATCAGTAATAACCCCATCTTTAATTGGAACATTAAAATCAACTCTTATCAAAACCCTCTTACTACTTAAATCATAATCTCTAATAGTTTTCATTTTGCCTCCCATCTAATTATATCATTATTTTATAAAATATTAGTAAAACATTCAAAAATTGACATAGAAAAAGATGTACATTGTACATCCTATTTAATTCTAATATCATCAAGATCTAATTCTTCTAATATTTCATCATCTAGATCATATAATTCTTCATTATTTGATACACGTGATACTACTTCACTTTTTTCTTCTTTTGGTTCTGTATTAATAACATGTTCTTTATTAAACTTAGCAATTTTTTCCACAAGTTCTCTTTTTAAATGCATATTATCTTTCTTTATACGTCTATATATATCAGATAATGATAAAATGGTTTTACGGAAAGATTCTTTATCTGAATCTCTAGCTATTTTATCTATTAATTCACATATCTTTTCATTTCTTTGAATTTTTCGATCAAGAATAATTATATCACGCAATAATTCACGATCATCTACCCTATCTAATAATTCTTTAACCATAGGACTAGGTTCAAATACTAAGTCATATTTTTTTCTTTTTTCATCATCAAATTCAATATAATCCATTTGAATACTAGTACGAGGATTTGATGCATTAACCATATTATTTAATAATTCTTCTTGTTCTCCAAGACTAATTACTTCATCTTCTTGTTCCATTACATAAAAATCATAATCATAATCTAAGAATTCTTTTCTTAATTCTTTAAAAGCCTCTAGGACTTTATCTTTTTTAACCTCATAATCTGCACAATATTTTTTTTGATATTCACTAAGTTCTCTATTATATAAATCAGCTAATTTAACTGATAATGCAGTTGGAAAACTATATAGAACATACTCTAATTCTTCTAATTTGCACTTCATTATGGTTTCAGATGAAACAAATTTTGTATGAAATACTGAAGATAAAAGAGCTATAGCTTTTTCCTTTTGCTTTTTATCACCACTATATTTAGGACTATTATAATAACTAAAAGCCCAATCTTTTAATCCTTTTAATGGTTTATATTCTTCTTCATATATCATACAATTCACCTCTATTATAAATTATAGCATAGGAATATTTAAAAAAAAATATTTTATACAAAAAAAAGACTACAAATGTAGTCTTTTAATCCATTAATTCGTCTTCTAATGCTTCCATTGGTTCATCTTCTGCAAATTGGTTAGCTAAATCATATTCAACATTTTGATATGCTTTAATACCAGTACCTGCAGGAATTAATTTACCAACAATAACATTCTCTTTTAATCCTTGTAAGTGATCTACTTTACCACGGATTGCTGCATCAGTTAGAATTCTTGTTG
>JAEEGL011141727.1_pt1 | contig 11439 bp, 9 predicted proteins | sample 9134231 | NCBI WGS metagenome assembly JAEEGL01 (sample SAMN16246548, study PRJNA631951) | gut metagenome | biome: gut microbiome; feature: rumen; material: fiber-attached | host: Bos | place: Iran: Karaj | collected 2018-10
CCTCCACTTCGACGGCAACGAGCTCGCGGGCGTCATGGACTTCGAGGACTTCCGCCTCGGCTACCCGGCGGACGACTGGACGCGCTACGTCGTCTGCGGGGCCGAGCACCTGCGGTGGTTCGACTTCGCCGGGAGGCGGCGCCTCCTGGCGCTTTTCGCGCGGCTCCTCCCGCTCGCGCCGGCTGACGAGTGGCGCGAGGCCGTGGGCGGGCTGCTCGTCCGCAAGATATGGCGGCGCTTCTCGCGGCGGAAGGGCCCGCGCGCGTGGCTTGCGCTGAACCTGCGCTTCAGGCTCGGATTCTACAGGCGGCTTCTCGCGCTCGTCGCCGCGTGCGCCGCGGAAGAGGGGAAGGAGAAGAAGAGATGAGCATCGGCTGGCCGGTTCTCTACATAGCGGTCATGGCGTTCCTGCCGCTCATATACTCGACATGCAGGTCGATGAGCCGCGAGAAGCTGCGCGACCGCGTGTTCATGAAGACCGTTGCGAAGGACTACCTGCGGACTCTCCCGGCGGTCGCGCTAGTCTCGCTCCCGCTCGCGCTCGCGCCGCAGTTCTCGCGCGGCTACCTGCTCGCGCTGCACCTCGTCTTCGCGTGGATGGTGTTCGGCGACCTGTGGCACGTACACCTCTTCGGCGCGCGCGCCGGCGTCAACACGTGGTACTCCATGTTCGTCACGACGAAGGGCGAGGTCGCGGAGTACGTCCGCAACAACATGACCGCCGCGCAATGGCTTTTAATCGCGTCCGCGTACCTCGTCCCCGCAGCCGCGATCTGGATTTTCGCGCGCCCCGTCGCGTTCCCGTCTCCCGCCGCGCGCTGGACGTGCGCCGCCGCGCTCGCCGCGCTCGCCGTGCCGCTCGCGAGGAACTGCTTCAAGCGCGGCGCGCGCCACAAGCAGGGCTACATGCTCAACCCGTTCGTGAGCGTGTTCTACCACTACTTCCTCTACAGCCGCCGCTACCGCGTGCTGCTGAAGCAGATAGCGGACCACTCCGCGCCGCCGTTCGAGGGGATCGTCTCGTCGCTCCCCGCCGGTACGCGCGAGACCGTCGTCGTCTGCATCGGCGAGAGCGCGAACTCGATGCACCACTCCTACGCAGGCTACGCGCGGCGCACAAACGAGTTCACGGACGCGCTGGGCGACGTCGTTTCCGTGCGGGGCGTCCGCTCGCAGTACGCGCAGACGCTCCCCAGCCTGGAGAAGACGATCACGTTCGCGACGGACGCCGATCCTGACGCGCTCTTCTCGAAGGGGTCGGTCATCGACTACTTCAAGGACGCCGGGTTCAAGACGTTCTGGCTCTCCAACCAGTACGCGCTCGGCGAGGAGGGCGATACGGCGATCACGGCGATGGCGGGGCACGCGGACGAGAGCCGGTGCTTCAACTTCAGCGCGATGAAGGGCTTCGAGAGCGCCAGCTCCGGACTCGACGGCGCTCTCGTGGCGGAGCTGGAGAAGCGGCTCGCCGACCCGGCGGAGAAGAAGGCGATATTCCTCCACATGATCGGCAGCCACTCTGCGTACGTGAACCGCTATCCGCCGGAGTTCCGCCATTTCGACGGCGCGCCGCCCGGAAAGGAGTCCCTTCCGTCCGCCGCGAAGGAGCTCCTGAACACATACGACGACTCCATACGCTACACGGACTGGGTCGTCTCGCGGTTCGTCGAGGCGCTTCGCGCGCGCGGCGAGACGGACGCGGAGACTCTCATCTACTTCTCCGACCACGGCGAGGACTGCTACGACACGACGGACGAGAAGCTGCTCGGACACGGCCCGATAGCCAACCTGCCGATGACGTCCGTCCCGCTCCAGGTCTGGGCCTCGCCGAAGATGAAGGCACTTAGGCCCGGCCTTGCGGAGCGCATGTCGCGTCCAAAGGAGTCGTACAGGCTGGAGGACCTCGTCCACACGGTGATCGACCTCGCTGCACTGTCCGGCCCCGACTTCGACCCGTCGAAGAGCGTGTTCCCGCCGTCGGCCTAGCGAAGTCCGATTGCGGAGGCGATGCGCGAGGTGAGCGCGACGGCGCAGGGGCGGGAAGGGGAGCGCCCGGCGGTCGTGATCGCCTCGCCGCGCTCCAGCCGGATCCTGATCACCTTGTCCCCCACGTCCCACCACGGCTGACCCTTCGTCAGCACGACGGGATCGTAGGCGATGCGGTACGGCACGAGGTCCGCCCCCGCCGCGAGCGCGAGCCGCGCCGCGCCCCTGTGGAGCGTCGCTCCGCCGCGCGTCCCCTGCGGGAACACGACGACGTTCACACCGCGCGCGAGGTGCGCGCGAGCCTCCCGCTCCGTCGCCTCCCAGCCCCTGTCGTTCGCGATGAAGAGGCGCCTCACGACGGCGGAGAGGAACGGGTTGCGCTTGGCGGACGCCTTTGCGACGCACACGGAGTCGGGGAGGTTCGCGAGGAGTACGCAGATGTCGATGAGCGAGACGTGGTTCATCACGACGACCGCGCCCCTCGGCGCGCCGCCGCTGCCGGCGCGCTCGACCGCGAACAGCCCGGTCGCGCGGGCGGATGCGACGAACGCCATGTAGAACACCCTCACGCACCAGCGCCCGGCGCGTCCGGGGAGGAGCGGCAGGACAAGCGCGAAGGGGAGGGCGAAGAGTCCGTAGAGGGCGAAGAACGCCCCGGAAAGCGCCGCGCGCGGGATCCGTACCAGCGGCCTCGTCATCGCGCGGTCACTTCTTTCCGCCGGAGAGGGCGATCCTGACGACGGTCTCGACGTCGCGGACATCCGGGCGCGAGGCTATGGCGTCCGCGACCATCTTGTTCGCGACCTCCTCGGAGAAGCCGAGCGACGAGAGCGCGAGTATCGCGTCCCTGAGGACCGGCGCCGCGTCGTCGCCGCCCTTTCCGCCGCGCTGCGTCGCGGCGAGGGCCTCGATGGCGTTCACCTTGTCGCGCAGCTCGATGCATATCTTCTCGGCGGTCTTCTTGCCGACGCCCTTGACGGACGAGATGCGCTTGGCGTTTCCGCTCGCGATGGCGAGCGACAGCTCGCCGACGGACCCGCCGGAGAGGATGGCGAGGGCTGTCTTCGGCCCCACGCCGGAGACGGCGGTGAGCATCGCGAACAGCTCGCGCTCGGCGCGCGTCGCGAACCCGAAGAGCGTCTCGTCGTCCTCGCGCGCGCAGTGGAACGCCAGGAGCAAGACCTCCTCGCCCGTCCTCGGCAGCCTGTCGTACGTGGAAAGCGGGATGAGCATCTCGTAGCCGACGCCGCACGCCTCGACGACGACGCGGGAGGGGTCCTTCTCCGTGAGCGTCCCGCGTATGTGCGCGATCATGGCTGCCTCTCCACGGGGAGCCCCCACTCCTCGAGCTTGGACGCCATCCAGTCGAACGCGGCCTCGTGCATCGCGCGGGACTTCCCGGCGGGGATGACGGGCCCGCAGCAGCAGCGGATGTCGTACGACGTGTCAACCGGGCCGAAGTCCTTGAACGCCCTCTTCAGGAGCCCGCTCTCGCGTGTCGGCTGGCACCGCGTATCGACCACGACCGGGACGACTTCGCAGCCGGCCTTCTCCGCGAGCTTCGCTCCGATGGAAGAATAGACCTTCCGGTTGAACACCTTCTGCCTGGTCCCCTGCGGGAAGATGAGGAAGTTCTCCCCGCCGGAGATGCGCTCGACGCCGACCTTGAGCATGTTCACCAGGTCCTCGCGCGGCGACTTGCGCCCGATGGGCACCATGCCGGTCCTCGCCGCGGCCTTCTCCAGAAAGGGGAGGTGGGCGAGCGACGCCTTCGCGACGTAGCTCAGCGGCCCGTAGCAGAGGAGGATCGGCGGGAGGAGGATCGTCTCGACGGTGGACATGTGGTTGCACAGCACGACCGCCGGGCCCTTGCGTTTCGCCATGTTCTCGAAACCCTCGACCTTGACGGACATCCCGAGCGCCTCCGGCGTGGTCACGCTGGAAAAGCAGAACTCGGCCCACTTCCCGATGGTGAGCCTGCCCAGCGGCTGGTAGAGCGCGCAGAGCGGGAACACCCGCGACATCCCGATGGAGAACCGAAGGGTCGTGAGCGCCCCCGGCTTTGCGCGGCGCGGCGCGCGGCGCTCCTCCGGCGTCTCGTAGCGTCCGGTATCGAGGAGCGAGCGGCGGAACTCCTCGAGGCTAGTTTTCCGCATCCGGCTCCTCCGGTGGCGGGGGCGGCGGCTTTACTTCCGCTTCCTGCTGCTTTCTTAGCGCCTCCTCTTCGCGGGAGCGGCGCAGGGGCTCCTGCACCTCCGCGAGCTGGCGCCGCTGCTCTTCGCGTTCGGCCTCGCGCTGCGCTTCCCGTTCGGCGGCTTCCTTGCGCATTTGCTCGATGGTCGCCTGGGCAGCCTGGGTAGCCTTGACCAACTCTGCCTGTTCCCGCTCCTTCTCCTTGCGACGGGCCCTGCGCGATGGCGGGAGACCGCCGCCTGACGGGACGCCGTTGGCGGCGTCCTTCTGCTTCTCGCCTGCGTCGGCGGGAGCGTCGCCCGAACCCACCGAGAAGCTTGCCTCGATCCCGTTCTTCGACAGGATGCCCGTCCGCGACACGGGGTTGGCATCGACTAACGACCAGCCGTCGCACGAATCCCCCAGGCCGAGCCAGTAGGACCTCGGCGCCTTGCCGTTGGACTTGTCCGTGAAGCCCACTTTTACCGTGCCGTCCGGCAGCACTTGAAAGGAGTGGAAGTGTACGGACTTCTTCAGCTCATCCTGAGCCTTCTCCTGCTCCTGCTGGGCCAGCTTGACCTCCTTGCTCGTGGCGCCGGCGGACGCCGGCTTCGTCGGGTCGAAGCCGGGCGGCGGCGCGCCGAACGGCTGCCGGTCGATTATCGGCTGATACCGGTCGAACGAGAACTTCTCCGCGTGAAGCGCGGAGGCCGCGACGAGCGACAGGACTAGGCAGATTCTCTTCATGCGTCAAATTATACCATATTCCCCCGCCGCCGCGCAATCACCAGACCGCACGGCAGAAGATCCCGCTGGGGCAGGGGATTCCGCCTCCTTCGAGGAGCATCTCGCCGGACTCGAGCCGCGCCTTCGGGAAAAGCTGCCCCAGGACGTTCTCCGCGACGGTCGGCGAGAGCCCCGGCGTGTGCGAGGAGAAGAGGACGAACAGCGGCTTTTCGGAGAGCAGGTCCCGTACGAGGCCGAGCGTGACCTTGAGGTCGTTCTCGATCTTGTACATTTCGCCGCCCGCGCCGCGTCCGAAAGTCGGCGGGTCGAGGATGATGGCGTCGTAGCGGCGGCCGCGCTTCACCTCGCGGCGCATGAACTTGTGCGCGTCATCGACGATCCAGCGGATGGGACGGTCGGCGAGGCCGTTCAGTGCGGCGTTCTCGCGCGCCCATTCGACCATTCCCTTCGAGGCGTCGAGGTGGCAGACCTCCGCGCCGCCCAGCGCCGCCGCCATCGTCGAGCCGCCGGAATAGGCGAAGAGGTTGAGAACCTGCGCGCCCTTGCGCGACGCGACGGTATCGCGTATCCAGAGCCACTGCGCGCGCTGCTCCGGGAAGATGCCGAGGTGGCCGAAGTCGGTGCCGCCGAGCTTGAACCTGATCCCGGCCGTCTCGATCTGCCACTCCTTGGGGAGGTTCGCGCGCCCGTGCCAGCGGTTTCCGTCCTCGCGGTCGAAGGCCGCGTCGGCGCGCGCCCATTCGGCGGGGCCGAGCGACGGACGCCACATCGCCTGCGAGCAGGGGCGCGCGAGGACGTAGCGTCCGAAGCGCTCGAGCTTGCGTCCGTCGCCGGAGTCGATGAGCTCGTAGCCTTCGCGCGTCACTTCGCCGCCTTCCTCTTCATCACCGCGTCGTAGTCAACCCACAGCGGGACGGACGGCAGGCACTTCTTCTCGCTGACGGCCTCCTTCAGCTCCGCGTCGCGGTCCGGATCGTACCACCAGTAGATCGGGATGCACGTCTCGTCGTCGATCCTGTCGAGGACGGTCTCCGGCATTCCGAACCGGTTCCAGTACAGGAGGCGCACGTTGTCGGCGGCCCACAGGAACACGTACGAGACTTCCGCCGAGACTAGCCTGTCGATCTCGCGGTACGCGTCGATGCGGTCGGACATCTTCATCATCTTCTTCTCCGCCGCTATCAGCTCGTCAACCCGCGCGGACTTGACGCCGCAGCGGTTGGCGCTGCCCTTGCGGTCCGCCTCGCTGGAGAGCCAGGTGTACTCTGGCGACTTGATGGTCCCGCCGCCCATCGCCGACCATGTCATGTCGAAGTTCCACTTGTCCATCTGCTTCATCCAGTTCGCGAAGTCGCAGCGCTCGATCTTCATCTCGATGCCGAGCTTCGTGAGTTCCGCGCGGAACGGCGCGAGCGTGCGGTCTTCGGTCGAGCTGCGCGAGAGGAACGTGAACGAGAAGGGCCTCCCGTCCTTCGCGAGGCGTCCCTTTGCGTCCTTCTCGAAGCCCGCCTCCCTGAGGAGCGCGGCGGCGCCCGCCGGGTCGAACGGAATCTCTTCGTTCCGGCACGGGTGCTCGTCGTCGTAGAGTTCCGTGAAGAACGACTTGAGCTTGAAGTACTCGTTGTTCATCAGCGTCTCGATCATCGTGTCGCGGTCTATGAGCATCGCCATCGCCTTCCTCACGCGGAGGTCGTCGAACGGCCAGTGGCGCATGTTCATGGCGAACCCCTGGTAGCCCGTCGGCTCGTGGTTCCTCACGCGGCGCTTGACGAGCCAGTTGCGCTGGAACTTCTCGCCGAGCGTCTCGTAGCACATGATGCGCGCGGAATAGACGGGATAGACGTCTATCATGTCCTTCTTCAGCGCGTCGAAGGCGTTCTCGCCCGTCAGGTAGTAGCGCAGCACGATGCGGTCGAAGTTGTACAGGCCCCGGCTGGACGGGAAGTCCGCCCGCCACCAGTTCTCCACGCGCGAGTACTCGGTGAACACGCGTTCGCTCACCTTGGAGATGCGGTAGGGCCCGCTCACCGGCGCGCCGAGGAAGTCGAGCTTGTGGAACTCCTGCCCGCCGAACCAGTGCTTCGGCATGACGTGCATCTCGCCGAAGTGGAGGAGGAAGCGCCAGTCCTGCGCCGACCCCTCCTTGACGCGCACCCTGAGCGTGCGCGCATCGACGACCTCCGGGCGCTCGTACGCGCCGAAGATGGACTTGTACGGGCCGGTGTCCGTCTTCGGATCTACGATCTGGTCGAAGGTCCACTGCACCTCGTCCGCCGTTATCGGCTCGCCGTCCGACCACTTCGCGCGCTCGTCGATGACGAACGTGAACTCGCGCCCGTCGTCCGACACGCTCCACCGCCGCGCCACCACCGGCGAGAACTCCAGCGTCTGCGAGTCGAGCGTTATGAGAGGCTCGTACATCATCGAGAACATCATGAGCGAGTACGTGTTGTTGTCGATGTAGTAGTTGAAGCTCTTCGGCGGCTGCGAGCCGTTGAAGCGGAGAAGCCCGCCCTTCATCGCGCGGGGCGACGCGACGGGGTCCGGCTCGTCCTTCCAGCCGTCGGCGGGATACCACGTAGCCGCCGCAAGCGCCAGCGCGGCGACGAGGTTCATAGAACCCTCCCGATTCTCTCGATCGCCTCGAGGACGTTTTCGCGCGAGTTGAAGGACGAGATGCGGATGTATCCCTCGCCGGCCCTGCCGAAGCCCGCGCCAGGCGTGGTGACCACGTTCGCCTCCTTGAGGAGCCTGTCGAAGAACTCCCAGCTGTCGCCCTTTACGTCAACCCACAGGTACGGCGAGTCGCCGCCGCCGGTCACGACGTAGCCCATCTTCGAGAGGGCCTCCTTCATGAGCCGTCCGTTCTCCAGGTAGAAGTCGATCGTCGCCTTCGCCTGCGCCGCGCCCTCCGGCGAGTAGATCGCCTCCGCGCCGCGCTGCGTCAAATAGCTCGCGCCGTTGAACTTCGTCGTCTGGCGGCGCGTCCACATGGGCCTCAGCTCGACGGGCGTCCCGTCCGCCGCGTATGCGACAAGTCCCTTCGGGACGACCGTGTAGCCGCAGCGGACCCCCGTGAAGCCCGCCGTCTTCGAATAGCTCCTGAACTCTATCGCGCACTTGCGCGCGCCCTCGCACTCGTAGATGGAGTGCGGGATCCCCGGCGTCCTGATGAACGCCTCGTACGCGGCGTCGAAGAGGATGAGGGCCTTGTTTGCGTTGGCCCAGTCAACCCACGCCTGGAGCTGCGCCTTCGTGGCGACGGCGCCGGTCGGGTTGTTCGGGTAGCAGAGATAGACGACGTCGCAGCCGTTCGCCGCGTCCGGCGACGGGACGAACCCGTTGGAGGCGTCGCAGGCGAGGTACGTGAGCCCCGCGTAGCGCCCGCCGTCGTTCGCGCCAGTCCTCCCCGCCATGACGTTTGTATCGACATAGACGGGATAGACCGGGTCGCCGACGGCGATCTTCACGTCGCCCGCGAAAAGCTCCTGGATGTTGCCGCAGTCGCACTTCGCGCCGTCCGAGACGAATATCTCGTCCGCCGCGATGTCGATCCCCCGGCCCTGGAAGTCGGCCTTCGCCGCCTTCTCGCGCAGGAAAGCGTAGCCCTGCTCCGGGCCGTAGCCATGGAATGTCTCTCGCGCGGCCTCGTCGTCAACCGCCTTGTGCATCGCCGCGACGACCGCTGGGGCGAGGGGCTCCGTGACGTCGCCTATCCCGAGGCGGATGACCTTTGCGGAGGGGTTCGCCTCCTGGTGCGCGGCGACGCGGTGGGCGATCTCGGTGAAGAGGTAGCTCGCCCTTATCTTCGAGTAGTTTTCGTTTGCGTGCAGCATGGTGAAGCAGTGCTTTCGTGTTCGAGTTGTTGTATGTCCTGGTTGAAGCCGTCCGGCGCCCGGCCCCTTGGCTTGCGCATGCTCCGCCAAATCGCCGTCGCTGGCGGATATTATACCAAAATCCGCGCACTTCGCGCGGCCTGGGGACGGGCTACTTGAGCTTCAGCGTGAGGCCGGGAACGGGCGTCGCGCCGAGGAACTTCGGGGACACGACCTCCAGCTTCGCGCCGGAGCGCGCGCCCGGGACGACGAACTCCCGCGTCTCCGAGGGGAGGATCCCCTTCAGCGTGCCGGCCGCGCGGCGTCCCCCGTAGGAAAGCGTCGCCGGAAAGTAGAACGGCGCGACGCCGCTGTTCCTTACCACGACGCGAAGCCCCCCCGACGTCTCCGCCGCTGAGGCGACTTCGAGCTTGTAGCCGCAGTCGGCCTGCGCCTGGAGGAAGTGCTCCGAATCCGCATAGGCGCCCTCCGTCGCGTCGTTGGCGATGACAAAGGTCATGTGGTACTTCGCCGCCGCCTGCGCCCAGGTGACTCCGTAGATGCCGTTCGGCCCGAGGAAGTTGTGCTGGTCGCCTTCGTCGTAATAGCTTATCTCCCCGCCGTGAGGGGACCGCTTCCAGTGGTCCGCCCCGAATGCGTTCCAGTTCTTCTCGTTGTCGCCGTCGCCGGACCCTATTTCGTGCTCTTCGCACATGAAGCTGTCGTCGAAGAGCCCGAACCTGACGCCTTCGTCGTTCAGCGCGACGGCGGGCGTGTTGTCCGTGTTGCGCGCGGCGGAGTCGATGGACACCATCCACGGCGTGAGGCGCATCGTCTCGGACATCTGCCGGAAGAACCGCTCCTGGAAGACGCGCGTCGGGAAGTTCGTGCCGAGCGCGACGGGCGTGTCGTATATGTGGTACTCCGCCCAGTGCCCGAAGCCGACCTGGAGGAAGGCGAGGCGCGGGTCCTTGTCGTAGCGGGACGCGAACTTGCGGTAGAACTCCAGCGTGAAGTCCTCCAGCGCCTTGCACGACCAGTCGGGGTAGTACGTCGGACCGTCGCCGCCGGGGTTCGTGGCGTAGGACTCATGGTAGTCGTCGCGATCCTTGATGAACTTTGGCACTGCGGTCGCGCCCCTCACGCCGTTCAGCTTCTCGCCGGGATAGGCGTAGCGGAAGCGGAGGATCGCCTGGTGCTTCCTGGAGGCGATGTCCGAAAGGAGGTTGTCGATCTTGCTCCAGTCGTAGATGACCGAGCCGTTTGCGTTCGTGCCGGTCGCTACGTCGCACGGCAGGCAGTACGAGAACTCCAGGCTTATCGCGCCGGAGAGGTCGTCGGCGTTGTCGGGCCACAGGACGAGCCCCTTGAGCGGGGCGCACCCGGCTGGCGCGGCGGCGGCGGGGAAGGCGAGAGGGGCGGTCGCGGCGAAGGACGACAGCGACGCGGCGCAGACGGCCGCCAGGAGGATTGCCTGCCGACGCGCATGCGTACGCGCCGGGAGGGATTCAGCTACAGTTTCTTTGTTGGAGTTCATGCGGGTATTATAGCATTTTCCGGCGCACAGGGCGGAGTGTGCGGCCGGTGCATCGAAAAACAGTCCGTCCCGCCGACGCGCCCGAATCCAACCTTTTCGCAAATCCGACACCGCTGCGCCATTTTTTGGTATAATAACATGAACACCAGAAAAACAGACACTCGCAAACGATGAAAATAGCAATAGCATCAGACCACGGCGGAGTCGAGCTCAAGAGGGCCCTCGTCTCCGCGCTTTCCCCACTGGCTTCGATGGACGACATGGGCCCGGCCACAAAGGACAGCTGCGACTACCCCGACTACGCGCAGAAGGTCGCGCTCGCCGTCTCTTCCGGCGAGGCGGACTTCGGGATCCTCGTCTGCCGCAGCGGCATCGGCATGTCCATGTGCGCCAACCGATTCCAGAACGTGCGCGCGGCGGTGTGCCCGACGACGGACGCCGCGACCATGACGCGCCAGCACAACGGCGCGAACGTCCTCTGCCTCGGCGCGGACGTGGTCTCCCCCGAATACGCCGTCGAAATCGCCAAGACGTTCCTCGCGACCCCCGTTGACATGGACGCTCGCCACGCGCGCCGCCGCGAGAAGCTAGAGCGCGCGGGACGCCTTTCCGACGCGTCCGGCCTCGCCTCCGCCGACCCCGAGGTCTATGCCGCCATCATGGCGCAGACGAGGCAGGAGGACACCGAGATCAACCTCATCGCGTCCGAGAACACCTCGTCGCGCGCCTGCCGCGAGGCCGCCGGCTCTGTGCTAATGAACAAGTATGCCGAGGGCTATCCCGGGAAGCGCTGGTACTCCGGCTGCCTCCCCGTCGATGCTGCGGAGGAGCTTGCCCGCAAGCGCGCGTGCGAGCTTTTCGGCGCGGAGCACGCGAACGTGCAGCCGCACTGCGGCAGCGCGGCGAACATGGCCGTCTATTTCGCGACGATCAAGCCTGGCGACACGATCATGTCCATGAGCCTAGACCAGGGCGGACACCTCTCTCACGGCTCGCCCGTGAACTTCTCCGGCAAGATCTACAACATCGTCCCCTACACCGTTGACAAGGAGACCGAGCGGCTCGACTACGACGCGATGGAGAAGATGGCCCTCGAGGTGAAGCCGAAGATCCTCCTCGCGGGCGCCTCGGCGTACCCTCGCGCGATCGACTTCAAGCGCATCCGCGAGATCTGCGACAAGG
>JAEEGL011613074.1_pt1 | contig 11439 bp, 11 predicted proteins | sample 9134231 | NCBI WGS metagenome assembly JAEEGL01 (sample SAMN16246548, study PRJNA631951) | gut metagenome | biome: gut microbiome; feature: rumen; material: fiber-attached | host: Bos | place: Iran: Karaj | collected 2018-10
CGATGGCCGCCCTGAGTGACGGTGATGATATATAGTCCCTTGCTGCCGGCAGGTTTGATGCGTCGTCCCTGCAGGTCGAAGCATTCGCTGCTGTCTGTGGTCATGTCGGCGGTCACGTTGCGAACTGCCGTCAGCATCATATTTGACCTTCTTACTAATCCTGTTGAGATCCACGAGGACGAGAATGGATGGGTTAAGAGCATCACATGTATCCGTATGGAGCTTGGAGAGCCTGATGAGTCTGGTAGAAGAAGCCCAGTTGAAATTCCTGGCTCAGAGTTTGAGATAGAGTGCGATGCAGTTATCATGTCACTTGGAACATCACCTAACCCTCTTATTTCTTCTACTACTGAGGGACTTGAGGTTAATCGCAGAAAGTGCATCGTAGCAACAGAAGAGACTGGACAGACATCCAAGGAAGGCGTATTTGCAGGCGGTGATGCAGTAACTGGAGCAGCTACTGTTATTCTTGCAATGGGTGCTGGAAAGGCAGCTGCCAAGGGAATTGATGAGTACCTGTCTTCAAAGTGATCTTTGAACTATAATATACCTGTAACCTGGGGCATGGGTTAGTTTATCTAACCTATGCTCTTTTTTGTATTTATGAAGAAAAATTAAGAAATTTCGACGGTAAATCTTAAGATTTTGCTGATAACATGAGGGTAACAGATATTATAGAAAGCCAAGGTGTGGTATAATATCAAAGATTGTGAGAATGGAGAGAAAGAGAAAATGGATAAACAGGAGAAAATAAAGATTGCAATTACTGCAGGTATTGCAGCAGTAATTTTACTGATCTTGGTTTTAGTGCTTACGCTTTCTGGTGCTAAGGATAATGGAGATGATCAAAAGCTAAGTGAGAGTATACAGGAATATGCTGACATTGCAGCAAGCAGCGCCTCTGTAGAAGATGTGATAACAGCTTCAGATGAAAGCAGCAGCGAGGATTCAGCAGAGGAGGTGGCAGAAGATAGTAGCGCCGCTTCCAGCAGCCAGTCGGTAGATGTTCTTACTACAACTTCAAAAATGGAAGCTGCAAAGGAAACTGTATCTGGTAACAGCTTTTATGCTACTGATAAGGCAACTTTAAAGAATGTGTATAAGGGACTTAAGATCGATGTTAAGTCTCAGCTTGAAGAGCTTTATACTTACTGGTCTGATGATAATACTGCAGCTGTAAGGGATCTTGCACACCTAGAAAGATTTGAAGCTATGTCATACCAGCTTTGTGGAACTAATGATTTTTACTATTATGGTGAAACAAATAGTGATGGCAAGCCAAATGGCACTGGCGTTGCGGTATATGGAGATGATCAGTATTATTATGGACAGTGGTCTGATGGACTTAGAAGCGGCAATGGAACCTGGATTTCTTTTTACCCAGACTATAGTCAGTATGTAGTTACAGAGCACATGTATTCAGGACAGTGGGATAATGACCTTCCAAATGGCAAGGGACAGGAGCACTATGACTACAATTTTGGGGATATGAATAAGGCTGATCACTATCTTCAGAATGCAATTGGTGAGTTTTCAAATGGCCTTTATAACGGAGAAATGTATATCATAACCGTAGATAAGGATGAGAAGACCATAGAGTGGGTCGGTACCTGCAAAAATGGCTCATGGGAGCAGGTTCTTTACTCTACAGTTGATAAAAATGGCAGGGCGCCATACTTGTCACAGAGAGAGGACTCTGAGCGCCATTTGTACATGACAATGGAAGGCGCTAAGAATAACGGCGTCAGGGGTATTATTTACGGCGGAAGTGTAAAAGGATACTGATTTGGTAAAGATAAGTATTATCTGTGTAGGTAAGATTAAGGAAAAATACTGGCTTGATGCGATCGCAGAGTACTCCAAGAGGCTTTCAAGATACTGCAAGCTAAATATCATCGAAGTTGCTGATGAAAAGACACCAGATGATGCATCAGATGCTGAGTGTGATGCAATAAAAAAGAAAGAGGCTGATAAGATACTTAAAAAGATCGACAGCCAGGGGCTTGTGTGTACATTGGAAATCGCGGGGAAGCGCTTTACTTCAGAAGGCTTTGCTTCTTTCATTGATGGAAGCAGTGCAAAAACCAGTCACATCCAGTTTGTGATCGGAGGTTCTCTTGGACTTCACAGCAGTGTCCTTGACAGGTCTGATATGGGGATCAGCTTTTCAGATATGACATTTCCTCATCAGATGATGAGAGTGATCTTGTTAGAACAGATATACAGGGGCTTTCGTATTACAAACGGTGAGCCTTATCACAAGTAATATGGGGATAGATCTTTTATATGAGTGAGATTACAGAACTTAGGCTTTCTCTCACAGCAGAGGATGAGAGAAGTATTTTTGGGGACAACGACAACTACATAAGAAAAATAGAAAAAAGCCTTTCTGTTGAAATAATCGACAGAAATGGCGAGCTTCACATAATTGGCGACAGGGAAGGCGTAAGCAATGCTTCTCAGATAATAAGGGATCTGGTAAAGCTGTCAAGACGCGGATCTTCTATAGAGGAGCAGAGTATAGACTATGCCATTTCTCTTAAGAAGGACAAAGAGACAAATGGTCTTTCAGAGGATGAGGAAAAGAATACCTTATCCTACATCGATACAGATGTTATCTGTCATACGATAAGTGGTAAGCCAATAAAACCCAAGACTCTTGGCCAAAAGAAATACATAGATGCCATAAGGAATAAAATGATAGTCTTCGGACTTGGGCCAGCGGGTACTGGTAAGACATACCTTGCTATGGCTATGGCCATTACCGCATTTCAAAGGGAAGAGGTTGGAAGGATCATTCTTACAAGACCTGCTATAGAAGCTGGAGAGAAGCTGGGATTCTTACCTGGAGATCTGCAGAGCAAGGTTGACCCATACCTCAGGCCTCTTTATGATGCCCTTTACCAGATCATGGGTACTGAGAACTTCCTTAAAAACATGGAGAAGGGACTGATCGAGGTTGCGCCTCTTGCTTACATGAGAGGAAGGACCCTTGATAATGCCTTCATAATTCTGGACGAAGCACAGAACACAACTCCTGCCCAGATGAAGATGTTCCTTACACGTATCGGATTTGGATCAAAGGTGATTATAACTGGAGATTCATCCCAGAAGGATTTATCTCCTGATGTGAAATCTGGCCTTGATATTGCAGAAAGCGTCCTTAAGGGAATCGATGATATAGCCTTCTGCAATCTGACAAGTGCTGATGTTGTAAGGCATCCACTTGTTCAAAAGATTGTCAAAGCCTACGAGGACTACGAAAAGAAAGCTGCAAATAAGCAGACTAAGAGAAAAATTCAGAAGGTGGAGAGACAAAGGTCGAATGGAAGGGGATAAATCTGCATCAAGATATAATCTGATATATATGGCGCTTTTTCTTTTCACTGGCGCGTTTGTTTTTGCATTTTCATTTATTGTAGGGAAAAGCTATGAGGCCATACTAAGAAACACTGTTGTTTCAATGCTTTCAGCTGGAACAGTTCTGTTTATGATAAGGGATGCCATGGGAAGGGGACCAGAGGGCTTTTCTTATGACAACTATTACAGAAAGATAAGATTTATCGTAGTCTTTGCCGGAATGGTTGTTTTGTCCTGCGTATTGTCCCTGGTTCCAAATGAGTTTTGGCCGTATATGTCACTGTTTGTGATACTGGCATTGTTTTCTAACAGCGAAATTGGAATGATTGCTGGTATTTCTTTTACCACAATATCAGTTATGCTTGAGGAAAACGGCAATTTTGGCGAACTGTTTATGTATGTTCTTGCAGGGGCAGTAGCCATAGCGCTTTTTCGTGACCTTAAGGAAAATACTGCTATTGGCCTTCCGGTATTTATATCGCTGCTGATGCAGGCTGTGCTTATAATAGCTTACAATGTGCTGTTCCAGAACAGAACATTTTCTATAAACATCCTGATCCTCCCGATCCTTAACCTTATGCTGAATCTTATTATTCTACTGGTGTTCCTCAACATGTTCGGAGTTTACGTTATCCGTAAGTCCAACGACATGTATATGGAGATAAACGACGCTTCTTATCCGCTTCTTGTAAGCCTCAAGGAAAAGGATAAGGATGAGTATTTCAGAGCTATCCACACAGGATATCTGGCAGAAAGAATTGCGCTTGGCCTTGGCTTTAACGACAGAGCTGTTAAGGCCTGTGCTTACTATCACAGGATCGGTGTGCTGGATGGAGGCCTTAAGTGGTCAGATGTAGAGCATTACTATGTCGATAATAATTTCCCAATTGAGGCAGTAGAATTCCTTCACGAATATATCGAACCTCCAAAGGGATGTGTTAAGTCAAAAGAGGCGCTTGCTGTCCAGTTATCAGAGACTGTCATAGCCTCAATAATGTATCTTATCAAACAGAATAAAGATGCTAAAATAGATTATGACAAGCTTATTGATAATCTCTTTGACAAGAAAGAGGCAAGCGGAGAATTAAAGGATTATGCAGTTACCTTCATGGAATATGACAGGATGAGGGCAATTTTAAAGAAAGAGAAGCTTTACTATGACTTTTTACGTTGAGAATGAAGTAAATGCTGAGTTTGATTTTGATATAGAAAAGCTTGCTACTATGGTAGCAGGTAAAGTTCTTGAATCAGAAGGCTGTGGCTATGATGTGGAAATTGGCCTTACCATTACAGATGATGAGGGGATAAAAGAGCTAAACAGCCAGTTTAGGGATATAGACAAGCCAACTGATGTCTTATCCTTTCCAAACGTGAATTATGAAACTCCTGGGGATTTTTCAGTTATTGAATCAGACCAGAAGGTTGACCTTATAAATCCTGATAGCGGCATGATAATGTTTGGGGACATTGTCATCAATGAGAAAAGAGTCAGGGATCAGGCCGCTGAATATGGTCATAGCCAAAAGAGGGAGTTTGCTTTTTTGGTGGCCCATTCAATGCTCCATCTTTGTGGATATGACCACATGGAGAGTGATGAGGCTGCTGTAATGGAAAAGAAGCAGGAGGAGGTTCTAAGTAGCCTTGGTATAACAAGGGACTAAGAGCTTTAGTTTTTAAGTATTGTTGTGGGAGAACGCCGTAGTGAAGACGTATGCAGAAGCTAAACGAATAAGACCAGATATACTTACAGCAGCTGTGTATATTTCTGCATGTATACTCATGGTCTTTTTGATCATTTCAGAAAAGATATTTGGGGATACGGGAATGTATTTTGCATCAGGTCCTTTGTCCATTTATTTGTTATTTTATTTAGGACTTGTTTTATCAGTTCAAAAAGCAGTTTATATAATGGTCAGGCTAAGGGCCAGAAGATCTCAGTACTTAAATGCTGAGACTAATATGCAAAGATCAATGAGGATTTTTTCACTGGCAGGAATTTTTGCCGGAGTGATCCTTATTCTTGCATGTTTTCCCATTTCCACAAAGGGATTTGGAACAGAAAGAGGTTATATTCAGATCATAATGGCAGGAGCCTGCGTCCTGTTTTTGGGAATTCAGGGAGTGCTTCGGGGATATCTTCAGGGAATTGGTTATACCAAGCCAATTGTCATCTCAGATATGCTGGTGGCAATAGTTTCTTTTGTTTCTGGTGTCATTATATCCGGAGTTTTATACAGCTATGGAACCAAGGTAAATGACCTGCTCCATGTGGATGAGTTTTCATCGGTATATGGCTCTGCTGGAATGATGGCTGGTATTCTGATAGGATCTTTATCAGGCTTTATCCAGAGTGTTATCAGTTACAACTTAAGAAAAAATGAGATAGCAAGCTTTGTAAAAACAGGGGCACCCAGGTATCTTGATAATAAAAATGATGTTTTGACAGGCATAAGACCTATAATGCTTCTTTACTGTGCTCCTGCACTTGTGTCTATTTTTGACCAGTGCTTTTACTCAGTCTATATGAGAAAGGTGCACGAGGATATTGATTTTAAGACTGTTTATGGCATGGCTTTTGGAAGAGTAGAAGTTCTTGCTATTTTGATCATGCTTATATGCTGCATTCCGTTTATTAAATCTCTTAACAGGATCATGGCAAGAGTTGAAAGGGATGAGCATGAGGGATCAAGGGAGAGATTCAGAGGTTTTATGCGCTTTTCCAATATGCTCTTTATTCCTGTCACAGTATTTGTACTTGCGGCAAATGAGCTTTTAATGACTTCAGTTTATGGAAAGAGCAGCAACCTTGCCAATTCTTCACTGATGCTGGGATCACTGCTCATATATTTTGTCGGGTATATGGTTATGTTTTCATGGCTTCTCAGCCACATGGGTAAATCGGTTCTGACCATGTTAAATACCCTGGTATGCCTCGCGTTACATGTAGCGCTGATGATCCTGTTTGTTGCGGTTTTAAGTCTTGGAATCCTGGGAGTACTTCTTGCTGTCATCATAGCGGCAGCTATATACGATATACTGAATCTTCTTGAGCTTTCCAAGATACTTTCCAACAGGCAGGAGTATCTAAAGACATTTTTGATGCCACTTTTGTCATCGGCAATTGCAGGTGTTTTGGTGTTCCTGATAGGAAGGCTTCTTGCCGGACTTATTGGTGAGATCCTGACACTTGTTATCTGCATAGTGGTATTTTGGGTTGTTTATATGATAGCGATGATATTTTTACGGGGCGTAAGAGCCCATGAGCTTCGCAAAGTCTTTTTAGGTCAGCTCTTTTATGGCATTGCCACAATGATCCAGACAGAAGAGCGGTATGAGGGATAAATTTGAGTAAGAAGATTTATGTGTGTGGCGGCGGCGCATCAGGAATGTGCGCTGCCATATATGCGGCAAGAAATGGCGCAAAGGTTTGCATAATTGAAAAGAACGACTGCCTCGGCAAAAAGCTCTCCATGACAGGCAATGGGAGATGTAATCTCACCAACCTTAACATGAGTGAAGACTGCTATAATGCTGCCGCAAGAAGCAGAATGAAGGATTGGCTTGGAACGTATGGCGCGGAAGATGTCATATGTTTTTTTAAATCTCTGGGAGTTGTGGTAAAAAGCGAAGATGGCTATATTTATCCGGTTTCTGGTCAGGCTAAGACTGTCGTAGATGCTCTGAAAAATGAGATCAAAAGACTCGGGGTAGAGGTGGTTTACAAAGAGCAGCTTAAGTCTGTAGCTGGTCTTGAAGATGGCTCTTTGGAGATCGTTACAGATAAATCCAGGTACAAGGCAGACAGGTGCATCATTGCAGTTGGCTCTTTATCTGGTGTTAAGAGCACCATGTCCACTGGTGATGGCTATTACATCTGCAAAAAGCTTGGAATGACAATAAAAGATACATTCCCTGCACTTGTGGGCTTTAAGTGTGAGGAAGATGAGTATCTTCCAGAAAAGGGAGTAAGGTGCGACGCACGGATATCCTTTATTCTTGGAAGTGAGGTCCTGTCAAGCGAACAGGGAGAACTTCAGATAACATCTGATGGAATATCAGGAATACCTGTAATGCAGGCTTCAAGAGATGTGATCAGGTTTGTTGAAGAGAAAAAACCTGTATATGCAGCTATTGATTTTTTTCCTGACTACGATGAGAATGACTTTGCCTCTCTTAAGAAGGATATGCTTCGTCTTAAGGACGACAGGACTATCGAAGAGTTTCTTTTAGGCTTTGCCAACCAGGGTGTAACAGAAATGATCCTTGCCAGGATGAAAATATCAAAGACCATGAAGATGAAGAATATTTCCGACAGCTTTGCTGAGTGCATTCTTGACAGCTACAGGAACCTTAAGATAAAAATTGAAGGCAGCTACGGATATCAGGCATCTCAGGTAACTGCTGGCGGCGTTAGCATAGCTGAAGTTGGAAGCGATTTTTCTTTTAATAAAAACAGGAACATTTACGTAATTGGTGAGCTATTGGATGTGGACGGCAGATGTGGCGGCTACAATCTTCAGTTTGCTTTTACCAGCGGATCCATCGCAGGATGCGCTTCTTCCCTATAAGGAATAAGATTTAGTTTATGATAAGAATTGGACAGATCAAGTTTGAAATCACTGAAAATACCACATATGACGAGGAAAAAGTAAAAAAGCTCCTTGCTATTAAGGCTGCAAAAAAGCTTAAGATTTCTGCCTCTGAAATAACAGGGATAGAGATCTCAAAGCACTCCATCGACGCAAGAAAAAAGCCTTTACTGTTTGATGTATATGTGGCTGATGTGACAGTAAAAGGTGATGAAGAAAAAATAGTAAAGAGAGCAAAAGATAAGAATATAGCTGTCTTTGCAAGGAAGGAATATGACTTTTTCAAGGCGGCAGGTATTGAGCCATTTACCTCTGATAAAATGGTTGTGATAGTAGGAGCAGGTCCTGCAGGACTTTTCTGCGGCTATGAACTTGCAAAGCATGGCTTTAAGCCGGTTATCCTTGAAAGAGGCGCTGATGTCGATAAGAGGACAGAGATCGTTAATGATTTTTGGAAGGATGGCAAGCTAAATCCTGCTACCAATGTGCAGTTTGGAGAAGGTGGTGCCGGAACCTTTTCTGATGGTAAGCTTAACACCATGGTTAAGGACAAGGATGGAAGGCTTGACAGGGTCCTTGATATTTTTGCCTCCCACGGAGCACCAGGCAGGATCAGGTATGAGTCCAAGCCACACATTGGCACTGACATTTTGCGGGAAGTTGTAAAAAACATAAGAAATGAGTTTATAAGCCTTGGCGGAGAGATATATTTTGAAACCCAGGTAACTGATATCAGATTAAATACTGATGGCTCAGTAAAGGCTGCAGTTTGTGGAGAAAAGGAATACCCCTGCGACTATCTGGTACTTGCAATCGGGCACAGTGCAAGGGATACCTTCTACATGCTTAAAGATTTGGGAGTTAGCATGCAGCCTAAGCCCTTTGCAGTGGGCTTTAGGGTTGAACATCCTCAGAGTCTTATTAATGAATCCCAGTATGGCAAAAGAGATATTGGAGCTTTGTCAGCAGCTCCCTACAAGCTTACTACTACAACAGCTGAGGGGAGAGGCGTTTATTCATTTTGCATGTGCCCCGGGGGATATGTGGTAAATGCATCATCTGAAGAGGGGATGCTTGCAGTAAACGGTATGAGCTATAGCGGAAGGGGCGGAAAAAACGCCAACTCAGCAATAATCATAACTGTTGATCCAAAGGATTTTGGCACAAGTGATGTTTTGTCCGGCGTTGAGTTTCAAAGAGGACTTGAAAAGAAGGCTTATGATCTGGCAGGTGGCAGGATACCTGTTGAGTATTACGGCGATTTTAAGAAGGCTGTACTTGGTAAGGATACTGGCAAAGTGGCAGCTTCCAGCCTTTTAGATGAGACATTTTCTCCTCAGATGAAAGGTGGTTTCGAGTTTTCAAATGTACATGAGATCCTTCCAGAAGAATTAAATAAGGCTTTTGTTGAAGGCATGGAGAATTTTGGAAGGACCATAAAGGGATATAACGATGACTGGGCCCTTGTGTCTGGAGTTGAAAGCAGAACATCATCTCCTGTAAGGATAAACAGGGGAAATGACGGCTTTTCTGAAAATGTAAAGGGACTGTTCCCCTGCGGAGAAGGCGCAGGCTATGCAGGAGGTATCATGTCTGCTGCCATGGATGGCATACGGATCGCGCAGCTCCTTGCCAGAAAGGCGGCGGGAATTGACTAAGGACGATCTGAGAAAACAGGCTCTTTTGAAAAGAGACAGCCTATTAAAAGATAAGATAGCAGGCTATAGCAGAGAGATATTTGATAAACTCACAGCTCTTTTACCCTACAAAAAAGCTGGGAACATTCTTATCTATGCATCTATGAGAAGCGAAGTCATCACAGATGAGATAATACTGGATGCACTTGCTTCTGGGAAAAGAGTCTTTTGCCCCAAGGTAGTTGATAAAACAAACGGACTAATGACATTTGTCAGGATCAGGGCTTTAGAAGAGCTTAAGGAAGGCTATTTTGGAATCAGAGAGCCCGTGGTACCCAGTGGATATGCTGAACCAGACTTTGATATTGATAAAAGCCTGATTGTTATGCCACTTGTTTGTTTTGATGATGATAGAAACCGCATTGGATACAGCGGAGGCTTCTATGACAGATATCTGGCTATGCACAAAGGTATGAAGTCTGTTGCCATAGCTTTTGAATGCCAGAAAACTGATGGCAGGATACCGGCTGATGCCTTTGACATGGCGCCTGATATGATCGTTACTGAAGAAAGTATTTACTGATGGGAAGAAAAAAGAGAGATACAATTGAATTTCGCTTCTATGAAGTCCCTCAGGGGCAGGACTGTCTGGCTCTTCTTGGCGAGAGCTGGATAAGGGTGTATGGCATAGATGAAAAGTACCTTCACTTTCATAATCTTTTTGAAGTTGGATACTGCAGGAACGGAAAGGGAGATCTTGTACTTGATGAGGAAGTAAGGAAGTATGAAACGGCTATGTTTTCAATAATTCCTGCAAACTACCCGCATACAACTTTAAGCCCTGTGGCCAATTTCTGGGAGTATCTGTTTTTTGATGTTGACCAGATACTTAGGCTCATTTATCCGGGAAATCCTACAAAGCAGAGGGAAGCAGCTGAAATCATCGACAAAAATGCAGACCTAATATATGAGTATGAGCATCCTGAAATGGCAGAAGTCATAAAGAGGATCATGGAGGAGATGAGGGATAAAAAGCCTTACTACATTGAGACTACCCAGAATCTTCTAAAGGCTTTTGTTTTGATGCTGATAAGATACCAGAGCCAAAAGGAAGAGGCAAGGAAAATCAGTGTTGATGGTGATGATGGCTCTGCAATGATGCTAATAAGACCTGCGCTTGAGTATATTGACAAAAACTACCCTGAGCCTATCAAGGTATCTGAGCTGGCACACTGCTGCAATATCAGTGAACCACACTTCAGACGTATTTTTGTGGACACCATAAACATGTCTCCAATAGACTATCTTAATCTTGTAAGAATACAAAATGCCTGCAAGATAATGAACAAAACTGATCATTCCATGGAGGTTGTGGCGTCGGAATGCGGCTTTTCGACTTTTTCAACTTTTAATCGCAACTTCAGGAAATTCCTTGATACTTCGCCTTACCAGTGGAAAAAGAATAAGGACAATTACGAAAACAAACTCCTTAATTACAACATAAATGCCCTTAAGGGATGGTGAGCAAAAGTTACTTAAAGGTTTACGAAAACTTTTTGTTCACATTTTCGACATATTTGATTGAAAATGCACATTTTATACTTTAAAATGTGTATTTTTTTTGTTTGCAATTGTTATAATGTACACATAAACCGATCGGAAATCGATTGTTTCCGTCAAAATGTATAATGCATTACCAATGACACTTGTCTGACATATGTGCAATATACATAAAAGGTTTCAAATCATTTTTTCATTTAGGGAGGGTAAAAAATGAAAAGAAAAGCATTATCAATTTTCCTTGCATCAGCTATGTCACTTTCACTTTTAGCTGGATGCGGTGACGCAGCACA
>JAEEGL012563108.1_pt1 | contig 11439 bp, 6 predicted proteins | sample 9134231 | NCBI WGS metagenome assembly JAEEGL01 (sample SAMN16246548, study PRJNA631951) | gut metagenome | biome: gut microbiome; feature: rumen; material: fiber-attached | host: Bos | place: Iran: Karaj | collected 2018-10
AGGATCATCTTCAACGGCAACGGTTACGATGATGCTTGGATCGAAGAAGCTGAGAAGAGAGGTCTTTCCAACCTGCGCACACTGCCTGATGCAGTTAAGCACTATATGGATGAGAAGAACGTATCCCTCTTCACTTCACACAAGGTTTACTCCGAGATCGAGATGCAGTCCAGACACGAAGTATTCCTCGAGAAGTACACAAAGCTTATCGACATCGAGGCTAAGACAATGCTCGAGATGGCAAAGCAGGATATCCTCCCCGCAGTAAGCGCTTATTCTTCAGAGCTTGCATCAGGAACAGGAAACGTATTCGAGAAAGAGACTCTTGCAGAGATCACAGAGGATCTCACACAGGCATACGGCGCATACAAGTCATTGAAGAGCGCTGTAGAGAAGTCGGATGAGATCGAAGACCTCGTAGAGAAGGCAGACTTCTTCAAGGATGAGATCCTGAAGGATATGACAGATCTTAGAACCTCTTGCGACAAGCTCGAGTCAGAGACGGCAGCAGAGTACTGGCCGTTCCCCACATACGGTGATCTTCTGTTCGCCGTAAGATAATCCGAACACATAAACTTAACGGTCTATGGCAGCCCGTTCCTGGTGACAAGGACGGGCTGTTTTTCTTTACTACATATTCGAAAAAGGAGAGTGAAAAACTATGAATGTCACAGAAATTATTACTCAGGAGGTATTCGGCATCTGGTTCCTTATCGGAGCTGCATTGGTGTTCTTTATGCAGGCCGGTTTCGCGATGCTCGAGGCAGGTTTCTGCCGCGCCAAGAACGCAGGTAATATCCTCATGAAGAACCTCATGGACTTCTGTATCGGTACAGTATGTTTCATGTTTATCGGCTTCGGCCTTATGATGGGCGAGGATATGATCGCAGGATTCATCGGAGTCCCTACCCTCAACATGTTCACAGACTTCTCCGGCTTTATGGAGACAAATGCTTCAAGCTTTGTATTTAACCTCGTTTTCTGTGCCACAGCAGCTACTATCGTATCAGGTGCTATGGCTGAGAGAACAAAGTTCAGCTCATACTGCATCTACTCAGCTATCCTCTCACTGGTTGTATACCCTATCGAGGCCGGCTGGACATGGAACCCCGCAGGATGGCTTGCAAACCTCGGCTTCATCGATTTCGCAGGTTCTGCTTGTATCCATACAGTCGGTGGTGTCGCTGCCCTCATCGGTGCGATCATGGTTGGTCCCCGTATCGGTAAGTACATCCGCGACGACAGCGGCAAGGTAATCAAGGTTAACGCTATCCAGGGCCACAACATCCCGATCGGTGCATTAGGATGCTTCATCCTCTGGTTCGGTTGGTACGGCTTCAACGGTGCTGCTGCAACTTCCGGTTCACAGCTCGCTGCTATCTTCCTTACAACAACTATCGCACCTGCAGTAGCTACAGTAACATGTATGATCTTCACATGGATCAAGAATGGTAAGCCTGATGTATCTATGTGTATCAACGCTTCCCTCGCAGGTCTCGTAAACGTAACAGCAGGATGCCACTGCATCGATGCAGCAGGTGCATTCGCAGAAGGTCTTATCTCCGGTATCGCTGTTGTTCTTGTAGTTGAGTGGCTCGACCTTAAGCTTCACATTGATGACCCTGTTGGTGCTTGCGGCGTTCACCTTGCTAACGGTATCATCGGTACTCTCTGTGCCGGTCTCTTCGCTACTAACACATCTTCCCTCGGAGTTGACGGTCCTATCTATGCTTTGATCCACGGCACATCATTCTCTGATGGTATGAAGGTATTCGGCGTACAGTGCTTAGGTATCTCAGCTATCGTCGCTTGGACAACAGTCCTCATGACAATTACATTCGCAGTAATCAAGAAAGTTCACGGCCTCCGTGTATCCCGTGAAGAAGAGATCGAAGGTCTCGATCCTACAGAGCATGGTCTCCCTGCAGCTTACGCTGGCTTCTCTATGAGACCTCAGGCTATCGTTGAGATGGCTGACGTAGAAGTTCCCGTTGTTAACGGTGAAGTTCCCGTTGAGTCCGCTGTCGAGGTTACAAACGTTACTACTATCGTTCCTCCTACAGCAGACGGCAAGAAGTATTCAAAGGTCGAGATCATCTGCAAAGAGTCCAAGCTCGACTCCCTCAAGAAAGCTCTCATGGGCGTCGGCGTAACAGGTATGACAGTATCACATGTACTTGGTTGCGGCGCACAGAAGGGTCGTCAGGAGTACTACAGAGGTGTACCTGTCGAGGCATCACTGCTGCCTAAGATCAAAGTGGATATCATCGTATCCAAGGTACCTGTAGACACTGTTATCGACACAGCTAAGAAAGTTCTGTACACAGGTCACATCGGTGACGGTAAGATCTTCGTCTACAACGTTGAGAACGTTGTCCGCATAAGAACCGGTGAGACAGGTTTCGCAGCATTGCAGGATCACGGATAATACCTCTTTCCGTAATTCATAAACTCTAAAACAAAAGGGAAGTCCTATTCGCCGGGACTTCCCTTTTGTGTTGGTTGTTTTTTGTAGTGGTGGCCATCCCCATCCATTGATCCTCCCCACTGTCCATCACTCCACTGACTTTTTTACTGACTAATTTGTGAATTAGTCAGTGTTTTTGTCAGTAGAAGGCCTGTACTGACTTTTTCACTGACTTTTTCATAGTTTTGTCAGTGAAAAAGTCAGTGGGACTCTATCAACACCCAAGGATCCTTCACCACTCCTACATACAATCACACCCTACCCTATCATTACTACCCCATATCACACAGTCACACCTAACACACCCAACCACCACAATTCCCCACTCCTCACAATCCACCTCACTATCAATCTCACACAAACAAAGACCGCCCCCGGGATCTCTCCCGGGGACGGCTATCAATGTGATGAATAAAAGAAACAGGGGATTTCTTACTTCATCAGATATTGATCTACTTCAGCTGCTGCATCCTTTCCTTCACGAAGGCCCCATACAACGAGTGACTGGCCTCTCTTGCAGTCTCCTGCAGCGAATACGCCTTCAACAGATGTAGCGTGGCCTGAGCCAGTCTCGATATTGGATCTTGCATTAGTATCAACGCCGAATGCATCTACTACATAAGACTGAGGTCCTAAGAATCCTGCTGCGATAAGAACAAGCTGACAAGGAAGTGTCTTCTCTGTTCCCTCAACAGGAACCATATTGAAGCGTCCTGTAGCCTCATCCTTAACTGACTTAAGCTCTACAGTCTCTACTGCAGCAAGCTTGTTATTCTCATCCTTAATGAAGCGCTTAACTGTCGTGCAATATACACGAGGATCATGTCCGAATACAGCAGCTGCCTCTTCCTGACCGTAATCAGTCTTGAGGACCTTAGGCCACTCCGGCCAAGGGTTGTTAGCTGCACGCTCTACCGGAGGTGCGGGCATCATCTCGAGCTGTGTTACTGACTTACAACCGTGACGCATACATGTACCTACACAGTCGTTACCTGTATCACCGCCGCCGATAATGATTACATCCTTATACTTAGCGCTTATGTACTTAGTATCAGCCATGTTGGAAGCGAGCAGAGACTGCGTTGTAGCGCGGAGGAAATCAACTGCGAAGTAGATTCCCTTAGCATCTCTTCCCTCTGCCTTGATGTCACGCGGATTGCCCGCACCGCAGCAAAGAACAACTGCATCATATGAAGACTTCAGCTCCTCATAAGTAACATCAACGCCGATATTAACACCGCACTTAAATGTGATGCCTTCCTCCTCGAGGATCTTAACTCTTCGAAGGATAACGCTCTTCTCAAGCTTCATGTTCGGGATACCGTACATCAGCAATCCGCCCGGACGGTCAGACTTCTCATATACAGTTACCTCGTGGCCGCGCACATTAAGCCAATAAGCTGTCGACAGACCTGAAGGACCTGAACCGATAACAGCAACTTTCTTACCTGTACGTCGTGCGGGCACATGAGCCTTCATAACACCGGTGGAATAAGCATGCTCGATTATCGAATACTCATTCTCTTTCGTTGAGACCGGCTCGTCGTTCAGTCCGCAGACACAAGCCTTTTCGCACAGTGCGGGGCAAACGCGTGACGTAAACTCCGGGAACGCATTCGTGAGCATGAGGCGCTCGAGTGCTTCGTCCCAGAAGCCCTTGTAGACGAGGTCGTTCCAGTCGGGGCAGAGGTTGTTAAGAGGGCAGCCTGCTACCATGCCGCAGATGGGCTTACCGAACTGGCAGAAAGGTACACCGCAGTTCATGCAGCGTGCTCCCTGCTCACGTCTCTTAGCCTCGTCTATCTGTGTGTGAAACTCCGAGAAATTCTTGATCCTCTCGAGAGGCTCAAGTCCGGGGTTATTTACTCTTTGATATTCCATGAATCCTGTTGATTTTCCCATTGCCGTATCCTCCTCACGCCTTAGCGGAAGTGTTCTCGTGGAACGCTTCGATCTTTGCTTCGTCTTCGCTCATGCCTGCAGCCATATGCGTCGCGATGGAATTCATCATGCGCTTATAGTCATGCGGGATGACCTTCTTGAAGCGGGGGATGTACTCGTCAATGGAATCGAGGATCTTCTTAGCAAGAGGAGATCCCGTTCTACTTACATGCTCTTCGATAAGCGATACGAGCTCGTCGCGGTCGCCGTCAGAAGTTACATGCTCGAAGCCGACAAGAGACTTGTTAAGCTTTGTATAAAGAGTGTTGTTCTCGTCGAGCACGAAAGCGATACCGCCGCTCATACCGGCAGCGAAGTTCTTGCCGACGGGTCCGAGGACTACTGCAACACCACCTGTCATGTACTCGCAGCCGTGGTCGCCCAAGCCTTCAACTACAACCTTGGCTCCGGAGTTTCTTACACAGAATCTTTCTCCTGCAAGACCGTTTATGAAAGCCTTACCTGAAGTCGCACCGAAAAGCGCGACATTACCTGCGACAATGTTCTCCTCAGGCTTTATCTCACACTCCTTGGAAGGGAATACTGTGAGCACACCGCCTGAGAGGCCCTTACCGAAGTAGTCGTTCGTGTCACCTTCGAGGTTGATCGTAAGACCCTTAGGAATGAATGCACCGAAGCTCTGTCCGCCAGCACCCTTCGCATTAACTACGAACGTGTCGTCTTCAAGTGTGTTGTAGTATCTCTTTGTTATCTCTGAACCGAAGATCGTACCGAGGGCACGGTCGAGGTTCTTAACCTTGATGTCGATCTCCTTACGAGCACCGCTCTCGAGAGCATCTGCCATTGCAGGGATGATCTCACGGCGGTCGATCGTCTCATCGAGCTTGAAGTCGTAAGCATCAGCCTCATCGTAATGTCTCTTAACAGAAGGATGAGCAAGCTCAGGATCGTGGATGATCTCGGAAAGATCAACGGAACCCTTGAGTGAGCAGTCTGCTTCCTTGAGAAGATCAGCACGTCCGACAAGCTCGTCTACCGTACGTACACCAAGCTTAGCCATGTACTCACGCATCTCGTTAGCGATGAATGTCATGAAGTTGATCACATACTCAGGCTTACCCGTGAATCTCTTTCTCAATTCAGGGTTCTGTGTAGCAACACCTACAGGACATGTATCGAGGTTACATACTCTCATCATTACGCAGCCCATAGTTACGAGCGGTGCTGTAGCGAAGCCGAACTCCTCTGCACCGAGCATAGCTGCGATCACTACATCCTTACCGGTAAGGAGCTTACCGTCTGTCTCAAGTCTTACGTGAGATCTTAAGTTGTTCTGAATCAAAGTTCTATGTGTCTCAGCAAGACCGATCTCCCAAGGAAGACCAGCATGGTGAATAGATGAAGCAGGAGCAGCACCTGTACCACCGTCATAACCTGAGATGAGGATTACCTTAGCACCGGCCTTAGCAACACCTGCTGCGATTGTACCTACGCCGGACTCAGATACGAGCTTAACTGAGATGCGTGCATCAGAGTTAGCGTTCTGAAGATCGTAGATCAACTGAGCGAGGTCCTCGATGGAATAGATATCGTGGTGCGGCGGCGGTGAGATCAAAGCTACACCAGGTGTGGAGTGACGCGTCTTAGCGATCCAGGGATAAACCTTACCGGCAGGAAGGTGTCCACCCTCACCGGGCTTAGCTCCCTGAGCCATCTTGATCTGGATCTCCTTAGCAGAGATTAAGTACTTGGAAGTAACGCCGAATCTACCGGAAGCTACCTGCTTGATCGCTGAGCATCTATCCTCAGCAGAACCTGCAGTCTCAATTCTTTCAAGGTCTTCACCACCCTCACCGGAGTTCGACTTACCGCCGATACGGTTCATAGCGATCGCCATGCACTCGTGTGCTTCCTGTGAGATGGAACCGTAAGACATAGCACCTGTCTTGAATCTGTGCATGATGGACTCTGCACTCTCTACTTCCTCGAGAGGGATCTCCTTGGAAGCATCATAGTTGAAGTCGAGCATGCTTCTTAAAGTAACGTGGCGGTCGTCGGAATTGATCAATGAAGTGAACTTCTTGAATGTAGCGTAATCGCCGTTACGTGTAGCAAGCTGAAGCATGTGGATCGTCTCAGGATCGTAGAGATGCTTCTCTTTACCGCTACGGGACTTATGCCATCCCTTTACTGCGAGACCGTCAGCTGAGCCACGACCATATACATCAAATGCATGATCGTGCAAGGAAGCTGTTCTCTCAGCAATGTCTTCCAAAGTAATTCCGCCTACGCGGCTTACAGTGTCAGGGAAATACTTATCCATGAGCTCCTTGCCAATACCCAAAGCCTCGAAGATCTTCGCGCCCTGGTAGGACTGGATCGTGGAGATACCCATCTTAGCTGCGATCTTAACGATACCGCTTACGATAGCGTTGATGTACGCGCCGGAAGCCTGAGTGAACTCCTTGTCGATCACACCGCGCTGGATAAGATCGGAGATCGTATTAAGAGCAAGATAAGGGTTAACAGCACTTGCACCGAAGCCGAGCAACGTAGCGAAATGATGAACTTCAACAGGCTCACCTGTCTCTACGATGATCGAAGCAGCCGTATTCATACGTGTGCGAACGAGGTATGTCTCGAGTGCTGCGACAGCAAGCAGAGAAGGGATCGCCATGTGCGTCTCATCTACTCCGCGGTCTGTCAGGATCAATATAGTAGCGCCCTCTTCGTGCGCCTTATCAGCCTGTGTATAGAGGCTGGCAATAGCCCCGTCCAAACCCTCTTCCGCAGTGTAAAGCATAGAGATGTCAGCCGTCTTAAGACCGTCGTACTGATTGTCTCTGATCTTCATGAGGTCGAGGTTTGTAAGAATCGGGTTGTGTACCTTAAGGACTCGGCAGTTCTCTTCCTCGTCCTTTAAGATATTACCCGTGACACCGAGATAAACCGTGGTGTCAGTAATGATCGCTTCTCTTATACAGTCGAGAGGCGGGTTAGTAACCTGTGCGAACTTCTGCTTGAAGTAGTCGAACAAAGGAGGCTGCTGTTCTGACAGCGGAGGCACAGGAGCATCGACACCCATTGCAGCGGTAGGCTCACCGCCGTTAAGGCACATGGGGATCAATTCGTTATTTAAATTACCGTAAGAGTAGCCGAAAGCACGCTGCAATCTTACGAGCTCGTCACCCTTGTAGCTTACTGGTCTCTTGTTATTGATCTTAAGGTCGTGGAGCTCAACGAGCATGTGGTCGAGCCACTCACCGTAAGGCTGGCGGTTAACATAAGCACTCTTAACGTGCTCGTCATCGATGAGCGCGCCCTCCTCGAGGTCTACGAGGAGCATCTTACCGGGTCTTAAGCGGTCCTTCTTGATGATGTTCGCATCCTGAAGATCATCGAGCACGCCAACCTCGGAAGAAAGGATAAGGTAACCGTCCTTTGTAACGTAGTATCTTGAAGGTCTCAAGCCATTTCTGTCGAGCACCGCACCTACCTTGTCACCGTCAGTGAAGATGATGGAAGCAGGTCCGTCCCAAGGCTCCATCATGGTAGCGTAGTACTGGTAGAAAGCCTTCTTCTCGCGGTCCATCGTGTCCATGTGCTGCCAGGGCTCAGGGATAGTAACCATGATCGCGAGCGGCAGCGGTACGCCTGCCATAGTCATGAACTCGATCGTGTTGTCGAGCCTTGCTGAGTCGGATCCTGTTACGTCGAGCATCGGGTAGATGTCATCATAGCGGGCTTCAAAGTATTCGCTCTTGAAGATATTTTCGCGCGACAGCATCTTGTTCATGTTACCCGTGATCGTGTTGATCTCGCCGTTATGCACGAGCATGCGGTACGGGTGTGAACGCTGCCATGTGGGGTTCGTGTTCGTGGAGAATCTGGAGTGCACGATACCGAACGCGGACGTGTACTCGCCGCCTGCGAGGTCCTTGTAGAACGTGCGCAGCTGCCCTACGAGGAACATGCCCTTGTACACGATCGTCCTGCACGAGCATGAGCACACATAAGTGTCGTTATTTTCCTTCTCGAAAAGCTTCCTTGCGAAGTACAGCTTCCTCTCGAAGTCTATGTCTTCCTTCGCGTCTGCGGGGCGCTCTACGATTGCCTGAGTGATAGTAGGCATGCTCTCTCTTGCACGTGAGCCGAGCACTTCCTCGTTAACCGGAACCTGACGCCAGCCGAGGAACTTCAAGCCTTCCTTAGCACAGGCATTCTCGAATGCCTTCTTAGCCGCATCAGCCTTATCAGCGCTCTGGGGCATGAAGAACATACCGATACCGTAGGATCTTCTGTCGCCTACCTTGATGCCGTCAGCCTCAAGTGCCTTCTTGAAGAAATCGTGTGAGATCTGAACGAGGAGACCAACGCCGTCACCGGTCTTACCCTCGGCATCCTTACCAGCTCTGTGCTCGAGCTGCTCAACTATCGTGAGCGCGTCATCTACGACCTTGGCAGAAGCTTCGCCGTCGATCTTAATAACAGCTCCGATACCGCAGTTCTCATGCTCTTCTGCCGGATCGTAAAGACCATTCTTCGGGAAGGCATCTTGAACCCTGTAGTTGTCAATCTTCAACTCTTCCATAAGTGTTACCCCTGTTTCTTCGTAAAACAAAAGGCGCTTACCGATACGAGGTCTTCGTATCAATAAGCGCCATTGCTTACAAATTATTCAATTGACCAAATTTATACTCTTTTTGAAATTGCATGTCAAGTTCATATGGTCTATATAAGCTAATAAACGCAAAAATAGCATATAGCGCTAAAATTTTATTTATTATATAATCTCGGTATGTATTTACTTTCCGGAGGTTATAGTTATGACTTTAAATGAATTGATGGATTACGCGATATCGGAGAATTGTTCTGACGTACATATTACAGTCGGAACCAACCTCGCCGTAAGAAGATACGGAACTCTCCACATCCTTGAGGACAAGCCTACTGCAGATGAGTCTCTCAAGATGATCTACGACATTCTTTCTGAAGAGAATGTTAAGCGTATCGAGAAAGGTCAGGACGTAGACTTCGGTCTTACATATAACGATGATATCCGTCTCAGAGTTAACGTATATCATCAGCGTAACAATCTCGCTGCTTCAATCCGTATTCTCATGAGACAGATTCCTGACATCGAGGATCTCGGTCTCCCTCACGCTATCAAGCAGCTCGCTGAGGCACCTAACGGTATCATCATCGTTACAGGTCCTACAGGTTCCGGTAAGACAACTACTCTCGCTGCTGTTGTTGACTACATCAACAAGACACAGGCTAAGCACGTAATCACAGTTGAGGATCCTATCGAGTATATCTATCCTCATAACATGGCTATGATCCATCAGCGTGAGCTCGGCAAGGATACACCTTCCTATGCACACGCTCTCCACTCTGCACTCCGTGAAGACCCTGATATCATCCTCGTTGGTGAGATGAGAGACTTCGCTACGATCTCCGCTGCTATCACAGCTGCTGAGACAGGTCACTTGGTTCTTTCAACACTCCACACGACAAGTGCTGCACAGACGATCGACCGTATCATCGACGGTTCACCTGTTGACCAGCAGGAGATGATCCGCCAGCAGTTCGCTATGAGCGTTCGTGGCGTTATCTCACAGCAGCTCCTCCCCAGAGTTGACGGAATGGGCCGTGTTCTTGCTACAGAGATCATGGTTGGTAACAACGCTATCTCCAACCTCATCCGTGAGAACAAGACAGTAATGATCAACAGCTCCATCCAGTCCGGACACAAGGAAGGCATGCATACATTGAACGAGTCCCTCCTCGATTTGTACCGTCAGGGTCAGATCAGCAGAAAGGTTGCTCTGAACGCTTCCAACGATCCTACGGACTTCGACAAGGCTCTCGGCGGCGGTTCACCTATCAACCCTGCAGAGACAAACTTCATCGGATTCTAATCAATAGTTTAAGACTATTCGGTAACGAAGACGGGAGTGATGATTCACTCCCGTTTTTGTTTGCTTAGCATCATTATTCTATTACGATTTATCTATAAAACAACAAATTTTCCTTATAAAAATCCTCCAAATTGGTTGAAGTGTGAATATAACCTCCTGATACCGAGCGGTATAATCATCTTCGGTTTCAGGCGAATACGCCTGAGAAGAAAGGAATTTGGAAATATGAAGAAGAACGTATTGAAGAATGTTTTGGCAGTATCTGTTGTTGCTGCTATGGCTATGAGCGTTGCTGCATGCTCTGACGAGGCAACTGAGACAAGTGCAGAGACAGAGGCTGAAGAGACAGTTGTTGAGACAACAGTTGAGGAGACTGTTGCTGAGACAGAGGCTTCCGAGACAGTTGTTGAGACAACAGTTGAGGAGACAGAGGCTGAAGAGTCTGCTGCAGCTATCGAGATCGGTGACGAGATCGATGAGGACCTCCTTGGTTCCTGGACACTCGAGGAAGACGGTGCAGTTATCGTTTACACATTCAACGATGACAACACAGGTGTATGCGAGATGACATACGGCGAAGAGTCTGTTGACTTCGACATGCAGTACTCCGCTGACGGTGAGACACTCACAGTTGTTATGGTAGATTACCCTGAGGATGCTGACACAGCTGAGTACTCCATCGACGGTGACACTCTCACACTCGTTACAGGCGGCGAGACAATGGAGCTCACAAGATAATCTTTCTTAACAGATTGATCGATAAAGGGACTGTCGTAAGGCAGTCCCTTTTGTTATGCTTTCATCCTCAACAATGAGATCCTTAATAATGAAGCGTCAGTGCAACGTCAGCGCGGCACTAATCAAAAAGGCCGCCCTCGCGGACGGCCTTCAATTATCAAACTGATCTGCTTATTAAATCAGAACTTGCCTGCCTTAGCAGCTTCCTCGATGGAAACAGCTGTGGAAACAGTCATACCAACCATCGGGTTGTTACCAGCGCCGATGAGACCCATCATCTCAACGTGAGCAGGAACGGAAGAAGAACCTGCGAACTGAGCATCAGAGTGCATACGGCCCATTGTATCTGTCATACCGTAGGAAGCAGGACCTGCAGCCATGTTATCAGGGTGAAGCGTTCTACCTGTACCA
>JAEEGL013318174.1_pt1 | contig 11439 bp, 6 predicted proteins | sample 9134231 | NCBI WGS metagenome assembly JAEEGL01 (sample SAMN16246548, study PRJNA631951) | gut metagenome | biome: gut microbiome; feature: rumen; material: fiber-attached | host: Bos | place: Iran: Karaj | collected 2018-10
TCGATTTGGTCGAGTACAATGCTGTCGAGGCCCAGTTCCTGAATCTTGTGCTTGAGGGGTATCTCTCCCCATATATAGTATTTGTATCGTCCCTGGCTAATGCCTGTCAGTCCGTCCTTCGGCGAGTGATACTCTGTGACAAACGGCAGGTTATCCCTGACGGACAGGGTCATGGCTGCATAATCATCCTCCTTGACCAGCACGGTGTCGGTGGGCAGGAGGGTGTCGAGGCGGTGCAGGGGCGGCGTGTCGTTGCGCCGTGCAACCTTCATATTGTAGTAGTTGATATACTTGTGTGTCGATACGTATGGCGCATTCATATAGAAGAAATAGAGCGTATGGATGATGTCAGCCTCACGTTTCCTAAACATGTTAGTGGCCACATGCCAGTCCTGCATGACAAACTTGTGTGGTATGTCGAGTTGGTCGAATATCAGGTCGAGCACATCGACGTTGTACCCGGCGGGTTCTCCTTCTATGTTGACAAACTCGAACGGCCGGAAGTCCCAGTCGCATACAATAATCAGCGGACTCTCCTCTGTGTAGCCGAAGTTATTATTGGCGGCACGTAGGAAAGGTAAAAAGGTAAAAAGGTAAAAAAGCAATACCGTGTACCTTTTTCCGTTTCGGAGCATATATCGTGTCATGTGGTCAATTTACGATTTACGAATTTACAATTTACGATTGTATAGTCTCACCTCTCACTTCTCACCTCTCACCTCTTAACTCTCACCCCTTCTTCTCATTTCCTTGCAAGCACAGGGGATGACAATCCAGACGATGGTGCCCTTGCCGGGTGCGGACTTGAGGCGTACCCGGCCTCCCATGAGCCTGACGATTTCCTGGCAGATAGCCAGTCCGAGACCGCTGCTGCCACTGTCGGTAGTGACGAATCGCTCGAAGATGTTTTCCACCTTGTCATCGGGAATACCGCATCCTGTGTCCTGGATGGTGATGGTGAGGTCGTCGCCATTGTAGTCGAAACTGGCGCGGACATAGCCCGATGTGGTATGCTGCGCAGCATTCGTCACGACGTTGTCGATGACGATGCCCAGGTTGGTCAGGTCGATGTCGAGCACGAGGCACTGGTATGGTGCTTCGACAATATAGTTGACGCCCGGCTGCTGATAGTGCATCCATGCCGCCTGGCAGCGCCCTTCGAAGATGCCGGCGAAGTCGATGGGCATAGTCTTCAGTTCTATCATGCCGGCATCGAGGCGCGAGAGCAGAAGGATATTGTTCACCAGGGTGAGCAGGCTGCGTGAGTTGTTCTTGATTTCCTCGATAAAGAATGACTCGTCCTCGGGGAGGTGGGGCATCTCGAAGAGTTCGGCAAAACCCACCACGGATGCGAGTGGCGTGCGTATCTCATAACTCATGTTGCGCAGGAAAGCATTCTTTACTGTCTCTATCTCCTGTGCCTTCACCGTCTCGTGTGCCAACTGTTCCTCGGTGGCCTTGATGTCGCTGATGTCGCGGCACATACCGAAGTAGTGCGTGACGTGGCCGTTGGAATCGAGCACGGGCACGAACGAGAACATAAGGCACAGTTGCTTGCCCCCCTTGAGGCGCAGTACAGACCTGACGGCAGCCTTTACGGGCTGTTGGGTGAGGTTGTCCATGTTGTTCAATATGCGCTGTGCCGCCTTCTTCGACTCATTGTCGGCGAGCGCCAACAGGCGGGTCTGTGTCAGCTGTTGCTGCACATGGCCTATCTCACTATAGACGAGCAGCGTATGCGTGTCGGGCGAATAGTTGACTATGCGCACGCCGCCATGCTGCATCACGTAGTCGATGTTGTTGATGTAGTCCTGCAGTTCATTGGTAGCCTCCTGCAACTTGTCTATGTTTTTCTGTAGTCGTGAATAAGTCTTGGCTATCTCTGTGACGTCGCGGCCCGTGCCGTAGATGCCTAATAGTTTACCATCTTCATCGCGCACAGGCACCAATTGCAGTTCGTAATATAGTTCGTCGCGTCCAAGGAAGCGGTTGAGCGGGCGAGGGTCTTCCTTTGTGAATATCTGTGTCAGGTAGGTATATTCCATGTCTTCGGTCACCAGGTCTGGGAATCCCAGCACTTTCTGAACCGAGACACGCGCATTTCTGACAGCCTGCACGCCTTCGGGTATGGCTTTCGATGCCTTCTCGTTCATGTCATCGATAATGCCGTTCTCGTCGTACGACACGGTGTCGACCAGTGCGGTGTTGAAGATATGCTTGTAGCGTAGCATGGCATCCTTCTGTTGCTGTTGGCGCCTCCTCTCGGCCGTGATGTTGGTGGTAGCCCCGATGATGACCGAGGGCTGTTTGTTCTTGTCGCGCCTCAGTACGGAGAAGTTGACCGAAAAGGTGTACACCTCTTTGCTGTTGCCCCTTGTTGTGTGTACCTCCAGCGTCTCGCGCTCCTTTTTCTGGGCTACCATGTCGTCGAGCACGCCGCACAGTTGCTCAAAGTCTTCGGGCAGCATATAGTATTGGAAGAAATAGGGCGACAGGGGTATGGTTTCCCGTTTGCCGCTGGTGTCGATGCTGGTGACCGTCCGTTCGGCCACGTTAAACAACCAGATGCGTACCTTACTGGTGCTGAGAATGAGCGACAGTCGGTTGTTGGAGCGCTTCACGCTTTTTGTCATTCGTCGTTCATACAGGTAGTAGAAGATGAAATAGACGATGGCAACGATGATGACAACAATCAGTGCGTTGACTACATACCACACCCATGAGGGTATGCCAGTGTCCTTCTGCTCGGGATAGAACCATTTGTTCTGGATGGGTTGCAGGCGGCCCGAAGAACTCAGCATGGTAAAGACGCTGTCCATTTGGTGCAGCAGGTTCTGGTCGTTCGACATAAACTTATACTCGCCGTGCGGAATGTTGACAGGTGCCAGTTCCAGGTCGTTGTAATGAAACTTATGAAGCAGCCATTTCAGCGACAGCGTGTTCCACACTATCTGGCCCCCCTTCTTGTTGTGTACATACTGTACGGCCTCCTGCATGTCGTCGTATGGTATGGCATTCTTTCCCCATCCTTCCTGAATCATCAGGTGGTGGCTGAAACTGCCTTCGTGTACGATGGCATGCTGATGGGCCAGATCGTCAACGCTTTTAATCTGCAGCGGCTCGTTCTCATGGTAAACAACGCTGTGAGTGAAGATATGGACGACGCTCTTGCCGTATTGTCCATACTCGTTATGAAATTGGGCATCCATGCCCAGCATCAGGTCCGACTTGCCGTCGCACAGGTCGTTCAAGGCATCCTGGGTGGGTTTCAACTTGATCTTGTAAGGAATGTCCAACTCCTTGAATATCATCTTCAGCAAGTCGATGTTGTAACCAACGGGCTCCCCTGTCTCGGTAAGGAAAGCGTATGGCCACAAGTCCCATGCATCCTCGTAGACCAGCGGGTTCGCATCGGTATAAATTCTCACAGGTTCCTCTTGTAACTGAGCCTGTGCCTGAACCGGTGCAGCGAGGACAAATATGATGATGAGTAATAAAAATCTCATTTCTTAGGTCTTTTAATTTTGCAAAAATACAAAATAAATGACAATTGACCAAATTTTCTGCCTTTTTTCGTAAAATATTTTCTACCTTTGCACCCATATTTGACAAAACAAAGAAAAAATGAAACAGAACATGAAGCCGGCAACCCTCTGCGTACAGGCAGGATGGGAGCCAAAGAACGGAGAATCGCGCGTGTTGCCCATCTATCAGAGCACCACGTTCAAGTATGACAACACTGAAGAGATGGCCGACCTCTTCGACCTGAAGAAGGAGGGCTATTTCTATACTCGCCTGCAGAATCCCACCAACGATGCCGTGGCGCGTAAGATTGCCGCCCTGGAGGGTGGGGTGGGGGCTATGCTCACCAGCAGCGGTCAGGCTGCCAACTTCTACGCCATCTTTAATATCTGCGAGGCTGGCGACCATTTCGTCACCTCCAACGAGATCTATGGCGGCACCTACAACCTCTTCGGTGTGACGCTCAAGAAACTGGGCATCGAGTGTACGTTTGTCAACCCCGAAGCCTCGGAAGAGGAGATCAGCGCAGCCTTCCGTCCCAACACCAAGGCCCTGTTTGGCGAGACGATCTCCAACCCGGGCTGCAAGGTGCTCGACATCGAGAAGTTTGCACGTATTGCCCATAAGCACGGCGTGCCCCTCATCGTCGACAATACCTTCCCCACGCCCGTCAACTGCCGTCCCTTTGAGTGGGGGGCCGACATCGTGACCCACAGCACCACGAAGTATATGGACGGCCACGCCACGCAGGTGGGTGGCTGCATCGTCGATAGCGGCAATTTTGAGTGGGATGAGAAGTTCCCCGGCCTTACCACCCCCGATGAGTCCTATCACGGCCTCACCTATACGAAGAAGTTTGGCAAGATGGCCTATATGACCAAGTTGACCGCACAGTTGATGCGTGACCTGGGCTCGATACCTTCGCCCCACAACGCCTTCCTGCTGAACCTCGGACTGGAGACCTTGCATCTGCGTATGCAGCGCCACTGTCAGAACGCGCAGAAGATAGCCGAATTCCTGCAGGCCGACGACCGCGTGGCCTGGATTCACTATAGCGGACTGCCCGGTGACGAGAGTTATGACCTGGCCCGGAAATATCTGCCTAACGGCTCCTGCGGTGTCATTGCCTTCGGTCTGAAGGGCACCCGCGAGACGGCTGTGAAGTTCATGGACTCCTTGCAGTTGATCTGCATCGTTACCCATGTGGCCGATGCCCGCACCTGCGTGCTCCATCCTGCCAGCCATACCCACCGCCAACTCAGCGACGAGCAGTTGCGTGAGGCTGGCGTGGCTCCCGACCTTATCCGCCTCTCCGTGGGTATTGAGGATGTCGACGATCTGCTCGATGACATTCGTCAGGCCTTGGATCGTATAGCATAATCAATGCAACTGCCAGAAGAATTTACACGGACAACGGCCTTGCTGATGGGCCCCGAGCGCTTCGAGCGATACCTACATTCATTCGAGGAGGCAGCCCCCGTGAGCATACGGCTTAACCCAAAGAAGGTAATAGCCGAGAGGGGCGGGGGCTCCGGGGTTTCCGGGGCTTCCGGGTCGTCCGGGGCATCCGGGTTTCCCGGGTCTTCCGGACCTTCCGGGCCTTCCGGCGAGTGGCAGGTGGTTGGCGGCGAGCCGGTGCCTTGGTGCCGCAACGCCTTCTACCTCTTCGGGCGTCCGAATTTCACTTTTGACCCCCTCTTTCATGCCGGCTGCTACTACGTGCAGGAAGCCGCCTCGATGTTTCTTGACGAGGTGCTGAGGCAGCATGTCTATCCTCTCACCTCTCACCCCTCACCTCTCACCTCTCACCTCTCCCCCCTCGCTGCTCTCGACCTCTGTGCAGCGCCCGGTGGCAAGTCCACCCTGCTGCGTGTCGCCTTGCCCGAGGACTGCGCGCTCTACAGCAACGAGCCCGTGCGCCAGAGGGCCAGCATCCTGTTAGAGAACGTCACGAAATGGGGTTATCAGAATCACTACGTCACTAACCTCTATCCCAGAGACTACCGAAAGTCGAAGATGAGGTTCGACCTGATACTCTGCGACGTGCCCTGCTCAGGCGAGGGAATGTTTCGCAAAGACCCGGCCACCATCGGCGAATGGAGTCCGCAGAATGTGGAGAAGTGCTGGAAGTTGCAGCGCGAGATTGTTAGCGATGCATGGGCTTGCCTCCGTGAGGGCGGCATCCTGATCTATAGCACCTGCACCTTCAACACCAAGGAGAACGAGGAAAACATCCGCTGGATGCAGCACGAACTGGGTGTCAAGGCATTGCCGGTAGAGACAAAACCCGAATGGCACATCACCGGCTCGCTGCTATCGGGCTTCAACGAGCCCGTCTATCGCTTTATTCCCGGCATCAGTCGGGGCGAAGGGCTTTTTATGTGTGTTATGCAGAAACCGTACCAGAATGAGTACCGCAGTGTGGTACTGTCAGTACCAGGCAGCGGTAGTCATAGTACCGCAGAGCGGTATTCACGCTACCAGGCAGCGGTACCCACACTACCAATTAGCGGTAGCACGACGACCCCAGAGCGGCCTACTCGTTACCAATTATCCTACACGCAGGCTATGGCCTACCTGCGCCGTGAAGCCCTGACGCTCCCGCCCGATACGCCCCGTGGTATCGTTGAGGTCTGCTTTATGGGCCAGCCTCTCGGTCTGGTGAAAAACATTGGCAACCGGGCCAATAACCTCTATCCTAAGGAGTGGCGTATCAAGACCACCCACATACCGCAGGACTACGAGCCCGTGCTGATCAACAGCAAGGATACATAAAACCACGGCTATAGTTCATAAAAACCGTAGCGTTATGGCAGGGCAAGGACAATGGCAATGGCAGGAGTCGGGGCGCGCATGGAAAGGCATTGGCATCTATCACATCACGCTGACAGTTACGTCGCGCGAGCCGTTGCTTGGCACGCTCGTTATTCCTGCCAACGACCCAGCCCAGGCGTATGTTGAGCGGACGGAACTGGGGCGGGCGTTGCTGGAGTGTCAGCGTTCCATTCCCGTTTTTCATCCAGAGATTCAGATTTTGCAATACAGCCTCATGCCCGACCATCTGCATAGCATCTGGTATGTCCAGCGTCCGATGGAGAAGGGCATCCGCTATGTCGTCCAGGCTTTTTGGAGGGCGGCGAAGAAAATAGGGCGCGGCTATACATTCCTGAACGCCAGGCTGGCAGGCGGGGCGGCGGGCATGAACGCCCGGCTGTCAGGCGGGGCTGGGAGCATGCCTCCCCGTCTGTCAGACGGGACAACGGACGAAAGGGGCAGCGAGGCTTTACGCCTCCTATTGGGACCTCCTTTTGAGGCGTCCTCCGGCGCGCCTTCCTCTGGCGCGTCTTCCTCCGGCGCGTCTTCCTCCGGCGCGTCTTCCTCCGGTGCGCCTTCCTCCGGCTTGCCCTCCTCCTTCTCCTTCGGGGCGGCACTTTCGTCCATTGCTCCGGCTGGAAGCCGGGAGAACCCGCTCCGTGATGCCCTTGGCGGCGAAGCCTACAGCCTCCTACCTCCTCTCTTTACCGAGATGCCCTTCATCCGCCCCATGTCGCGCCGCGGCCAACTGCAGACCATGATCCGCTATGTGCAACTCAACCCTCAGCGCCTTGCCACCAAGCGCCTCATGCCTGGCTTCTTCCGCGTACAGCAGGGAATGGCAATAGCCGGCCGCACCTACGCCGGCGTAGGCAATGTCGCCCTATTGCAAGCAGAACGCTACGCCACCGTCCACGTGCGCCGCACCATGGTAGAAGCAGCAGAGCATGGCGACACCAAGCCCCTCCGCGACTATATGAACGGCTGTGTCCTTGCCGCCCGCAACGGGGTGGTGATGGTCTCGCCCTTCATCTCTCCAAAAGAGAAGGCGGTGATGAATGTCCTATTGGCCGAGCAGCATCCATTCATCCTCCTTGCCGACAACGGCTTCCGCGAGTATTACAAACCCTCCGGCATCCTCTTCGAGGCTGTCGCGGCGGGCCGCGTGCTTATACTCAGCCCCTGGGCCTACGATGCCAACAAGCGCCATATCACCCGTGCCGACTGCGTTGCCCTCAATGCAATAGCAGAGGAAATAGCCGCCCTTGGTGATACGTAGCCAACGCGAAAACGGCCAAAATCCCCTTGCGGAGATTTTGGCCGTTTAATATTTATAAAACAAGTTCTTAAGCCTGCATCATCTTATTGAACTCATCGAGGGTCACCTCTTTCTCATTCAGTTTGACGATACCCTTCAGGGCCTGCATCAGTTTGTGGTCGACGGCGCGGTCGACGTAGCCGTCAACATTCTCGCGCTTCTTCAACTGCTCGTCGGCATAATTGTCCAACACATCGTCGGGCACATTGCTCATGCCATACTGGGCAAACTGGGCACGAACGGCCTCGCGGGCTACGGCCTTCAGGTCGGCTTCCTCCACCTTAATCTTGGCGGCTTCCACAAGTTGCTCCTTGATGAGATGCCACTTCAGTTCGTTGATAGAGCCTGCGAAGTTCTTCTCCACGAAGTCCTCACCCTTGTCTTTGTTGTTGTTCAGCATGACACGCTTCAGCAGAGCCTCGGGGAACTGCAGGTCGCCCACCTTCTTTTCTAAGTATGCACGCACGTCAAGCAGGAACTTATAGTCGCTGTTGGCAGCCAACTGGGGCCTGATACTTTCGGCAATGCGCTGACGGAAGTCGGCCTCGTCCTTCACACCCTCGCCAAACACTTTCTCGAAGAGTTTAGCATCGACGGCGGCAGGCTCGAAGTGACGTATCTCGGTAATCTGGAAGCTGAAATCGCTCTCCATATCCTTTACCTTTTCCTTGTCAACCTTCAGCATGGCAGCCACCTCGGCATCGTTATCAGGATAGGCTTTCTTGGGGTTGAAGGTGATGATGTCGCCGGGTTTGGCACCCTCGAACTTCTTCTTCTCATCCTCACCTTTGATATAAGAAGGCATAATCATGCCGCCTTCGGTGGTGATGCCGCCCTCCAGGGTGTTGCCATCGGCATCCAATTGGCGCAAATCACCCTTCAGCGTGTCGTTGCCGCTCCACTGCTGAGCCTGCACAAACTCGCCGGCCTGTGAGGCATACATCTTCACTTGGTCGTCGATGAGTTTGTCATCGGCCTTGATGGTATAGTAGTCCACCTTGTCCTTGTTGGTCAATTCAGCCTTGAACTCGGGAGCCACGGCAATATCAAACACAAACTCAAAAGGACCGTCGCCTGCCAGATCCTGGGGCTTCTGCTTCTCCTCATTGGGAAGGGGCTCGCCCAGCATCTGTATCTTGTTCTCGCGAATATACTCATAGAGTTTCTCGCCCAGGATGCGGTTTACCTCGTCGACCTTCACGGCCGTGCCATACTGCTTCTTGATGAGTCCCATGGGTACCATGCCAGGACGGAATCCAGGCACCTGAGCCTTCTTACGATACTCCTTCAACTTCTTGTCTACTGCTTCCTGATAGTCTGCCTGCTCAATGCTGATGGTCATCAGGCCATTGATTTTGTCGGCACATTCAAACTGAATATTCATCTTTTAATTTACAATTTACGAATTTATGATTTACGATTTATTACTTCTATTTACGAATTTATGATTACGATTTTTGCTAAGAGCGTGCAAAATTACACATAATTGCCGTAAAAACCGCATGATTACGATTTTTTAACTCAACTTTTGCTACTCGGCATCTTCTCGAACGAAGTCGGGACGGGCATCAGGTTCATCCGTAAATACTGCGATATTATTGAAATATACATTGCGGGTATGCCTTAGGTAAAAGCCTTTTGCAGGCAGGTTGCCCCACATCGTAGCCTCCGGGTAAGCTTTCTCTTTTTCGTCGGCTATTGAGTCGTTGATGGCCTGAAGGTCACCGGTTTTTATGCCGCCCTGCTGATGGATGGAGATATTCGACAGCCAGACGTTACGCACCGGATGCCCAGGCAGGCCCGTGATAGAACAGCCCGTGGTACCGGCATGGCGGATCTGGAAATTTTCAAGATGGATGCCGTCGATGCTGCCTACATGGTCAATGGGAATCAGTTCGGTGATCGTGTCGTCGTTGCCCATGCCGCTCAGTCCGCCATTCTGAGAGAGGGGTTGAGCCTTGAGTTTATAGCCTCGACCGCGGTTGCCCAGACGGATAAAGATGGGCGATGCTGTGCCCTCAACGGTAAAGTCGGAGACGCTGACATTCTCCAATACGCCGCCATCCACGATTTCCAGCGAGAGGGCCGAGGTGCCTATCTGCTGGCCGAAGAACCGTTCCTTCTGGTCGCTGCTGGGCTTGACCACGATGCCCGAGATATTGATGTTGCGGAAACCGCCGTTGGTCTCAGTACCCAGTTTCACGGCGTTGCAGTGGCTCGATAGCACGCAGTCGTTGATGCGGATATTCTCGCACAGGCGCGGCGACGTGCTCTTTAGCGTGATGCCGTCGTCGTCGCTGTCGGCTATGATTCCTTTTACGATGACCTCGTGGCAGCCATCGATATCCAGCGCGTCGTTGTTGAAGTTGTTGCGGTTAAATACTTTAATGCCGTCAATACGCACGCGGTCGCAGGCCAGGTAATGCTGCATCCAGCAGCCGGAGTTCTTCAGCGTGACATCCTTGACGGTGATATCCTCGCTCTGGATAAAGCGGAGAAGATGAGGACGGGTGATACCCTCGTCGTTCCACGACAGTTTCTTGAACGCGCGTCCGCGTCCGTCGATGGTGCCATAGCCGTCGATGATGACATTCCTCACCTTGTCGGCATATATCAACTGGATGGTGGAGGTCTGCGTGCGCAGCGACACATAGTCGGACTTCATGGGCCGATAGTCGTTCAGGTCTGTGCTTCCATAGAGCGTCGCACCTTGTTCTATATAGAGGTGTACGTCCGACTTCAGCACGATGGAGCCGATCTTATACTGGCCTGTAGGCACCACCACCCTGCCGCCTCCTGCCCTCGAGCAGTCGTCAATGGCCTGCTGCAGGGCCTTTGTGCTGAGCACCGTGGTATCTGCCTTGGCACCGTAGTCCATAATGTTATAATCGCGTGCCTCGGCTGCTTCCGTGAGCATCGTCAGCATGAGTGTAATGACCGAAATTAAACCCTTTCTCATGATTGCTATTGTTATAATCGAGTGCAAATATAGTCAAAATAACTGTAAAATCAATGATGAATGGTAAAGATTTTTTGTTTTCCCTTTGCAGTTCGCTCACTAATTAGTACCTTTGCAGCCACTTTTCGTTAAAACGGAAGTAAATTGTTGATTTTATAACAAAAACGAATATGAAGCAGTATTTAGACATACTTGACCGCATACTGAAAGAGGGCGCACAGAAGGGCGACCGTACAGGCACTGGCACGCTGAGCATCTTCGGTACGCAGAGCCGCTACGACCTACAGAAGGGCTTCCCGCTGCTCACCACGAAGAAACTGCACCTGAAGTCGATTATCTATGAACTGCTGTGGTTCCTGCAGGGCGACACCAATGTGAAGTACCTGCAAGAGCACGGCGTGAGGATATGGAATGAATGGGCCGACGAGAACGGCGAACTGGGGCCGGTCTACGGACACCAGTGGCGCTCGTGGCCCGACTACGACGGTGGTGCCATCGACCAGATACAGTATGTGGTAGACCAGATAAAGAGCAACCCCAACTCGCGCCGCATGATGGTCTCGGCATGGAACGTGGCCGAGGTCAATAAGATGGCGCTGCCGCCCTGCCACACCATCTTCCAGTTCTATGTGGCCGACGGACGCCTGTCGCTGCAACTCTATCAGCGCTCGGCCGACACCTTCCTCGGTGTGCCGTTCAACATCGCTTCCTACGCCTTGCTTACGATGATGATGGCGCAGGTAACGGGGCTGCAGCCAGGGGAGTTTATCCATACCACGGGCGACACGCACCTCTACCTGAACCATCTGGAACAGGCACGGCTGCA
>JAEEGL014331385.1_pt1 | contig 11439 bp, 10 predicted proteins | sample 9134231 | NCBI WGS metagenome assembly JAEEGL01 (sample SAMN16246548, study PRJNA631951) | gut metagenome | biome: gut microbiome; feature: rumen; material: fiber-attached | host: Bos | place: Iran: Karaj | collected 2018-10
AAAAACGCCTGGTTCAAGAACCATATATCCGCCGTTAATTCTGGCGCCATCTATGTTAGCTTTTGCTCTGATATCGCGATCAACATACTTGTCATTCCTGTCAATATCAAAAACGCCGAATCTCTGGCCTGCAAGAATTGCTGTTACTGTGGCAATCTTGCCGTGATCCTTGTGGAACTTAAGAAGATCATTCATATCGATGTCGCAAACACCATCGCCATAGGTCATGAAAAATGGCTCATTTCCCACATGCTCTTTTATCCTCTTGATACGGCCACCTGTCATGGTGCTGTATCCTGTGTCCACAACAGTTACCTTCCAAGGCTCAGCCTTCTGGGAGTGATACTCTATTTTGCCACTGTCGGTAAAATCAAAGGTCACATCGCAGTTATGCAAATAATAGTTTGCAAAGTACTCTTTTATCACTTCCTGCTTGTAACCTGCGCAGATAATAAACTCATTAAATCCGTGATAGGAATACTCCTTCATAATATGCCAAAGAATGGGCTTTCCACCAATCTCAATCATTGGTTTTGGCCTTAAATGGCTCTCTTCACTTATTCTGGTGCCGAAACCACCCGCAAGAATAACAACTTTCATATAAATAACCTCTCATTTAATTCTAGCACATATTACGAAATACAAGAAAAAATGTGGCGCAATTATCCACCACGCAAAAAAGAGGCTCGCAGAAATGATTTGCATCCCTGCCATAGCCCCTTCTTGTTCAATAGTAATTATGCCTGCTTAAGCTCAAGCTCTTTGATTTGTTTGGAGTGTCTCTCTATAGTTGTCTTCATTGCATCTATTTCAATAAACGCTCCTTCAAATCTTTCTGCGCCAACGCGATATCTCTCATACGTATCAACATAACATCTATGGATAGTATTAAGAACCGGAATCACGTTATTTTCAAGCTTAACCACTTTAATGTCCTTGACATCATGTTCAACATCAGACATGCGCTCTTTAAGGTCTGATACATCTTCTTTGAGAGCAGATGCTTCCTCTTTAAGGTCTGATACATCCTCTTTGAGAGCAGATACTTCCTCTTTAAGGTCTGATACATCCTCTTTGAGATTTTTGATGTCCTCCCTGATATCCTGTACATTTTCATTTACTATGCCTGCAATAGCCTGCAGGTCTTCTCTTGTTAGTGTCATTATTTTTCCTTTCCAAAAAGGACCCCACGACAGAAATATCTTATCACATACCTCCAATAATAACCATGTCAAAAATTCACGAAAATAATAATCAAACCTCATTCCATCATTATCATGATCTTTATGTATTCCTCAGATTTTCTGTGCATAATTTCAAGGCCGTCATATAGCTGAACTAGCGGATAGCTATGGGTGATGAGGATCGATGGTAAATAATTCTTCTCCATCTTGCTCCATTTAGAAAGGCTAGATAACGCGTACTTCCAGTCATCAGGATACGACGAATTCCAGGTTCCCTTTACTGTCAGCTGGTTTCTAAGGATCTTCCAGTACACCTCCCTCGGAAGCTCCATGTCAGAAGCAGGATTGCCCACCAGCATCACTGTACCAAGAGGCGCCGTACATTTAACCGCCTGAGCATAGCTCTCTGACCTGCCGATGCACTCAAAGTAATAATCTGCGCCTTTCCATTCAGTCTTAGTCATAATAAAGTTTACCGGATCTGCATAGCGTACATCGCAGTAATTATTCTCGGAAAAGCCTATTTCCAGGAGCTTTTTCTTCTGGATGTCTTTATTTCCAACAAAAAGAACATTTTTGTAGCTGGCATCTTTAAGTACCATTGCCAGTAAAAGACCTATGGTACCCAGGCCGCAGACAACGATACTCTGAGATTTGTCATAATCAGCGGTTGTTTCATAGGCTTCTTTATCTTGTTTTCCTTCCGTCTCAGATTCTGGTTTTTCTTTGTCAGCTCCGGTTGTATCAGTTGCCATCTTATCAATCCCGCACAACTCCAGCCCTGCCCGTCTGGCAGCATGCACCGCAACGCACATAGGTTCTAGCATGGCTGCATCCTCATCAGATACTTCGTCGGGAAGAGGCATAAGGTTCCAGACTGGCACGCAGACATACTCCGCAAAACCGCCATCACAGCGAGATCCCAGATAATTATAATTTTCGCACATCTCGTAGTGACCGTTTTTGCACTGCTCACACTCCTTACACGGAATAAGAGGAAATACGCCAACTCTTTTACCGACAAGCTCCGGAGCATCTTCGCAAGTCTCGACCACTCCCGAAAACTCATGTCCCGGGATGAGCGGCATATTGTGGGCACCAGTCTTGTAAATCCTGGGAACGTCAGAACCACAGATGCCACAGCAGCTCACTTTAACAAGAGCCTCTCCACTTTTTGGTAAGGGGCTTTCCATAAGAACATATTTGAGATTTCCTATTCCGTAAAGAATCTGCGCTTCCATTTTGTCACCACTTTTTCTGCTTTGCGCTTTCTAAATCTTCAACCGTAGTCACCTTAAAATTCCTCTGATCTCCAGGAATCATAGCTATGTCCATCCCTGCCATTATAGCAGGCTCAGTAGACCCTTTTATGTGAAGAATCTTGTCCGGAAGAAGATCTTCATTAGCCTTTAAATACTTTTTATACCAAAACGCCTCAGGTGCCTGACCTGCAAAAATATTATTGCGATTAAGGAGTTCATCTACCCTCTGCCCATTTCTGCTAAAATACACAGTATCCTTCATCGGAAGCACCGGCATAGCTCCATCATGCTCGTCCAGAGCTAGCATGCAGGCATTTACTGTTTCCAACGTCACAAATGGTCTAGCTGCATCATGGATAATTACAGCATCCACAAAGCTTGTATCTCCGCCAAAGGTTTTTTCTATATCCTTTAATGCATTATAAATTGATAGCTGCCTGTTTTCTCCTGGATTAGTAAAACCAAGAAACTTTTCCGCAATGAGCGACTCCGGATCTTCATAAATAGCATCCTCAATTCTCTCGCGGTACATCTCATCCGCAACTATCTGAATATTGCTCACATACTCTGATTCTGCAAAGGGTAACATGCTATGCATTATCATCATCTGGCCTGAGAGTTCAACAAACTGCTTGGGAATATCCCCTCCAATGCGGCTTCCGGTTCCTCCCGCAAGTATTATAGCTATATTCATAAACACTCCTTTTTGTCAAGCGCTCTGCACAAAAAAAGTCAGACCCGAAGGCCTGACCTAGTATTTTCATTCAAGATACTTCGCCTGACATAATCAGCCCTCTGTATCTATTGTATCATTATTGCTCGGTATTTCGTCTATTATTTTTTCTGATATCTGCGTCAAATCAGCACCATTATTATCTGTACCTCCATTTGAACCAGTTTCTGTGCCTATATCATCATCCTCGCCTGTACTAGCCTCTGAATCAATATCTGTATCTCCATCAGAACTAGCGCCTATGCTTGCATCACTTTCAGACTCGGCATCTTCATTTTCTTCCCGCGCATCCTCCTTTGACTGCTCGGAAGAAGTCTCTTCTTCACTGTTATTACTAGCGCTGGAGTTTTCAACGTTTCCATCAGCCTTCATACTTGCAAGAATTTCATCATACTTTTCGTTTGCAAGACGTTCTACCTCTTTATCTATAAGGCGTTCAAGCTCTGCTTTTCTTAAGAGTTCCAACTCTTTCTCAATAAGTCTGTCCAGTTCTTTCTTCTTGAAGAATTCTATCTTCTCATCTCTAGTCATGGACTGACTCTCAGTTGTCACATTTTCATCAGACTCTGTAGGCGTAGCTTCCTCAATAATCTCATCCTCTGCTTTGTTTTCCGCAACATTTTTTTCTATAGCTTCATCTTCTATAATTGCATCTTCTAAAGCCTCATCCTCAAAAGCTTCGCTGTCAAAATTACTAACTTTCTCAAATGTTTCATCAGCTACAACCTCGATTTCATCTTCTGCCGAAGATTCTCCCGCAGCTTCATCCACATCATCATTCTGCTCTGCTGCCTCTACCTCATCCTTTTCTTTAGCGGCTTTTGCCTTTTCACTTTCGTATTTTATTATATCTTCAGCAGTTGCCGGTGCCGCACTCCATGATAAAGATACTGCCGGTCCTTCATTTGATCCAGACCAGTTACCTTCTGCATTGCACATCCCAGTCATATAAAATGAGTATGTTGGAAAATCCACTTCCTCTACGCCATCCGCCAGGCTGTAATCGTAGCGCTGCGCTTCTTCATTCCACTCATACGTATATGTATCATCTGGAACTGCGTCAATAATCACTTCAACAATGCGGTTTTCCTCGCTATTGAAAACACCTTTAATTCCATCTTTATCCGCAATCGCAAGGAAAAGCCCATGTCCACTATTGACCAATTCTTCTTTTTTCTCAACAAAAGTGACGGTTCCTGTTTTATCCACCCTATAGTCAATAGTCAGCTTAATTGGGATATTGCTCTTATTTATAACTACCTGTTCATCACTCTTACTTGAAAATGTGTAGTCTCCTTTTGTATTGATAAATAGGACATTTGCATCCTTCTCGACATCATTAGTTCCATCTTCCTTATCCATTATTTTGTAGATCAAACAATCAGGATCAATTACAAAATTGAATGGGCTTTTCTTCTTTACCACAGGAAGCTGCACATTCATCACATCAACCGGATGTGTATCTCCATCAACAAATGCCTTGATGGCATCCATATCTATCTGCTCTTCAAGTGCTTCCACATCTATATTCTTAAGAAGTTCTTCGTCATCAATGCTCTCTTTAAGCGCTTCTACATCCACCGACACTCTCAGCTCGTCTTTATCAATCTGCGCCCAGATTTCATCGTTGTCTCTGATGACATCTGATTCTTGCTCCGACTTTTCTATGTAGTCAGCAGATTTATCATCGCTGGCGCTATCAGTATCAGCTACACTTTCAACTTCATTTTCCAGCGAATCCGTTATCTTTTCTCCATCCTGAGCATCAAAATAACTGTCCAGGACAACCACTTCCTCGACATCACTAGCCCTTGCTATTACCGGATTAATAATACATACCGATGCGATAAGTACCGCTATACTACCCATCCTTTGGCATTTTCTTCTGAACATCCTTGTCCCTCCTAAAAGAAAAACACACTTCTAGTGCATATATTATATCGGTATTATCTTAGAAAAGATTAGTGTTTATGGTAATTTTATTATCTTTTCATTTATTCTTTTTGTTATCTTTGCCAATAAGCTCTTCAATCAACTTTTTCTGATATATAGGATCATGGGTAGCCTTCGTCAAATCATCTATTCTCCCCTGCTCAATCAAAATACTATTAAGCAAATTAATACGATCAGTGCCTTTCTCTATTCCTTTCTCTATTCCTTTTTCTATCCCTTTTTCTATCCCTTTTTCTATCCCTTTTTCTATCCCTTTTTCTACGCCCTCATCAATTAGCGCCTGTGTAGCTTTGCACATATCCACTTTCCCCTCCTTTGCTCCGGCGGTAGAAATCCTTGCACCGGTAAATGTGTTGATTGCATTGATAGAATCAATATCTAATTCCCAGTAATCCCCTTTTTAAGTTCATAAGAATAATTCATCAAACCGCTTCCTGGCAATCTCATTCTGCCTGCGCATGTCTTCAGTAAGCCATCCGCCGTTAAAATGGTGGATGGAAAAAGTATCGGAAGTAGTTTCCAATCTGCCAGACATGTAGTCATAGGGATGGAAGAAATCGCTGGTATACACATTCATACCAAGGATTTTCTGAATTTGTCCGTTCAACTTATATCCATGGTTAATCAAAGCATTTGTGTCGTAGTATCCGCAGGTTCTTTTGTTGAGCGTTCCATCTGCATTCTCAAACAAAACACTTTCACGATTATCTAAAAGAGCCTTCATTCCAGCCTGTCCTGGGATACTGCCACTCATTCCGCCAAGGTTCACAGTCTGCCACTTTTCTACACCGCAGAAAGCCTCCTGGTATAACAGATCATCTATAGGCCGAAGGAGCTCCACATCCGTATCAAGATAGATTCCCCCATGCTCAAGCAAAATATCTATCCGTGCATAATCCGGCACAAACCCATACATTCCATTGTCATATGCTTTCCGCATATATGAGTGCTTGTCTAAATCATAATTGCTCTCATCCCACCTTATTATCTCGTAATCAGGGCAAAACTTCTCCCAACTCTCCATGCACCTTCGCAGGGAATCAGGAATAGGCTTCCCGCCAAGCCACATATAATGAAGCTTTCGAGGTATGATTGGCTTATCATAATCCTTTACTGCTCCTTTTCCCCCGTAACCAGCAAAGCTCTCAATGCACATAGCCGGGGCCAAAAAACAATCCCATTTAGCAGTCCATTCATACTGTTCCAGCTGGTCCAAAACTTCCATAAATCTGCTGATAGAAAGAACAAGAACAAACTCCTCAGGATCAAGTTTCTTAAGATAATCCACACTAAAAACAGGAATTTCCAATCCATCAACAGGAATCTTCGCCCCCTGGCTTTTAGCATCGTTATCTATAAAGCAGGATAGCTTTCCAAGTTCTCCATATTGTCGCAGCACATCAGGAACCGTCACAGTTCCTATAACCCCGGCTCCAAAAACAACAATCTTTTTATTCAATTGTCTGATTGAAGAAATGAACTCTTCGAAGGTTCCTTTTTTTAGTTTCATAGCATGCCTTAATTCAAAATCCCGATACGTGAAGCGTCATCAATTATCATATATTTATTTTACGATATACCGCACATAGCATTCAAGATACCTCAATTCATCCATTTTAAATCAAAAAATGTCAATTAATTACAATTTCATTGGTGCAATATTGCAAATAATTGATATAATTATTTATAGAAATAGCAAATAATTGCAATTTGGAGTATTCGCCATGAATAATCAAAGAATTGAAGAATTACAAAGAATCAAAAAGGAACTCAAACTGACCTATGACGATATAGCACAAAAATCCGGGCTTCCTATAAGTACAGTCCAAAAGGTCTTAGGCGGGAAAATATCATCTCCGCGTCTAGATACAATTACCGCATTGGAAGCAGTTCTTAAAGGACCTTCGTCACCCTCCGGAGCCGCTTTAACACAATCCGAAATATCTTCGGGGAATCAGGATTTTTCAGTAATAATATCAAATAATTATTTTTATGTGGATAAATCCTCTTTCATCAAAAAATGGTGGGAAAGTGCAGATGTTGTGACACTTATCACGAGGCCACGCCGTTTCGGTAAAACCTTAAATCTAAGTATGCTTGATCATTTCTTTTCCAATAAATATAACGATGGAGAAATGCTTTTTGACAAGCTCTCGATTTGGTCAGAACCCGACTACCGTGAATTAGTCAATCAGTACCCTGTCCTTTTTATCAGCTTTGCTTCAGTAAAGGGTACAACCTATGAAACTTCCAGAAGCCAGATTATCCAGGAAATAGTTGGGTTATACAGGAATAATGCATTTCTGGCAGATTCCAGCATCATGACAGAAAAAGATCTTGCCTTCTGGAATGAAGTTAGTTATGAAATGGATGATGCATTCGCAGCAAATGCCATAAACTTTTTATGTGAAATGCTGACCAGATATTATAGTAAAAAAGTCATCATTCTTTTAGACGAGTACGATACTCCAATGCAGGAAGCATATATTGATGGCTTTTGGGATAAAATGGCTGGTTTTATCAGAAACCTTTTTAACGCATCTTTCAAAACCAACCCATATCTGGAAAGAGCTCTGATGACCGGTATAACCAGAGTAAGTAAAGAATCAATCTTTTCTGACCTGAACAACCTGAAAGTTGACACAATGGCCAACGCTAAATACGATACAGATTTCGGTTTCACAGAATCTGAAATACTTAAAGAGCTATCTCATTATGGTCTTTCTGAATCATTTTCTGAGGTAAAAAAATGGTACGACGGATTTAGAGTAGGTGAAGCAACTGAAATATACAACCCTTGGTCATTCACTCAATACCTGGACAGCAAAGTACTTAATGCTTACTGGGCTAACATCAGTGAAAATATGCTTGTAGAAAAGCTTATACGCGAAGGTAGCGTAGATATCAAGAAATCTATGGAAAGTCTATTAAACGGAGAATCCGTTGAAGCACTTATAGATGACGAAATAACTTACAAACTCATCGACAAAACCGAGTCCGGTATTTACAGTTTGCTGCTCGCTGCAGGTTATCTAAAAATCAACAACATTATAAATAATACCGGAATCAGGAAAAAAGTCAGCATTTCTCTGACTAACTTCGAAGTTTTCCAAGCCTTTGAAGACATGATAAAACGTTGGTTTGAAGATGACAGTATAAAATATAATGACTTCATTAAGGCGCTTCTTCAGAATGATGTGAAATATATGAACCGTTTCATGAATGATATAGCGCTTAACACCTTTTCAGTGTTTGATGTAAGCAAGGGCAAATCAGCAAAGTATGAACCTGAGAGATTCTATCATGGCTTTATTTTAGGACTAATGGTTGATTTGGCTGACAAGTATCACATTACTTCAAACAGGGAAAGTGGTTTTGGAAGATATGATGTATGTCTCGAACCAAAAAACAATAGTGATCCAGCCTACATTCTGGAATTTAAAGTCCATGACCCCGATGATGAAAAAACACTTGAAGACACTGTAAAAAACGCATTGGCACAGATTAATGAAAAGAAATATGACTCTCTGTTGCTAAAAAAAGGCATAAAGAAAGTAAATATACACCATTATGGATTTGCTTTCGAAGGGAAAAAAGTTTTAATTGGTTAACTATAATAGACAATTTCTTTGCTAATGCCCAAACTACGCAGTTCCTGTACAACTTTTTCGCACGTGTCAGTTTTCAGGATAGCTATTAGTACCTTGTCATACCTATCCTCAGCATCCACAAGTTCATCAGGCGAAACCACCGGCATGCCTTTTCCCGAATAACTACCATATGCCTGATCACACCAAATAGCTATTTTTTCCTTATACCTATCATACAGGTTCCTGCCAAAGCCTCCTGCTCCGTACAAAGCGATGCGTGTATCTCCGGAAAAAAGTTCATTTATAAAAGGAACACTTTCCGGAGCCTTAAGGAGCCTGATAAATGTAATGTACTCATCTAGCTGGTGCTTCATAATATCTGCAATACCAAGCCGCATAAATGCCCGGTCCAAATCCTCATATAGCGATTCTATGGCAGCAATATCAGTACTCTTCTGCATCATAGATGTATCGTACTTGCGATAATGATAAGGATAATAGTCAACTATTTTCACGTTTTCAGCCTGGGGAAGCAGTTGAAAAAACATATCCGCATCCTCACCAATCATGACATTGTCCGACACTCGCAAAGTACATGCATCTAAAAAAGACTTCCTAATCAATTTGCACCAGATATTTGGTAGCATTCCAAAATTAAAAAAATCACCCTTACTAAGCATTTGCGGAACAATTTCTGCTTGCAGCCTTCCTCTGTCATAAAAACCGCACTCAAAATGGTCTTTTGCAAGTGCGCAATGATCTTGATGCTCCTCTACATGTCCGAAGGTCAAGATATCAGGAAAAGCACTTCCTTGCTCCGTTCGTGTAATCTCCCCAACCAATTTAGAATACATATCCGTATCAATATAATCATCCGCATCAACAAAAGAAATGTAATCTCCAGTGGCGGCACCAATTCCTACCTTTCGCGCTCGCACAAGTCCCCTGTTCTCCTGACTAATTATTCTGATCCGATTATCTACCGCTGCATATTTCTTACAAATGGACAAACTATTATCTGTAGAGCCATCATTAACAAGGATTATCTCCAAATCCTTATAATCCTGACTGATTATGGATTCCAGACAATCCTCCAAGCACGCTTCTGCATTATAGATTGGGACTATGACTGATATTAACATAGCTTTTTACCCCATGGTAAATGTGTCACAATACCTGCAATTCCCGCAATACTTCCGCCCTTTGTACAACGCCTCCCTTACCTTGGTAAACTTCGTACCATACCAAACATCAATAATAGACTCCTTTGTAATATCCCCCAAAGTCCACTTGCCAAGTGCATCATTACAGCAAAGTGAAACCTGACCCGTTGGTCGTATTATCATCTGCTTAAATGGTAAAAGACATCTGTCATCAGGATACTCTCTCAAATCCTTTCTATTAGGAGCATCTCCGCCCCTGGATGTGAGTATTTCCTGTGGTTTTCTGAGTACAACAGTCACTTTTTTATTTAACTTAAGCTCAAGATGTGCCTCACAATAATCAACAATCTCCTTTACCGGTGGAATCAGCTGCAGCTCCTGATTGTAGTTATCAATTATGAGTTCATCCAGCACCTCAACCAGTGCTTTGAACTTATCCAGCGTAAAAAGCGTTCCGTTTGTATACATATGGATTCTCGCTTTAGGCAAATGCTCTCTTGCATACCTGTTAAATTCAATAATTCTGTCATCAAGAAGCGGCTCATTATTTGAAAACGTCGTAATTCTTCCAGAATACTGCAACTCCTCCAATTGCCTTATAATATCCTTAAACAGTTCCTCCGACATAACCGCTTTTTCCCTAGGGTCAGCATTCCTGTTAACAGGGCAAAAGCTGCATATGCCGTTACATCTATTGATAGTCTCAATTTCCACATGGTTAAATAAAGGCTGATTCTCATATAGCCTTTCCACCGCCTTATTAACTTCCTCCCTGGAAAACTCAAGTTTCTGCGAATTAGACCACTCTTTTTCAGATTCTGCCTCTTTTTGCAGCATATATGGATTAACAATAAGTTCCTCAGTCTCATACATACCATGAACAGGGCTTAGATAAAAAGAATAATCATTAACTCCAAGTTCTTCTAGCTGCGAAGCCATACTCTCCGCATAGAGACTTGCAATGACAACAGTATACTCTCCGCTTCTGCATAGCTCTGCTGCCTTCTCAGGGCTGATAATCTCTTTCCCATGATACGTAATGCCGATTTTCTTACTGTCATTATCAATAAAAAAAGCAACATTGTCAGAGCCATATTTCATTAATGCATTTTCACCATAGAATCCGGCACCAAAAATCAAGTACTTTTTTTCAGCCATGTGCTCCCTCTCTCGATAAACAAAAACTCCTAGTGCATAAGTCTCATACCTTACACTAGGAGTCAATATGTTTTATTTTACAAAGTTACTAACCCTATCAAGCTCAAGCCTAATAGACTCAGCGTCATAATCAGGTGCATATTTCTTGGCAACCGCAATGATACTCTTGACATAATCAAGAGGTTCCTCCACCGCCTCGGCAATACTCTCAGCATCAATCCCCTTTATCATTTTCTTGCACACCAGGTCAATAAGACGCATATCATAGCCAACTCTGCGCTCTTCCTGAACATCAAAGCCTTCCCATCCCTCAAATAAATCTGGCATATTACGCTCCTTTATCTGATCCATCCCATCCTGAATGTCATTCTACGGCAAATTTTGCTTTCGAAGTCA
>JAEEGL015959616.1_pt1 | contig 11439 bp, 9 predicted proteins | sample 9134231 | NCBI WGS metagenome assembly JAEEGL01 (sample SAMN16246548, study PRJNA631951) | gut metagenome | biome: gut microbiome; feature: rumen; material: fiber-attached | host: Bos | place: Iran: Karaj | collected 2018-10
ATTTTGAGCAAAATATTCCATTAAAATTACTATGCTATCATACATTTTTTTGTAATAAAAATCAATATACTTCTATGAATTGTAACACTAACTTAATAGTATTAAAGAATATTTTTTAAAATCTCAATACATCTATTAGCTATACTTTCTGAGTCTAAGCCATATTTCTTAACTAGTTCACTAGCTTTACCAGATTGAGTAAACATATCATTAATTCCAATTTTATGTAATTTTTTTGGATATTCTTCTACTAAAACTTCACCTATTGCACTGCCAAGCCCACCTACTATATTATGATCTTCAACACTTACTAAACAATTTGTTTGTTTTGCACATTCGACTATTATATTTTTATCTATTGGTTTTATACTTAACATATCTACCACACGGCATCTAAACTTTTTGCCATTAATTTCTTGACTTTCGATTATATTCTTTGCCTCTAGAGCTTGATAAACCTCTGTTCCTGTAGCAAATATAGTTAAATCATTACCATCTCCATGCACTAATGATTGATTATAAGTTGTATTTTCATCATATATTACAGGAGTTGCTTGTCTTGCTAGCCTTATATATGCAGGGCCATCTATCTCTAATGCTTTATCCATAACAAGTCTTGTGGTTACGTCATCTGATGGTGAAAAAATATGCATATTAGGTAACCCACGCATTAAATTAATATCTTCTAGCATTTGATGTGTTGCACCATCTTCGCCAACTGTTATTCCAGCATGTGTTCCAATTATTCTAACTTTTAGATTTGGATAACAAATAGAATTTCTAATTTGATCATAACATCTACCTGTTGAAAATACAGCAAAAGATGCAGCAAATGGTATTTTACCACAAGTAGCTAATCCTGCTGAAGTTCCCATCATATCTGCTTCAGCTATTCCCATATCAAAGAATCTATTAGGAAATTCTTTTGCAAAAAGATCTGTTTTAGTTGCTTTAGATAAATCACTATCAAGCACAACAATTTCATCGTGCTTTTTTCCTAATTCAACAATATATTTTCCAAAACTTTCTCTTGTAGCAATTTTTATATCACTATTCATATCATTACTCCCTTAAAATAATCTTAAATTTCGCATCTATTTAGATTATTGGCTCAATTCCTCCATAGCCTGATTGTATTCTTCCTCCTTTGGTGCTTTACCATGCCAGCCAACTTGGTTTTCCATAAATGAAACGCCTTTTCCCTTAATTGTTTTAGCTATAATTGCTGTAGGTTTTCCTTTTGTTTGTCTTGCTTTTGAAAAAGCATCTCTAATTTGTTCGAAATCATGTCCATCAATTTCAATTGTGTTAAATCCAAAAGCTTTGAATTTTTCATTAATAGATTTTAGATTAATAACTTCTTCTATTGTTCCATCAATTTGTAATCCATTATAATCTACTATCAAGCATAAATTATCTAAATTATATTTACTTGAAGACATTGCTGCTTCCCATATTTGTCCCTCTTCTATTTCACCATCACCAACTATGCAATAAACTCTATAATCTCTTCCATCTATTTTACCAGCAATAGCTATTCCATTTGCTGCTGAAAGCCCTTGTCCTAATGAACCAGAAGACATATCAACTCCTGTCACCTTATTCATATCAGGATGACCTTGTAATTTTGAGTCAATTTTTCTAAAAGTTTCTAATGCTTCTTTTTCTATAAAACCTTTTTCTGCCAATGTTGCATATAAACCCGCTGAAGCATGCCCTTTAGATAACACTAGTCTATCCCTATTTTCCATTTTTGGATTATTAACATCTACATTCATTTCTTCAAAATATAAAAATGTTAATATATCCGCGATTGAAAGTGCTCCACCTGGATGTCCTGATTGAGCTGTATATATCATTTTTACTATGTTTTTTCTAATCTCTTTTGCATGAAATTTTAATTGAGAATCTTCCATAAAAAAACCTCCTATTTAGATTTTCGCATAATAATTCATTTAAATTCTATTATATTTTTATAAAAAAAACAATGAAAAAAATATGCTTCTTTCTTAAAAACTGGAAAAAAAGAACGTCCCCATTTCCAGGAACGTTCCTATTTACAAATAATTATAATACAAATCCAAACATATATCCCATTGGTGTATAGTATGCTATAATTCCTGCAGCAACAGCATATGCCCACCATGGAACTCTTTTTGCAAAAGCTATTGAATAATCCCATCCAGTTTTTAAACCATTCTTAACATCATTGCCATTAAATAATCCTTTGAATCTTGATAAATCCATACCAAATACATTTGACATATCAACATCCCAACCCATGATATTAACAATTCCCTCTGGAACTTCTGGCTCTTTTTCAACCAATGCAATTTTGTATCCCTCAACATTTTTTGCACTAAAGTTGATGTCATAATCTCTTGAAGCACCTTCTTTGAAATCTTCAACTTTGATATATTCTGTGCTAACCACATTTCCCAAATCATTATATAAATCAACTTTAGCATAGCAACTATCAATATCATGTCCAGATGTATTTGTTACTCTAACTCTCATCTTTCCATTAATATTAGTTGCATTAGCTGAAAGAACTTCTACCTTTAAATTATTATCTTCACCGGCTTCTGTTGTATAACTACTAATTGACTCCCCATCGATTGTTTCATACATTTCCCAAATCAAGCCTCTTTCCATAAGTGTAGACAATATGAAAAAACCAACGAACAATATAAGCCAAGTTCTAAATTTTTTCATTGTTTTCATATATAATTCTTCCTTTCTAAAAAAGATTATATAAAACTCTTAACACATTAATTATACAACTTTTTAAGCAATTTGTAAACATAATCTTGTATACCTTTTGCAATCTATGCTTCAATGTGTATATCTTTTCCTAAGTAAAGTGAATATATGACTACCTCTGATACTTTTTCACCAATATATATTTCCAAAGCTTTTTTATATATCTCTAATTGCTTTTTATATTTATCTACTAGATACTCTTCATTATTATCTGGCACATAATCTGTTTTATAATCAAGCAAGATCCACCTTCCCTCTTGTGTCTTGAAGAATAAATCTATTATACCTTGGACTAATATATAGTTTTCTTCATCTTTACCATAATCAACAGGATTTATATCCTTCAATGATATTTTGGCACAAAATGGTTTCTCCTTTTCAATTATTTGAGCATATTGTAATTTTCTACCAATTGTAGATTGTAAAAAATTAATCAAATAATTTCTATTAATGACATTGGACTCTTCTTGCGTTATAAAGTTCTTATTAACAAGAGAAGCTACAAATTCATTTAATAATTGAAAAAGTACTTGAGTTTTATCTATATTGTTTATAAAATCCGGATTTTGAAAATCTAATTTTTGCAAGACAAAATGAGTTAATGTTCCTTTTTCGCTAGCTCTAAAAGATTTAGATTCAGTCATAAATTCTGGTCTACTATTTTTAAAATCCAAATTACTATTTATAAAAGTATTGGATTGATTAATCATTTTTATCTCACTAACGCTAGTCTTTAGTGGAATTATAGTACCAATTAGATTTGGATATTGAAACTCTAATTCTTGACGAACCAAATCCAACTCTACATCCTTATTAAATGGAAATTCTATTAAATCTGGTTTTGTTTTCTCGACTTCTGCTAAATCTTGTTTTTTAATAATCGAAATATTTATAAAATCTTTATTCTCATTGCTTAAAAATACAAATTCTAGCCAATCTTTATATGAATTATACTTTTTCAAAAGAACAGAATTGATAGTGGATTTACCTATAAAAGTATTAACTAATTCTTTCTTTTCGTTAATTTCTTTTTCATAATTATTACTAGTTCCAATAATAATTAATTTTTCTCTTGCTCTGGTCAATGCAACATATAAGATTCGCATTTCTTCTGATAATGTTTCATTTTTAATAAGAGAATTAATCGCAAGTTTTGGCAAAGTTGTATATTTTATTCTTCTGTGATAATCAATATATTCTGGTCCAAATCCCAAATTTGAATGTAATAAAATATTTTTTGAAGCATCCATCAAATTTGATTTTTTTCCTGCGTTCGCTAATATTACAATTGGAAATTCCAAACCTTTACTTTTATGGATACTCATTATTCGTACAACATCTTCATTTTCGCCAATAATCTTAGCTGCTGACAAATCTCCCGTTGATACTCTTATCTTTTCAAAAAATCTAATAAAGTTAAACAATCCTTTAAATGTAGAGTTTTCAAAAGAACGAGCACTTTCAAAAAACTTTTTCAAATTTGCTTTTCTAATATCCCCATTAGGCATCAACGAAACATATGTTAAGAAACCTGTTTGAGTATAAATATCCCAAATCAATTCAGAAATATTCATAAATAAACTTTTTTGCTTCCATTTTTTTAGCATATCTAGAAAATTTTCAACTTTTATTTTTAATTCATTTTCTAGATTTTGACTTGCAAGTATTAAGCTTTGATAAAAAGATGTTTCTCTATCAAATAGTCGAATCTCAGTTAGTTCATTATCTGAAAAGTTTCCTATCTCAGATCTTAACACAGATACTAAAGCAATATCATCCTTTGGATTATCTATAATTTTTAACACATTTAAAATTGTTTGAATCTCATATGTTTCCATATATTCGGAATTTGAATCGCTATAAACAGGAATATTTTGATTAATTAATTCTTTTTCATAATAAATAGCATTTTCTTTAGTTGAGCGAAGCAAGATAACAATATCTCGATATTGAATAGGTCTTAATTGCTTAAGTTTTTTATCAAAAATCTTCACACCACTTGAAATTATTTCTTTAATTTTAAGTGAAACAACTCTTGCTTCTAGCTCTTTATTTACTATGATTTGCTTTATATCTTTTTTATCATCTTCTGGATCTTCATTTTCTTCTATCTCTTCAGAGTCTTCAAACAGATCTAATACAACCATTTCCGTTTTTGCTTTGTTTTTATTTGAATATGAATCATCATCTTCTGGATAAGTTGCTCCAACATTTAAAAATTCTTCTTTAGTATAATTTAATTCACCTAAATCCTCACTCATTATTGATTGAAAAATAGTATTTGTAAAATCAATAATATTCTCTCTACTTCTAAAGTTTTTAAACAATTGAATTTTTAAACCTTTTCCTTCTTTATTTTTGGAATAATTATTATATTTTTCTAAAAATAATTCAGGACAAGCTTGTCTAAATTTATAAATACTTTGTTTTACATCTCCAACCATAAAAATATTATTACCATTGGAAATTGTGGTTAAAATAGATTCTTGTACTTGATTACTATCTTGATATTCATCAATTGCTATCTCCGCAAATTTTTCTTTATAAAATTGGGCAACATCTGTTGGCACAATATTTCCATTTTCATCTACTTTAGTTAATATTTCAAGTGCATAATGTTCTATGTCATTAAAATATAATAAATTTTTTTCTCTTTTTAATTCTTTAAATCTCTCGTCAAATATTTTAATAATATCACCTATTGCTTTTAATACATCATACATTTGTCTAATGTCTGAAATAGCTTGCTCAGAATCCATTACTAAAACTTTAGATAGAATCTTTTTTAAATTATCTTTAATTTTAGTTCTTTTATCTTTTATTTCATCTTTTAATTGCAATGTGCATGATTTATCAACTGGCCATCTTTGAAAACTTTGAAATGATGTCCCATACGCTTCAATTGTTTTATCCCATCCTAGATTTGTAGCGTCATAAAAAGCTTTTAATAGATTAATATCAGCTTGAATTGTTAATAAGAATTTATTCATCTCAGGAATTAGTATTATTTTTTCTTCTAAAACTTTAAGATTAGAAATTGAATATAAAATATTTTCTTTAACATATGATATAAGAATTTTTCCCCAAGGAGTATCATTAACATCAACATTTTCAATATTGAACATTTCAATTTTTTCATCCAACCACTTTAGTGGAAATGGCATACTTTGAATAAATTCATATATTTCAAGAATTATTTCTTTTAACTTGTCATCACCTCTATATGTAGCATAATTATCAATTAATGTAGAAAAAGATTTATTCTCAACTTCATATAGTTCATCAAATAAATCTTCAATAATCTCTTGTTGATATAATGTATTTTCTTCGCTTGATGCTATTCTAAAATTTGAAGGAATGTCTATTTCAAAAAAGAAATTTCTAATAACATCAAGACAAAATGAATGAATTGTACAAATATTAGCTTTTCCTAACAATATAATTTGCTTTTGCAAGTTTTCATCCTCAGGACATTCATCAAGCTTTTTGTATAATCCTTCTAAAATTCTTTCTCTCATCTCTGAAGCAGCAGCATTTGTAAAAGTAACGACTAATAACCTATCAATAGATAGGTTATCATCTACTATTTTTTGAATTATTCTTTCAACTAAAACAGCAGTTTTTCCACTACCTGCTCCAGCAGCGACTAAGATATTATCGCCTTTTTGATAAATGGCTTCTTGCTGCTCATTAGTCCACTTAACATCATTCTCCGCCATCATCAACATCCTTTCTAAAAAATCTATGTAATAATTTAGGCTTATAAACATATTTTATAAATAATACTAGACAAATTAGCCCTAGTGCAGCTCCACAAATAACATCTGAGAAATAGTGAACACCAATATAAATTCTACTAAATCCAATTAAAACAACTAGTGTTACAAATAAAAAGACATCAATTTTAGCTCTTTTCTTGGCATTTCTATTTATATAAATCAAATATGATATAAATCCATATATAAATGTAGATAGCATAGCATGTGCACTTGGGAAACTATATCCAGATTCAATAGCTAAAACAATTCCATCGGGTCTTGCTCTATGAACAATAAGTTTTATTATTAAATTAAGCATTATAGTTACAAAGCTGCCACACATAAAATAAATAACATCTGATTTTTTCTCTAGTGCTATTAACAAAAGAAAAAATAAAAAGCAAACAAATTCTACAGAAATTAGATTAGTAATAAATAGCATAATAATATTTAAAACTCTTCCATGAAACAAACTTATATGTGTATTTATATATATGTCCAAGCTTTGTATTTTATGTATAAATTCTATCATCATGACTCCTTATATTACACTGGTAAAGCAAAGCTTATTAAAACAGCAACTAGATTTATCATTCCATGTAATAATGAACTAGCAAATAAATTGTTGGTCTTATAATATGATTCAGCAAGCATCATTCCCATAAGTGAATATGGTATTATAAATAATACTTGAATCCAATCTTGCTCACCCCAATAATTAATATGAATTAATCCAAATATAATACCACTTAGAAAAATATATACCCATTTTTTATCCGTTATTTTTCTAATTATCCATCTAAACATGCCTTCTTCTGTCACTGGTGCAATAAGTATGCCTAAAAAAGCAGTTAACCACAATGGAATAGTATCTAGCGCTGCTTCATTAGATGATTGAGGATCTTTTCCCAAATATAATAATAAACTAACTATACCAATATTACTTAATAAATATATCCAATAATATCTAAGAAAGACATGAATTTCGTATTTAAAGTAAACTTTAAAATTTTTAAATAATATTTTAATATCTCTTTTAAATCTTTCATTAAATAGAAAAAATAGAACAATATACATAATGCCCATAAAAACAACGTTTAAAACCATAAACGCATTATCTGATAAATTAACAAACCAATCAATTTTTTTTAATAGAAATCTACATACAGCTGAGTAAAAAATAAAATAAATAATTGCAAATGTAATAAAATAAACTTTGTTAGAATATTTATCTTCTATGCTCTCAATTTTTGGTAAATCTTTTTCATAATTCTTTTTCATTTTTTCACCTCTTTTACACACAAATCATACAATTATTTTTAAAATAATGCAATATATAAAAAATAAGCGTTTATATTATTACATTTTAATTACATTTTAAACATTTTAGTTACATTTTATATAAATATTGATAATTTTTTCTCTTTATTCTATAATTATTCTGTATTAGTTTGGAGGAAACAAATGATAATATTACCCGAAATAATTGAAAACAAGAAAGTAATATTAGATTCAATCAAGACTGAAATTAAGTCTATTAGCAATGATATTAATTCTCAAAATGAATTAAAACGTAAAATTGTTTCATACATTAGAGAATTTGTGTATCATATTGACTTTTTACAACTTGATTATATTTCAGATAGCTTGAAAAATATTGTAAGCTATTTGGATGTTTCCGATGCTACTTTAGATATATACGAAGCATTATTAGCCCAAGTTTACGACATAAGAGTACAAGTAAAAAAGAACTCAGACATTGATAAGTATAAAAAACTTATTGATATATATAATAAAAAGTATGAAGAACAATCAATAATAATTTCAAGTAACGTATCTAAAATCAATGCTTTGTTTGCTACTTCTTTCTCTGAAGTTCATACAGAAACAGAAAATCTTGAAAATACACTAGTTATTGATGAGATTAATAGCCAAGTTATATTACCATATAACCTAAAAGATTTATATAATTTATTAAAACACGATACTACTTATAACACTATTAATGATGCCATAAATTCAATTTATAGAAAACCTTTGAGCTATTATAAAAAAGCTCCTGTTGCAAGATTCAGAGAAGCTTATAAATTAATAAAAAATCGTGAACATGGTTCAACAAAAGAAGCTATTGACCTTGGTCTTGAATTAATGTTTAATGGCAAGCTTCATCCAGCTATAATCACTTCATGTAAAACACTAGACCAATTAGATATATATCTTTCTTGCTTGGAGTATAATGAATTAAATGATTTCCATTTCTTTAAAATATTATATAAAGCTTTACCTGATAATAAAAAGAAAAAAGGTATATTAACATCTAAATTTTCAGGGCAATTGCAAAAAGTATTAAATCAATCTAAAGAGTTATTAATTAATCGAATTCCAAGTAAAATTGAAGAAATTAACAAAGTCGAAGAAGAACATGCTGAAAAACTTGACGAAATCAAAGCAAAATATATAGCTGAAGAGCTTGTTGAACAACCAATTGATACTCAACCAAAATTCAATATTACTGGCTATAAAACACTATTCTTCGGTGAAGTTGAAGAAACTCAAGAAACACTTGAGGAAACAGCTTTATTTACTATAACAGGTTATAAATCATTTAAGCTTCAAGAAATTGAAAAAGAACCTGTTGCAGAAACTCCTACTGAAGCATTAAGCCAAGCACCAACTCCAAATGAATCTATAGACGACTTAATTGATTCTGTACAAGATAACTATAATGGTACGCATCATACTAGAGTTGAGAAGGATATAAATACAGTAATTGAAGAAATCGCAAATCAAAAAGCAAAAGAGAATTCTAAAATTACAATTATAAAAGCAACAACAATTAGAACTTCTGACAATGCTCTAAAAGATAAAAAAGCTCAAGAAGAATTAGCTTCAAGAAGAGTAATCACAGGAGCTAGAACAATACATGAGAAAAAAGAAAAATTATTTACTATAACTGGTTATAAGTCATTTAAACTTCAAGAACTAACACCTAAATTTATTATAACAGGTTATAAATCATTTAAGCTTCAAGATTTAACAACTAAATTTACTATAACAGGTTATAAATCATTCAAACTTCAAGAAGTTATTACTTTATTTACAATTACAGGTTATAAAACAATGCACTTTGGTATTGGTGATGTTGAAGAGCCAGAAGAAATTGATGTAGATGAAGCAATTCAAAGTATTTCTAAAAATACCACAATCGAGCCTATAAATAATGTTACAGATGTAATTGGAAAATTAAAACAAATCCAATCTAATTCTAAATATTATTACGAACCACCAGTTCAAGAAGAAGTTACCGATAATGTTATTGAAGAATCAACGGAAGATGAATTAGATGTAGAACATGAGAATTTTACTAATAGATTTGATATTACAAAAATAAATACTGCCTTAGCAGAAGATCCTTTACTATCTGCTATTGAAAGTTTAGATGATTTCGAAGATGATACTTCAAGTCATGCAGAACTATCTCATGATGGCTATGTTGAAGATGATCGACAAATAGATAAAGAGGCTCCTACAGAAATTCCAGAAGAAGCTCCTTTAGTAAAATCTATCAAACGATCTAGAAAAAAATCAAGAAAAAATAAATAAACCCCTAATTAAAATTAGATTTAATTAAGGGTTTATTTTTTTAACTTATTTCATTCTTTTTAATTTTTCTATTTTTATTCCTAAGATTTAGATTTTCATTTCTTTTATAAAGAATTATAAGTATTATCAATACAAAAAGTAAGAATATCTTTGAATGAAGCAAAGTAAATACAAGTGGAATAGATAACTTGACTATTCCCTTATAACTTTGAGCTGTTATATCAGCACTAATTATATTACTCTTATCCAATGTAAGCAATTTATATGTACCATCTGGTCTAATTTTGCTAAAAATTGCCACTTTATTATTATCCCCAAGTTGATAACAAACAACATCATTTTCTTTAGGGATTTTTTTATAGCAAATTAACATTTTTCCAGATGAATTATATATTCTTACTTTATTAATAATTAAAAATAATAGTAATAAAATAATGAACACACATAAGCTTACTCTAATTAGAAAAGCTTTCTTCTTCTCTGAACGAACAGGTTTTAACTTTGTTACATTCACTTTCTTTCTTTAATCTCCTTGATAATCTTTTTCTATCTAATCTTTTCTTCCTTAGTACAACCATTATTATCATCATAAAACTATAGCATATTACAATTAAGCTCTTTATTATTAATACAAAATTACCTAAAATAGGAATTCTAAAAACTTGTTTTCCAATAATATCTAAATTTGTAATTTTATATCCATCCTCTTTTCCGTTATTATCACCTTTGGTTATATAAGTACCAGTTTGTTCTCTGTACTCAATAATTCTATGTGTAACGGTTTTGTTATATCCCTTTGGTAAGAATGTTATTACATCTCCTTCTCCATACTCTGCATCAGTATCTACAATAACAATATCACCTTTTTTCAAGTTTGGAACCATGCTATTAGTGGTTATAGCATATGCTTTATATCCAAATAATGTAAAGCCCTCATTTTCGTTATAACCACTAGCATTAATTACATATTGATATGCTTTAAACATAGAAAGTATTAAAATAATGGCAAAGAGAGCAAATATTATTTTTCTCCTTTTATTATTATCTTTTGTCATCTCTTGTTTATTTAGAACTCCTATTTCAATTTTATTAATTGATTACTATATATTCAAATTCATCTCCGATGAATGTATCACCATCATAAATTGAATACACAATTCTATATGTTCCTGTTGTTAGATTATCTTTTAATTCTATTGTATGAGTATAAGTAGCCGATACCTCATTTTCTGGAATTTCTGGGTCATCATTAAATACATATAAGTATTGACCACTTCCAAAAGTTGTCAATTCTGGATCAGAATCTTCTATATAA
>JAEEGL015995176.1_pt1 | contig 11439 bp, 9 predicted proteins | sample 9134231 | NCBI WGS metagenome assembly JAEEGL01 (sample SAMN16246548, study PRJNA631951) | gut metagenome | biome: gut microbiome; feature: rumen; material: fiber-attached | host: Bos | place: Iran: Karaj | collected 2018-10
AGATCGCAAGGAGCACTGCCGCTGTGGTGATCTTTTTGGTCTTGTCGTTCATTTATTCTACCTTCTTTCTTAAGAGCCCGTTTTTGGTATCGGCTCTACAACTTGCTTATAAACAACTCTGAAGAAAAATATCGAAAGTGTGCAGGATACGCCTTCCGCAATCAGGAAGGAAAACCATACCGAGCCGACATTATTCGTAAAGTAAGCAAGTGCCCACGCTACGGGGATAAGAACGACAAGCTGTCTGCACACCGATATTATAAGTGAATAGATGCTCTTGGAAAACGCCTGGAAGACGGTTCCGAGAGATATTGCAACCGCTGCGAACGGGAAGTGAAGTGCGATGATCCTCATTGCGGGGATACCGATCGCCTTGACCTGCTCCTTGGCATTGAAAAGGTCAAGGAGTTTTCCGGGGATTGCTTCAAAGATGATCGTTCCGGCAGTCATGATGCATACCGCAAGGACGACACCGAAGCGGAGCGCTTCATCGATACGCTCCCTTTTTTTCGCTCCGAAATTATATGCCAGCACAGGGATGATACCGTTGTTCATTCCGAATACCGGCATGAAGAAGAAACTCTGGAGCCTGAAGTATACGCCGTATACTGCGACAGCGGTTGATGAGAATGCATCCAGGATCTTGTTCATGAAGTCGCTCATGATCGATCCGATGCTCATCATGAGGATCGAAGGAAGGCCGACCGCATAAATCCTCAGTATCGTGGAAACGTCGGGGGATATTATCTTCTTAATACTGATATGTATCTCTTTATTTTTCGTAAGATTGAAGAAAAGAGCAAGGCATGCTGCTATGCACTGGCCGATGACTGTCGCATAAGCGGCGCCTGCCGTGCCGAGTGCGGGACACCCGAAATATCCGAAGATCATAACAGGGTCAAGGATTATATTGATGACCGCACCCGTTGTCTGGGTGATCATAGAGTAGAATGTAAGGCCGGTAGACTGAAGCAGTCTTTCGAGGATCATCTGCATGAAGAGACCGAAGGACATCATGGTAACTATCTTAAGGTAGGGCACTCCGAATGCAATGACCGCAGCATCGCTGCTCCGGTTTGCGAAGAAAGGCTCGACTGTAAAGAGTCCGATAAGAAGGAACACGATGAAGCTGAAGAAACCAAGAAGGATTCCCTGGTTTGCCGCAGCATCTGATTTATCGAATCTCTTTTCACCGAGTGAAGTCGAAAGCATCGCATTGATACCGACACCCGTTCCGGAGCCGACTGCGATCATAAGGCTCTGTATCGGAAATGCGAGTGTGAGTGCCGCCATTGCAAGAGAATCGGCATCCAGTCTTGATACGAATACCGAGTCAACGATATTGTAAAGCGCCTGCACGATCATAGAGATCATCATGGGAAGTGACATGGTGATGATCAGCTTCTTAACGGGCATAATGCCCATCTTATTTTCTTTTATCTTGTTTTCGAGAATCTGTTCAGACATTTGATGATACCGTGGAGGTTACCCTGGGCTTGGTCGATACGACCTGATTTCTGCCGTGCTCTTTACCAAAGTATAGATTTTCATCAGCCTGGTTAACGAGCGCTTCAAGTGAATACCCGGGTGCATATGTTGAAACGCCGAGTGTCATGGTGAACGTTATCCTGTGCTCACCGTACTCGACTACATTATTTTCAATCCTTGCCCTGATACGTTCGGCAACTGTCGCGGCTACATTTCTGTTTCCTTTCACAAGAATAAGGAATTCCTCACCGCCCCAGCGGCAGACGACATCGCCGTCTCTTACACAGGCCTTAAGAATATCCGAAACTGCCACAAGTGCAACATCGCCGCAGTCGTGACCGTATGTATCATTTATCCTCTTGAAGAAATCGATGTCTCCCATTACGAGACTGAATAGGGCCCCGGTCTTCTTCGCCCCCTCAAGGGACAGATCCAGATGGGTCTCCATTGTGCGTCTGTTATAAAGTCCCGTGAGAGGATCAAGGCTTGATTCCTCATCGAGAGTCGTATTCTGTTTCACAAGGATATCTATCGAATTCTTATATCCGAGGACGAAGAAATGTGACATCCAGATGATCAGCATGGATGCGAAGAATACGTTGAAGGTAAACGCGACCTTAAGGGGCGCCGTTTCAAGCATGACCATGGGAGTAACAAACTGGTCGGTTATATAGGTTGCAAGAAGAACCGCCAGAGTGACGAACGACCATATCATCGGAGTGAAGACATGCTCACCCTTCTTTTTGTCGGTACCTCCGACGAACATTGAAATGTAATAGTAAACCGGAATGATCGATATGACGTAGGTATAGAAACCTGACTCCCATCCGATTATGAACATGGTCACTACCATCTGGAAGACAATTTCAATGAAGGTAAGGAGGTAACCTCTGAAGATCTTTCCCTCACGTACCGTTGTATAACAATATGAATAATATGCTATGACGATTATGTTGTAGAGCGCAAGCTGCCAGACACCCATGATATGATACATGAACATCATGAACACATGGATGATTATGATGGCGATCGAAAGAATCTCGAGGATCTCCTGCGGATTAACTCCTCCGGCCCCGGTCACCACCCGTATAAAAGCGTTTTCACGTTTTATCTCTTCACGCTTTGTCTCTTCAGGCCCTACAGCCATCTGAAGCCTCCATCGGCATGCCTGTCTGCCGGCACACATTCATCAAAATATTCTACCATATCACGGCTGTCTTCAACAAGTAAGTAAAGCAGGCGAAGATGCAGTGTTTGGTGCATTCGGCGGTATTGCCGCAGCATGTCTATTGACAGTTTGTCAATCGCTTTATTTCATCCAGATAAACGAAATAATCGGGGAATGTCTTCGAACAGCACGCAGGGTCAAGGATACTTATCCCCTTTTGCTTAAGTCCGAGAAGCGAAAATGACATCGCCACCCTGTGATCTCCGAACGAGTCGATATCGGCAGGCTTAAGTTCACCTGGGCAGATCGTGATATCGTCTCCGTTTTCCGAGACTTTGATCCCTGCTGCGGTCAGGTTTGTTACTATCGCATTTATACGGTCGCATTCCTGATGTCTTATATGAGATATTCCGGTAATTGTAGTGGATGCCTTTCTGCCTGTCACGGATGCGGCAAGTGTCAGCGCCTGGTCGGACAAGGCCCCCATATCAACGGAAACAGGTTCCGAAGACTTCAATGTTTCCGCCAGGATCTCAGGGAAACGTATGTCACCCTGCATGGAATCCGGGCCAAGGCCTTTAACAACAATACTTCTGTCCAGAATATGCGACATCGCATAGAAGTAAGCGGCCGCGGAAGCATCGGGCTCTATCTGATAATCCGTCGCCTTGTAAACGCCGTTGTCAACTTGATACGAGATCCTGCCGCAGTTATCCGCATCCGGGCCGTTCATATCAGATACCCCGGAGCCCGTGATCATATCGGTACTTATTCCGAAGGATCTCATTATATTTCTGGTGATCTCGACATATCTGAGGCCGTGTCTTCCGGCCAGATTTACGGTAAGCCCCGACTTTGACATGGGCGCGGCAATCAGAAGTGCGCTCAGAAACTGTGAGCTCTTTTCGATATCAACGGATACTTCGCTTTTTGCAAATCCGTGAGGTTTTAACGTAAAAGGAAAGAATCCTTCCTCGCCCCCATATATGACTTCACAGCCGAGCTCCTTAAGTGAATCAAGGAGCGGAGCCATGGGACGTTTCTTCATCTGATCGGACGAATCAAGTCTGTACTCTCCGCCTTCTGTCAGTCCCAGTACCGCAGTCAGGAATCTTGCCGCCGTTCCGGCGCTTCCCACATTAAGACATGCATCGGTATTGGGAATCTTGCCTCCGCATCCCTTTACCCGTACTGTGGACTTTTTTTTATCAGCTTCGAATTCTATTCCGAGCGCGTCCATACAGTTCAAAAAGCTTTCGGTATCATCGGAAAAAAGAACACCCCTGAGAAGTGATTCCCCATCCGAAAGCATAGCGATAAGAAGTGCCCTGTTGGTTATACTCTTGGAACCCGGAACGGTCACTTCGATCGTGCCGTTTTCATCCATTCTTATCTTGCCCGTTTCAGCCTTGATCACAGGATTTCTGTCACCTCTGTATACAGGCGCATCCTTGATAAAAAAAGTACTGTCGACTGATTCTCCGTCCGTGCAGACCTCGTCCTTGACTTCATAAGCAATACGGTATCCTGCTTTTTCGTGAAGCTTCATGCTGGCTGCATTCCTTGTCATGACCTTGGCTTCGAGATGAAGAAGACCGAGCATGTCAAAACCAACCTCGTCACCGAGCAGCTTTACAGCTTCTGTTGCAAGCCCCTTTCCGGCAGGTGCGTCCATGGAAAAGAAAACACCGGTCTCACCGGTAAGAGTTGACGGATCGATATGCTGGAGATATACGCATCCGACGGGAGTATCCGTTTCCTTCAGGATGACGATATACTGCCATACTTCGCCTTTCTCCACCTTGTCCGAAAGCCATTTTAAATGCTCTTCTTCGGATATGGGCTTGCGGTAATAGAAATTCCTGACAGTTCTGTCGGAATTTCTCCACTTGAGCACCATTTCAGTATCATCCGCGGTGATGGGGCGTAAGATTATTCTGTTTCCGTTTATTATTCTATCGTTCATTAATTTCTCAAAACAGGCGAAGGCTTGCACTGTTTCGCCGTTCTCCTGTCTAAAGCTTTTCACTGTGAAACAGCGGAACCGTCCCCCTGTTTTTCCCCGTAAAAGTCACTCCAGGTGCCTTCGCTCTTACTTTCGATCGAAGGAGTTCCGCGCATTCCGATAACAGGTGAACCCTTCCCTTTAAGGTAATCTGCGGTAATAGTAACCGTTCCGATATTATCGTCCTTGGGAATCTCATACATGATATCGAGCATGTAGTCTTCTATGATGCTTCTGAGTCCCCTGGCTCCGGTCTTGAGTTCCATTGCCTTGTCCGCGATCACTTCAAGCGCATCATCCGCGAATTCAAGCTTTACCTCGTCGAGCTCAAGGAGCTTCTGATACTGCTTAAGTATCGCATTCTTGGGCTCGGTCATGATCCTGATGAGCATATCCCTGGTAAGGGACTGAAGCGTTGTGACAATGGGAAGACGTCCGATGAACTCAGGGATCATTCCGTATTTCCTGATATCCTCAGTGGTTACCTTGGAAAGAATATCGGGATCATTCTCATAAGAATCCTTGAGCGTTCCGCCGAATCCGATGGAATTACTCTTGGACAGTCTCTGCTTGATAATATCGTCAAGTCCCGGGAATGCGCCTCCGCAGATAAAAAGGATATTTCTGGTATTGACCGTTGCAAGAGGAACCATCGCTCCCTTGCTGGAGGCTCCGACGGGAACCTCGACCTCAGCTCCCTCAAGGAGCTTGAGCATTCCCTGCTGCACGCTCTCACCGGATACATCGCGGTGGTTGGAGTTTTCCTTTTTTGCGATCTTATCTATCTCATCGATAAAGACGATTCCGTTCTCTGCTTTTTCGACATCGTTATCCGCAGCTGCAAGAAGCTTGGAGATAACACTTTCGATATCGTCACCGATGTAGCCGGCTTCAGTAAGAGATGTGGCATCGGCTATGGCGAGTGGCACATCGAGAAGCTTGGCGAGTGTGCGTACCATATAAGTCTTGCCGCATCCGGTAGGACCAATGAGAAGGATGTTGGACTTTTCGATCTCTATGGAGTCCATCGAATCCGTCGCAACTCTCTTGTAGTGGTTGTATACCGCAACGGACATGACCTTCTTAGCGTGCTCCTGCCCAACGACATATTTATCAAGACTATCCTTGATCTTGTGAGGAGCGGGAAGATTCTTAATATCTATCAGAGGCTTAGCATTCGGATCCTTTTTCTTGAGCTTCTGCTTATTGGGAATCCCTCCGAAGCCCTGAAGATTTGCAAGATTGACAAAGCCGAATCCGGGAAAAGGAGACCCGTTTCCCTTTGCGGCATCACTGCCGGAATCTCCGGGATCAGATTTAGCGGGATCTCCCATGAGCTTACGGAGCTCTTCTTCCGTCATCACATGGGTTCCGTTCAGCATTCCCTGATAGTCGAACTGGGATACGGTATCCATGGTCTTCTGCATGCAATCGCTGCAGATGCAGATCCCGCCGGGCATCCTGAACATCTTGCCTGCCTTGCTCTCCGGTCTGCGGCATACGAAGCAGACATCCTCATAAGTATCGGATGAGCCCTTGCCGGCATCTCCGGTCTTCGAAGCATCTCCATGGCCTTCGGTAAGATCGGTGCCTTCATCCTTCGGGGTGTCGCTGCCGGTATCTTTCGTTTCTTCACTGAAAGAACCCCCGGGATTTTCCGAGGGTTCGTTATCTTCTGTAAAAAATATTTCGTCGTTCATAGGGTAGTCCTTTCCTGAAACAATACATAGTTTATTATAAAGCAAGAAAGGCCCGAAAACTATGAATTTTGTATTATTTTACGCTTTTTTAGGGATTTTCAGGCATCTTATAGCGTTAAGTACGGCAATGATCATAACACCGACATCCGCGAATATCGCCATCCACATATTTGCGATGCCAAAAGCACCGAAAAGCAGGCATAAAACCTTGATCCCAATCGCAAAAATGATGTTCTCACGCACGATCCTGAGGCACTTTTTCGAGATCTTGATCGCAAGCGCGATCCTTGCAGGATCGTCATCCATGAGGACTATATCTGCACTTTCTATCGCAGCATCCGATCCGAGCGCACCCATTGCGATACCGATATCGGCTCTTGAAAGGACGGGGGCATCGTTTATTCCGTCACCGACGAAAGCAAGTTTTTCTTTTCCTTTTTTATCGGCAATAAGCTTTTCGACTTCATCAACCTTATCACCGGGAAGGAGTCCTGCTCTGTACTCGGTAAGCCCAAGTTCATCGGCGATACTTTCGGCACTTTCCTTGCGGTCGCCCGTGAGCATCACAAGTCTTCTGATACCGGATGCTTTAAGCGCTTCAATCGCCTTTTTCGAAGTGGGCTTGAGCGAATCGGAGATCAGTATCATACCGGCATATTTTCTGTCACATGCGACGTGAATGACCGTTCCGGAGAAACGGGTCCCGGATACAGGGGTAAATCCGATGCTTTCCATGAGAGCGGAATTACCGGCATGGATCTCGTTTGAAACAGTCCTGACCCTGACACCTTTTCCGGGGATGTTTTCATCCGAGATGACCTCCTCAATGCCGGTAAGACCATTTTCTTCCGCGAACTTCTTTATCGAAAGAGCGATGGGATGATCGGAATACTTTTCCGCAAGGGATGCACAGATCACAAGGTCATCTGCGGTAAACCCTTCAGCAGGAATCACCTTTGTCACTTCGAATGTTCCCTTGGTAAGTGTTCCCGTCTTATCGAATGCAATGATACCCGTCTCGGAAAGAGCTTCGAGATAGTTGGAGCCTTTTACCAGGATCCCATTTGATGAGGCGGCACCGATGCCTCCGAAAAAGCTTAAGGGAATCGATATTACAAGAGCACAGGGGCAGCTTATTACAAGGAAGGTCAGTGCTCTTATGACCCAGGTTCCCCACATGGGATCACTCGAAATAAGGAGATGAACCATAGGGGGAACAAGTGCAAGGGCAAGTGCAAGATAACATACTACCGGAGTGTAATATCTTGCAAATTTCGAGATGAAGTTCTCAGACTTGCTCTTTTTCATCGAAGAATTTTCTACCATGTCAAGTATCTTGGAAACGGTGGATTCTCCGAATTCTTTTGTGGTTTCTATCTTAAGAAGTCCTGTGATGTTGACGCATCCGCTGATAACTTCATCACCGATGGTTTTATCCACAGGCATGCTCTCACCGGTAAGTGCGGAGGTATCAAGCAAAGCCGAGCCTTCCCTGATGATACCGTCGATCGGAATCTTCTCACCGGCCTTTACAACAATGACGGTGCCGACAGTCACATCTTCGGGATCAGCCTTTTCAAGCTCTCCGTTTTCATTTTCGATGTTCGCATAATCGGGACGGATGTCCATAAGATCGGTAATGTTCTTCCTGCTCTTTCCGACAGCAACGGACTGGAACAGTTCACCGATCTGATAGAAGAGCATGACCGCAACGCCTTCGAGAAATCCGCCTTCTTCTCCGTCCGTCACAAGTCCGAGGATTATCGCTCCGACCGTCGCAACCGCCATAAGGAAGCATTCATCGAAGACCTGTCCGTGCGTGATGCCGTGGAAGGCTTTCCTGAGGATATCTCCTCCGATCACGATATAGGGGATCAGGTAAAGTACAAACTGAAGGCAGACCGGCACATCCGCAAAATACAGAAGAACCTGCAATGCGATAAGCAGTACAATGCTGATGATTATTCTTTTTAATACTTTTTTCTGTTTCTTATTCATAAGATAATTGCGAACGAGGGAAAAGCTCCTGCGTATACAAAAGTTAATTACTTATCAGTCCATGAAACACGGAGACAGCTTTCGCCGTTTTTCCTGAGTTATACATAGATCTCGCAGTCTTCCTCAACTGCCTTGCAGGCCCTTATGACATCCTGCATGATCGATCCGTGATCGGCATCCTCTTCAAATTCAACCTTCATCTTCTGACTCATGAAGCTTACGGTCACATCGACAACACCTGCAACCTTCTTGGCAGCATCCTCCATCTTCTGTGCACATGCTGCGCAATCAACTTCTATTCCGTATGTCTTCTTCATAATAATTCTCCTTTTCGATCCTCTTTACGAATTGTGTAATACTTTGATATTACATATGAATATCTGTTCATATGTTCATTATACCAGAAATGCCTCCGCTGTCAACCACAAAAAACCCCTCAAAAAAACACCGAAAAAACACAAAAAGGACACATTTAGGTTTTATACTCATAAACATCAAAAGCAAGTAATGCTTCAGGAGGCAAAAGATGTACGATAATAACAATATAAACACAGGCGGTCAGCAATTCTACTCAGCACCGCAAAATTATGATCCTCAGACCGGAATGCCGATGGGCGGCGCTACGGCAAGTGACGGGCCGATGGGCACTTCACCGGTAAACGCAGGCCCGATACACGCCTCGCAGGGAGCACCTGCTCAGTCTTCCGCCGCGAAAAAACACGGCATTTTCGGCAAGATAATGATGACGGTCTGCATGGGACTTCTATTCGGTTTATTCGCAGGTGTCGGATTTTATGCGGTGAATCTTGTTACTTCGGATCAGTTAAAACCCGGGCCCTCACCGGCTCCGGTATTTGAACAGACAACCGCTCCCCAAAACAGTCCCGTACAGGGCAGCTATCCGGGTACCTATCCGGACATTCCCACAGAATGGAGAGTTCTTACCACCGAGGAAACGGATATAACGGAAGTGGTCGCGGATGTGATGCCTTCCATGGTATCCATCACCGAACACTACCAGCTATCGACAACTTACTGGGGACACACATATACACAGGATGGTGAGGCATCAGGTTCCGGAATCATCATCGGCGAAACGGATGATGAATACGTAATAGTCACCAACAATCATGTAGTGTCGGATGCAGATGACATTGCTGTCACATTTATTGACGGAAGCGAAGTTTCCGCATATCTCAAGGGCCTTGAACCCTCAATGGACATAGCTGTTATCTCGGTGCTTAAAAGCGATCTTGAGAGCGGTACCATTGATCAGATCAGGGTTGCGGAGCTCGGTGACAGCAGTGGTCTGGTTCTCGGACAGAACGTCATCGCGATAGGAAATGCTCTCGGATACGGTCAGTCGGTAACCACCGGTATTGTATCCGCACTTAACAGGGAGATCACAACGTCCGACGGAAACACAGGCACATACATCCAGACCGATGCTGCCATCAATCCGGGCAATTCCGGCGGTGCACTCCTCAACATGGCAGGCCAGGTCATAGGCATCAATTCCAATAAGATCGGCGGATCCGCCGTAGAGGGAATGGGCTACGCAATCCCCATCACTTCCGTAAAAGAAATAATCATCGATCTTATGGGAAGGGATACACTGATCGAGGTTGATGAAAAGGATATGGGATACATCGGTATCTATATGCAGGAGGTAACTCCGGAAATCTCCGCATATTACGGAATCCCCCAGGGAATATATGTATCTGAGGTTGCTGAGGGAGGCGGAGCCGAAAAAGCAGGTATCAAAAACGGTGATATCATCACCGGATTCCAGGGTTCATCCATAACTTCCAATGACAGTCTGACCAGACTGATGAAATACTATGCAAAAGGCGATGAAGTCGAGGTGACCTTTGTAAGAAATGAGAACGGAGAATACGTCGAACACACGGTAACCGTCACCCTCGGAGAAAAACCGGGGAAGTAATCCATACATTAAATACTTTCTCCTGAAAACTCCCGAAGCATCGAAAAACTGCTCCGGGAGTTTTAATATTCACACAAAAAGAACCGGAGCTTTCACTCCGGTTCTTTACATCCGATCGTATCTGATCATTCAACGGTTACCGACTTGGCAAGGTTTCTGGGCTTGTCGACATCGAGACCCTTGGCAACGGATACGTAATATCCGAGAAGCTGGAGCGGAACAACAGCTAAGGAAGCTGCGAAGTGCTCATCGACCTTGGGGATATACGAAACAAAATCGCAGGTATCCTCCGTCTTGTAATTGCCCGCCATAGTGAGTCCGTAGAGATATGCGCCCCTGGACTTGCACTCGACCATGTTGCTGATAGTCTTTTCATACAGGTCGGACTGGGTGAGAACTCCGACAACAAGAGTTCCGTCCTCGATGAGGCTGATCGTTCCGTGCTTGAGTTCACCTGCTGCATATGCCTCGGAGTGGATATAGCTGATCTCCTTGAGTTTAAGGCTTCCTTCAAGTGTTACGGCATAATCGATGCCTCTTCCTATAAAGAAGATATCGTGAGCATTCGCATACTTTGCGGCAAACCACTGGATCCTTTCCTTATCAAGAAGGATATTTCCGATCTTGTCGGGAATTGTTGCCATCTCATCTATAAGATGCTTATACCGGTCGTCATCAATCCTTCCTTTGACCTTGGCAAATTCGATCGCAAGGCAGTACATAGCGATGAGCTGTGCGGAATATGCCTTGGTGGTTGCAACAGAGATCTCGGGGCCTGCCATCGTATAGAAGACATTGTCCGCTTCTCTTGCGATCGACGATCCGACAACGTTTACTATGCCGAGGGTATTGATCCCCTGCGCCTTTGCTTCCCTGAGAGCCGCAAGTGAATCCGCAGTCTCACCGGACTGGCTTATAACTATAACAAGCTGGTCAGGTGTGAGGATGGGCTTTCTGTATCTGAATTCGGAAGCAAGCTCGACTCTTACGGGGATCCTGGCAAGATCCTCCATTACATACTGACCGACCATTCCGGCATGCCACGCGCTTCCGCAGGCAACTATCGTGATGCGGTCAACCTTCTGTATTTCTTCGGTGGTAAGTCCGACGGATGAAAGGTCAATCTTTCCGTCCT
>JAEEGL016210964.1_pt1 | contig 11439 bp, 10 predicted proteins | sample 9134231 | NCBI WGS metagenome assembly JAEEGL01 (sample SAMN16246548, study PRJNA631951) | gut metagenome | biome: gut microbiome; feature: rumen; material: fiber-attached | host: Bos | place: Iran: Karaj | collected 2018-10
GAAATTTTTTGAACTAAAAAAAGAAAAGCAGGACAGGATGATAAATGCAGCCCTGTTGGTCTTTTCAAAATATGGCTATTATCATGCCAGTACAGATGAGATCGTGAAAGAGGCAGGAATCAGTAAGGGACTTTTGTTCCATTATTTTGGAAGCAAGATCGGGATGTATGCCTTTTTATATGACTATGCCACAAGATTTGTGACCCTTGAGCTTACGGCAAACGTTGAGAAAAACGAAACTGATTATTTCACTTTGTACAATCAGGTTCTGGATGCCAAGGTGGCTTCAATGGCGCAGTATCCATATATATTTCTTTACCTGAATAAGGCTGATGAAGAGACACAGCCTGAGGCGGTGGCTGAGATCAGCGAAAGAAGAGAAAAATACCAGAGGATCATGGAGGCTCTCAGGGAGAGAGCTGATATCACTAAGTTTGCGCCGGGAATTGATTACAGGATGATCGGTGACATGCTGGATTATACGGTGGAAGGGCTTCTGGAAAAGAATATAAAGAGTGGGAATTTTAGGGCTGATCTGTTCCTGGAGGAAGCAAGGGAATACATAAATATGATCAGGGATATGTCAACCATCAGAGTAAATGATATTTAATGTGGCCGGAAATTTCGCCATGTTTTATATGATCTGAAATATCAGATATGAGGAGGCAATTTATGAGCAAATTCTTAGTAGCAGGAGTAACACAGATTGAGACAATTGTAAGAGTTGACAAGATTCCGGTGAGCTTTTCGCCGCTTACAAGCCAGATCGATACAATCTTTACTGCTATGGGAGGCGACGCCTATAATGAATCCCTTGCCCTTGAATGGTTGGGAGACAGCGTTACATTCATGTCTATAGTGGGAAGAAATCAGGATATGGGAATGGTCAATCCTCACGACAGGAAGATAACTCTTTCAACAGAGTATATAATTCCTCAGATGAAGGAGACTCCTACAGAGGTTGTTCTCTACGATAAGAACAGAAGACAGCAGATCTTTGAAGATATAAAGGACCTGAGGGAAAATGTGTATGACATGTCTATGGTTGCACCGATAGCCCAGGCCTGCGACATGATGATACTTGCCAATGCCAATTTCTGCAGACCCTTTGCAAAGGCTGCTAAGGAATATGGTAAGCCGATAGCAGTCAATATAAGAAGTTACAAGCCGGAAAAAGAAAAATATAATACGGATTTCCTTGAGCCGGCAAAGGTCCTGTATTTTAGTGATGATACACTGACAGAGGACCCTTACGATTTCATAGACAGAATATCCAAGACCTATGGCACAGAGATCATAATTCTTGGACAGGGCAGCGAAGGACTTATTCTTTTTGACAAGACAAAGGATATTCGCGCGCATTATAACACTGTTAAGACAAATGAGGTTGTCAACACAATCGGTGCCGGAAATGCGCTATTTGCATGTTTTCTTCACTATTACATGGAGACGGGAGACAGCGTAAACGCCATAAAGAATGCGCTGTTGTTTGCATCCTACAAAATTGGATATATGGGAACATCAAACGGCTTTATGACTACAGATCAGCTTGAACAGTGGAGAAACCTGATCTGGGGAATCAAGAAGAGCGAATTTGATGAGCTTTCGGGACAGTGAGAAAAGTTTTAACTCATGCTTGAACAGATAGCATGAGTGTGGTAAAGTTTAGATATCGGAAACGTTACCGGTAATGGACCGGAATTTCCGGAACTATGTTTACAGAGAGGGATTAAAATGGCAAATAGTAAGAAAAAACAGAAAAGAGCTTGTGGAGTTTTGCTTCCGATTTTCTCATTGGCTTCAGAGTATGGAATCGGAACATTTTCAAAAGAGGCTTATGATTTTGTGGACTTTTTGGAAGCGGCAGGTCAGAGTTACTGGCAGATCCTGCCTCTCGGGCCCACCAGCTATGGCGATTCTCCCTATCAGTCTTTTTCTACATTTGCAGGAAATCCATACTATATTGATATTTGCGGATTGATCGAAGAAGGACTTCTGACTAAGGAAGAAGCTGACAAATATGAATTTGGCGGCTCAGAGGAATATATCGATTATGAAAAGCTCTACAGAGCCAGGTTCAAGCTCCTTAAGAAGGCTTATGAGAATATCTACGGGGCTAAGAATGCAAAGGAGATAACCAAGGAGTTTGAAGCCTTCAAGAAGAAGGCTGATAATGACTGGCTTAAGGACTATGCTCTTTTCATGGCACTTAAAAATGCCAATGGTGGAAGAGCCTGGAATACCTGGGAAGAAGGTGTGCGCCTGAGAAAGCCCGATGCTTTGAAGGAAGCCTTTAAGAAATATGCTGATGAAGTGGAGTTTTACTGCTTCCTGCAGTTTGTTTTCCAGAAACAGTGGATGAAGCTTAAGAGCTATGCTAATGAAAAAGGAATCGACATTATTGGAGATATCCCGATCTATGTGGCCTTTGACAGCGCAGATACCTGGGCTAATCCTGAACTTTTCCAGTTGGATAAAAATAATGTGCCCACCGATGTGGCAGGATGCCCTCCGGATGCTTTCAGTGCAACAGGCCAGCTTTGGGGCAATCCGCTCTACAAATGGGATTACCACAAGAAGACCGGCTACAAATGGTGGATGAAGCGTATCAGTCATTGCTACAAGCTTTATGATGTAGTCAGGATAGACCATTTCAGAGGATTTGATGAGTATTATGCAATTCCTTACGGAAATGCTACTGCTGAGATAGGTGAGTGGAGAAAGGGTCCGGGATATGAGCTCTTTGAAGTAATGAAAAAGGAACTTGGTGAACAGAGAGTTATCGCTGAGGATCTGGGCTTCCTTACTCCTTCAGTAATCAAGCTGGTACAGAAGACCGGTTTCCCCGGTATGAAGATATTGCAGTTTGCCTTTGACTCAAGGGAAGAGAGTGATTACCTTCCTCACAACTATACTAAGAACTGCATTGTCTACACAGGAACTCATGACAATGAGACCACTCTTGGCTGGTTCAAGGCTCTTCCAAAGGCAGACAAAAAGTTTGCAAAAGAGTATCTTGGGATACACTATGCAAAAGATGCGGTATGGGCATGCATAAGATCTGCTTTTGTCAGTGTTTCCGATACAGCAATTATTCCTATGCAGGACTACCTTGAACTCGATAAATATGCTAGAATTAATACTCCGTCAACCCTTGGCGGAAACTGGGTATGGAGGATGAAGAAAGACGCCCTGACAAAAGAACTGTGTGTAAAGATGCATGATTTTGCCAGGATTTATGGAAGATTAAGGTAATGGCAGAGATAACGATAAAAGAGATTGCCAAGAGATGCGGAGTTGGAGTAAGCACCGTATCAAGGGCAATCAACAACCACTCGGATATAAATCCCGAGACCAAAAAAAGAATAATGGATGCTATCCAGGAGACCGGATATATCCCGAACAATAGCGCCAGAAACTTAAAGAGGATAGATGCCAAGTGCATAGGTGTTCTGGTAAAGGGTATAACCAACCCATTCTTTGCGCCTATGATCGAGAAGGTGGAGCAGGAGACAGAGAAGAGGGGTTATGCACTGGTGCTTCGTCATGTTGAGGCCTACGAGAATGAGGTGGACGTTGCGCTGGAGCTGGAAAAGGAGAAGAGGCTCAGGGGAATAGTATTCCTTGGGGGTAGTGCCAAGCATTCAGCAGATAAGATAAAGCAGCTGAGTGTACCTGTGATCTTTGCCACCATTGGTTCCGACATTTCGGATGAGCTAAACAGGAATTCCTATTCAACCGTTTCCGTGGATGATGCTTTAGAGAGCCGCAAAATGGTGGAATACCTGATAGGTCTTGGCCATAAGAAGATAGCTATTCTTACTGAGGGTAATGATGAGCCTTCAATTGTACAGCTGCGCCTTGAAGGATATTTTGATGCTCTCAGGAAGCACGACATAGAGGTGGACAAGAGTCTTATCAAATATGTTGATAAGAGGATCTATACCATGAAAAATGGTTATGAGACCACTAAGTCCCTTATAGAATCCGGGGCAAAGTTTACAGCTCTTTATTGTATCTCAGATGTTTTAGCTGTAGGAGCTTTAAGGGCTTTGGCCGATGCAGGCTTAAGAGTTCCGGAGGATGTGAGTGTGGCCGGCTTTGACGGACAGGAACTTTCTGAGTACACAATCCCAAGGCTTACCACCATTAAGCAGCCTCTTTCCGATATTTCCGAGGAGACCATGAGCCTTATCTTTGATCTTATCGAGGAAAAGAGAGGTCATAAGCATCTGGTATTTCCCGGAGAGCTGATCGTGGGACAATCCACAAGGAAAATTGACTGATCTGATAAAAAGAAAATTTATAAATCATAAAGAAATCGTAAATTTCAAAATGATAAGTAAATATGATTATTTATATGATTGAGTGCCCTTATAATAGAACTTAAGATAAGGGAGAAGCCAGTAAAGGGAAGCTGGCAATCTTTGATTCAAGAATTGAGAGTGGCACTCAGCGTAGTATTCTTGAATGAATAATTTAGAGCCTTACCCGGTAGCCTGACCAGGTAAGGCCCTAATTTTTTCTTTTCTTACTTATATACAATCTTTTTCGCCATTTCGTCGGCAGCTTCTTTTCCCTGATAGTGCTCAATAATAGCAAGGCCAAAATCAATTGCGGTACCCATGCCGCGGCTTGTAATGAAGTGGCCATCCTTTGTTACGCTCGAGGTCTGCGCGTCGGCACCTGTAAGATCCACTTCACGTCCGGGGTAGCAGCAGGCTTTTTTACCCTTAAGGATCCCAAGCTGTCCAAAAACAGTAGGCGCAGCGCAGATGGCGCAAAGCATCTTGTCCTTGGAATCGAATTCCATTATCCTGTCGGTAAGTTCCTTGCACTCTGCAAGGTTTGTTGTTCCCGGAAGACCTCCCGGAAGAATGATCATATCGGTGCTGTCAAAATCAATATCACCGATAAGAGCATCGGCTTCCACAGTGATATTGTGGGATCCTGTTACATTTTTACGCCCCGTAATGGAAGCGGTGGTAATCTCGATCCCTGCCCGGCGAAGCAAATCCACCACGGTAAGGGCTTCAATCTCTTCAAAACCGTCTGCTAAAAAAATAGCTGTCTTTGCCATGATAACCTCCCTATGAATAAATGATTTAGTGTATTATGTAATGGAAAAAAGATAACACGCATTGTTTCTGTTATCATGTTATAAATTGTAGCACATCACAAAGCGAGGTTACTATGGGAATTGAAATAGAAAAGAAGTTTTTGGTAAAAGAAATACCGTATGAGTTAAGTAATCTTCCCTGTCACGAAATCGAACAGGGATATCTTAATGTCCATCCCGCAGTCAGGGTAAGAAAAGAGGATGAAAAATATTATATGACCTATAAAGCCACTAAGGAGGATTATGCCGGAATTGGGAAAACCGAGTATAATATGCCTCTTGATAAGGCATCCTATGACCATCTTCTGAGGAAGGCAGACGGAAATGTAATCACCAAAAAGAGATATCTTATACCTTTAAATGATGATGCTTTTGAAAAAGAGTATCTGGAAAAGCGCCCGGATTTTGAGGAGAAGCTTAAAAATGGCGAGATAATAGTGGAACTGGATGTATTTGAAGGCGTTTTTGCCGGAAGGATACTGGCAGAAGTGGAGTTCCCCGATGAGGAAGCTGCAGACAATTACAAAATGGCCGGCTGGTTTTCTGAGGATGTTACAGGGGATACCAGATACAGCAATTCCCAGATGAGCAGGGAGATTATTTGATGCGCAGGCTGTATAGTAATGGAGCATATCGGTAAGCTATGCTGTGCAGGTCTTTCTTTTTCATGGGGATTTTTCTCAATAAGCGCTGTAGCTGACGGATTTGAGAGATTGCAGCTTTGTCTCCCTTCTTATGGGCCAGTAGCATGGAATACATGCTGTAATCAGCGATTGACGCGTAGCTTTCATCCACAAAGTCCGCGTTTATGCATTGACGGATCTTGTTAAAGGCGGGAGCGTAGATGAATTCACCGTTATTGAAAAGATTACGGGTTACGGTGGCTGACCCTTCATTTTGGATATAGTGATAGAGCGGAGCCTTCACATATGCGAATTTTGCCGGGCTGCTCGAAAAGAGTTTTGTCTGAAACAGCAGATCTTCGCATATTGATACGTCTTCATCAAAAGCATGGTCTTTGATAAGGCTGCGCTTAAAGAGTCTTGTGAAAATAACTCCGCGGATGTCATCATCAGTAAACATATGCTGAATTATATCTTCTGAATGCAGGATGCTTAGAGTGTCGGAACAATATGGGGTCACTACATCTCCTTTGTGGGTAAAATAGCCACATATGCATCCGTCAAAGGAATCATCTGTGATAGAAGCAAGCATCATCTCATACATGTTTGGTTCTATATAGTCATCGGCGTCAAGGAAACTGATAAAGTCGCCGGTTGCAATTGTGATACCGAGATTTCTTGATGCTGAAACTCCGGAATGCTCTTTTTTTACGTATTTAATAAAACTGTACTTTGATGAATATTCCTGAATAAGCTTGCCGGAATTATCAGTGGAACCATCGTCAATCAGAAGAATCTCTGAGGGCATACAGGTAGAGGAGAGAATGCTGTCTAACATTCTCCCGATAAATAATTCACTATTGAAAAAAGGAATGATTACAGATATACTCTTCTTCATGCCTTAATTATAATTGCAAAATTTGTTGATAGCAATAAAGGGAAAAATGATGACTTCTGATACAAAAGACAGAATACCTAAAGTGATTCATTACTTCTGGCTTGGAGGAGGGGAGAAGCCTGAATCCGTTAAAAAGTGCATAGACAGTTGGCGGAAATACTGCCCTGACTTTGAGATTAAAGAGTGGAATGAGTCAAACTATGATGTTCACAAGCATCCATATATGGATAAAGCTTTTCGCGAGAAAAAATGGGCTTTTGTTTCCGACTATGCGAGGCTTGATGTTCTATATAATTATGGTGGCATATATTTGGATACGGACGTGGAAGTTATTAAAGATCTGTCTCCTTTATGTGAGTTTAAGGCATATATTGGTTTTGAAAACTCTGAATACGTAAATGACGGGCAAGGCTTTGGATGTATAGCGGGGCTTCCAATCCTTAAGGCATTGATCGCCTGCTATGAGGGCAAAGAACCATATGATTATTCGAGTGGGGCAGAAGAGTATATTGAGTGTCCCATTTTATGTACAAAAGTATTGACGAGCTATGGGCTTAAACAGGATGGCTCAAGGCAGAAAATAGAAGATGTTGAAATACTCCCGGTGGATTATCTTTGTCCACTGGACTATGCTACCGGCAAGATTAACATCACCGGCAATACGTACAGCATTCATCACTTTGATGCGAGCTGGCATGGCAAGGGGGCCAAGAAAGCTCAGAAGTTGATGCAATATATTAATAGATTATTTGGGAAAAAGCTCGGTACGACACTTTTTAGGAAGATAATGAGCTTTAAAGATCGGTTAAAGGGTAGGAAAGTATGATCTCTGAACTTATTTCTATAATTGTGCCTGTGTACAATGTAGAAGAATATTTAAAAGAATGTGCAGCTTCAATATTGGCGCAAACCTATGAAAATTTTGAAGTGATATTTGTGGATGATGGTTCAACCGATTCCAGTGGTGAAATATGTGATATTCTGGCAAATCTTGATGAGAGGGTAAAAGTAATCCATCAGGAGAATGCAGGACTGTCAGGCGCCAGAAACAGTGGGATTGATGCGGCAAAGGGACAATATATCTGCTTTATTGATTCTGATGATATGATAAGATCTAAATATCTTGAGGAACTGTATTCTGCTATTAAGATCTGTGATGCCGATATGGCATTTTGCGATGTTGAGTCAGATAAACTGGCAGAACCGGCATTTGCCATAACCGAAAGGGTCAAGCTGGGAACCGGTATGTGCAAAAAATGGCTATCGGATTTTGATTCCAGAGAATATGTTCTGTTGGTGGTCGCCTGGAACAAACTGTATTCAAAAAGACTTTTTGAAAATGTCCGGTATGAGAGCGGTAAGTGGCATGAGGATGAGTTTGCCATCAATGAATTTATCTATAACATAAAAAATGCAGTATATGTTCCGAAAAAACTATATTATTATCGCCAGAATGAAGATGGAATAACGGGGGAAAATAATAAAGACAGTAGAAAACATATGGATGTTTTTGATGCATATGTTGGGAGAATTGAAAAAGCTATTGATAATAACGATAGAAACTTTGCTAGTATTACGCTAAGAAATTCTTTGTATAAGCTGGCTTTGATGTATTTCAGGAGTTCTTCTCTTGCGGAATTATCAAAAAAACGTTTCCGAGAGATGTATGATAAATACGGAGAATACCTGACTCGGAAGCAAAAATTAAAGTATGATATGTTTTTGAAGTTTCCCAAATCCTATAAAAGACTTTTTAAAATTTCTTGAAACGGGTTTCAAAAAACTTTTTTGCTATTTTATATTGCTTTTTGTCTTCGGATTGAATATACTAGCGTAGATGGTTTTCTGTTTTTATTTTTAATAGAGTTTTTATAAAAAGTTTATTATTTTTTTATTGTTGGTGTTGTTTTAGGGGGGTAAGAACGACTGATTGATGTCTTTGTAGTGGGGATTACGAAGGCATATTTTTTGACGAATGGAGTTTTTTGGGTTATGAATCGTTCGAATACTTCTGCATCATTTGATATTGTTCATGTGATACTTGATATGTTCTTTTTGGGGGTAGCTTTTCTGCTTTCTGCCGGACTTTTTGGGCGTAATGTCAATCCGACTGAGTGGAAGGCTATTGCTTCAATATATTTTGTATGCTGTGTAATCTTCCTTTTGGGGAACAGAACAGCGTATGTCTATAACAATACCCTTTTCTTTTATTTGGACAGAATCATAAGAAGAGAGACATTGTCGTTTTTTATTTCTGTTATTTGCGGTGTTATCATCTACTATTGCTGTATAGATACCAGGAACTTCAGGGCTGAGTTTTTCTTTGGACTTATTATTGTGACATACATAGTTGTTTTATTTGAGATTCTTGTTTTCCAAAGGCTTATTGATCTGATCATTAATAGAAAGCATATTCCGAGATGTGTTTATGTGGGCAGTAAGGATTCTTATAATAAGTTTCGTTATTTCTTAAATAAGACACCTCTTATCGTCAATGAGATAGGTTATGTAAGCTACGATGATGATGACTCATTGGAGTACATCGGTAAGCTTTCAGACCTGGAAGAAATCATCAGAAAGTACAACATTGATCAGGTTTATATTATGCAGAAGAGAGATATGGATGTTGTTTACATTCAGAAATATATCGATCTTTGCATCGAGATGGGAGTTACCTGCAGAGTTGTTGTTGATATATTCAGACGCAGAAGATGCTACTCTTATAACAGCAGCGTAGGTACATATCCTGTTCTTACTTACCACACTGTAACTCTTAATCTTTGGGAGAAGGCTCTTAAGCGTGTATTTGATATATGCTTTGCTATTTTTGCAATAATCCTTACATCGCCTATCATGCTTGTAACTGCAATTGCAATCAAGCTTGATTCAAAGGGACCGGCTATTTTCAAGCAGGTGAGAGTCGGTAAGAACGGAAGACACTTCAAAATCTGGAAGTTCAGGAGCATGGTTCAGGATGCTGAGGAACTTAAGAATGAACTTCTAAAGCTCAATGAAGTTAAAGACGGAATGATGTTTAAGATGCAGGATGATCCAAGAATCACCAAGGTTGGTAAGTTTATCAGAAAGACAAGTATTGATGAGCTTCCACAGTTCTTTAATGTGCTTGCAGGATCTATGAGTGTTGTTGGCACAAGGCCACCGACACTGGACGAAGTTGAGAAGTATTCTACTCATCAGTGGAGAAGGATTAGTATAAAGCCGGGTATAACAGGTATGTGGCAGGCAAATGGCCGCAGCAGCATCAAGGATTTCAACGATGTTGTGGAACTTGATGTGGAGTACATTGATAACTGGAGTCCGCTTCTTGATATAGAGATTATCTTTAAGACAATCTCTGAAGTATTTATGAGGAAAAATTCCTACTGATTAGGAGATTGGTTTATATATGAAGATTGCGATGATAGGTCACAAAAGAATACCATCGAGAGAAGGCGGCGTTGAAATAGTTGTTGAAGAACTTGCCAGTCGTCTGGTCAAGATGGGCCATGCGGTTACGGTATATAATCGTAAGGGCAAAAATGTTGCAGATAAAAATGCTGACAAGGAAGCGCACAAACTAAAAAAGTACAAGGGAATCAGGATTGTGAATGTTCCTACTCCCGACAGAAAATCTTTAAACGCCATAGTTTATTCGTTTTTGGCAACGATAATAGCTTTGTTCAGTAACCACGATGTTATACACTACCATGCTGAAGGGCCATGCGCAATGCTTGTCATTCCACATTTTTTTGGAATCAGGACAGTGGCTACCATACATGGTTTGGACTGGCAGAGGGCAAAATGGGGCGGATTTGCAACAAAGTTCCTTCTCTTCGGAGAGAAGATGGCTGCAAAATATGCCGATGAGGTTATAGTTCTTTCCCGTAATGTTCAGCAATATTTCAAGGATAAATATAACAGAGAGACAATTTATATTCCTAACGGTGTAAATAAGACAGAGTTTTTGGATGCAGACAGGATTACAAAAAAATTCGGTCTGGAAAAGGATAAGTATATTCTTTATCTTGGACGTTTGGTTCCGGAGAAAGGTATTACATACCTTATAGATGCCTTCTCCACCATCGATACTGACATGAAGCTTGTTATTGCCGGAGGCGGAAGCCATTCGGATTCATTCGTTAAAGAGCTCAATGAAAAGACCAAGAAGGATAACAGGATCATTATGACAGGTTTTGTACAGGGAAATACTCTTACAGAACTTTTCAGCAATTGTTTCCTTTACGTGCTTCCCAGTGATATTGAGGGTATGCCCATAAGTCTTCTTGAGGCCATGAGCTTTGGCAGAAGATGCCTTGCCAGCGATATTCCGGAGAATACAGAGGCATGTAAGGAATATGCGCAGTACTTTAAGAAGTCCGATGTTACCAGTCTTGCCAATAAGCTGCAGGAGATCATCTTAAATCCTGATATCTTCCATACACAGGATGAAATCATGGATTACTGTTATAACAGATTCGATTGGAATAAAGTTACCGGCGCCAGCGCCAAACTTTATATAGATACTATTCTTAATGTAGAAAGAATAGACAATGTTTAATACTTCCACTAAAGAAGATGGGCCTAAAGGGCTCATCTTTTTTACTTTTATGAAAAAACAGTAGATTTATGATTGCAGCTATGTTATAATCTACAAGCGATTGTGCCTAAATGGGCATAAATAGTACTGTTCTTTCATTAAGACAGTTAATATATAAAGATTTATTTAGTTTAGGAGGAAATAATTAATCATGAGCGTAACAGTAGAGAAGCTCGAGAAGAGCATGGCTAAGCTTAAGATC
>JAEEGL016250467.1_pt1 | contig 11439 bp, 8 predicted proteins | sample 9134231 | NCBI WGS metagenome assembly JAEEGL01 (sample SAMN16246548, study PRJNA631951) | gut metagenome | biome: gut microbiome; feature: rumen; material: fiber-attached | host: Bos | place: Iran: Karaj | collected 2018-10
CGGTTGGGACATCCGTACATGTCGACGACCAGATTCAGCTGTCTGTCATACATAAGTTTTCCCTCTGTTGTCATTTCGGCCTGAGAGCCGCCGAGCGGCCCGCCCGGATCCGGGACGGGCGGCTCGGCATGCGCGGCGCTCAGTAGTACCGGTCCAGCACATCCGAGACGGTCGCGGCCCAGATGTCCAGGTTCTCCGAACGGTTCCCCACGGTACTGATGTCCTTCAGGACGAATTCCGCGGGACAGCCGCACCTCTGACAGGCCTTCACGGTCGCCTCGATCTCCTCGGCGATGACCTCGGGCTCGGCGACGGTGGCCACGTTGGCGGGGTTGGGCTTTCTGGCGTAGACGTAGTCCCCCCCGATCTCCTCGGCGCACACGTCCACGTCGGCCCAGGGGCTCACGCCAATCTTCCGCAGATTGGGGATCTTCTCCTTGAGCATGGGAATCTTCTTGTCCAGGGCCTCGCAGCATCCGTAGTAGGTAAAGGCGAACTTCTCCATGAGGGGCACGGAATACTGCAGATCGAACTCCCAGTGCATTTCCGGGGAGACGGAAGTGAAGGTCTGGGCCATGGAGCGGAACCAGAGATCCTTCCGCTGATGGGGCATGGGGCCTGGCGTGCGGGGACTGCCGGTCACATAGGCGGGAGTGCAGTGGAGCGCGGGGATGTTCGCGTCCAAGAGGCCCAGGCGTTCATACTGCTCGTAAAGAGAATCGCCTTCGGCGGTGAACCGTCGGATGATCTCGTGGAGAAGATCCGGGTCGTCCACCATGTCGATGAAGATGTTTTCCACCCCGCGCAGCGTGGAGATCCGGTCCCAGGGGGCATAATAGACGCCGACGCCCTGAAGCTCCGCTGTGAGGGAGTCTCCGAGGATCTCCCGGATGCGGGCGAGATTTTCCGCGTCCTTCTCCGGATAGGCTGTGATCACGGGCAGATGGAATTTCTCCTCCAGTGTCTCCAGATCCGGCAGTACGTCGTGATACTCATGAGAGACGATGTTGTTCCGCTTGTCAGTCGAGAGCTGCCGCTCCTCCTGCTCAAGACCGTTTCCCGTGCTGGTGAAGCACTTGTGAACGGGATAGAACGGCTCCATGAGGGCGTCGCAACGGAAGTGCGCCCGGCGGTAGAGCGCCCGGCGGAAGAAGGTCTCCATGGTCCTGGCCTCGGGATCCTCCGTTCGAAGGCGCAGTTCCTCCTGCCAGTCCAGTTCGTGCCAGGGGATCTCGTCGATGAGGACGGGCGGACGGACGACCTTGAGGTCGTTGGTGTCCCGCATGCGGCCGATCGCCTCCTGCTGGCGGGCGTCCGCTGCGATCTCCCCGTAGCGCGCTGCGAGGTCCCGAAGGACCGAGATCTCTTTCTTTGTCATCATGGCGCAGACTCCTTTGCCGCGAATTCACTGTCAGGCTGCCTGTTTACATGGTGTACCAGCCCACCGGGGCTTCCGGCATGGGCCGGGGCGCCAGAGTGTCCGCGCTGCGCAGCAGTGTGAGCTCTGAAGCGAGGACGAAGCTGCCCTCCGTGGTCTCCAGCCAGAGCGTTCCGTCAGAGGCGAAGCGCAGAGCGGCGGAGACGACCCTCTGGCCCCGCCAGAGATCCCGAAGACGGTGGGGGTCGCCGGGAGCGGGGCGGAGACTCGCATATCCCGCCACGGACCAGACGGCACGGTAGGGGAGACGAAGAGAGGAGGCGTGGAGGTAGCCGGCGGCGCTGCCGGCCACGGCTTCGACCCACCAGACACCGTCGGGATCTTCCAGAAGGCTCAGGACCGTCACGGGCGCTCCCTCGCCCAGCTGTTCCAGAGGCACCGCGGCGGTGCCCCCGGATTCCGGGGCGGAGCGCAGGAGAGCACTTTCCCGGCACACGCTGCCCTCTCCCCGGAAGGGGCTGGCCGTACATCCGCGCAGACCGTCGGGCGGCAGAAGATCCCCGGGGGCGTAGAGCGTCTCCTCCCCGGAGGAGACGGCGTACCACCGGTCCCCCAGATCGTTTTCCACCAGAGCCGTCACAGGCAGGGAGACTGCCATCTCCACTGGCCTTGACGCGGAGAAGGAGCGCTCCTCCGTCCGCCAGGGCATGGTATACAGCACGGATCCCGCGGGGACGGAGACCGAACCCAGATAGTCCGCCCGGAACGGGCAGTTGGAGGCGGTATATTCCTCCACGAAAGGTCTGGCGCCGGGCCATTTTACATACTTGATATAGTCGTAGCGGCTCCACAGGGCCAGATACGTGTCCCAGGTGTAGTAGGCGATATCCACGATGGCGTTCCAGCCGATATCGCCCTCATAGACCGTGAGGCCGTATTCGTCACGCTGCAGGATGATCTGGGAGTGGCCCTTCTCATCGTCGCCGTAGAGACAGTCGTAGTTGCACAGACGCATCACCGCGCCGATCTCCGCGGCCTCCACGAAAGCGCGCAGATTCTGCTCGTTGAGCTCGTGCGATTCCTCGTCCATGCCTCGGAGCATGTCGTCTTCCGAGTCGATGAACTCGCTGAACCGCTGGTCCCAGATCATGGTGTAGGCCTCCTGGGCGAAAGCCCAGCAGTTCTCATAGACCCTGCCGATCTCCAGACCCGGAAGGGGGATGATCCAGCCGTTGGCTTCAAAGGTCTGATCCCCCACATGGATGTAGTCCGCACGGGCGGGGGGGATCAGCGCAAAGAACAGCGCCAGTGCCGCCGCAGCGCAGCACAGCCGCCGCAGGATCCGCTTCATTTCCCCGCCTCCCTTCCGGAATGTCTTTCCATTTTGTCACAATCGAATGGAAATAGCAACCTTTTTTCACAGATTTGCCGGAGTGCGGTGCTTGCGTCACGGCAGAGCTCTGGTATAATAAACACAAAGCAAACCACGAAGGAGGAGACGGGATGATCCGACGGGAACGGAGCGAATTTTCAGATGTCTACTGTCACAAGTTTGAGGGGAAGCAGGTCTTCTGCTACCGTACGGGACTGACGGTATACGAGGAGAGTTTTTCAGAAGGGCGCCTCACGGCTGCGGGCTGGAACGCGGCGGGGTATACTCTCAACGTTCTGGACGGGATGCCCACGAATCTGGATCCCGCAGTGTTCCGTGAGCCCCAGTCCTTCGACCTGGAAGCAGACGGCTTTTCCCTGGGCTGGGACTGGCGCCTGGGGGAGAGGGAGATCCGCCGGGAGAACGGGAACGTCCGGGCGTCCGTGACGCTGGAGAGCGCGGTGCGCCCGGTCCGGGTGCGCGTGGTGACGGAACTGGACGGAACGGACGTCTTCACCCGGTATCTGGAGATCGAGAATACATCCGAGACGGAACCCATCCGTCTGGGAAGGGTCGCGCCCATGTGCGGCGGCGTCGAGGTCCTGGAAAAGTGGCGTGAGGAGATCGTCCCGCCCGCACCGGAGAAGCTCTGGTCTCTTGGGTATATGGACTGCTCCGTCTGGGGGCATGAGGGCGCCTTCCGCTGGCACGATCTTCCGCCTGCGGAGCTGGCAGTTGCCGGCCGGTATCAGGCCGGACGGTACCGTCACCCCATGTTCCTGCTTCGGAACAACCCCCGCGGTACGATCCTCACGGCCCAGCTCGGCTGGGCGGGAGGCTATCGCTTCGGTTTCCGTCTCAACGCCGACGGGGAGAACGCGGCCCTCTCCTTTGAGATTGCCCTGGACGGGCAGAAACCGCATATCATCCTCGCGCCCGGCGAACGGTTCACCACCCCCGCCGTCCACATCGGATTCGTGGCCGGAGGTCTGGACGAGGCGGTGAACGCCATGCACGACCATCTGCGCCGGAGCGTGCTCACTGTGCCCCTCGTCGCGGGGATCCGGGGCTGGGTCGTGGGAGGTATGGGACCGGAACGCGTCATGGACCTGACCGCGATGCGCCACTTCATCGACACCATCGCCGCGGTGGGGGGCGAGACTTTCATCCTGGACGCAGGCTGGTACTGTCCCCTGGGGGAGGAGATCCGATCCTGGAACTCCCGGAACGGGGACTGGCATCCGGATCCCGGACGGTTCCCGAACGGGATCGCAGAACTGCGGGAGTACGTCCACCAAAAGGGCCTCCGATTCGGGCTCTGGATCGAGGCGGAGCGGCTCGGAAAGAACAGCCGGGCATACCGGGAGCATCCGGAGTGGCGGGCGGTGAGCTACGTGGGAGGAGAGAAGCAAGAACTCCTGAATCTGGCGGATCCCGAGGCCGCCGCATGGGTGGAATCCGAGCTTGTGCGGGTCTTTACGGAGACACGCATCGATCTCTTCCGGCTGGACTACAACATCTCGGAGGACATGATCCACGACCGGATCGACCTGGGGTACGGACCGGAGAACAGCTTCGTGCGATACTACGAGAACGTCACTGCCATGTACCGGCGGCTGAAAGCCCGGTTCCCGGACATGATCTTCGAGAACTGCGCCGGAGGCGGCGGACGCACGGACGTGGGGTTCATCCGGAATTTCCATCATACCTGGATCTCCGACTGGAACATGGCGCCCCGGTCTTTCACCGTGGTCAACGGCATGACCATGGCGCTCCCGCCGGAGTACGCGGACCGGCTCGTGGGCGGTATGGAATGCCACACTCGGGCAAGTCTGGAATTCCAGGCACGGGTCACCCTTTTCGGACGCCCGACCACGAATTCCTACAACGCGGTGGGCAGCGAGGCGAACCCCGGCCAGATCGAGATCATCCGCCACGCCTTCGACCTCTACAAGACCTGCATCCGTCCCTGGATCGAGGGGAGCCGCGTGTACCACCATACGCCGGAGGCGGCGGCCATTCCCGCTGGCGCCTGGGGCGCGGCGGAGGTCCCGCACGGCACGGGGATCCTGGAGCGGGCCTCCGGAGACGGGCGGCACGGCGTTCTGGGCTTCTTCAGGCTCTCGGAAGCGGCGGGGGAGACGGAGGTCACGGCTGTCCCCCGCGGGATCGACCCGGCTCTGGATTACCTCGTCACATTTGACAATGCCGGCAGCACGGCCCGTATCCCCGGCTGGCAGCTGGCGAGAGACGGGCTCCGGGTGCGTCTGCCAGGCTCCCTCTCCTCGGAGCTAGTGATCTACGAGGCGGTATAGACGAAAAACCGAAGACAGATAGTACTCGCCGCCGGAACGCAGATCCGGCGGCGAGTACCGTCTCTTGTCAGGTCTCCTCACATCGGAGATATGCGTTCAGGAAGTGGGCCGGCAGGGCGCTTTCGTGGGTCTGCAGATCCATCCTCGCCAGCGTCCGGCGGAACAGGGAGGCGCTCTCCGGGGATACGGGGACGCCGGGAGCCATGGATTCCAGCATCGGCACGATGGCAGCGTCCTGCACACGGTAAAAGTCGGCATAGTGACCCCTGATGCGAAACGCCTCCGGCGGGAGGCAGGCGATTTCCTCATCGAGCACCGGAACCATGTCCCGGGCGACGGCGGCGATCTCCCGGAGGATCTCTTCAGCGCGGTCACGCCCTTCCGGATCCAGGGACAGAACGGGGATCAAGGAACAGGCCATCTGCTGAAGTCCGTAAAGACGGCCGCAGGCGGGTACGGGGAGAGAGCGCCGGAGCGCTTCGTCCCGGTACCGGAGATAGGTCTCCCACCGTGCCGGACGGCGGGAGAGATCCCACGCCGCAAGGTGGATCATCGGGAGCCGGAACACCTCGTGGTTTCCCAGAGCGCCGCCCCACATCTGTGTGAACCGGGAAGGCAGCCCGTCCTCCCGCAGAAGGTCAAATCCTGTTTCAGGAGTGACGTTGCGCTCCGCCCGGTCTGCGATCCGCTCGAAAGCCGCCCGGATCCGCTCCTTTTCGTTCCCGCCGCACAGTTCCGAGCGGGCATAGCGCCAGAGCCCGTAAACGAAGAGCGTATACTGATCCCGGGAGGAGTCCGGATAGTGACTGGCTCCGTCTTCCGGGCTCAGGCCGCGGGGCAGGAATCCGTCCCGGCCGGCTTCCGCGCATCGGAGCATCCCTCCTGCGATCCCACTGGCAAAACCGCGGATCTCAGCCGCCCCGCCGCGCTCCGCGAGAAAGACCAGCGCATCCAGGAGCGTCCCGCCGGACAGCATGCAGTCCTCCATGCCGGTCCCATAGCCGCAGGGATCCGGGATCGCAGCGTGGATCTGCTCCGTCGGTGGAAATCTGCCCGGGGTCCCAGGGGAGTAGTCGTAAACGAGGCCTGTATCCGGGTAATAGAAACGTTCCCGCAGCGCATTCAGGAGCGCATTCGCCGTTCCGTCCATTCGCATTTCCGGTCCTTCCGTCCTTTCCACGCCGTTATTCCGTGACGCCGTCCTTGAAGATGGCAAGGTCCCGGCAGCCGTTGCGTTCGTTCTTCGTCTCTCCGCCGCCGGCCACACGGAGGACTTCGTCGAAGAGAGCGGCTCCAAGATCCGGGACCGGCGTCCCGGTGAGGACGGGGCTCGCGTCGAAGTCGATCCACCCGGGTTTCCTGGAGGCAAGGTTCGGATTTGTCGAGATCTTCACCGTGGGCACGGGACAGCCGAAGGGCGTGCCCCGGCCAGTGGTGAACAGAACGATCTGCGCCCCCGCGGCTGCGCAGGCGGAAGCGGCCACGAGATCGTTTCCCGGGGCAGAGAGCAGATTCAGTCCTGCCGTTTTCACGGCGTCTCCGTAATCCGCCACACCCCGGACAGGTGCGGTGCCGCCTTTCTGGGTACAGCCAAGGGACTTGTCCTCCAAGGTGGTGAGACCGCCGGCTTTGTTTCCGGGAGAGGGATTTTCATATATGGTCTGGCCGTAGCGGGCGAAGTACCTCTTGAAGCTGTTGATGAGATCCACGGTCTTTTGGAAGGCGGCCGGGGTCTCGCATCTGTCCATGAGGATGGTCTCCGCGCCGAACATCTCCGGGACCTCTGTGAGAATGGCCGCGCCGCCCGCGGCGCAGAGCCTGTCGGAAAATTCCCCCACCACGGGATTTGCAGTGATTCCGGAGAACCCGTCGGACCCGCCGCACTTGAGACCCACGATGAGCCTGTCGGCGGAGACAGGGACACGTACATCCCCGGAGGCCGTCTCGATGAGAGCCCGCAGCAGAACAAGGCCCGCCTCCGTCTCATCGGGGGCGTCCTGACAGTTCAGGAACTTCACGCGCTCCGGATCCCACTCTCCCAGGACTGCCTGGAAGGCGGCGATGTTGTTGCACTCGCAGCCCAGCCCCAGAATGAGGACGCCGCCGGCGTTGGGATGCCTGGCGAGTCCGGCCAGGATCTTCTGGGTACGCAGAAGATCCTCTCCCACCTGGGAACACCCGTGGGGATGACAGAAGGCAAAGACGCCGTCCACCCGCCCGGGGGCCATAGGGGCTGCCAGCCGCTCCAGGTTCCGGGCGATGGAGTTCACGCACCCCACGGTGGGGAGGATCCAGATCTCGTTGCGCACGCCCACGGCGCCGTTTTTCCGCAGGTATCCCGGGAAGGTCGGTGCTGTCGCCTGCGGAAGGGGCCGGAAGTCCGGCCGGTACCGGTATTCTAGGATCCCGTCAAGGCCTGTTTTCAGATTGTGCACATGGACCCAGGCTCCCGCAGGAATCTCAGCGGAGGCATTTCCAATCGGGAACCCGTACTTCCGCACGGGATCGCCTCTGCGGATCTGGTGGAGAGCCACCTTGTGTCCCGCAGGTACATTCTCCCGAACCGGGACCGAGACCCCGCCCGCACGCAGCAGATCACCCGCTACGCACGTTTCCAGCGCCACCGCCACATCGTCTTCTGAGGAGATGCGTACGCCTCGTTTCTCGCGGTCCATCCTGCCGCCTCCTTCACGTTTTTTTGTTTTTTCCTCAGCGCAGTGGAAATGCAGGGATCGTCCCCCGCCGGGGGAGTCAGGAACGGTATCTCTCCCTGATGCGTTTCAGCTTGAAACTGCAGTGGAGGATCAGGTACACATACAGGACGAACATGACACCGAAGAACGCGGCGAAAACGGTGCTGAAGATGCCAAGCCGCCCGCTGAGTGCATTGATGAGGTTTGGGATCACGCAGCACAGGAAGATGATCATGATGGGCACCAGTCTTGTCCGGACGACGTGTTCCGCCATCTCCGCTCTGGAGGCGTTGTCGGAGAACAGTTCGCCGCCGCCCCCGGCATCGAGGGTGTCCGCGTTCCTGCGGAAATACAGCCAGCCGAAGCAATGCTCGAAATACTCCCAGCCGAAGTCTCGGACCATCTGCATGTATTCCTCGGTCTGCCCGCCGTTCTTGTAATCCAGCCGGTAGATCACGTCCCTGGGTTCGCAAGCTTCAAAGATGTAGAAGCAGGGCGATATCATTCTCACGAGCTTCCATCCGCGGTTGTGTTGCTCCCTGAGCCAGATCTCCTCTTCCTCATAGTCGGAGATTGTGAAGAACTTTATCGTCGTTTTACGCATCGACGCTCTCTCCTTTGCTGTTCCTGTATAGCCGTTCGATCCGGACGATCTCCGCGTCGAGGACCTCCCGCCCGAGTTCCGTGATCTGATACAGTTTCCGCTTGTCCGCTTCACTGCAGAAGCGGATCAGCCCGTCCGCCTCCATCTTCGAGAGAGTCCCGTACATTGTCCCCGCTCCGATGGAAACGGCGCCGCCCGTCAGGTCCCTGACCTGCTGGCTGATCCCGTATCCGTGCTGCGGCGTCTGCAGACAGAACAGGATATAAAACCCGGATTCTGTCATCGGGACATAGATCCGCTTGATCCTGGCGTCCATACTGCTTCTCCTTCTATCTTGGTTCGATATATCGGACTTCGATGTATAAAGTATATCGGACCCCGATGTATTTGTCAAGAAGTATTTTTAAAAATCTCCTTCGGCAAGCTTTTTTCGGCTGCCGTTCGCAGGAGACTTTTTTTGGGATTCACCAAAATTCCTCTTTACTTTCCGAAATCTTGTGCTACAATAAAAAAGCGCCGGCCGCAAGGCCGGGAACTATGGGCCCGTAGCTCAGCTGGGAGAGCGCACGGTTCGCATCCGTGAGGTTCGAGGGTTCGATCCCCTTCGGGTCCACCAAAGGGTATTCAGGCGAACAGTTACTTCTTCAAAGGCGGCTGTGCCGTGAAGGGGATGTTCTGATACCGTTACAAAAACGCCATCTTGGAGAGAATTCCAAGGCGGCGTTTTTGTATTTGTTTTTTGGAGGCGGTCGTATCATGCAGGACCGCTGTCACAAGGGACCTGTCTTTTCATATACCCTGATTTCAAATATCCTGGCATTATCATATCCGTTTGTCGCGTCGATTCGGATCTTCATGCTGTCGCAAACAGGCGGTTCCTCAAAGGAAAGGATGTTCTGCCTCTGATAGTTTCCCCGTACTGTCTTTGAGCCGACGACAACAGCTCCATTGAAAAGCACGACGTTATAGTCTTTCACAAGTTCGACAGGGACGCCGATCTGCTGCTCCGCCATTCTTTTCGCTGACAGGGTTATCTTTTTGGGCTTGCTGAGATTTGAATCGAACGTCAGGCGTATTTCCGAAATACGCCTTTCATTCGCCCAGCTCAGTTCAATGCACTCTCCCTCTCTGTCGATCCCGTTCGACTCCCAGCAATTGATCTCCCCGTTTTCATTGCGGGATACCCCGTTGATTACTTTTTCTGCATCATGTCCAGGCAGCGAGCTGGAAGAGCTCACGCGAGCATCTCGTGCGATATCAGCCGGATCGTGATTCCGTATCCCCGGGATATAGCAGTCATCTTTCAACAGCTGCTGCTGCAGTTTGTCAATGCTGCAGATCAACTCCGCCGGTGCGCAGTTCTTTTTGATACACATTGCGGCAGCCGTTCCAACCGCCTGCCCTCCGACCGCGCAGGTGCCCATCACTCTCGAACTTGCCATGGCCAGCTTTGTCGCGCTGATGATCCTTCCTGCCTGCATCAGGTTTTTGTACTGTTTGTTGCAGTAGCATCTGTATGGAATCGTATACAGCCCGTCATAATGACGCACGAAAGACGGATCTTTATCCGTATCATCCAGTCCGCGCGGCGCATGATTGTCTATGGGCCAGCCTCCATATGCTACAGCATCAGGAAATCTTCTGTTTGACAGAATATCATTTTCTGTCAAAAAATAGTTGCCGACCACCCTGCGGCTTTCGCGTACGCCCGGCAGCATACCGACCCATTCCAGATCATAGTTCTGCGCCCCGTGGTCTCCCTCATTTTTGAGATGGTCCCACACGCCATATACGCAGCGCACGAGTTCATCGCGCACTTCCTCATAATCCGAGACATAATCATCACCGCATCCCGGCAGTTCGATCCACCAGTAGCCGTAATCCAGTCCGAAACTATAAAAGGATTTGGCCTGCGTTTTCTCTTCCGTCCCGGCTGTCGCATCCGGATCTTCTGTCGGTGAAACATCTGCACAGGAATTGCCATGGGGTCTAAACTTAAGATCTTCTTCGGTGAAGCGTCTTGCCCAGTCGTGCCGGTCAAAGGTCACCGGGGTCCCCCTGTCGACAGCTTTGAACAGGAGCGTGTTGCCCATCCGGTCATTGTTTGCTTCATTCGGCGCGTCTGGCTCATTGAACTCCCTACGAGCTTCACATCCGGATCTGAATTCCGCACCGGCAAAGAAAGCAAGCGTTCCATTCCCAGTGCAATCGATAAATATGTCCGCCTCAAAATCCATATGTTTTTCCGTTGTCATCTGATAGCAATGGATTTTTGTGATTCGATCCCCAACTGTTTCGACATCGTTCATGCTCGTGTTCAAAAACAGGTTAAGCCTGCTTTCTGCTTTGGCCTTCTGCAGCAGGACATTGTCCCAGATAGAGTAGTTGAAATAATCGTTGCACCTTTTGTTCTCAAGGATCAGCTCATGGATGATGCCCGTCTCTTCCGCGTCGTGCTTTACGCCGTTTGCTGTTGCACCGCAAATATGCATACGGATCTCAGAACTCGCATTTCCTCCCAGAACTGGTCTGTCCTGGATCAGGGCAGTTCTTGCTCCGCCACGCGAGCTGGCCAGAGCGGCGCACAGGCCGCTCAACCCACCGCCCACGATCACAACGTCAAAGACGTATTGTTCTCTTTTTTCTCTTACGCTCATAAGGCAGCAACTTCTCCTTATTCGGCATGACGTTTCCATACTGGCATGTGTAAATGTTACATTTACTCGTTTTCTCTGTCAACCCTATCCCGTTCGTTCAAGTGTTTGGCGCGAAGCTCCATTTTCATCCGTCAGACGCGTTTTCGGCTGTTTCAAAGGATATGGATGTTTATGATACAAGACCGGAACGAACGGCGGCTTTTGACAGATGCGATCACATCGCGGTATAATAACCCTCCGTTGAAGAAACGGACGCAGGCTGAATCGTGTGCAGAATGTGAGGCTGGGATGCAACAGGACGTGATCAGTACCCTGAACGACCCCCGGCTGCTGGAGGCCAGGGAATATCACATGGACCGGCTCACCCGGCTTTTTGACGGCGAGGAACTTGGCGAGCCTTTCCGTCTGCGAGGGTATGCC
>JAEEGL016447503.1_pt1 | contig 11439 bp, 8 predicted proteins | sample 9134231 | NCBI WGS metagenome assembly JAEEGL01 (sample SAMN16246548, study PRJNA631951) | gut metagenome | biome: gut microbiome; feature: rumen; material: fiber-attached | host: Bos | place: Iran: Karaj | collected 2018-10
ATCGCATATTCGAGCAGTGCAGATGATTTTTTCATACAAATATTTCAGCCAAACTTTGCTCGAAGTATTGCTTTTGTTTTTGCGGTATTCCGACTTTTACGGCTGCGGCACAGTTGAAGATATTCACTCCATTTCCCACATATACATTCTATGGTAATTAAATTTCGATTTCAATAACATGTAACGAACTATTACAAAGATAGTAATCTTATTTTTTTTCTTCTATATATCCCATAACTTGGTGTTTTAAGGCGCTTATAGAATCCTTAAGATTTTGCTTATATATATCTTTTTTTTCTTCTTCTATATTTTCAACCATTTTTAAAATATTTTCGAGCTCTGACTTAGGCAATGTTTTAAGGCGAAATTCAGGAATTATTTCATCACAAGGTGTTTCCATAAGTTCACGACAACTGCCGTTACTTACACCTTCATTTTCTCCGTTTTCATGAATACCTTTTACCGTACCGCCTAATGCATCATCTACAGGCAAAAAAGTTATTCCGACATCATTTTTATGACAAAATTCTAAAAGCTCGGGAGCTTCATATATATTTTGAATCATTGCACAGGTATTTATCCAGCAAAGCTTACCCTGTTCTTTAAAGATGCGGATATTATTCAATACATTTTCCAGATTTCCGTTTCTTCTGATACTTGAATATACATCAGGCTTTAAAGAATCTAAAGACACGCATATAATCAAGTTTTTAAAGCTGTCCAGCACTTTTTGAACTTTTTCATTATAGATAGAACCGTTTGTAACTATTGATATTTCTACGTCCTTATTTAATTCAGCCATCTTCTCCCATATTTTAAAATAATGGTTTGATAAAAACGGTTCTCCGCCCAAAAAACCTGCAAATTTTAAATGCGGAATATATTCTTCCAATTCCTCTATAAAATTATCATTGACAGGTATTTTTAAAGGAGGCATTTTCTCTCTGTTTTTTCTTATGGAAGATGACCATTTTCCTCCGCACATTACACATTCGTAATTACAAATATTAGAAAATTCAAAATCCATTCTTATCGGATATTTATCTAAATTTGGCGTACACTGCTTCTTATACATTGTTATCAGAATATTATTATTTTGATATTTTATATATCTTTCGCATAAATAGCAGGCATCCGTGTTTAATATGAATTTGTTAGTATTTTCTAACAATTTTTCTCGTTTAGGATTATTAAACCAAATATCATTAAGACTTGTTTCATAAAAATTTCCAAGCACATAATCTCTGCTATAGCAGCATGCCGTAACATGCCCCGATACATCAAAATTCATTGTTGTATATGGTGCATTACAAACAGGGACATGGTTTAATTTTATCGCTTTTATACCATCTTTTAGTTGTTTATCTTTTATGGTTTTATAATAAGGGTTTTTATTCACTTTTAGTTTTGCACTGTCAAGCTGTTTGTTTAAAAAGACTCTTATTTTTTCAAGACTGTCCACCACGAATTTTTCAAAAATATCTATTGATTTGATAAATAAATCTTTTATTTTTTGGATAATTTTTTTAAAATTTACGGTTAAATTTTCAAAAAATCTGTTTAATGCTTCCTTAAAAGATTGAATACCAAAAACTACCTTTAGCTTACAAAAAACTTCAACTTTTTTGCAAACATCATCTGCTCTGCAAAAAAACCTTTTTATTGCACCAACAAATTTTGTCATTTTTTACGTATCCGCACCAAGTTCCATCATTTAATAAAAATTAATAGATAATATCATCGTCATTTTTTGTCGGTTCAACAGGTTTTATAAGCACTATATATCTCATATTCAATTGCAAGAAATCAAGATGCTCAACAGCGCCGCCTTTTTTGATATAAACAATATCACAATCGGTAACAGCCACGAAATTTTTATTTGCACCGTTTAATAAATCAGATAAAAACCTTCTAGTAGACAAACCCGGATTATATAACCAACCTTCAACTTCATATTCTTCCGTATAAATAACAACACGTTCACGTTTTGCCATTGATTTTATAACTTTGCTAAAGATATTCATTATATAACCCTTTCTTAACTTTTTATTAAAACGGAGAAGATGGGATTCGAACCCATGATACAGATTACTCCATATAACACCTTAGCAGGGTGCCGCCTTCAGCCGACTCGGCCACTTCTCCTTTTCTATTTTTCACTATATTAGCACAAAATATATTTCTTGCAAAGATTTTATCAATTTATATTAAATCATTGTATGAAAACAGATATTTAGTATAATGTTTTTAATATGAAACTTTTATTTTTAAACAGAGATTACTCGGGAATATTAAAAACTTTGGCAGAAGAATTGTCAAAAGATTATGAAATTTCTTTTGTAAGTACCACTAAAGAAATCTCCAATAATATAACTAACCGCTGCTACAGAGTATCAGAAAAAGACTTTTCCGATACTCCTGATTATTTAAAAATCTATGAAGAAGCGATTATTCACGGACAAAAAACAGCAATAATACTTGAAAACTTAAAAAAGGAAAAATATATTTCTGATTTTATTATCGCAAATTCCTGCGGATGTGCAATGTATGTAAAAGAAATTTTCAAAAACATTCCTTTAATTTGCTTTTTTGATGATTTTTATAACGCAGACACCAAAACAAGTGAAAATGAAAGGTTGCAAATCACTTATAACAAAGCTTATTTCATGCCTGACTTAGCTCAATGTGATTTAGGAATTGTTACATCAAACGAACAAAAAGAAAAAATTCCCGAATGTTTTCGAGATAAAATCACTGTAATTAATAATTTAACGGCACAAAGTATAACAAAAGAAATGGATAAACTAAAAGAAAGGATAAATAAATGATTATACTATTTATCCATAAAGGTTTTCCGGGACAATTCCAGCATCTTGCACCAATCTTGGCATCAGACCCCAAAAATGTGGTTTTATTTTTGACGGAGGATGAGAAAATTCAAAGTGTTTCAGGGATAAACAAAATAGTATTTAAACCTGCACAACCTGCAAAATGCACAAATCCTTATCTGCAAGCTTTTGAAAATACCGTATCTCATGCAAGAGGTGCTGCAAGCATGCTTTATATGATGAAGCAGCAAAATATAATCCCCGATATTATATATGCTCATAACGGTGATATTGCTCTTTTTGCAAAAGATATTTTTCCGAATACTCCTTTAATTTGCTATTGCGAATGGTTTGATAATACCGAAAGTCCTGCAATAACTTTCGGTGAAGAAAAAATAAACGATAATTATAAAAGAGAAATTATTACAAGAAATTCTGCTAAAATATCCGCACTTTCATTAGCTGATGCTTGTGTATCACCCACCGAATGGCAAAAGAACCAATTTCCAAGATGTTTTCACAATAAAATTAAGGTTTTCCACGACGGTGTGGATACAGATATTTGCAAGCCTGATGAGAATGTTGTATTTGAATTTGAGGGCAGAAAATACACTAAAAACGATGAAATTATAACTTACGCTACCAGAGGGATGGAGCCGATGAGAGGTTTCCCTGAATTTATGAAAGCTGCCGAAATATTGCTAAAAAAACGTCCTAATGCACATATTTTTGTCGGCGGTATTGATAAAGTTTTTTATGGAAAACCGTTAAAATCAGGCACGTACAAAGAAATGATGTTAAAACAACTTGAACTTGATTTAAAAAGAATACATTTTACGGGCAGTATGGATTATTTAGAATACATAAAATTGATGCAAATAACATCAGCACACGTATATGCCACATATCCTTTTATACTTTCGTGGTCACTTGTAGAAACAATGAGTATCGGATGTCCTATAATCGCATCTGCAACAGAGCCTGTTTTGGAGGTTATGAAAGATAATTATAACGGACTTTTATATGATTTTTATAATATAGAAATGATGGTAGAAAAAATCGAATACGCGCTTGATAACAAAGACAAAATGAAACCTATAAGGCAAAACGCAAGAAAAGATGTTTTAGAAAAATATGATTTAAAAAATATGCTGACAAAACATATACTATTTTTAAAAGAGCATATAAACCAAAAGCCTTGTTAATTAAAACAAGGCTTTTGGTATTTGGTTATTTATTATGACAAAATTTTATATTCTAAGAAAATGTTATTGAACCATCAGCTAATTTTGTAACGTTCGGACATTTTAATTGAGTTTGCAATGCTTGTTCAGGTGTCGGCAAATAACCTGCAATCTTTACTTCTTTTGCTGTTTCTGCTGCCTTTGCACCTTTTTTACCAAAGTTTGCAATCAATTTGTTTACTGCTTCTTTTGCTTTTGCTATACCTTTTTTACCGTAATTAACACCTTTTGCACCATATTCAGTTGATTTATCTGCAACTGTTACTGCAACATTTGCAAGTTTTTGTTTCCAAGTTGCATTTTCTGTTATTTTTGTATAATTTTTCAAACCTGTTTTCCTTGCGATTACCGCACCACCAACAACCGCTGCGGCAGTCAATAACAACTTACCTGCCGTATGATTTGATTTCTTTTCTTGTTTTTTTGATGAAACAAAAGCATCATTCGGATACGGTGTTGTTGTATATTGAGGAATTGCCTGTTGAGCATAAATTTGCTGTTGTGCTACAGGAATAGCTTGCTGAGCATAATTAACACCATTAACATTTGTCATAATAACCACCTTTTTTTAACCAACCTTATATCTCATGAAACGTTTATTTTTCATGAATATTGCTAATTTTGAACCTATTTGTTTACAAAACTTAATACAAATTTATACATCACTAATTATTAATTTATAATTAATTTTTCTGACTTTTTTTAAAATAGTCTTAAAATAAAAATGAAAAGAGTTTCTATTTGGAGTGAGCAAAATGCAAAATTTTGAAAAGTTTACCAATTATTCACAAGAAATATTAGCTGCATCGCAAAGTATTGCAGCTTCCTACAAAAATTTTGAAATTCAGCCGGAGCATATTTTAATGGCAATGATTAAAGACGTTAAAGGTGTTTCAGGCGACTATTTGAAAGAATTAAGCCTTTTAAAACAAGATTTTATTGATATGCTTGTGAATAAAATTAAAAATTTTCCAACCATATCAGGTCCTTCAACAAATCAATTTTATTTGTCGGCTAAAAGTTCAGAATTGCTGGATGAAGCCGCAAATCAAGCTCAAGAGCTTAAAGATGAATATATAAGTATTGAGCATATTTTACTTGCAATGACAAATGTTGATTGCGATATAAAAACTTTGTTAAAGGATTTTGGTATAAATTCAAATTCTATTCTTAAAGCTATGAAAAAAATAAGAGGAAATAAAAAAGTGGACAATAAAGATGCAGAAGAAATGTATAAAGCTCTGGAAAAATTTTCTCAAGATTTGACAGAAGCCGCACGTAAAGGAAAACTTGACCCCGTAATCGGTCGTGATGAAGAAGTAAGAAGAATTATACAAGTTCTAAACCGTCGTACTAAAAACAATCCTTGCTTAATAGGTGAACCGGGTGTAGGTAAAACCGCAATCGTTGAGGGATTGGCTCAAAGAATTGTAAGAGGAGATGTCCCAGAAAGTCTTAAAGACGTCAAACTTGTATCTTTAGATATGGGTGCTTTGGTTGCGGGTGCTAAATACAGAGGTGAATTTGAAGAAAGACTTAAAGCCGTATTAAAAGAAGTAGAAGATTCTGACGGTCAAATAGTTATGTTTATTGATGAAATCCACACTGTTGTCGGTGCAGGTGCAACAGAGGGTTCTATGGATGCAGGTAATCTTTTAAAACCACTGCTGGCAAGAGGAGTTCTAAGAACAATAGGCGCCACAACCATAAACGAATACAGAAAATATATTGAAAAAGACCCTGCACTTGAACGTCGTTTTCAACCCGTGATGATTGAAGAACCGAGTGTTGAAGATACTATAAGTATTCTAAGAGGTTTGAAAGAAAAATATGAAGTTCACCATGGTATAAGAATACTTGATAGTGCATTAATTCAAGCCGCAAAATTATCAGACAGATATATTACAGATAGGTTTTTGCCCGATAAAGCAATTGATTTGATAGATGAAGCAGCATCCTCTTTGCGTATCGAAATTGATTCAATGCCTGAAGAAATTGATACAATGATGCGTCAAAAAATTCAACTGGAAATTGAAAGAGAAGCATTGAAAAAAGAAGACGAAACACCCGAAGTTTCAGAAAAAATAAGCAATTTAACTAAACAAATTAACGATTTAGAAGAAAAGACTTCTAAAATGAAAGAACAATGGAATGCAGAAAAATCTGTCATTACACAAGAAGCTTCAATAAAAGAAGAAATAGAACAAATTAAACAAAAGATAGATGAAGCTGAAAGAAATACTGACTTGCAAACGGCTGCCGAATTAAAATTCGGAAAACTTCTTGAACTTGAAAAAAAATTAAAAGACATTCAAGCAAAAGAACATAAAGACACACAACTTCTAAAAGAACAAATAGACGACGAAGATATCGCAAATGTTGTAAGCAAATGGACAGGAATACCTGTTAACAGACTTGTCGAATCGGAAATGAAAAAATTGTTGAACATGGAAGATATTCTGCACAAGCGTGTAATAGGTCAAGAAGAAGCCGTGAATGTAGTTTCTGATGCAATTCGCCGCGCTCGTTCAGGCTTGAAAGACCCTAAAAGACCTGTCGGAACATTTTTATTCCTCGGACCCACAGGTGTCGGCAAAACAGAACTTGCTAAAACACTTGCACAATTCTTATTCAATGACGAAGAAGCTATGATTAGGATTGATATGTCAGAATATATGGAAAAACATAATGTTGCAAGATTAGTCGGAGCGCCTCCGGGATATGTAGGTTATGAAGAAGGCGGACAGCTAACGGAAGCTGTCAGAAGAAAACCTTATTCTGTTATCCTGTTTGATGAAATCGAAAAGGCTCACCCTGATGTATTCAATATGATGTTACAAGTATTTGATGACGGCAGGTTAACGGATTCAAAAGGCAGAACCGTTGATTTTAAAAATACCGTAATTATTATGACATCAAACATCGCAAGTGATTTAATACTGGAATCAACTATCAATCCCGATGTTAAATTTGATGATGTAAAAGAACAAGTAAATCTTGCGTTAAGAGAAAAATTCAAACCAGAATTTTTAAACAGAATTGATGAAACAATCTTCTTTAAAGGTTTAAGCTTAACTCAATTATCTGCAATCGTTGACATTCAAGTTGAATACCTGCAAAATCTTTTGAAAGAAAAAGATATAACATTACAAATAACAGAGGAAGCAAAAGAATTTCTTGCAAGACAGGGGTATAATCCTATATATGGTGCAAGACCCTTGAAGCGAGTAATAAGACAGCTTGTTGAAAATCCTCTTTCAAAGCTTTTATTGTCGCAAAAATTCATAGGCGAAGACCATTTGATTGTAGATGTAAAAAATGACGAAATTATATTTGTCAAAGGAAAGACCTTATAACTTTAAGGTCTTTCTATGTTTAACATTATATCCTGAGGACTAAAGGCATCTTTTATTCCAAAGTTTGTATTTGCAAAGAAAAACTCTAAATTTTCTCCTTGTTTGATATCTAAATCATCAAAAGGTATACACATATCAATCACGTTTTGGAACGATACCTTGACATTTTTTTCATCCTGAATTGCCCACAAACCTGATTGTATTGCTTTTGTGAAGCGTATCGGATAAAGTTTTTTATCCATCATGGAAATTCTAAGCTCATTGTGGAATTTTTCACGCATTATAGGAGAAACATTTTCCGTTTTATTTATAAGCCTTATCGGAGATTGAACTTGAATTCTGTCACCGTTTCTCATATAAATATACATTTGATGTAAATAAGGGTCTGTCGAAAAATTATCTTCTAAATTTTCACTCAAATACAATCTCAGATAGAAATTTTCCTTGTCCGCACCGTAACATATTTTTTCAAAAAGCTTTTTATCCTGCAATATAGGACCATCCGGTATAGGAACACAACCTGCATTTATCCAGTCATCATCACTTGAAAAATCGCCGTCTATTTTTGGTGAAATTTCTTTTTGAGGATACCGTGACGGTTTTGCAAGAATTGATATTAACGGTAAATCTAAATACTTAGGAATATCTAAATCAAAATACCTGTAAACATTTTTAAGATGTTCTCTGAACAAATAATCATAAATATGGTCTTGCCCCGAATCGTTCGGTTCACCATACCACCAATACCAATCGCTTCCTTGAGCTATCAGCAGTTCATTATATGCCAAGTCAAGATTTTTGTGATTAGGATTTTCTTTTACAAATATATCAAAATCTTCTTTTACTTTTTTCAAATAAGTCCAAGCTAAGTTTTTAACAGGTTCTCCTATCCACAATTGAAAATTTTTATTTATCCAAGAACCTGTTGAAATTTTATTTAGCAGTTTATGGTCTTTCTCTTTTTCTATATAATCACTTATCAAAACAGTTTCCAATGTTTTATCATCTTCAATAAGTTTATATAAATTTTCTAAAAACTCAATTCCGTTACCCTCATAATTTTCCCAACAATTTTCTCCCTCCATGGCTATAGTCAGCAAGTGATTTTCATCAGGGGAATTCTGCAATTTATTTTGAATAACCTTTATTCTGTCATATAAATCATTTGCTGCCGATTGAGGATTGTGGTTTGCATATTCAAAATTTATCAAATTAGGAATAATAGAATCTCTAAAAATAATCTTTATATCATCGCTTTTAGTGTTATATTTATAAGATTTCATAAGAAAATACGGATCTTCCAAATATCCTCTGAAATTTCTTACAAAATCAAATTTTATCGATTTTGATAAAATCCCCTCATCTGAAATTGTCCACTCTATACCATTTTTCTTAAATAATTCCAAAACATCAGGACTCACACCTAATTCTGCCGGCCACATGCCCTTAGGTTTTTTACCAAAAATTTCTTCAATTCTTTTTATCGCATATTCAACTTGCAATTGAGCTTCTTTTGGCATACTTAAGTCAGAAAGAGTGGAATCAACAACAGCAAGTTTTTTTTGTGCCTTTTTTATATTTAACAATACAGGCAATATCGGATGATAATATGGACTTGCCGTAATTTCTATTTTTCCTCTGTCCAAAAAATCTTTAAATGTAGGTATTATTTTTTTTATTATTTGAGTATATATATTTATAATATTCTTTCTATCCTCAAGAGTATAACCCTTACCTTTTTCGATATATTTTTTTATTTGTGGAAAATCTTTTATTAAATAAGGAGAATCCAGCCAAACAAGATTAAATAATGCCATAATATCCGAATACTCTTGTTCGGTAAAATCATGAATATTTATATTACCGTCTGAAAATCTTTTTTGATAAAGCCTGTCATATTCTACATGAGGAAATACCATGGAGTTATATTCGACATCGAAAAAATTGCTTAAAATAAACTCTTTATCATCATCAGACAAATTTTCTATAGAAGTACAGCAAAGCCTTGAATGAATATCATAAGCTCCCTCACTGTAATCTATAAAAGAATCAAGCAAAACAGGTACAATATTAAAATTCAATTTTAACTTTTTGAATTTTTCGGATACCAAAAGCATGCGCAGGTAATCTTTACCACTGTGAAGCCTTACCCAAGGCATAAGAAAGTCACTTTCCCGATTCAATTTATATACAGGTTTATGTAAATGCCAGTATATAGCTATGGATAATTTTTTAACCGCAACACTCATCGTAAACTATTATAAAAGAAAATAAAAAATTATCATATTAACTTTTGCAAAAAAATAAAAAAATAAAGCCGACTCCAAAGCCGGCTTCACTATCCTAAAATCTCTTGTGTTTATTTAAAGTTTGCTTATTGCTCTAATTCTCTTACTTAACTGCGACAAGTCTTGTTTGTACACCTGTATCCGAATTAATCATTTTTGCTGTCGCCATTGCCATAGAACGGCGTTTCTTAGCTCCTCTTAATATAAATTCTACACCATTGTATATATTTGATGTTGGTGTTGATATTTTCTTTAACATTTACTTATTCCCTTTCAACAACTTTGCACATATTTGTTATCGGAATATTTTTAAAAAACTTTAGAAATTTGAATTCTTTTGTTACATAAATTTACATTTATTTTTTACTATACTATTTTTCAATATTTTTACACAAAGCCTTTTTTATGCTAGAATTGTTTTATAAGAGTAAAGAAAAGAGGGAACCATGGAAAAAAATCAAGAAAATTTACACATTCTAAGACACTCAGCATCACACATTATGGCTCAAGCTGTTCAAAGCTTGTTTCCAAGTGCAAAACTTGCTATAGGTCCTGCTACGGATAGCGGTTTTTATTATGATTTTGACTTAACGGACGGTTACTCTTTCACTACGGAAGATTTAGAAAAAATCGAAAATAAAATTAAAGAAATTCTTAAACAAAACCTTACTTTTGAAAAAATATACGTTGAAGATGTTGATGCAAAAATTGCAGAATTCAAATCTCAAGGTGAAATTTATAAAGCGGAATTATTGGAAGAACACAGAAATGATAAGCCTACACTGTATTTAACAAAAGATAAAGACGGAAATGTTTTATTTAATGACCTTTGTGCAGGTCCTCACGTGCCAAATACAAGCTTTATAAAAGGAAATGCTATAAAGCTTCTAAAAGTTGCAGGTGCATATTGGAGAGGTAATGAGAAAAATAAAATGCTTCAAAGAATATACGCAACAGCTTTTTGGAACAAAGAAGATTTGGCAGAATATCTAAATATGATAGAAGAAGCAGAAAGACGTGACCATAGAAAACTCGGAACTCAACTTGACTTATTCTCCGTAAGAGAAGAAATCGGTGGAGGTCTTGTATTGTGGCATCCAAATTTATATACCGTAAGAGAAGAAATTGAAAACTACTGGAGAACAGAACACAGAAAAAGAGGTTATGTAATCGTTCAAACTCCGCAGCTTGCAAAATCAAAATTGTGGGAAATTTCAGGACACATTGATCACTACAAAGAAAACATGTTCTTTATACAAAAAGAAAACGAAGATGATGACCAATATATTGTAAAACCGATGAATTGTCCTTTCCATATTTTAATTTATCAATCACAAAGACATTCTTATCGTTCACTACCTTTAAGAATGGCTGAATTAGGAACTGTATACAGAAGAGAAAAATCAGGTGCCTTATCGGGACTTACACGTGTACAAGGATTTACACAAGATGATGCCCACGTGTTCTGCACACCGGAACAATTAGTTGATGAAATCAATGCCATTATTGATTTTGTTGCAGATACTATGAAAATATTTAAAATGGATTTTGAAGTGGAACTATCAACTCGTCCTGAAAGCTATGTCGGAAAACTTGAAAACTGGGAGCTTGCAGAAGCAGGTTTGAAAGAGGCCATGGATAAACGCGGAATGAAATATGATATCAATGAGGGTGACGGTGCATTCTACGGACCAAAAATCGATTTCAAAGTAAAAGATGCAAT
>JAEEGL016458735.1_pt1 | contig 11439 bp, 9 predicted proteins | sample 9134231 | NCBI WGS metagenome assembly JAEEGL01 (sample SAMN16246548, study PRJNA631951) | gut metagenome | biome: gut microbiome; feature: rumen; material: fiber-attached | host: Bos | place: Iran: Karaj | collected 2018-10
GACCGAGAACCATGCCCTCAGCGTCGATTACGAGCCATTTCCTTTCTATTGAATCCTTGGTTGCAACATATGTAGCCATGTGTCTTTCTCCTTGAAATTCATTGATTCTTTCTATATTCCAAATGCTATAAAAAGCAAAAAAGAACAGGCCTGCTCAAGAGCAAGCCTGCATATAATAACCGCCTTATAAAGGGTTGTCAACATTTTTTCTTAAAAAACTTCGCTAATTCTCGCAAATTCTTCGAAAATCGCCTTTTTTCGCGTCTAATCAATTAGCTCCGCCTAAAACATCCCTGCCGCAGATGATCTCTACGATCGTATCGGCACCGTCTGTGTTGATCTGGATGAATGTGTTGCCCTTGGAGTACTTGAATCCGAAATCATCCTCAGTAACAGGTGTTCCGAAAACATTCTTTGCAACATCAGTTTTGTCACCTACGTGAACGCCGTTGAAGTCGATAAGGGCATTTGTGATCCTGACGCCGTCGATTATCTCTTCCTCACCCGGCATGCCGACTGTCGAAAATTCAAACTCGGGATATAAGTAAATGTGAGCCATTTCCTCACCTGCACATGACATACCCTCGAAGTATTCCTGCTCCTCACCGAGGACGTCAAGAATAGGAGCTGCAGGTGCCCACGGAATTATGTCATATCCCATGTAGCTGAACTTAAAGCCGTCAGCTGCGACAGCCTGTGATACCTCAACAGAGATCTGTGTCTGGCCGCCGCCGATAAGTGAAGCCTGTGCTGTCTCTCCTGTGCCGGTCTTGCCGCTGCATCCTGCCAAAGAAGCTGCGATGACACAGGCACCGATTACAGAAGTAATAATTGTTGTTTTCTTCATTTTGTTTCTTCTCCCATATATCTGTATATATTTTAGGCATATTCAGGGTTGCCGCCTGCTCTCACAGGGAGCATGGAACCGTCAAATCCGTGACGTGTATCCCCTATCTGGGCATCGGTGTTCTTGAAATACACGGAAGGGTGATTCATGAACATCGTCGAATCACAATGATACCATTCACCGTCGATTTTTACGAGGTTCCAGTAGTGTCCCTGGTAAGTCACCGGATATCTTACGACCATCATGTTCGGAATTCCAGCCAAATCTAAAAGAAATTTGGAGCAAGCGTAAAATCCGTAGCAGTCACCGGAATGTTTGGTCAGAGCCCGGTAGACCGCTCCCTCGTATGTCTGAACGCCGTATATCTGCTCGTATGTGACATGTGAGTGGACCCAGTCGAAAATGTTTTTCGCGGTATCGGAATCAGAAGATCCCTTAAGGCCGTCTAAAACATTTCCCGCTATCTTTACGATCTCGTTGTGCTCTTTCGAATCCCAGGCAGCGCCGGCACCGAGCACGCTGTTTATAACATCGGGGGCCTTGATGTTTACGAAAGCATCCTGCGTTCTTATATTTCCGGCTGCATCAATTGCTTTATAAGTAATTAAATAACTTCCTTCCACACCTATCTCAACATTCCTGCTGTCAACATCTACTCTCGACTCCTCATCGTAATCGTCCTTCCATGTGATGCCGTCAAAATAGTCGATGACAGCATCCTCGGAATTGTCGATGTTGATGTCGTGAATGCCGTAGAACAAGGGCGCGTTATGGTCGTCAGTCACTTCAAAAGGAACGTCTATAACAGATGAATTGTTATACCAGTCAGTGACGACGACGGGCACCATGTAGACGCCTGAGATCTCATAGTCAGGGGTTCCGTCCTGATATTCGATTTTCGCGATCCCGTTAAGATCGTAAAGATAGCCGACGCAGTCCTTTGCATCAGGCCACCTGTTCCTCGCCCAAAGCTTTTTGGGAAGCGCAATGCCCTTTGGGGCAGTGTGGTCTTCGATCTTCAGTATGACGTCTTTCTTGAACGCCTCATCGTAGAAAACTGTGAGCTTATAGATGGCAGGAACGCTGGTGTCGATGTCCGCTACTTCGGTTACGAACTTTGCGTCTTTAGGACATTCATGGAAGAAATCAGCGATCCTTATCTCATCGCCTGCTTCTATCGTGACAGTCTTAATGATGTTCCTGTCAGCGTCTCTTATCGTAAATATGACCGATACCGTGATCAACGCGGCAGCGTATAATGCTCCTAATATTTTCCCTATTATCTTATTCATAAAGTAATCCCGCTAAGTTCTATCCCAATTCCATTTGTCTAACTTGCGCAATCCCTCTAAAGCTCAGCCTTCACCCGCTGTCTCCTGCGTCACGTCGGTCTCTTTCGGTACCGGAGTCGGCGTCGGAGTATCAGATGGTGTTGCCTGGGCTTCTGTCGGAGTTGGCGTATCTGTATCTGCACCCTCAGGTGTCGGTGTCGGAGAATCCTGTGCACCCGTAGGAGCAGGCGTTATCGTTCCGCTTCCCGTAGGTTCAGGAGTTACTGAACCCGTAGGAGCAGGCGAAGTTGTCGCATTAGGATCCGGTGTCGGTGTGGCATTCGGATCTATTGTCGGAGTCGGCGTATCCGAAGGTTTATATTCCGTCGAACCGCCCGCACGCATAGGATAAAGCGATCCGTCAAACTGGTGGTTTGAATCGCGGATCTGATCGTCCGTCAGCATGAAATAAACACCCGGATGGTTTCTGAAAACAGTCGAATCGCAGTGCCACCACTCGCCGTTAAGATAAACGAGATGCCAGTAGTGACCGTTACGTGTAACGGGCGATCTTCTTACCATCATGTTGGGGATGCCTGCACAGTCGAGGAGCATTTTCGCGCACGAATAATAAACATAACAATCGCCGCTGTGTCTCGTGAAACCTCTGTAAGCCGCGCCTTCGTATGTCTGCCTGCCGTAGATGATCTGGTAGGAGATGTGTGAATGGCACCAGTTAAAGATCGCTCTTGCGGTCTCAACGTCGCTGCCCCTCCAAAGACCTGCCATGACGCCTGCGGCAAGACCATATGCGTCTTTGCCTCTTGAGCTGTAGTAGCCCTGGTCTTCATAGTCGATATCGCCGTTTGAATTAGTCGTGACAACCTCTTCCTCAGTGGGGAATTTGACCGTGAGCTTTGCCTTTTCGATGCTCGTGTTTCCGGCCTTGTCGACCGCTCTGTATACGATCTCGTATTCGCCTTCCTGTTCGTAATCGACCTTGGAATCGTCGACAGTCAATATCGGTTCATCGTCCGTGTCATCGAAAATCCAGACTCCGCCGAAGAAGTCGACCACATCAGGATCGCCGTTGCTCACGATGTCCATTACGCCCCTGATCACAGGCGCATCAACGTCATAGATCATGGTGAACGGGACATCGATAACGGTCTCGTTGCCGTAAACATCAGTAACAACAACGGGCACATTAAATGTGCCGCTCTCGCTGAATGAAGGAACGCCGTTCTTGTACCCGATCTTCGCGATGCCGGAAAGGTCATAAAGATAACCGACGCAGTCTTCGGCATCAGGCATCTTCCAGTTGCAGTAAAGGCTCTTGGGAAGCGCGACGCCTCTGGGGCCGGTATGGTCTTCGATCCTTAAGATGACATCTTTCTCGAATGCCTCATCGAAAAAGATCCTCAGCTGATATACCGCAGGAACATTGGTATCAATGGAGGAAACGTCAGTTACGAACCTTGCGTCATCAGGACACTCCTTGAAGAAATCCTCAATCCGTATCCTGGAACCAGCTTCGATCGTGACCTCTTTCCTGTATTTTCTGTTGGCATCACGGACAGTACAAACAACCGATACCGCAACGATTGCGGCTACATATATAAAGGCTCCTATTTTTCCTAAAATTTTATGCATATCGATTATTTTTGAGATTTAGACTGTTCCGGTGCTGTTTGGTGAAACGCGATTTTTTAATTTGGATCAGGTATTTCCGTCGCCCTGGTTACCCGGATCCTGCGGGTCCGGGGTTGTCTCCGGAGGCGTTGTCGGCTCCGGAGTAGCCGTCGGTGTGTCCGTGGCCTGCTGAGGTGTAGGAGTAGGTGTGTCCGTAACCTGCTGTTGCTGGGCAGGTGTCGGAGTTGCCGATACTTCAGGTGTCGGAGTGACCGATACCTCAGGTGTAGGTGTTACGGAAAGTGACGGCTCAGGTGAAGGAGTCGGCGTGTCAGAAGGCTTGTAATCCTTTGAACCGCCGGCACGCATCGGATAGAGCGAACCGTTGAAATGGTGATATTTGTCGTTGATCTGTTCATCCGTGCACATGAACCAGATGCCCGGGTGATCGCTGTAACCTTCGGTAGCATCGCAGTGATACCACTCACCATTGAGCTTAACGAGGAGCCAGTAGTGAACGTTGCCGTTATATCTCGGTGATCTGTCGACTCTCATGTTCTCGATTCCTGCGAGGTCAAGGAGCATCTTGCAGCAAGCATAGTAGACATAGCAGTCACCGTTATGTCTTGTAAATCCTCTGTAAGCTGCGCTCTCGTATGTTCTTGTTCCGCTTAAGAGCCTGAACCAGAGATTATCGTGAACCCAGTTAAAGATCGCTCTTGCAGTCTCGACATCACTGTCTCTCCAGAGACCTGCCATGACCTTCTTTGCAACTGCATAAGGATCACCGTCGCCTACGTAGTAGTCGCCGTTATCATTGGAGGAAGCCTGCGCCTCAACCGGCATCGTGACCTTGAGTTTTGCCTTAGCAGTGCCGATGTTTCCTGCCTTGTCTATAGCCTGGTATATGATCTCGTATTCACCGTTAACCGTGTAGTTGACCTGTGAATCGTCGACCTTGAGAACGGGCTCTGTGTCGTAATCGTCAGTAACGGTTACGCCTGCAAAGAAGTCCAGACCTTCAGGGTTTCCGCCTGTGAGTTCAAGATCGTGGGCGCCTGCGATAACAGGTGCTGTCTTGTCGTCGATCATGGTGAAAGGAACCATGATGACTGAACTGTTGCCGTAAACGTCAGTAACGAGTACGGGTACATTGTAGGTGCCGCCTACTGTCAGGTTCGGAACACCTTCCTGATATTCGATTTTCGCGATGCCGGAAAGATCATAAAGATGATCTACGCATTCTGCAGCTTCAGGCATCTTCCATCCGCAGTAAAGAGTCATGGGCACAGGTTCACCTGTAGGACCCACATGGTCTTCGATCCTCAGGATGACATCAGCCTCATTCTTGCCGTATCCGATCTTGAGCTGATAGATAGCCGGCACATTAGGATCGATGCCTGATACGTCGGTAAGGAAAACCGCGTCAGCAGGCACCTCGTCAAAGAACACGTCAAGCGTGATCGGGGTTCCCGCCTCGATCGTAACGTCCCCTTTGACATTGGTCTTGTCATCGCAGGATACAACAAAGACAACGATAAGCACTGCCATTACTGCAACTGCGGCACAAAGCATTCTTTTAAGTACTTTCTCTTCCATGTTTCCTCTTCTTTCTTCTCCTATTTTTCCCCTGAAAATAGAAATTGTTCCTTAATCCTTATAGGGGAAGTTCGAATTGATCGTTCCCCTGTAAACGTTTATGTAATTCTGCACTGAGGTGGTCGACCTGTCAGGATATTTATCCTTCGCGAAATTGTGATTCGTAGGAGCATTGATTATCTCCTTGTCCGTCATCATGAAGCAGAAATACCCCTTCGGCGTGTAGTCGTTGAAATACTTCTGTGCGTCACAGTGATACCACTCACCGTTGAGCTTGACCAATGCCCAGTAGTGTATGTTCTCCCAGGAGTTCTTGCGGTCTCTGATGACGCAGATATTCTCGATGCCCTCTACGTCAAGCATAGCCTTGCAGACAGACCATGTGCCGTAGCAGGAAGAATATCTCTTCGTAAATGTGTTGATCGCGGCAACTGCCCAATTGCCGTACTCAGGCGTACTCAGGATGAAGCTGATGTTCTTGTGTACCCAGTAGAAGATCTTCATTGCCTTCTCGACATCAGTGTCATCGTCATCGAGGATCTGTGCATTGATATCTCTTGCCATTCTGTAAGCCTCATCAACGTAAGCCTGGGTAACAGCAGAAGAAACCTCAGCATTTGCGATCGGGATGACATGAACCTTTGCGGTTACGGTCGAAGTGTTGCCGACATCATCCGTTGCGGTAAATGTCACCGGATAATCTCCGACATGCGCCAGGTCGACCTGTGAGTTATCGATCTCAAGGATCGGGTTCTCCGCAAAATCGTCCGTGACCGTAATGCCTTCCCTGTAAGCAATGGACTCCGTGCCGACCATTACGTCAATGTCATGCACACCATCGATGACAGGAGCTGTCTCATCCTTCTTTACATAGAACGGAACGTCGATGACCGAGAAATTTCCGCTCATGTCCGTAAGCCTTACGGGAACATCGATGTGGCCGCCCTTGGTAAGGTCAGGCTCGCCTTCGTTATATGTGCAGTGCACGTCCGTGAGATCGAAAACATCCTTTACGAGTGTCTTCGGCTCGGGAGCCTTGCCTGCATACATCTCAACGGGGATCGGCTTAGCCGTGGGGCCGGTGCAGTCGATTACGTTGAGGATGGAGTGAACGACGTGTCCGCCGCAGTCGATCGCGATATCGTAAGAAGCAAGTCTCCCGGTATCGATCTGATCAACGCTCGTAATGAACTTTGTGTTCGGCGGGATCTCCGTAAAAAAGCAATCGAGCGTGATCTGGTGACCATACTCGATGTTTACTTCGGAGAGACACTCGCTCTCGATACTGTTGATCGCGTGGTTGTAAAAAATGTAGGCTCCCATAACGCCTAATAAGGCTCCCGAAATCAGCGGCAGAACCACAAATCCCAAAAACCTTATTACGTTAAATCTATACTTTGTATGCTTAGGAGCCATTATTACCTGTGCGTATTAAATCTTTGCGTTGTAAATGATGTTAACTACTTTGCCTTCGCCGTCGATTACGAATCCGAGCTCGGAACTTCCCTTTGCATAGATGATGTTCGTGTCGGACTCTGAAGTGGGCTCGCCGTATACAGCCTTGACATCGTCAGCTGTCTGGCCGACATAGATACCCTCAGGTGTAGTTACAGTATCATCGTAGATCTGGATGCTTGAGATAGAATCAAGGCCGTTGATAGGGTTTGTGTAAACCTTGAAAGAACCGCCCTTGAATGTGAATTCCTTGGACATGCCCTGGCCTGCGCAGGAAGCAGTCTCATAGTACTCGTAATCGTCATCGTTGAACTTTGTGTCATCGAGCAGTGAGTTAGGGATGAGCTTAACGCCGGAGAAAACGAAATAGTAATTGTTCTCTTCAGCATTCTCGTCGATGGATCCGCTAGGTGCTGTGGCACCTGTACCGCCCTGTGACTGTGTGGAAATGATGTTGATATCGGAAGAAACGGGCTCAGGCTCGTTGCTGCAAGCTGCCACGCCAACACCGACTATCGATAAGCTCAGAATAAGAGCTGCTGTTTTTGTGAACTTCATAATAGATTATCCTCCATTCCATAGATCCATTATTAAACACCGTAATATTTTACACTAAGGTCTAAAACCACATGCGACAAAAATGAGGGAAAATGCCGTTATTTTTTACTCTAAAATGACAATTTATTCTAATAATGTGCGACACATGCATGCCAAAGTGTCGATCAGAGCGAAAACCGGTCATAAAAAAGGTGCGTTCTTTGATGTAACGCACCCTTTCGACAACAGGTTATATCGTTCTAAGGAAAACCTTAATCCTCCATCGCATTTATGCCGTAGCTCCTGAGCTCGCCATACTGTTCGATCTCGCGGTACTGGTCATCACGCATGTAGTTGTAGAACTCGATGTCCTTCTCGTACTCGGCGGCAACTTCGGGAACCGTGCGGTAATCCGTAAGGTCGTAATTGTCGACAAGATACCGGCCGAAGTAAACACTCAGTTTCTCGGCGCCGGTGATGTTCAGGTGGAGGCCTCCGTCATAGGTGTCGACGTTCATGTCGATGCCGATTTCGTCAGCATAATCGCAGAAGTTTATATATGTGAGACCGTACTCTTCGGCATACTTCTCGACGTTCGTGTCCCACTGTTCGTACCAGCCGTATTCGATGGGCGCGCGAACGAGCAGGAGCTCAATGCCGTTCTCTTCGCAGAGGATCCTTATCTGGTCAAGATAGTACCAGGAAAAGTCACTGAATCTGTAATTGAGGCGCAGGGGCATCGAGGGAAGATAGCCCTTGGGGCAGATGTCACAGCGCATGTAGTAGCCGTTGTGCGAGGTGATGTCCTTGGTGAACACGTGCTCGAAATCAGTCTTTGTCAGCTGGTTCCATCTGTCGTGATAGCGCAGGATCGGGAAGACATAGGATATGAAAGTCTCTTCTTTCATGAGGGAGGAATTAATCGCGTCAACCTTGTCCTTTGACCATCTCATGCCGTCCATGGTCATGCGGTTATAATGTTCGTTATGCGGCGCCGAATGCTGGAGATTGTGTATAGACATTACGACGACCTTGGGTTTCTCGGTCCTCAGGACGTCTTTAAGCAGATAGTAGGACTGGTTGATATACTGCTCGCCGGAGCCTCTGATGTAAGAAGAGATTCCGTATTCCTCGTACATCTTGATTGGCGAATAACTCTCATATGCATCGCAGTCGCCGAAGAAGATGACGTCATGCGGGACCTTCTCCTTGTAGTATTCCTCAGTGAAGGATCCTTCTATAACGCCCTTCTGATACTTGGGCATTAAGAGGCGCTGGACGAACCACAATATGCCAAAAGAGAGCGCCAGCAGAACCAGCGCCGTGATCACTTTTTTAATGACTGTTGAATTCTTTCCGTTCTTCGCCATTACATTGCCTTTTTGAGACGGCGGAAGTCACCTAAAGCCTTCCAGCCGATCTTGACGATCTTCTTGATGTTGATGGAGTTGGTGCCGCCCTGTCTGGGTCTGAATGTGACCTCACGGAAAGCATGCTCCTCGCCATAGTGTACGAAATATGTGGTCATCATGATATTCGGCAGGTTGTAATCCTTGTCGAGCTTGGGCAGATACTTGGCAACAGTTTTCGCGTCCATGAGACGGAAAGGCGCGTTGGCATCCGGTACCTTGACGTGGAAATAGCACTTTAAGAGGAAGCATACGACCTTCTCTACGAAAGCTCTGGACTTGCCGTCGCCTCTTACCACGCGGTGTCCGAAAATTCCTTTATAACCATGACGCATCTGCCAGAAGTTGTCGAACTCCGAAGGCAGCGTCTGTCCGTCTGAATCAGTTTGGAAGATAAAATCAGCGCCCTGCTTTATTGCGTAATCGTAGAGTGCGATTACCTTGGGACCGTGCTGTTTGCCTGTGTCGGAGAGTATCTCGAGCTGCGGATGTTCGAGCTTGAAATTTTCGAGCAGCTCGTGCGTTCTGTCGACGCTTCCGCTGTCAGCTATTACGAGTCTTGAAGCCGGATCCTTGCCTTCAAGGATCGGGTACCATGAAGTTACGACATCGAGGATGTTGTCTTCTTCGTTATAGGCGGGCATTACGATATAAAGGATGTCCATGATTTACTCCTCCGGCAGATTCTTACGCTCGTCTAAGATGTAGCGCGGGCGGTGCTTGGTCTCAAGATAGATCTTTCCGATATATTCGCCGATCACACCGAGGCTTATCATCTGTATTCCCGAGACGAAGCAGAGGATACATGTGGTCGAAGCCCAGCCGCCAACAGTATGACCGAATCTGATCGATGCAAACACGTAGATAATTCCGACAAAACTTAAGAATGCGACGATAAGACCAAGGATCGTGATGAGCCTTAACGGTTTTACCGAGAATGATGTAATACCGTCTATGGCAAGCTGCATCATCTTGGAAAGCGGATAGTGCGTCGTGCCCGCTTCCCTCTCGGCTCTCGAATAGTAGACAACTGACTGCTTGAATCCAAGCTGGGGAATTATGCCTCTTAAGAAAAGATTGACTTCGCCGTATCCTTCAAGAGCATCTAAGACCCTTGAACTCATGAGTCTGTAATCTGCGTGATCAGGGATAATGTCGACGCCCATTCCGCGAAGGAATTTATAGTATGACCGGGCTGTTGACCTCTTAAACCAGGTGTCTGTCGAACGGTCATTCCTTACACCGAAAACTATCTCACTGCCCTTGGCATATTCGTCGACCATCTCGCCTATTGCATTGATGTCGTCCTGGCCGTCACAGTCCATTGAGATAGTGATGTCGGCGTATTTCTTCGCTTCCATGAGACCCGCGATAAGTGCATTCTGGTGGCCTCTGTTCCTTGAAAGCGAGATACCTGCGTATCTCTCATCCTCATCGCAAAGTGTCGAGATGATGTGCCAGGTGGTGTCCTTGCTTCCGTCGTTGACGAACATGACGCGGCTCTTGTCACTTATCTTGCCTGCCTGCTCTAATTCATCTAACTTGGCCTTGAACTTTCCGCTCGTAAGAGGCAGGACCTGCTCTTCGTTGTAACACGGAATCACAAGATAAAGTACTGGCGTCATAATGAGCTCCCCGTAAATAATTTCTCCTGTGATTATAGCATATTAAAAAAATATAACGCACGGACACAATAAATCACGCTTCCTTGATCGTGTGGTTCTTGTAATCGATCCGGTTCTGGACTGACTTTGCAGCACTTTCCGGATACAGGCTCTGCTTGAACTGGAAGCCGTTCCATCCTCCCTGCCAGAAATCCAAAAGTTCCGCCGTCGTGTACATGAAGAAATAACTGTCGTAGCCTTCGCGCCACGTCGCATCGCAGTGATACCACTCGCCGTTAAGCTTCACGTAGTTCCAGAAGTGCGTCGCCGTCTGGTAAGGGTAACGCTCGATTATCATGTTTTCGAGCCCAGCGACATCGAAAAGCGCCTTTACGGCATACGCGGTCGAATAGCAGTTTCCGGTGCGCGAAATGAACGCATTATAAGCCGCCTCTGTCCACGAGCGCGTATCGGTCCTCAGGATGAACCTGATGTTATATCTGCACCACCAGACGATCTGGAGCGCCACCTCCTCATCGGTCATTCCGGGCTCGGTGATCGAATCCAGGATCTCTCTTGCCTTCTCGTAAAGGACCTCAGGCTCGATATAACCTTCAGGCTTGTTGGCCACCTTTATATTCACGCATGCTTCAGTCTCGTTGCCCGTAAAATCCTTTACGATGTATTTGACTTCATATGTTCCGGGCTCATTAAGGTTAACTCCGGATGTGTCTATCGTTAGTTCGGGTGCAGCATCGTAGTCGTCTGATATCTCAATGCCCTCCCTGTATCTGACAGGGTCTCCGATATAGACTTCAAGATCTCTTGCGCCCACTATCACAGGCGGCGTGGAATCCCTGGTCACGCTGAAAGGAACGCCGATCTCAGTCTCATTTCCGCTTGCGTCGGCAAGCACTGCAGTACATATAAAATCGCCGCCCATCGACATGTCGGGAACGTCTTTCCATGTTGCGGTACAGTCAGTCACGTCATCGATCCCGGTAAGGCAGGTCATCGCGCCGGGCATCTCTTCGCACGAGAAGATCTTCTGCTGAACGCCTTCGCCTTTGGGCGCCACGGTATCC
>JAEEGL010182612.1_pt1 | contig 11438 bp, 11 predicted proteins | sample 9134231 | NCBI WGS metagenome assembly JAEEGL01 (sample SAMN16246548, study PRJNA631951) | gut metagenome | biome: gut microbiome; feature: rumen; material: fiber-attached | host: Bos | place: Iran: Karaj | collected 2018-10
AGAGGGCGGATGTGGCCGAATGGCGCAGCTTGTCAATTTCATCATTGACAGCCGAGTCTTTTTCAATATATGTATCGGTTGTGGCGATATATGCCTCCGGCTGATAATAGTCATAGTAAGAGACGAAATACTCCACCGCGTTGTCGGGGAAAAATTCGCGGAATTCGCTGCACAGCTGCGCGGCAAGGGTTTTATTGTGCGCGAGCACGAGAGTGGGCCTGTTTGCCTTCGCTATGACATTGGCCATAGTAAAAGTCTTGCCCGAGCCGGTAACGCCGAGCAGAGTCTGTTCATTATATCCCTTTTTCAGCCCCTCTGTGAGCGCTTCAATCGCCTGCGGCTGGTCGCCGGTCGGCTTATAAGGGGCTTTGAGAATGAATCTGTCCATAGGAATTCCTCTGAGAAAAAAGTTACTATCATTTTATTTTAACATATAATAAAAAAGTATTCAAGGAAAATATGTTATTGCCAAATATGTGAAAACAGGGTATAATTTATACAGTATTAAATCTTTGATGCGGTGAGCGCTCCGCATCCCAGGGAGAATACCATGCAGGAAAAAACAGCAAACGAAAATCAGATTCATATAAGAAATGTCGCAATGTGGGTGCTCGGGATGGTGCTCTGCCCTCTCGGGGTTACTCTCAGTGCAAGAGCGGGTTTCGGCCTCTCAATGGTTGAGGCCCCTGTTTATATACTTTATCTCAGGGTGTCACAGGCGTTTTCCAAATTCACATTCGGTATGGCGGAGTATATAGTCCAGGCTCTTGTGCTCGCTATGCTGTGCATTCTGATAAGAAAATTCAGGGCAAGATATCTGCTCTCATTCGCCACCGCCGTAATGTTCGGCGTGATACTCGACGGCTGGAGGAATGTAATCGGCGAGGAGGTTTATGCCGGTATGGCGAACAGAATCCTCGCCTGCGCCGCCGGAATACTTCTCATAGCGTTTGCCGTCGCATGCTTTTTCAGGACCGACCTTCCCCAGGAAGTCTGGGAAATGTTTGTAAAAGAGTATTCGACGGAAAAAGAGAAAAAAATGACAAAAGTGAAGTGGATTTACGATATCACTTCACTCGTGCTTGCCGTATTGTTATCTTTGATTCTGCTTAAAAAGTTTGAGATTACAGCAATCGGCCCGGGTACCGTCGCCTCAACCATTCTCAATGCCCCGCTGATAGGCCTTTTCGGCAGGCTGATTGACACGGTATGGAAAGACCGCGAAAATGTCCTCACCCCGCAGAAAGAGCGCGAGGAGTTAAAGAAGAGGGAAGAGGAAGAAAAAAGAGACGCCGAAGAGGACGAAAGTATAATACCGTGATGCAAATGCGGAATGATGAATGATGAATTCGGAATTACGGGGCGCGATTCGCGCTCCGATTTTATATGTTGGTTAATGCGGTAGATTGCAAATGCAGGGCACGCATACATGCGTGCCGTCTCAAGGATATGTGGAGTATTCGCCTTCCCCTTGAGGGCGCGGGTCTCCGGTGGAGACCTCTGCCGCAGGCAGAAGCGCTGACCGAGCCGACAGGCGAGACAGGGTACCGCTTGCGGTGGATGATGTGGAAAACTTATTTTTTCCGCATCGCGTTCCTTATTAGCTCTCTCCATTACCGGAAAGTTTAGAAAAAAAGGAACGCGAAGCGAAAAATATAAACGGCGCGGATGTATCCGCGCCCTACAATCATATATTCGGAGCGAAGCGACCGTTAATTACTGATTACTCCTTACTCATTACTAATTAAATACGGGCGACAATCTGTCGCCCGTAATTTAATTAGTCATATACAAAAACCGAAGCGTATATATCCGAATAAATCTGAATCTCATTGACCGTACCCTCCGAGGTTTCGATGTGCGTGAGCACGCCTTCGTTATACTCGCGGATATTGTCATAGTCGGATTTCTTTCCGTCTGATATCTCGGTCTTGAATGTCATCAGAGATGCTGCAGAAGCTTTGAATATGCTTTCCTCAAGAGAGTATTCGCCGGTTTTCAGCTCGGCATACCTGAAACTCACGATATTTCCGTCTTCATCAAAAGTGATGAAGCATCTTGCTTTGTTGCTCTGAATGGCGTATGAATTGTCTTCCGTCTTTATGAATTCGAGAAACTCCACATCTTTATCCTGCGGCGGAGTTTTTTCGGAGAAGACAAATCTGAGCGAGTCTGTATCTGCGTCATATGAGGCATCATAGATTTTTGTGAGGGTTTCGGTCATAAACTTAAGCGTATATCCGTCATCTTTCCTGTCAAAAATGACTCCCGCGCCCTCGGCTTCGCTTTCAAAAATCTCCGGTGCGTTCTGACTGTCAAGCGCGTCATCTATCTTATCGGTGATTTCAAGCGAAGCGATATTGAAGGGGTCAAACGCCCGGGGAATATAATTCGGGTCAAGGAAGTAGCTGTCGGGATTTTCCTGCTCCAGCGCCTTGTTGTGGCTGTCCTCGAGCAGAAACACCCTCGCTGTCAGAGAACTGAGCACCGCTCTGAAGCGCTCTCTCGCGCCCTCAAATGTGCTTTCGTTATTCTCGATTATAAGGGTATCCTTGTAAATGATCTTTTGCTCGGGAGCTCCGCAGGAGGCGGTGAGGAGCAGCAGGAGAGTGCAGATAACCGCGGCAATTCTCTTAATCATTACTTCTTCTTTGAGTCGCTCAGCAGTTTTGCGAGCTCTTCCATAAATGTATTTATATCTTTAAACTGTCTGTAAACCGAGGCGAATCTGACATAAGCTACCTCATCGAGCACTCTGAGCTGTTCCATAGCGAGCTCTCCGATTTTATCGCTGCTGACCTCACGGTCAAAAGCGCTCTGGAGCTGGATCTCGATATTGTCAACGGCCTTTTCAAGCTGCTCGAGAGATACCGGTCTCTTTTCACAGGATTTGAGCATTCCTCTGAAAAGCTTGTCTCTGTCAAACACCTGCCTGGAGTGATCCTTTTTCACCACAATAATCGGCACTGTTTCAATGATTTCATATGTGGTGAATCTCTGACCGCAGGCATTGCATTCGCGCCTTCTTCTTATACGCTCACCCTCATCTGTCGGTCTCGAGTCTATAACCTTGCTGTCTTCACATGAACAAAACGGACACTTCATTCTTTTTTACCCCATTTTATTTAATTTATGACAAAAACTTGCCGGCGAATTCCTTTACCTTTGCCTCATAGGCGGCGGAATCTGTGGGATAGCTCTCCGCGTGAGCGGCGCCTTCAACCACAAGCAGATCTTTGTATTCACTCTCGCAGGCCGCATAGAGCTGGTGAACCATATAGGTCGGCACGAAATCATCGTTTCCGCCGTGGATGAACATAATGGGCACCTTTGCGCAGTGAACTCTGTTGATCGGATCGGCATCTTTGAAATCCCAGCCGTTAATCATCCTGTTAAAGAAGTTGGATGTGTAAAGAATCGGGAAATTAGGCAGATGCATTGCCGTTGAAAGTATATGCTCAAATTCATCATAGGCCGAGGTGTATCCGCAGTCGGCAACAACGAATTTGACATTTGACGGTAAATCGGGGTCGCCGGACATCATGAGCACCGTGGCGCATCCCATTGAAACGCCATGCAGGATAATCTCGATATCGTCGCCGAATTTTTCGAGCATCCATTTGAGCCAGAGTATGCAGTCTTTGGATTCGTGATAGCCGAATCCTATATATTTTCCGTCACTCTCGCCGGCTGCCTGGTGATCGACGATAAAGAGATTGATACCCATATCGTGATAAAACTTTGCCATCAGCTTAAATTCGCCGTTGCCGGTGCTTCTGTAGCCGTGAGAGCAGAAGACGTATTTCTTTGAGGGCTTGTCAGCCGGGATGTATTTTGCTTTAAGACGGAAATTGCGCGGATTTATCATCTCAAAATACTGCGGCTCCTGGTTTTTGTACCAGGTGAGCCTTTCATCCTCTTCCGCTACATCGACATGGTCCATCTTTTTGTATGCGGAGTCGGCGATTTTCGGGTAGATAAGCGCGTCTCTGTTCATAACCTCGTTGAAGATTATGTAACCGGCTCCGAATGAAACGGCTCCGGCGGCCGCGGCTGTACCGATGAGAGCTTTGGTAAGTTTTTTCATAAGTCAGTCCTCTTTCAACCGTCGTTAATAATATCGGACATATCATACATGCCGGGGGCTCTGCCGGCGATGAATTTTGCCGCATTGACCGCGCCTGCCGCAAAGAGCGCCTTGCTGCGCGCGGAATGCGATATTTTGAGAATCTCGTCATTGCCGGCAAAAATAACCTCGTGCTCTCCGACAATGGTGCCGCCTCTGACGGCGTGAATGCCTATCTCGTTTTTGCTTCTTCTCTCGCGCTTTGAGTGGCGGTCATATTCATATTTTGTGTCGCCTTCGAGCTCGCCCCTGATTGCGTCGGCAATCATGAGAGCCGTGCCGCTCGGTGCATCGATTTTTCTGTTATGATGCTGCTCAACGATTTCAATGTCAAAATCGTTTCCGAGTATCTTGGCGGCAGTCTTTGAAAGCTCAATGAGAATATTTACTCCCAGCGACATATTCGCGCTGTAAAATACGGGGATTGTTTTTGCGGCTTCTGCGATTGAATCCTTCTGCTCCGCGCTCAGACCCGTTGTGCAGATAACCGCGGGAACGGAATTCTTTTTGCACCAGTCAATCATCGGGCCGAATACGGCCGGGTTTGAGAAATCAATGACAGCATCCGCTTTTATATCTCCGAGCTCATCAAATGATGTGAAAACGGGATAGCTGCGGGAGACGGAAGTGTTTATATCAATACCCGCGGCAATGCGGATATCGCTCTTTTCCGAAATACAGGCAGTGACGGCGTCTCCCATTTTGCCGTTACAGCCGATAAGGATAATATCAACCATGGTTTATGCTCCGAGCAGGCCGTGCTTGTTGAGGCTCGCTCTGAGCTTTGCCTTTGAGGGCTCATCCATCTCGATAAGGGGCATGCGGACGGGGCCGACATTAAGGCCCATCATATTCATGGCTTCCTTGACGGGAATGGGATTGACATCGATAAACAGAGCGTTGCAAAGGTCAAGCCACTCGAGCTGAAGATTTCTTGAGCCGATATAGTCGCCGTCAAGATATTTCTGAACTATCTCGTGAGCTATGCCGGGAACAACATTTGAAAGCACGGAGATAACGCCTTTGCCGCCGAGTGAGCAGATTGCGGTAATCTGGTCATCGTTGCCCGAGTAAATGGTGAGGTCATCGCCGCAGAGTGATGCGGTGCGGGCTATCTCCGAGATATTGCCGTTTGCCTCTTTTGTTGCCACGATTCTCGGATGCTTTGCAAGCTCGGCATAGGTTTCGGGCTTGATGTTGACGCCGGTCCTTGAGGGTACGTTATAAAGAATCATCGGGGTGCTGACTCTGTCCGCAATATAGTTATAATGCTGGATGAGTCCCCTCTGTGAGGTCTTGTTGTAGTAGGGGGTAACGTGAAGCAGGGCGTCAACTCCGCATCTCTCGGCTTCGTTTGAGAGCTCAACGGCGTATCTTGTGTCGTTGCTGCCCGCGCCCGCGATAACGGGAACCTTGTGGTTGACAACGTCAACGCAGAGCTTGATGACTTTGACGTGCTCCTCGGTGGAGAGCGTCTTTGCTTCACCTGTGGTGCCGCAGACGACGATTGCGTCTGTGCCTTTTTTGAGCTGATACTCAACTATCTCAACAAATTTATCATAGTTAACAGTCTGGTCTTCATTGAACGGTGTGATGATGGCAACTCCTGCGCCGGTGAAAATTACGGGTTTCATAAGTGATCATCCTTTCGTTATTAATCAATATTTTATCAGAACTTGCTCTCAATGATGCCTTTGCTGCAGAGAGTCTCCGCAAGGAGAACTCCGCCGCCGGCCGCGCCTCTGAGAGTGTTGTGTGAGAGACATACGAATTTATAGTCATACTGAGTGTCTTCCCTGAGTCTGCCTATTGAGATTGCCATGCCGCCCTCAAGGTTTCTCTGAAGCTTTGACTGCGGTAAATCGGGCTCTTCAAAATAATTGAGGAACTGTTTCGGGGCCGAGGGAAGCTCTGCCTGCTGAGGATATCCTTTGAAGTTTTTCCAGATTTCCTTCATTTCCTCAATTGTGGGTTTTTTGTCAAATCTTACGAATACGGCGCCCATATGGCCGTCTGAAACGGCGACTCTCAGACACTGAGCTGTGAAATTCGGCTTTGTAGCTGGGACTATTGCGTCGCCTTCGATTTTGCCCCAGATTTTAAGAGGCTCAATCTCGCTCTTCTCTTCTTCTCCGCCGATGTAGGGAATTACGTTGTCAACCATTTCGGGCCAGGTATCAAAGGTCTTGCCTGCGCCGGAGATTGCCTGATATGTGCATACAAGCACGTCTTTTACTCCGAATTTTTCATCAAGGGGATAGAGTGCGGGAACATAGCTCTGAAGCGAGCAGTTTGATTTGACCGCGATGAATCCTCTCTTTGTGCCCAGACGCTTTTTCTGAGCATTGATGATTTCCGCGTGTGAATCGTTGAGCTCGGGGATAATCATCGGAACATCGGGCGTGTGTCTGTTTGCGCTGTTGTTTGATATAACAGGGCATTCTGCTTTCGCGTAAGCCTCTTCAAGCGCCTTTATCTCGTCTTTTTTCATATTTACAGCGCAGAATACAAAGTCTACCATAGAGGCGATTTTTTCTATGTCGCTCTCAGCGTCCATAATGACCATATCCGCCACGTTTGCCGGGATTTCACAGGTCATTGCCCATTTGCTGCCGACAGCTTCTTTGTATGTTTTACCGGCTGATCTTGCGCTTGCCGCAAGAACTTCAAGCTTGAACCAGGGATGATCTGCAAGCAGAGTGATGAATCTCTGGCCTACCATTCCGGTAGCTCCGATAACACCGACTTTGTAGTTTTTCATAAAGGATACCTCTTTTCCCGATAATCGCACTTGACTTTGTGCGATAAGGATATTAAAATATATTTCGTTAATAATAACACAGTATTTTGTGTTAGTCAATAAAATAATAACATTATTTTGTGCTTTTTGTACCAAAAAAGCGGAGTAATTTATGAAGAAAAGCGAATTTTTTTACGATTTACCTCAGGAGCTTATTGCTCAGCATCCCGTTGAGCCGAGAGATTCATCGCGGATGCTCGTGCTCGGAAGAGAATCCGGAGAGACGGAGCACCGTATTTTCAGGGATGTAACCGATTATCTGAAGCCGGGCGACTGCCTGATTCTGAATAACACAAAGGTTTTGCCGGCCAGGCTCTACGGCAGGCGCACCGACACGGGGGCTGTGGTTGAGTTCCTTCTTCTGAGCTGCAAGGGCGAAAAGATATGGGAAGTAATCACCGGCCCCGGCAAAAAAGCAAGAGAGGGCCATTCCTTTGTATTCGGCGGCGGAGAGCTCAGAGCCGTCATCAAAGAGGTGCTGCCTGACGGCAACAGGATTGCGCAGTTTGAATGCGAAGGCAGTTTCTATGAGGTGATAGACAGGATCGGCGAGATGCCTCTGCCGCACTATATAACCGAAAAGCTCGAGGATAAAGACAGATATCAGACCGTTTACGCAAAGGAAAACGGCAGCGCGGCGGCTCCGACAGCCGGCCTTCATTTCACGCCAGAGCTGCTTGAAAAAATCGGGAAAAAAGGTGTCGGAATCGGTTATGTCACACTGCATGTCGGGCTCGGCACTTTCAGACCGGTCAAGGCGGAAAATATAGAAGATCACCATATGCACTCCGAGCACTATGTTCTGCCGGCTGAAACGGCGGAGCTTATCAACAGAACAAAGCAAAACGGCGGCAGAGTTTTTGCCGTGGGCACAACCTGCACACGCACTCTTGAATCCGTTGCTTCTTTCAAAGGCGTAATCTGTGCCGATGAAGGGGATACAAGCATATTTATCTACCCGGGATATGAGTTTAAATGCGTTGACTGCCTTATCACGAATTTTCACCTGCCCGAGAGCACTCTGATTATGCTCGTGAGCGCTTTTGCCGGTTATGAAAACACGATGAACGCCTACAAGACGGCGGTGGATATGAAATACAGATTTTTCAGCTTCGGCGATGCGATGCTTATTATCTGACAGAAAGAGGTCTTATTATGAGTTTTGAAGTGTTCATGTCAAAAGCGGTTGCTTTTCTGATGTCGATTTTTATGACGCTTATTCCGTACGCGGGTATTGAGCTGCCCGGTCTGAGTGTTAAAGAAGATAACTGCCTGCTCAATGTTGAGCTTATTTCCGATACTCACACCGAGAAAGACGGATTTTTCCGTCACGGTTTTATGAAGCAGGGATTCAGAACGATGGCAAACTCGAAATCACCCGTTGACGCAGTTGTTGTTGCCGGCGATCTGACAAATTACGGCGACGAGCCCGCTCTTGCGCAGTATTTTGAGCTTTGCAAAGAATATTCACCCGCTCCTGTTCTCTCGGTTGCGGGGAATCACGATATAGGCCATGTCGGCGACAGGGGAGTTACCGATATTTCAAGGGAAGAGGCGCTCGCCAATTTCATAAGATACAGAAATCAGTATATGGGCACGGATTCAGATGTCAATTACTGCTCGGTTGAAATTAAGGGCTATAGATTCATCATACTCGGTGACGAGGTCATTGACGGAGGCCACTGGGATGAAATCACCATGTCACCCGAGCAACTTGAGTTCCTTGACGCTCAGCTTGCCGAAGGGACAAAAGACGGCAAGCCCGTATTTGTATGCTGCCACTGGCCGATTGACCACATAAACGGCGAGGATACAATCTGGGACGGCAGCTGCATACCCGGCGATAAATATGCCGTAAAAGAGATCCTCGAAAAATACAAAAACGTATTTTATATCAGCGGCCATATGCACGCGGGTATCAAAAGCACTCTCGTTGAGGAGAAATACGGTCTCTCAAACGCCGAGCAGGTGAACGGAGTGACATATCTCAACCTGCCGACATTCGGTATACTGAATATGTTCGGCCTCACTCACTCAGGCACTGGCGCACAGCTTGAGGTATATAAAGACAAAGTCATCTTCAGACCGGTCAATTACCTCACGGGCAACTGGTATACAAACAGCGCACACACATTTGAGATAGTGTGAAAAGAATAATATAAACGGGGAGCGCCGCCGCACTCCCCGTCAAATTTTTATTGCATCTTCAAATTACATAATCATTTCCGGTTTCTTTTTTCATAAGGTCGGCAATTGTTATCCCGCCGAAATAATCATTGATTAAATCATAATACTTCTGCCACATTGACAGTGTGCGGCATTCCGCCTTCTTCAGGCAGGGCGGAGCGCCTTCGGAAAGGCACGCTACAGGCGACATGTCGCCCTCTGTCAGGCGCAGTATTTCAAGGACAGTGATTTCATCGGGGTTTCCGATAAGCTTGTAACCGCCGCCCTTGCCGTGAATGCCTTCGATTATATTGCCTTTTGTGAGGTCCGGGAGAATCCTTTCAAGATATTTGAGTGATATTTCCTGCCTCGCGGCCACATCCTTCATCGGAATATAGCTGCCGTTTTTGTGCTCTGCAAGGTCTATGATTACTCTCAGAGCGTAGCGCCCTCTTGTTGAAATCATGATTTCAGCTCCCTTTCCGAGATTATTTTTCCTCCGCCGAGAACGGTATCGTTATCATAGAGAACCGCCGACTGACCGGGTGTCACGGCCCGAACGGGCTCATCAAATACTATTTTTGCGTTTTTTCCTTCGGGGTAAACAGTGCAGTCCGTTTCCCTGTGGCGGTATCTGATTTTTGCTTTGCAGCGAACGGGAGAAGAAGGAGTATCTCCGCTAATCCAGTTCATTCCCGTAACATAAACAGTATCGGTATAAAGCTCTTCGTCTTTAGCGAGGGTTACCGTGTTTTCCGCCGGGTTTATTTCTTTTACATATCTCGGCTCACCGAAAGCGACTCCGAGCCCCTTGCGCTGGCCGACCGTGTAGTGAATATATCCTTTATGAGCGCCGATTACATTTCCGCTTATGTCGATGTAGTTTCCGCCGGGATAAACCTTTCCGGTGTATCTCTCCATAAACGCGGCGTAATCACCGTCTGGAACGAAGCAGATATCCTGGCTGTCGTGTTTGCCGGCATTTTTAAAGCCGGAAGCTCCCGCAAGCTCTCTTGTCTGCTTTTTTGTCATGCCGCCGAGCGGGAATTTCAGGTGCGCGAGCTGAGACTGAGTCAGAGAATAGAGCACATAAGTCTGATCTTTTGAGATATCCGCCGCTTTTTTCAGCAGATATCTGCCCGATGATTCATCATACTCTATGACTGCATAGTGCCCGGTTACAAGATAATCGCATCCCATCTCCTCCGCTTTTTCAAGCAGGTATCCGAATTTGAGACGGTCATTGCATTCTATACAGGGATTGGGAGTGCGCCCGAGCTCATACTCACGTATAAAGGGCTCGATAACACACTCCCTGAATTCATTCTCATAGTGAAAAATATGATAAGGTATGCCGATTCTCCCGCAAACACTTCCGGCGTCCTTGGTGTTTTCGAGAGAACAGCATGTGTCGAGCATATCAAGCCCGACCGTATCATTTTCATACAGGCGCATTGTGCAGCCGATACAGTCATAACCCGCGTTTTTCATAAGCAGAGCGGCGACAGCCGAGTCAACGCCGCCGCTCATGGCAATAAGAGCTTTCATCAATAACCTGCCCCTGAAAATTAATCAGTCGCTGAAAAGAGGAGTGGAAAGATATCTTTCACCTGTATCGGGAAGTATGGCGACTATGGTCTTACCCTCGTTTTCCGGTTTTTTGGCGAGGGAAATCGCTGCGCTGATTGCGGCTCCGGAGGAGATACCTACAAGGAATCCCTCTGCTTTTCCGACCGCTTTTCCGGCGGCGAAAGCGTCATCATTCTCCACGGCTATTATATCATCATATATTTCCGTGTCAAGCACATCGGGCACAAACCCGGCGCCGATTCCCTGAATCTTATGAGGACCGGCGGGATTGCCCGAAAGCACTGCCGATGACTTCGGCTCTACGACTACCGCTTTAAGTGAGGGGATTTTGGATTTGAGGTATTTTGCCGTTCCGGTTATTGTGCCGCCCGTGCCGGCGCCCGCTACAAGTATATCAACCTTGCCGTCGGTATCCTCGTAAATCTCGGGGCCTGTGGTTTCAAAATGAATTTTGGGATTTGCGGGGTTTACAAACTGGCCGGGGATGAAGCTGTCCGGTATTTCTTTTGCAAGCTCATCCGCCTTGGCGATGGCTCCCTTCATGCCGGCGGTTCCGTCGGTGAGCACAAGCTCGGCTCCGTATGCCTTCATGAGCTGTCTGCGCTCTATGCTCATTGTCTCGGGCATCACTATAATGATTCTGTAACCTCTTGCGGCCGCGACGCTCGCAAGGCCTATACCGGTGTTGCCGCTTGTCGGCTCAATGATAACGGAGCCCTTTTTGAGTTTACCGCTTGCCTCGGCGTCATCTATCAT
>JAEEGL010316314.1_pt1 | contig 11438 bp, 9 predicted proteins | sample 9134231 | NCBI WGS metagenome assembly JAEEGL01 (sample SAMN16246548, study PRJNA631951) | gut metagenome | biome: gut microbiome; feature: rumen; material: fiber-attached | host: Bos | place: Iran: Karaj | collected 2018-10
ATGTTTTCTTGGCTTAAGCATGGCTTTTACATTTGGAAAATTTTCCTTATCAACAGAACATATAAAACTTACTTTCTGTTTGTTTATAAACTTTATTAATTTTTCTAAATTCATTTTACACTCCCGAAAAGCAGGCCAGTGTGCCTGTCGCCATAACAACTGCTTAAACGGTGGCGCGGCTTGACCGCGACATCCGCTTTGAAGCTTTGTTAGGTTTTATTTACCCCTTGGTCCAATCTTCAACTTTTATCCAAGGAACTCGTTCAAATTCTCCAACATTGTTAGTAACAACAATTAAATCATTAGTCATTGCCTGTGCCGCAATTTCCATATCATACGGATCGATAGGAGTTTCTTTCCTTTCAAGATAGGCTCTAATCAATCCGAAATTTTCTGCGTCACTTGGTTTAAAATTTATAATATTGAATGGGGAAACAAAATCCAATACTGCCTGATGTCCTTTTACAGGGTTTTGGCTTTTTGCAGCTCCATATTCTAATTCTGCAACTGTAATCACTGACAAATGCAATAACGACGGAGAATACATTTTTATTCTTTCTCGCAACAGAGGAGACTTATTTCTAATCAGAAAAATGCAAATATTCGAATCCAGCAAATACATTAAAGCCCTTCTCTAACTTGCATTGCTGGTTGATTTCTTCCGTCTGCCATAAAGTCATCTGAGAATTCAGAAAAGCTTCTGTCAAACGCCTCCCATGGATTTTCCTTCGGAAAAAGTATAATTGTACTTCCTACTCTTTGAATGCACATTTCTCCTTCTGACAAAGAGAATTCTTTTGGAATGCGGACAGCCTGACTATTGCCGCTAGTAAAAACCTTAGTATACATCATTTTGGATTCCTCCTAAAATAAGTATATACTAATGTGATTACATTTATCAATAAAACTCTAGACAAGCTATTTGTTTGTGTTTTTTTTCATCGGATTACAGCATATTCAAATATTTATTACATTGTTCCTGATATACTTCGTAATAAGTATTGTATGTAAACCAATATGAACCGAAATTCTCATAAATCAACTCCATGGGAGTCTTATATGCGCTTCGTTCAATATGCTGCAATTCTGACTGGGGAACTATGTCCGCCAAGTAAATTGTAACAAAGCTTTCTTTATTCCGCTATCTTTTTTTTACAGGAACTGTTACGCAGAAAATACGGAAAGTGACAGCTGACTAAAAATCACAAAAATGATAAATTGAGGTTTATTTCAGATGAAGTTCCTCTAGGAGAAAGAATATGGAAAAATCGTACACAACGCAGATGGATGCCGCAAGAAAAGGAATCCTGACGAACGAGATGAAAATCGTCGCAAAGAAAGAGAATATGGACGAGGCTAGGCTCATGTCGCTCGTAGCCGAGGGAAAAGTTGCTATTCCGGCTAACAAGGCGCATAAGTCGCTGAACCCGGAGGGAATCGGCTCAATGCTCAGGACAAAAATCAATGTGAATCTTGGCGTTTCACGCGATTGCAAAGATTATGATATTGAAATGCAGAAAGTTATGAGCGCGGTGAACATGGGCGCGGAAGCCATAATGGACTTGTCGAGCCACGGTAACACGCAGCCTTTCCGACAGAAACTTTGCAGGGAATGTCCTGCCATGATTGGAACTGTTCCTGTCTATGACAGCGTTATACACTATCAGCGTGATTTGGCTACTCTTACGGCGCAGGATTTTGTTGATGTGGTAAGACTTCACGCCGAGGACGGAGTTGATTTTGTTACGCTTCACTGCGGAATAACGCGCAAAACAATAGAGCAGATAAGAAATCAGGGACGCAAGATGAACATTGTGAGCCGCGGTGGTTCTCTCGTTTTTGCTTGGATGGTTATGACCGGGAATGAAAATCCGTTCTACGAGCATTATGACGAAATTCTTGAAATATGCGAGAAGCACGATGTGACCGTTTCGCTCGGGGATGCGTGCCGCCCAGGCTGTCTTGCCGATGCAACTGATATTTGCCAGATTGAGGAGCTTGTAAGGCTCGGAGAGCTTACGGACAGGGCGTGGAAGCATAATGTTCAGGTCATGGTCGAAGGGCCTGGTCATGTTCCGCTGAACCAGATTGCGGCGAATATGCAGGTTCAGAACACAATCTGCAAGGGCGCGCCTTTTTATGTGCTTGGACCTCTTGTTACGGACATTGCTCCTGGCTACGACCATATCACTGCGGCAATCGGCGGCGCGGTGGCTGCTGCGAGCGGGGCTGCTTTTTTGTGTTATGTTACTCCGGCGGAGCATCTTGCTCTTCCGAATGTTGAGGATGTTAAGCAGGGCATAATCGCATCAAAAATCGCCGCTCACGCCGCAGACATTGCAAAGGGAATTCCTAGGGCAAGGGATGCTGATGACAGAATGGCTGACGCACGGAAGAAACTTGACTGGGACGCACAGTTTGAATGCGCGCTTGACGCTGAGACGGCGCGGAAAATCCGTGACAGCAGAAAGCCTGAGGATGACCACAGCGAGGCTTGTTCAATGTGCGGAAAGTTCTGTGCCGTGCGCTCAATGAACAAGGCGTTGTCCGGAGAATACATAGATATTTTGTAGCTCTATTATCTCAGAGTGATTTTTTTGTACAATGAGGATTATTATTTATCGCCTTATCATTTAGGGGGCATTTTATGAAAAAATTGTTTTTTGCAGTGACTATGTTGGTCTCGTTTTTTTTACTGACAGGATGTAACGAAAAGAAAAACTACACTCTGGCGACTGGTGGAACTAGCGGAACTTACTATGCGTTCGGAGGAGTCCTTGCGAACTTGTGGAACACAAAAATCGAGAACATGAATGTTACCGCGCAGGCTACTGGCGCATCTGCCGAGAACCTCCGCCTCATAAACAAAGCCTCCGTGGAGTACGCAATCGTGCAGAACGATGTTATGGATTACGCTTACAACGGAACTGATATGTTTGAGTGCAACAAGCTTCCGAACATCGCTTCCATTGGCACATTGTACCCGGAGGTCGTTCAGATTGCGGCCTCAAAGACGAGCGGAATTACGAGCGTGCCGGATATGCGCGGAAAGAGGGTTTCTGTCGGAGATGCAGGTTCTGGCGTTGAGTTCAACGCAAAGCAGATTCTTGAAGGATACGGAATGACTTTCAGTGACATAAAGAAGCTCAATCTTTCTTTCAAGGAATCTGCGGAGGCTATTCAGGAAGGAACTTTGGATGCGTGCTTCATCACTGCAGGCATTCCGAATGCGGCTCTTCAGGAACTTGCGTTTTCTGCCGGTCTTGTCCTTATTCCTGTGCAAGGCGAAGAAGCCGAGAAAATCATGGCAAAGTACGGATATTACACTAAGGCATCAATTCCTAAAGGAACATACAAAGGAACTGACAATGCTACCGAGGCTCTTGCAATAAAAGCAACTCTCGCCGTAAACAAGGACTTTGACGAGAACACTGTGTACGAAATGACAAAGATAATCTTTGAGAACATTGATGAACTTGCCTCGGCCCATGCTAAGGGAAAAGAGCTTTCTGCGGCTCAGGCTGTGACAGGTGTTTCAGTTCCATTCCATCCGGGAGCTGTAAAATATTACAAAGAGATTGGGCTGAGCGTAAAGTAATCGTTCGGATTTTCATTTGAAAAAAAATACTATTTTCAAAGCAATTGTTTCTGTACTGATAGTTGCAGCGGCTGTTGCATTTTTACCGTGCATAAAAGTCGTTGCGATTGAGGACAGAAATAATTTGCGCTTCGGATTCACAAAAAAAAATTCAGGAAACATTTATTCAAGGAAGGCACTGGACGGATTCGCCGTATCGTACACACATTCCGTTAACAAAGGTCGTGTTCACGACTGGTATGAATGTGTTTCTTCGCCTTGGAAAAGCTGGTTTGTCCTAAAAAAATCAGTTTTTGTTTCTTACGGTGCCGGTATTCCTGAGCCTTATGAAATACAAGGCTGTTCTTTTGAAATTACTGATACGGGCTATGTCATAGACGGGCTGAACAGAGAGCTTGGCTCATTTCTTCTTGCGGTTGGGGTAGTTGCGGAACATTCTGTTACAATCGGTAAAGATGAATACTTTCTGAAAGATTTTTTTCCGGCGCAGACAAGCCTTTTGTTTCGTATTCGGAGAATTTCTGTATTAAAGTATATAAAAAGAGCTTTCTAAAAAGTACAAAAACGGTGGTTGAGCGGGGTCGAAACTGCTATATATAGTGTGATTGTCACTTCGGCTTCGCTCAGTAACCGCACGGCACAAATTTATTAGAAAGCTCTTTTGCCAATAATATTTTTTGCCACGCCGTATTGCGGCAAAAAGAGCAGGCTTTCCGAAAACGGATTAGACCTGCTCGTTATGATTTTTGTTAGAAACTGTACTTAGCTCCAAGCTGAACGAAGAGCTGGTTGTGGTGCTCCGTGTTCGCCGCCGTGAACTGGTAGAACTCTCCGTTCTCGTTGTCAGAGTACATGTAAGCAATCTGAGCGTTGAATGAAAGTCCGTCAATTACATTGATGTTGAATTTCGGGATAAGGACGAATTCCTTGTTCTCGATTCCCCAGATTCCCTGAAGCTCAAGCGAAATCTTTTCGTTCATGAATGTGTCTTTCAAGAGGAAAATAATCTTGTTTTTGTGATAGCAGTCATCTGAGTTGTAGTCAACATCGTATTTTTCAAGCGAGTATGAGGTTCCGTTGCCCAAATCGATTTTTCTGTCGCCGATGTTCTGGTGATTTACGATTATGCTTCCTGTTTCCTGAATGTTAATGTTCAGGTTGTGGATAGGAAGGTCAATGTCAAAGCCCGCTACCCATGAGAACCAGTTGTTCTTTACCCACGGGTCGTCTCCTGTAATATCGTTTGTGAGGTTGTACGCAATCTCGGCCCTTGTGTTGAATTTCCAGAGAATTGTTGCCATTTCAAGACCGAAAACTTCAACTGCGTCGTAGTCAAGGACTGGCATTGAGAATGAGGAGGCCTTGAGAGCGCCGTAGTTTGCCGCTGCTGCTGTGGCTTGGGCAGCTCCAACCGTATACTGGGCTGCTGCCGCATATGCCGCCGCCGCCGCCGCCGTATTTCCTGCTGCAGTGTATTGCGCTCCTGCTTGGTTATATTGTGCCGCTGCCGCATATGCCGCCGCCGCTGTCGCTTCTGCTTTTGCCCTAGCTGTATCGTAAACTGTTGGGGCTATGATTCCGTAGAGGTTCGCGCTCGGCTGCTTTATGTGCCCGTAGTAGTAACTTGCTCCCCAGTCAAATCCGCCGACTGTTCCCGTAATGCGAAGACCGAGCTGACCGAAACGGAGCGTGTTGGTGTCAACATACAAGTCATTTGCGTTGAATGAAGAGTATTTTATCATTGATGGTATGTCAGTTATCAGCGATGAAACAGCTGATTTTACACTGCTTTCAAGGTTGGCCATGCGCGCTGGCTTTAGGATTCCGCTGGATGCGAATCTGTCCGCCGTCATCGTAGGCGTGTAGACACCCTCAATTTTTATGTTTGCGTCGGTGGGGAAGGCGTAAGATGCTTTGAGCATGATTTCGCTTAGCCTTCGGTCGATGTAGTCAGGAAAAATAAAATCCGTGTAATCGTTCGCGTTGAAGTTGTCAAGAACATGGACTTTATCGCCTTTTCCCCAGACATTCTTCATTTTTCCCGCCTCAACGGTAAAGTTTCCGAAGAAACCGCGGATTGAGGCTTCCTCAAGAATGTCCTCAGGATGCTCTTTGATTGTGGCTGTGTCTGCCTTGAGCTTTACGGAAATGTCGCTTCTTGAGCCTGAGTAGTCAAGCCCAAGCCTGAAATATGCGTTCTGCTGGGTTGATGAGTTGAAGAAATCGGACATTGAATCGTATCCGTCCTTCATGTTGAACCAGGTCCTTGTCTTTGCGGCAAGTTCGCCGCTCCATGTAAGCGCAGGCTCAGAATCTGCGCTTGCTGAGCCAAATCCGTCAGAATCAAAACCGCCGAAATCCCCGTCCGAAGAATCAGAGCCGAAACCTTCGAATTCAAAATCCTCCTGAGCATAAGTGAAAGAGCTTGCCAGAAGAATTGCGCATAGGGTTTTTATGACCTTTTTCATTTTTTCTTCTCCCTAATTATTTTTATTTCCAATCCACGACGAGGTGAATATAGATTCAGGAATAAAATTGCCAAAAAGAAAATCATCTGCGTGGATTTTTGTGATGTTCCCGCTAGTTTCGTCTTTCATGGAACATTGTTTCCACACATCGTATGATTTTCCAGTAGTGCTTGTGACGGAGCCTAATTCTTCAATCCTGAAAGTCCTTAAAAGAACTGTCCCTGTTTTTTTTGATTCGGAATAAAACTGAATCAGTACGGGCAGGTGAGTCTCTTTTTCAATCCAGGTGATTCTGTAAGAATAGTCCACCACAGTCTTACTTATCGGAACGGATTTTATTTTCCAACAGGAGTAACTTTTTGAATTTATGTTTATTTTTTCTTTTTCAGAAATCATTTCGTGGTTATCATCGTCAGGACTTTGCTTTTTCAGAAGATTGAACAAAAAAGTCGTTCCGAACGCGCTTTTTTTCATGTCCGATGATGAAAGCTTTTTCGGCGATTTCATTCCTGGCTCGTTCACGGTGATTTCCGTTTTTGAAGGGCTTTTTTCCAGCGCAAGGATTTTTGCCCCTGTTTTGCCCGTTTGGGTCACTTCTTCTGCCGCAATATTTCTTAATCCGTCAGAATTTTTTTCGTACAAAGCGAATTTTTTCGTAATGATTGCACCGTCATTTCCGATATTTTCTATTATAAGTGATTCTTTTTTGTAGTCTGGCCGCTCTGAGGCGCACATAACATCCGTCACATGGTATGCTGTGTCGGAATGCACGGGACGGGCTGCCAGAAGCAATGATGTCATTGAGAGAAAGAAAAAAGTTTTTTTTCCGATAAAGTGGCAAAGAATCATTAAAATATACTATAATATTGATTAAAAAAGTTCTATTCGGTTATGATAAGATAACTGCTATAATTTAAATCGAAAGGGGATTTTCATGAGTTCTGTATCAAAACACAGTAGGATTCATTCCATTTCATTTAGGATTGTAATTGGCATAACGCTTATGACTTCCGTTTTGCTGCTCGCCTTAGGCGTAACGATTTTCATCCGCGTAAAAAATGTCAACGAGTTACAATTCACTGAACGCCTTTCAAACACTATGCATCTTATGGATCAAACTCTGACGGCTTATTTCAGTGGTCTTGACAAAACGGTTAACTTGATTGCGAATACTGGCGATCAGGATCAGTATGATGTGAGTGACCTTGCCGAGAAAGTTCTGAGCAGCAATGATTCAGTTGTTTCCGCGGGCGTTATTTATGATGACGGTCAGGTTATAAGTTGCCCTGAAGGAAAACTTACTGTTGCGGACGGAGAAAACTGGTTTTCGATTGCGCTAGATTCTGGCGGAGCCACATATTTTTCTCCGCTTTACAGAAAAGCTTCCGGCGAGCTTGTAATCGCAGGAACTCAGGCTATTTTTGACGAGTTCGGGAACACTCTTGGTGTTGCATGTATTGAGATTGACGCGAATGTGTTCCTTTCACTGTTCGGTGACCAGACATCGATGGGAAACATCAAGTTCATTATGATTGATATGAACGGAAATGTTCTTCTTGACCCATACAAAAACGAACTTTCGTTTGTTGCCGCAACTGATTTCGGCGTAAAAGCTCTTGAAGATTATTCGCCTGGCTCGCTTGGCGTTACAAGAGAAAACCTTTCTATAGGAACTGAGGTTGTAAACCAGCCTACCGAAGTCCGCATTATTCCTGCCGAGAATGATTTCTACAGCCTTGATTATGCCGTCCTTATCCCGCTCAGTATGCTGAACGCAAGTACAAACGCAGTTTTGATGACAGTTATCATAGTACTTTTGATAGGATTCGTGTTCTCCGTTCTTTTTGCAATTATCATTGCGCACGGAATTACGAAAATCCTCAAGAAAGTAACCGGAATTCTGAAGAACATCTCTCAGGGAGACGGAGACCTTACTGTTGCTATTCCTGTCGTTACAAAAGACGAACTTGGAGAACTGAGCGGTTACTTCAACCTGACGATTCAGAAAATTGCTTCGGCAATGAAAATAATCATCGGACAGACAAAGTCTATGGAAACGCAGTCCGAGTCACTTTCAGACAGCATGAACGCATCGGCAGGTTCAATCGAAACGATTGCTGGAAGCGTAGCCGGCATAAACAAGCAGGTTGAGAACCAGAGCGTAATCGTTGACCAGACGAGCGAAACCGTAATGGAAATTGCCCGCAATATCAAGATGCTGAACCAGAATGTAGACAGCCAGACGCAGAGCGTTTCGGTTTCTTCATCTTCCGTTGAGGAAATGGTCGCAAATATCAATTCTGTTTCTGAAATCCTTGAGAAAAATGAGATTAATGTACGGCTTCTTTCTGAGTCCGCGGAGAAAGGAAAGGACATCGTTCAGAAGACGGTAGAAATGACGAACCAGATTGCAACTGATTCTGCGGCGTTGATTGAAACTTCCGCTATTATCAGAAACATTGCTGGTCAGACGAATATGCTGGCTATGAACGCCGCTATTGAGGCTGCCCACGCGGGGGAAGCGGGCGCAGGATTCGCGGTAGTCGCGGACGAAATCAGAAACCTTGCCGAGGATTCAAACAAGCAGGGTAAAAAAATCAACGATGTAATGAAACTTTTGCGCGAGCGTATTGATTCTATGGCTCAGGGCGCAGAAGAAATGCAAAAGCAGTTCGATGAAATCTTCAATCACACACAGACCGTAAGCACGCAGGAATCTATAATCAAGAGCGCGATGGACGAACAGAGCGCGGGCAGTAAGCAGATTATCGATGCCATGAACGAAATCAGTTCTATCACACAGGAAGTAAACGAAAGCTCCCGAAGAATGAAAGAGGGAAGCAACAAAATCTTGGGCGAAATGAACAAACTTTCTTCAGTAACGCGCGAAATCAACGATTCTATGGGTGAGATTTCTAGCGGAGTCACAGGCTTGAACAATTCAATGCGGGACGTAAACAACCTTACTCAGGTTAACAGCGAAAGCGTGAAGAATGTTGTAAGCGAGCTTGGAAAGTTCAAAATTGAAAAAGAAGTTTCTGAAGTTTCGCAAGAAGAGTCTGCTAAATCTAAAAAGAAGAAAAAAGGCTTGTTTCATAAATAAAATCATAAAAAAATAGCGATGCGGCTGTATTTCGGAAAACTTTAAGTTTTTCGCTACAGCCTGCCAAGCTACCATTAGCCTTGCACATCGGTCATTGAGCTTGTCGAAATGACCATTTTTTGCCTTTTACAAACAAAAATTTTGATTATTATGGTTTCGACTACGCTTAACCACCGAAATTTTCTGAAACTCCAAATTAAAGCTAATTATTTATTTATAAAATAAAGCCCTAAAAGGCAGATTATAATTCCTGCTATTTTTGAAACACTTATCGCTTCTTTGTACAAAAAAAATCCTACGAAAATCAGTAAGGCTGCAAGAATCGTACTTGAAACAACAGAAAGCGTGTTTACTTTCCATCCTGCTTTGTAGGCGCAGATGAATCCAACTTCAAGACCTGTGATTACGATTCCAAGAATTATTGTTGCCCAGTTTGTCAGCGTAAACTCTTTAAAACTTGGATGCCCGTTTGATGATACGATAAACAACACGAATGAAAAAACAGAAGCCACAGCGTAAGTCACGGTCATTGAGGCGTAAGTGTTCATTGCCTCGGGAATGCCTTTTGCGCAAATCTGATAAACTGTGTTTGCCGTAACGATTAGTAAAATTGGCCAGATGAATGAAAACATGATGGACTCCTTCTAAAAGTTGTTTTGTCCATCTTCTAAGACCTAACGATGAGACTGAATGTTTTAAAACATTCCTACCCGGTGGCAGTAGTAAAAGAATATCAGAATTGGCTTGAATCATCAATGAGAGGATAGAAAAAGGGCAGGGGATGCTGAATCAAGTTCAGCATGACGGACTTTGTAAAAAATTGAAATTGGATTTATTAAAATTTTCTTGACATAGCATTAAGGGGGTGGTACAATTTTATAGTAATTCATTTTTATATCTAAGCGAGAAGTGTATGAAAAAACAAATTGTATCTTCAATTCGGGCGGGCTTTGTGGCTCTTTTGTTGCTCGCATTTTTCTCTTCCTGCTCCGGCGGAACGAACAGCATAGATTCTGAAGGGGCAGCCGGTGAGGAAGAAAGTTCTGATTTTGTTTCTGAAAGTTTACCATTTTACAAACTTTCCGACACTTCCAGCGATGTTCTCCAAGTTCGGTTCTATAACGGCGAGCGTTATATTCCATATGTGTCGCTCAGATATTATCTTAAAAACTTCGATGTTTTTACGCCTGTCAAATCAAGTTATTCGGACGGAAAATATACTTACGAGTACAGACAGGATGGAAAAAGTTTTCCGATTACGATTGATGTCAATAACGACACTATTTACTGTGCGGACTGGACAAGCTTCATCGAAGAGACAGAAACAGGAGACGAAGATTATGTTACTAAAAAAATACTTAATGTTGTAAAAAGTTATTCTGGGCAAAATACCAGGACTTTTGACCTGAAAAAATACGGAATGGAGATTTATGGCGGCTCTGATGGCGCATATGTTCCTCTCTGTGTTTTGAACCAGCTTTTTACGGCGCGCAGTTATAAGGAAATCTTTTACAACGGCGAAGGTGTATATTTCTTTGATTACAATAAATCTTTCACTTATGCCAACTATAAAAAAAGCCCCTGGTATATGTCAGCTGACGGAACGGTGTGCGAGCGTCCCCAGAAACTTATAGACCTTACATACAATATGCTTTGTTTTGCCCATGATTATTTTTATGGGCAGCCTGGCTACTATGGTTTTGCAGATGACGGGAACGGCTCTCCGGACGCAGCGAAAGTACGCTCCGCCGATGGCATGAGCTTTGACGAAATGCTTTCAGCCTATTCTCCTGATGTTCAGACGATGCTAAAATCTTCGTCTTATTTTGAATATTTAAAAGGTTTGACTAAACTTCTGTGGTATACATATGGAGATTGTCATACAGACCCTTTGTATGCCGGTAAGGGAAATTATCTGCCAAACTATCCGGATGATAAAAGAAATGAAATAAAGGACTTCGGTACAGATAATAAAAGCAGAAAAGCAAAAAAAAAGGAAGAGCGAGAAACAGAGTTGAAGACGGCAAGAATAAATGCTTCAGGAAGGACAGATGCTGAGGGAAACCCAAAGCAATTTTATCTTCTTTCCGGCGGTAAAACGGCAGTTTTCACATTTGACAGTTTTAATATCGATACCGCCAACTGGAAGGCATATTATGATTCTTCTCATGTTGCGGCAGAGCCGAATCCTTTTGATTTTGAAGGCTGGGGACTCACTTTCCCCACTGACCCGACCGGAATATTCTATACAATTGTGAATAAACTTTTG
>JAEEGL010785025.1_pt1 | contig 11438 bp, 9 predicted proteins | sample 9134231 | NCBI WGS metagenome assembly JAEEGL01 (sample SAMN16246548, study PRJNA631951) | gut metagenome | biome: gut microbiome; feature: rumen; material: fiber-attached | host: Bos | place: Iran: Karaj | collected 2018-10
GCGCCAGCCCCTCATTCCTAACTCTTCACTCCTCATTCCTCACTACCACGACCGTCCGATAGACATTGACATTCTGCTATATGATGACCTCACTATCGACACGCCACGGCTGAAGATTCCCCACCCGCTGATGCAGGAGCGGCCCTTCGTGATGGAACCGCTGAAGCAGATACTCGAAGAAAAATGAGCGCCTGTCAGGTGCTCATTATTTGTAAATCAGTGTAGTGGTGCGTTCTGGTACGAACAGTTGCTGCGCCGTGAGCTGCAGGTCAGCCGGGGTGAGGCTCTCTATGTGCCCCATGATGTCAGTGAGGTCGCGCAGGACACCCGTGTGCAGGTAGTTGCGGGCAAAGTCGAGGGCGAAGTGCTCACGGTTGTCGCAGCTGATAGCCAGCTGGCCTTGCAGCTGCTTCTTTGCAGTGTGTAGCTGACTATCGGTGAGCGGGTGCTCTATCAGTCGGTCCAGCTCATGGCGCACTAGGCGGCGGCAGCGGTTGATGTCTGCGGGGTCGCAGCCGAAGTAAGTCGTCCAGATGCCGGTGTCACTGTAGGCTACCATCGAACTCTCCACGGTGTAGACCAGTCCGCGACGCTCGCGGAGAGACAGGCTCAGGCGAGAGTTCAGGCTAGGTCCGCCAAGGATATTGTTCAGCAGATAAAGACTCCAGCGGCGCGGGTCGCTGGCTGAGAAAGACGGTGCTGCGACGATGACGTGTGCCTGATGCGTGCCGCGTTCGCGGACTACAGCCCCACCCCCAGCCCCTCCCGCGGGGTGGAGGGGAGTAGTTATCTCTTGCGCTTGTCCGTCAGTAGATGTCTGCCCTTGAAGGTATATACTCCCCTCCCCCCTGCGGGAGGGGCTGGGGGTGGGGCTTTTCTCCAGCCATTTCACCAGTTTCCCGAAGTCTACGTTGCCACTGGCGAAGAACACACAGTCCTGCGGACGGTAATGGCGTGTGGTGAAGCGGTGGGCATCGCTGCTCTCATAGCTGCGCACGCGCTCACTGGTGCCCAGGATGTTGTGGCCCAGGGGGTGCCCCTCGAAGAGCAGGTTCTCGATATCGTCGAAAATCAGCTCTGATGGCGAGTCCTCGTAGCTCTCTATTTCGTCGCACACTACCTCGCGTTCCTTCTCCACTTCTTGCTGCGGGTACTCACTGCAAAAGACGATATCAGTGAGCACGTCGACAGCACGCCGTGCATGGTCGCGCAGGATGGCACAGTAGAACACCGTGTCCTCCTTGTTCGTAAAGGCGTTCAGCTCGCCGCCCACGCCTTCCAGTGCATTGATGACCTGCACCGCGCTGCGACGGTGGGTGCCCTTGAACGAAAGGTGCTCGCAGAAGTGTGCCAGCCCCTCTTCGCCCGGCAGTTCATGGCGTGTGCCCGCACCGACGGCAATGCCACAGTAGACTACAGAAGAGTCCGACGGCAGGTGGATGACCCTCATGCCGCCGGGCAGTGTACAAATGTTATAATTCATCCTTTTTTAGGGGAGAGAAGTGAGATGTCGGAACTAAGATTGGAAATCGTAGACCACCTGCATGAGGCGCTTGCCTAGCTGGTCAGCCTCCTCCATGGTCTGAGCCTCGCTGTACACGCGGATAATCGGCTCAGTGTTCGACTTGCGCAGGTGTACCCACATAGTGGGGAAATCAATCTTCACGCCGTCGATGTCGTTGACCACGGCATCGGGGTCTTGGGCAAACATTTCCTTGACCTTCACGAGGATGGCGTCGACATCGGTCTCCGGGGTGAGGTCTATGCGGTTCTTGGCAATCTGATAGTCGGGGAATGTCTTACGTAGCTCACTGGCCGTGCAGCCCTTCTGTGCCAGGCTGGAGAGGAAGAGCGCGATGCCCACCAGTGCGTCACGGCCGTAGTGGCTCTCGGGGTAGATGACTCCGCCGTTGCCCTCACCGCCGATGATGGCTCCTACCTCCTTCATCTTCGTGGTGACGTTCACCTCGCCAACGGCAGCGGCGGCGTAGGTACCGCCGTGCTTCTCAGTGACGTCGCGAAGGGCACGGGTGCTGGAAAGGTTGCTGACAGTGTTGCCAGTCGTATGGGCCAGCACATAATCAGCCACAGAGACGAGCGTGTACTCCTCGCCAAACATGCGGCCATCCTCGCAGATGAAGGCCAGACGGTCTACGTCGGGGTCTACGACGATGCCCAGGTCGAAGCCGCCTTGGCGCATCTTGTCCATGATGCCCTGCAAGTTCTTCTCCAGAGGTTCGGGGTTGTGGGCAAACTGACCCGTGCAGTCGCCGTTAAGAATTTCGTAGTCCACGCCCATCGCCTCGAAGAGTTCGGGCAGGATGATGCCACCGACGCTGTTAATGGTATCGGCGCAAACGCGGAACTTCCGCTTGCGAATGGCTTCCACGTCGGCCAGACGCAGTGCGAGCACGGACTCCACGTGACGACGGTTCATTGTGTCATCATGGATGACGTGGCCCAGCTGCTCCACGGGAGCGTAGTCAAAGTCCTCGGCCTCAGCAATGCGCAGTACTTCGGCACCGTCGGCAGCAGTGAGGAATTCGCCCTCGCTGTTGAGCAGCTTCAGGGCGTTCCACTGTGTGGGGTTGTGGCTGGCAGTGATGATGATGCCGCCGTCGGCCTCGTGCCAGCGCACAGCCAGCTCCGTGGTCGGCGTTGTGGCCAGGCCAATGTCTATCACCTCATAGCCCATGCCTACGAGCGTGCCGCAGACAACGTCGCGCACCATCGTGCCGCTGATACGGCCGTCGCGGCCGACAACTACGGAAGCCCCTCCTTCGGAGGGGTTGGGGAGGTTTCTCTTAATAAACGTGGCGTATGCCGTTGTGAACTTTACAATGTCAAGGGGATTGAGCGTATCGCCGGTGCGACCGCCTATGGTTCCGCGAATGCCGGAGATGGATTTGATGAGTGTCATAAGTCTATAAGCTTTTCGAATGTCATTTCATAATAGTATGCGTAGACGTAGCTGGAGGCCATGGTGTGTCCCTGCGAGTGTGGAACGATGAGCCTCACCTTGGCGATTTCGTCGTCAGCAGTACGTGGCCGTCCAACGTTGATATAAGGGAATGGCACGAGCAGACCGTTTGGCACGGTGGCCGTTCCGCTGTAGGAGCTGGCGTATGTGCTATACCATCTTCCAGAGGTGAAAGACCCACTATAGGTGGAGCCACTGCGCGAGATACTCATGTAGTCTGGTTCCCAGGGAGATGCGTCGTTGAAGATGGCCAGCGTGTCCTGTATGCACTGCTCGTAGAAACGCACGAGCAGCACCGTGCTCTCACCGTCGGCGACGGGCTTGCCGCAGCCCTTGCGCACAATCTGCATATAGACACCGCTGTTGTCGAGGTAGACGAACTCGTTGCGCTCCAAATTGGTGGTGTTGCCCTGACTGTTGAACTGTGCCTGGTTGATGACCACGATGGCAGAGTCGGCGATGAACTGGTTGATGGCGTCGCGCTCCTTATCCTTCTTCTCGCCGTAGGTCTCATAGTCGTTGCACGCCACGAGTGCAGCAAGGCAGAGCAGCGAAAAGACTGCCAATATTGCTTTTCTCATAATTGCCTTTTTAGCTTTTCGGGCGCAAAGGTACTAATAAAGGCAGACATGACAAAGCCTTTTTGGGAAGATTAACGCAATTCGGCCTATTACGAGGACTATCTGTCGTATATAAGGTCGCCCGGCGTCTGACTCAGGAGCCGTGCCATGACGATTATCACCGTGAGGATGGTAGCCGTGAATATGACAGCTGTGGCAACGTAGGTCGTATTGTTCCATAGACACAGGTAGTTGAATCCGTCCTTCTCATAGCCCATGAAGAAAAGCAACCCTTGCAACCCCCATGTGATGAGGAGTGCCAGTACCACGGCGGTGCATACGATGCCGATAAGCAGCAGCACGTAAGCCTTTATAAGTTCGCGTCCATTCATACCAAAGGCCTTGAATGTGCCAATGTTTCGCTTCACTTTCTGGAAATAGCCCTGTAGCATGTTGACCATGAACATGATGATACACACGATGGAGAAGATAACCATTGCCGCTGACAGTATGCGTGCCACGGTGGCCACGGCCATGAAATTCTCCTTGGAGTGTACCAGCTCCATTTCCAGTTGTATGGAGTGGTCGTTTGCGTATGCTTCAAACTCGTGGATGTGGGAGAGCGAGCGGAACTCCACAGAGATGTATTGGCTGCTGGGAGTCTCCGACTCACCTGTCTCGAAATGGAACACACGACAGACCTGGTTCTGGTCTGTGAACTGGCTCTCTATCGAATTGGCCAGCTGCTGGTATGTCTCCATGGAGGTGAGTCCGTCGCCCATGCCTATTTCCAGGATGTTACCAGGCTTCCAGCTGCGCATGGACTGATAGAGGCCATTATTTTCCATGATGGACAACGATGAGCGCAATGAGTCGGGAACGGCACGTTGCACAAAGTCGCGAAAGACTGTCTCTATGCTGTCTGTCACGTAGAAAGCCAATTGCTGCTTGCGCAGATATTCCTCAGCATGGTATACAAAATCGAAGGGATTTGTCTTTGCACCATTCTGCAACTGCTCATAGAGGAACATTCCTGAAAGCGTCTGAACATTACCTGGCAACCGCTTTACCACGGCGAGGACGGGCAGGGCGATAGGAAGATATTCGTTGTGGGAAGAAACCAGCTTCAGTCCAAAGGTGTCGGCACCCTCGTTGTTCTTCAGAATATTGACATAGGCGGGCAGATGGCTTTCGTCGTAGCCTAACTTCCTGGCAGCACTTATGGAAATGATGAGACCCATCGTCTTGTCGTTGATGACTGCAGAGTCCACCCTGCATCCTTCCACGATATTCGACGGCTTCAGCACTTCATGGATAAGGGGCGTGTTAAGATGTTCGAAAAAGCGCATGGAAATAATATAGTCGCCGCCCTTGTATCCCCACATGTTGTGATACAGTTGCATGGACATGAGCACGTCACTATAGTCAAAACGTTCCTTGTTACCTTCATCGAAAAGTGAGTCGCGGAATGACTTGAAGGCTACGTCATCGACATGGTTGTCGTCTGACATCCTGCTGATGTTGACCCAGTTGGTGAAGGGGTCGCACATCTTCGCTTCCAGAATATTCTTACTACCCTCGCTAAAGGCAATGCTTGCAAAGGTTGCCACAAGCATCAGTACCAGTATCCAAAGATTACTGAAACGCCGGCCCATCAATTCGCGAGCCTCCCGCTTGACAAGCAATTCGAGATATTGTTTCATGACGTAGTTTATTTCTTGCGTAGGAAATTTTCAAACTCTTCCTGCTGATAGGTCTGCTGCCCGTTACTCCAGGCCTCACCGTTTGTGCGGTGGTACACACAATGGTCATCGATGTGGCCGTAGCTTATCTCCTCATCGTCCTGATGCTTTTTGGGCCGTATGCACTTCTCAATTTTTATAACGATATCGGCAAAGGTGACGGCAAGGTGCATGTCATGGCTGACGATGATAGCCGATGAACCCTGATGCCTGTCCAGTTCGCCCTTCAATATCTCCATCACGCGCACTGCGTTCTCTGCGTCAAGGTTTCCAGTAGGTTCGTCTCCGAAGAGTACGGTGAAGTCTGGTAGTATGGCGCGGGCAAAAGCCAGTCGTTGTTGCTGTCCTCCTGACAGCTCCTGAGCCATACGCCGCTCGTCAACGTGCTCCAGACCAAGGGCCTCAAGCACGCTGCGTGCACGCTGGAAACATGAAAAGCGTGAATAGCCCTGTAGCATACGGGTGAAGGCGATGTTCTCGTAGGCAGTGAAGTTCTTCATCAGGTTGGTGCTCTGGAAGATGAAGCTGTAGTTTTTCATCCTGAAAGTGGCCAGTTGTCGGTCGCCTCGTGACCATAGGGCCTTTAAGTCGACTGTCTGACCATTGTCGGCACCAAAAGAGATGCTTGTGGTCTGACTGGGTACGATAGTGTTGTTCATCATGCCCAGAGTCTCTAGTATGGTACTCTTTCCTATACCCGATTCTCCCACTATGAATACCGTCTTGCCACGCGGAATGGCCAAATGGTCAATCTCGAGCACCACCCGGGACTGACCGTCTGTATAGGGTTTGTCGTAGGAGCAGCGAAGATGCTGAAGTTCAAAAAGACTATCCATTATTGTACGTTTCTTTATGGCAGGTCGTCGGCGGGAATCCAGTAGTAGACCTCACTTCCGTGTTTGGTGCTGAATGGATAGTTCTTGTCGCGGATGCTAATCAGGTTCCTGTATTTGTCTACGAATGATGAAACGATGCCCATGAACTGATTGTCGGGCACCTTACCCTCATCCATGATGTCGGTGAGCGAATAGCGCTTCATGCTACTGGTCTTATAGGTGAGTCCTGAAATCTGCTCCATGATTTCCTCGTTGCTCATGGCTCCCATCTGCGACTCGGTATAGCCAGGCAGCATAGCCCTCACCAGCTCTTTCATGGCCGTCACGTAGTCGTGGCGCAGATTGGTCGAGTTGTCTATGCCTTTGTAGACGATACTCAGTCCTTCGGTCAGTTTGCGGAACTCTCGGTGGGAGATGTAGATGACGGGTCTCCAGAAGTCGATTCCCTGGCTGCTCTTGTGGGGCACGTTGCCTATCTTGGCCATCATGTACTGGTTCTCCTCCAGCAGTTTGTATTTTTCCGGGCCCAGGAAGCTCTTCAGATAGCTCTGTCCGAAAATATCGCCACTGTTGACAACATCTTCTGCATTTGTGACCATGTCTATTTGTCGGCTCATGGCTTTGTCGAAGCGCTCGGCCGTACTCTTCAGCAGAGAGTAGAGGCGGGCTTCGTTAAGGTCCATGTTGGGGTCAGGATAGCGGTAGCCTCCGATAAAAAAGGTGTGCTCCTTTTCCAGGCTGGACATGGGTACGAAGTCGCTTCCGTCTTCCACATCGCGATATTTACCCGTGGCCTGTGGGCCGAAGTGCTTCTGATACTGCTTCAGCATGTTGTCGCGCACGATGATGCCCATCTGGCGCTGGAAGAGGTTGGTCTCATTGGTGTCCATGTTCTTCACCTGGAAGGAAGACAGCTGGATGCGGTTGTCCACCAGTTTCTTCACGATGACTTCCTGTGATGGACTCCTAGTGTCGTTGGCCCTGTTGCCACAGTTGCCAATGACAAACATGAGGTTGCTGTTCTCGCGGTTGTAGTTCATGGCCTGTGCGTCGAGGGCTTTGTCTATGCCTCCGAAGAGTGCCACGTAGTCGTCCTTGTCGGTCGGTGCATTCTTGATGCCAAAGTCTCCACCTGAGAAGAATCGCTTCAGCTTGGCATCGTTTCCATTCATTGCCATCATGGGGAACACCTCATAGGTACACTGTCTGTTGCCCATCTTGTATCCGTAGTCGCGATAGATGACACCACCTACGCGCACCACACGGTCAGCACTGGTGGAGAAGTCTTTGTAGGCGCGCTCGATGGCCCGCTGCACGTAGGAATAGCAGTTATCCATGCCCTTCGTTCCATCAATGACAACAATGATGTTGACAATTCGCATGTTGTCAACGGTCTTGTTCACATCTTTCTGTGCCTCGGCAGCCTTGCCCATGGAGTTCATGCTACTGTTCCCACCGTTTTTGGTGTCTGCGAATATCGTGGCGACATAGTCGTTGGGATTAGCCTTCAGTAGGGGGAAGCGCAGCACGGCAGGGTCTTGTCTCCAAACGTCCTTCTCTATGTTGGTTACGTGGTTCTTTCCACCCAACTCCACATTAGTGATGCTCTGGCCAGTTTTAGCATCCTTGACAGGAATCGATGTGATGCCAGCCTCTCTCAGCTGCTCTCGATCTTTGTTGACCCAGTTCAGCTCCAGACAGGTGCGGTCATTCCATTCAATGTAGGTGCCGGGGCTTACCCATCCGTAAAATACCTTTATCTTTCCGCCCACCACGCTCTCTTTTGCCAGTAGCACCTTTTTCGTCTGCTGGTCGGTCTTCATCACATACAGGAAGCCCATGCGCGATTTCAGTGTGGTGCGTCCCTCCTTGGTCTGGGGGTTGGTGAAGCTGAAACTGAAGTCGGGGTCGCTTTTTATCTGATCCATATTGGCCACGATGAGAGCCTTCTGGTAGATGAAACGGTCGTTGGTGGGGCAGAGCGACCATAGCAGCAGATGGTCCATGGGCACCCATCCTTTCACCTTCGCCTCACCAGATATTTGTGGATAGCGCATGCGGTTATCGGGTTCCACATATACTAGTGCACGCCCGTTCTCAATTTCGGCGATGCGCAGCTCCTCTTCAAAACTGAGTGTGCCGCATGTCGTCTGGCCCTGGCTGTCTTCGTAGCAGGGATTATTGCTGCGGTCGCTGTAAACTGTCCAGTAGACACGTGTGTTTGTTCCACCCTGCTCGTAGGCATCAGCACCTGTCTTAGGGCTGATAAATGGGGCAAGGTCAGACTGCTTGTAGATATAGTTTGCCAGTGTTCTGGGACGGAAAGCCTTACATTCGTCAGGCTTTGCCGGGATAGCTTGTATTCCCTGTGCCAATAGCATGGCTACGGCAAGGGTGGTCAAAAATCGTGTTTTATTCATTTCAGACTTTTTCTTTAACTCCTTTAACTACGTTATCTTCTTTAACTCCTCTAACTCCTTTACCTCCTTAATTTGGATATCCTATAAACTGAATTTTCTGGTTCTCGTTAATCTTTCCATAGTTATGGCTACCAAAGCGTGGGAGGCCGAAGTCTTCCTTGGGGAGTGGAAGATCTTTGTTCCTCCATATTTCGTAGCCGAGTTGTGTCTTTCTGTAGAGCGACATGTATTCCTGCAGGTTCAGGTTTTGGTAAAGCAGTGCTATCACGTCCTCGTTCAGCGTCTGCCACCAGAACTGCCTCCCCACGAAAAACATAATCTTCACACTTTGGAAGAGCATGGGGTCATCTTGGTCACTCATGTTGAATAGGGGATATGCTCCTGCTGGCCCGATAATTTCCTGTATGTATCCAAGGTCGGCTGTACTTGCTTCGTGGAAAGGCCGTGACTGCAACTCGGAGCAAATGGTCTCGTAGGCCTCATCGTTGTCGCGTTGAAGGTCTGGCTTGAAGTCTTTCAGATTGGTGAATGACACGAGGGGCTCGGTGCCATTGGCAAGGAATATCACCAGCACGCTGCCATAGTCCTGTGCGCTCTGGCGCAGCTTGTCAAGCTTGTCTATCAGGTCGGGCACGGGCGTATCTGGCTCGTGGTCAATATAGGCGAAATAGAAGTCGCGCTCCTTGTTGTTCACGCTTTCCTGACCGTCCTGTGCCATGATGCTACAAGGCAGCATGCTGAACAGCAGCATGCAGAGCACGGTGTAGGTATTCACTATCCTTTTCATAGCTGGGTTTGTGTAATCTGTAGTTAATTATTCTGAGTAGTCGGCAACGATTCTTGCGCCGGTGATATTCCCTTCGCCATCTCTGAGCACTGTGACCTTTTTGATGCCAGACCATTGGCCTTCCTCAATCTTGTTGTACACATCGTTCACGCTCCTCACTCTTCTTTCGCCAGACTTTTGGTTTTCTGCCGTGATGCTGATGCCGCCTTTGAGCAACTTGTTACTACGGCTACGAAGCAGTTGCTCAAACTCTGCATCGCTCATTCCCTTTGGCTGTGGTGGGGTGGCTATTGCGGCAGTGCCCGAGTTGGTTTGCGAGGTAGTATTCGTGGTTACATGTTGGGCTGTGCCGGAATTGATTTGTTGGTTTGTGCTCGTATTTATTTGTTGGGTTGTGCTCGCATTGATTTGTGCGGTTGTGTTTGTGCTTGGCTGGGTTGTCGTGATTCCTTGGCGGGTAGTGTGCGTCGGGGTGGTGCTAGTCACGATTTCTTCGCGTGCTGGTGTAGGCTTGACGGTGTTGCTGGGGGTAGGGGTAGGCGTAGTGACCTTGTTTACTGCAACATCTTGCGTTACAGGCTCTGCTGTCTGCGTGTTTGTAGTGACAGGCCTTCGTGTAGGAGTGCTGCTGGGCGTTGCCGGTGCATCAATAGTGACGACCTCGGTCGTGACGACCTGACTTGAGGGGTACTCCGTGCTGCCTGAAGCTGTCGCTGCGGAATTATTATAGCTGTTATTCACAGTCCTGACATCTGTCTGTTGGGGAGGATTTGCTATCCCCGATTTTTCACCAGGATTCTCGACTGCCTCATCGGAATGGCCAAGATGGCTTTTAAGGTAGCTAGTGCCAAAATACCCAGCGAGGGCACAGACAATGAAGGCTGCTGGCAAAATTATCTTGTTCTTGTTTTGCATAGTAAATAGTGTTTATCTGAAATCATTTCTCATTTCTAATTTCTCATTCCGTAATGACCTTCAAGGTGACAGAGGAGATAAGGTTCATGTCGTCATACTCCACGTTGGTCACTTCTACAGCTTTCCAGCTTTCCAGTTCTAACTTGGTCACCACGTCGGCTAGTGATTTTGGTAACCTGGCACTTTCGTCGATGCCTGTGAACTTCAGACTTACGGATGGCGATATCTGCTTGTTCTCGCCTGCGCCGTCGAGCGATGGGTCTCTGTCGTCAATCAGCTTCTGCAACTGCCCGACAGTCATCTTGCTGGCAGCCTTCTCCTGAGGCAGGAAACCGCCGCGCTCCGAACCTCCAAGAAGCTGGTTGCTCTTGGCGTCAAACACGCCAAGGAAATACTTGCCCTTGTTCTCGCTGGCAGGAACACCCTCGAACTTCAGACCGTCACTGCTGCGGGCAATCACCTTCGAGTTGTCATAGTAGTCGCACACCGCCACATAGACATTCCTTCCTTCTGGTTCGTTCTCGATAGAAGCGGTGAATGAATAGCTGCCGTCCTTGAATATCGGCTTGTTGCCCACAATCATCACCTTGGGAGGGGTTGGCAGGTCGATGACTTCTTCTAGATCGATCTGGAGGGAATCCAGTTCTCCAGGCTCCGTGGGGCTTGTCGTTTCTTCATCCGTCGGAGAGGGAGGTGTGCTCGTGGAGCCGCATTGGCCGACATTCAGCAACAAGCCCACTGCAGCAGCCAGCACGACGACGGCTACTACCCATTTCCACAACCCCTTCGGGGCGTGGAAACGGGCGTAGTCCACATTGTCCGACTGACACTTGGGGCATGTCACGGTCGTCTGGTCGTCGGCCTCAAAACGGGTGTGACACTGAAGGCACTCAAAATTGCGCTTCATGTTCGTCTCTGGCTTTACGTTAGAAGTTGTAAATCAGGCCTATACTGAGTAGCATCGACTGACGCTTTACGGCCTTCAGCTGGTTGGTAAGGCTGCTTACATGCTCCGTGCTCTTTAGGTCACTGCCAATCTCGTTATAGACAAGACGGTTGTTTGCGTTGGATTCAGCCTTTGTCACCTTGATGACATCGCCCAAACCCATAATCATGTTGGCACCGAGGTCGATGGTCACTGGAGAGTGGGGGATGGTGTAGCGGAAACCTACGCCAGCAAGCAGACTCAGACCCGCAC
>JAEEGL010900948.1_pt1 | contig 11438 bp, 13 predicted proteins | sample 9134231 | NCBI WGS metagenome assembly JAEEGL01 (sample SAMN16246548, study PRJNA631951) | gut metagenome | biome: gut microbiome; feature: rumen; material: fiber-attached | host: Bos | place: Iran: Karaj | collected 2018-10
CTATTGGACAATGCAAAATTACACATTTCTTATATACCTTGCAATACATAGAACTAAAAATTTTTCAACTTTTTCAACAGGTTTTCTTCAATACGCTCATTATCGATGAATTAGTATGTAAGAAAAAACAGAAAAAATTTTCACGCAGCCATGCGGCGACAGCGTGAAAATATAGAGGCAACAAAAAAGTGGCCACCGAATCACTTCGGCGGCCACCTGAAAAAAATGTGTAAAAAATCTCAGTTACTATTATTCCGAACGCAGGGTGAAGCGCTTGAAGTCAAGCACCTTCAGGTCCTTGTCCTGCTGCTGGAGCCACTGTGTGACGGTGACTTTCTCGGCAGAGTCAGCAAATTGGAACTCTTGCTCGGCCAGACAGTTTTCCTTGAAGAACTTGGCCATACGTCCCTGGGCGATGTTCTGAATCATCTGCTCGGGCAGGTTGGCTGCCTTCTGTTCAGCGGTTTCCTTCTTAATCTGGCGGGCGCGGTCAGCCTCTTCCTGAGTAAGCCAGCCCTTTGCCATGTTCGATTCTATGTGGTCGTCGCTGTCAACAAGGTTTGCATTGATGCCGGCCTTCTTCAGAGCGGCCACTACAGCCTTCTCGACCTGCTCTTCCTTCGTCTTCTGGATGGCAACCTCAAGCTCCTGGTCCTTGATCTGCTGGGGAACGGAAGCTTCGTCGAGGGCTACGGGACGCATGGCGGCCACTTGCATGGCGATTTTGTGGGCTGCGTCGGGATTGTCCTGACTGAGTTGTACCATGGTGGCCAGAGTGTGCTTGCCCATGTGGTCATAGACGGCAACGTTTTCGCCTTCGATGGTCATATAGCCGTCGAGCTCCATTTTTTCGCCGGTGATGCCGCTGCGGTCAACGACGGCCTGAGCCACGGATACGCCGCCGAGGGTGAGAGCCTTGACTTCCTCGAGGTCTTTGCACTTGTTGGCTACGGCAAGGTCGAGAATGTCACGGGTAAGCTTCACGAAATCAGCATTGTTGGCCACGAAGTCGGTTTCACACTTCAGGGCGATGATGGCGGCAAAGCCATTTTCGTACTTAGCGAGCACACAGCCTTCGGAGGCATCGCGGTCGGAACGCTTGGCTGCGACAGCCTGTCCCTTGGCGCGGATGATTTCGATGGCGGCGTCGATATTGTTGTCAGACTCTTCGAGAGCCTTTTTGCAATCGGCCAAACCGGCGCCGGTAAGTTTGCGCAGTTTGGTGATGTCTGCTATTGTTACTGCCATAGTTTTGTTTTTTAGGATATTGAAATTAAGATTATTCTGCTTCGGGAGCCTCTTCGGCCGGCGTTTCTTCGGCCGGTTCCTCAGCGGGAGCTTCGTCGGCGGCTTTCTCTTCGCTCTTCTCCACGCGGGCGCGCTGTGTGCGGCGGCGGCGGGGCTTGTCTTCGGCTTCGGGAGCCTCTGCCTCGGCCTGAGCTTCGGCGGCTTCGGCGTCAGCCTTTTCTACCTTGCGCTCTTCGAGGCCTTCGCTGATGGCTTCGCAGCAGGCGCCCAGGATAACGTCGATGCTCTTGGTGGCGTCGTCGTTGGCGGGGATGACGAAATCGACATTGCGCGGGTCGCTGTTGGTGTCGACGATGCCGAATACGGGTATGCCCAGACGGTTGGCCTCGTGCACGGCGATGTATTCTTTATAGACATCGACTACGAAGAGTGCGGAGGGCAGGCGTGTGAGGTCGGCGATGCTGCCGAGGTTCTTTTCGAGCTTGGCGCGCTGGCGCGAGATCTGGAGTATTTCTCTTTTGGAGAGGTTGGCGTAGGTGCCGTCGGCCGTCATGCGGTCGATGTTGGCCATCTTCTTCACGGCCTTGCGGATGGTGGTGAAGTTGGTGAGCATGCCGCCCGGCCAGCGTTCGATGACGTAGGGCATGCCTACGGAGGTGGCTCTTTGGGCGACCACTTCCTTGGCCTGTTTTTTAGTAGCAACAAACAGGATTTTCTTTCCTGACTTGGCGATTTGTTTCATAGCCTCGGCGGCTTCGTCGATTTTGGCGACGGTTTTGTGGAGGTCGAGGATATGGATGCCGTTGCGCTCCATATAGATATAGGGAGCCATTGCCGGGTTCCATTTTCTTTTCATGTGGCCGAAATGACAGCCGGCTTCGAGAAGTTGTTCAAAATTTGTTCTTGACATTGTCGTGATAATTTTTTCGTTTACTTTCTTTTGTGTTTCTTAAACCAATCTCCGGGTAGTCTATACCTTATTATATATAGTCCGCGTTGGGGCTGTCGGCAGGGAATCCCGGCGATTTAGATACTAAACGTTATATTTCCAATCCAGGAATTAACGTTTGCTGAACTGGAATCTGCGGCGGGCCTTGGGCTGTCCGGGCTTCTTGCGCTCCACCTCGCGGGGGTCGCGTGTGACGAAGCCTGCGGCGCGCAGGGTGCTCTTGTCTTCCTCGTTGATCTTCACCAGGGCGCGGGCGATGGCCAGGCGCGCGGCTTGCGACTGGCCTGTGAAGCCGCCGCCGAAGATGTTGAGCTTGATGTCGTACTTGTCGGCGACGCCGAGGGTCTCCAGGGGTTGCTTTACGACATACTGGAGGATTTCAGAGGGGAAGTAGTCTGCCAATTCTCTCTTATTGATGATGATCTTTCCGCTGCCTTCGGTGACGTACACGCGTGCCACGGCACTTTTGCGGCGACCTAATGCATTGATAGTTTCCATGCTGCTGATTATTTATACTGATTAATATCAATTGTTTTGGGCTTCTGCGCTTCCTGCTTGTGCTCGGCTCCGGCGTAGATGTAGAGGTTGTCGAGCAGGCGGGCGCCCAGCTTGTTCTTGGGGAGCATGCCTTTCACCACGCGGCGCACCAGACGGTCGGCGCCGTTGGGTTTTGCCATGATGCTGGCGGGAGTGCTTTCGCGCTGGCCTCCGGGGTAGCCGGTGTAGCGCAGGTAAACGCGGTCGTTCCACTTGTTGCCGGTGAGAACCACCTTGTCGGCGTTGATAATAATCACATTGTCGCCGCAGTCAACGTGCGGGGTGAATGTCGGTTTGTACTTGCCGCGCAGGAGTTTTGCCACTTTGGTGCAAAGGCGGCCAAGCACTTGGTCGGTGGCGTCTACTACGACCCACTCTTTCTGTGCCGTTTCCTGATTGACGGAATTGGTCTTGTAACTTAATGTGTTCACTTTTTACGTTTTAATTTTGTTACTACTAAGTTTTTTTGCGTCCGGGCCGCGCCGCGTTCGGCCAAAAACGGCGGCGTGCTTCCTCGCGCTGACCGGCTTTTTGGGGCCGGTTGATAATAATCGGCGTGCAAAATTACTTATTTTTAATCATTCAGATGCATTTTCCGGCAATTTTTTCGCCTTGCGGGGCCATTTTTCCTGTTTTCGGGGTAAAAAAAGGGCCTTTCCGGCTGTTTTTGACTTGGGAAAGGCCTCAATTCATGGTATTAGACTTGGTGTTGGCCGGTCAGGGCGCGGGCTGTGTCGCGGCGGCGGCAGCGGCGGGCGCGTTTTTTTCATCGTGTGGTCGGTCCGACCGACCGACCACCCTGCGCTTGATGGCGTTGACGGTGGAGTGTGAAATGTGCAGTGCCTGACTGATTTTGCGCTCGCTCATTCCCTGGCGCAGCATCTCGGCCACCTGGCGGTCGCGGTCGGAGGTGTCCTGGGCTCGGCGGGCTTCGGTGACCACCAGCTCGGGCAGGCAGTCGCTCTCCTTGACCACGCCCACTTCTTCAAACTCCAGCAGGGCGCCGTGGCGGGCCATACGCAGGCGCACCACCTCGTCGTCGTCGCGCTCCACGGCTGCCTCGCGGTTTTTGAGCATCTTGACGTAGACGTCCTTCGACTTCCACACGCGCTTCATGCCCACCAGCAGGTCGGCGGCGTTGCTGATGCGCTTGCTGCCCGAGAGGTGGTTCTTGTGGAGCGGTTCGCAGTCGAGCACCTTCGGCGTGTGGGCCAGCATCAGGAAGCTCATGCCGCGCGCCTGCTTCATCTGGTTCAGCCAGAGCATGAAGGGCGTGACCACCTCGCCTTTCTCGCCGTCGGGAAGCAGCGACGTGAGGTTGTCTATCACCACAAAGGAGACGTCCTGGCCTCTCGAGTCGCTGTCGATCACCTTCTGGAGGCTCATGCGGAAGAGCCCCTCCATGTTCTTGCTGGCACTGCGCGCGCCCTGGAGGGTGTCGAGCTCGTCCCATTGGGGACCGACGTAGATGAAGTTGGGAGGGAACTCGGCGTCGCGGTTCTCCAGCGCGTCGTGATAGCGCCGCTTCATCTGCTTGCGCGTCATCTCCATGTCCAGATAGAGCAGCACCTCGCCGGGATGGGCCTTGGCCACGTGGAGGGCCATCTGCATGGCGAGCACCGACTTTCCGATGCCGTTGTCGCCGAAGAGGATGCTCACCGTGCCGCGGTACCACAGCCCCCGGTAAAGGTCCTCCGAGGGTTCCATCGCCGTCTCGCCGAGCATCTCCTGCATGTTCTGCGCATGGAGCAGCCCGAAGTAGCCCTCGTGCCCCGAATCGCCGCGACCGCCGCCGGCGCAGCCTTCCAGACGTTCAATCACTCTCCCCAGCACAGGTATCCGGGGAATTTTCTTCACTGCGGGCACATCGCCCGCAGGCCGCTCAACGGCGGCTTTCTCTTTGTCTTTGTTCATTTTAAAGCACTTAATGGTTAAAGAATGGTTAACAACTCAGAATCTCGGACATCCCCACCCACGTGTTTGCCACAGTGAGAAAAAACGTCGATTTTCCTCGTGTTATGTACCTACAAAGTTACAAAATTCCGCAGAGCGATGCAAGCAGACAGCGCAGCAATTTCCACGGAAAAAGGAAAAATTTTGCCGACCACCCTGCCGACCACCTTTACGGATTTATTATCAGACGGATAGAGGCGAAAACAGGTGGTCGGTCGGACCGACCACACGGTGAATTTTGCCTGCGCGGGAGAAGGGAAAAAAGTGGCACCGGCAGTGCAAAAAAACGGGCGGAAAACTTGCATTTCCCGCTGAAATTTCGTAACTTTACATTGTCTAACCAATAAAACTAATACTATGATTAAGTACAAAGCCATGAAGCGCAAGAATCCGAAGAACGGCCGGATCGCTTACTATGCAGCCGTAGAGAACGAGAAGAGTGTGGGCTTCGACCAGATTGCCGACGCCATCCAAGCCGAGTGCACCGTGCACCGCGCCGACATCCTCGCCGTGCTGGCCACGCTCGAGGAACAGGTCATCAGCAACCTGCAGGCCGGCAACTCCGTGCGCCTGGGCCAGCTGGGCTCTTTCCACGTCACCCTCAAGTCGCGCCCAAGCGAATCGGAGGACAAGGTGACCAGCGAAAACATCAAGGCCGTCATGGTGCGCTTCCGCAAGTCGCGCCGCATGCTCGGACAGTTCCAGCTCACCAACCCCAACCTCCGTTTCCTCGCCCCCAAAAAGGCGGCCGCCGACGGCACCGGGGCATAAGCCGGACGCTAAATTTCGGATGAGTGCACAACAGGAAGAACCAACGTGCACATTCCGCGCCGACTGCGCAAAAAGAGGTCCGACTGTTTGTTTCAGTAGAAACTCACGGCCGGCCTCTTCTTGTTGTTCTTTCACAGAAACTTAAATCAGACAGCGCGAAAAAGTCGAAAAAAATCGCGTTAATAAACCTTTAATTCCCGCAGACGCCCCCCGGCCCACCTTTAATAAATTAACTTTGCAAACGACAACGACCGGCGCATGAGCGAGAGGCACGACATAGAACAGATGCTGGCCGCGGGAGACACCCTCGGGGCGCTCGCCGCGCTCGACCGCCTCATCGCCGCAAGAGGGGCCGACGACAGCCTCTACTACCTGCGCGGCAAGGCCCACTACAGGGCAGGCCGCTGGCAACAGGCCATGGAAGACTACATGGAAGCCCTGCGCCTGAACCCCGCAAGCCCCGCCGCCGGAGCGCTGGAGATGACCCGCGAGATACTGGAATTTTACAATAAAGATATATACGGTCAATAATCATGAGCAAAATGAGAGGAGCCATCCTTATCGACACCGACCGCTGCAAGGGCTGCGCCCTGTGCATCGCGGCCTGCCCCCTGGGCCTGCTTAAGGTGGCCGAACGCAAGGTGAACCGCAAGGGCTACCCCTACGTGGTACAACAAGACGAGGAGCGCTGCACGGGATGCACCGCCTGCGGCGTGGTATGCCCCGACGGATGCATCACCATATACCGAACCAAAACCGACAACCCATGAAAGACAACGAATATGTGCTGCTGAAAGGCAACGAAGCCATCGCCCACGCCGCCATACGCTGCGGCTGCGACGGATTCTTCGGCTACCCCATCACACCCCAGTCGGAGATACTCGAAACGCTGAGCCTGCTGAAGCCTTGGGAGACCACCGGCATGGTCGTGCTGCAGGCCGAAAGCGAAGTGGCCGCCATCAACATGCTCTACGGAGGCGGCGGCAGCGGCAAACGCGTCATGACAACCTCGTCGAGCCCCGGCGTGGCCCTGATGCAGGAGGGCATGTCGTACATGGCCGTGTGCGAAATACCCGCCCTGATCGTCAACGTGCAGCGCGGAGGCCCAGGCCTGGGCACCATACAGCCCAGCCAGAGCGACTATCTGCAGGCCACCGTGGGCGGAGGCAACGGCGACTACCAGACCATCGTGCTCGCACCGGCCTCGGTGCAGGAGATGGCCGACTTCGTCGACCTGGCCTTCCAGCTGGCCTTCCGCTGGCGCAACCCGGCCATGATACTCTCCGACGGCGTCATCGGCCAGATGATGGAAAAGGTCGTCCTGCCCCCGCAACGCCCGCGGCGCACCGAGGAAGAAATAGCCCGGGAGTGTCCCTGGGCCGTCAACGGCCACGGTGTCGGCCGGCGAAAGCCCAACATCATGACTTCGCTCGAACTTGACCCGGCCATCATGGAAGAGCGCAACCTGCGGCTGCAGGAAAAATATCGCCGGATACGCCAGAGCGAGGTGCGCTGCGAGACCTACCTGTGCGACGACGCCGACATCGTGCTCACCGCCTTCGGCAGCGTGGCCCGCATCTGCAAGGAAGCCGTGGGCAACCTGCGCCGCCAGGGCGTGAAGGCCGGCCTGCTGCGCCCCATCACCCTCTGGCCCTTCCCCGAAAAGGAAATCGCCGCCCTGGCAGGCCGCGCCAAAGCCATCATGGTGGCCGAAATGAACGCCGGGCAAATGGTGCGCGACGTCAGGGCCGCCGTCGAGGGACGCACGCCCGTCCACTTCTACGGCCGCATGGGAGGCATGGTGCCCAGCCCGCAGGAAATAGAAGACCAGGTGAAACTGCACCTGAAGGAAATCAACCTAATATAATTAAGGAGTACGCCATGACCAACGACACACTGCCCCGCCGCCAGGGTAAGCCGGCACCGCTGAAGGACAAATGGTTCACGCTGCGCAACTGGCTCAACCTCGCCTTCATCATCACCGCACTGGCCACGATGGTGCTCTACTTCGCCTTCCCGCACAACCACTGGCCGTCGTACATCTGCTGCTTCGCAGCCATAATAGTGAAAATGGCAGAAGTGTGCATACGCATGCTCTCCGCAAAAAAGCCCTGAAACCATGACAAGAGAAGACATACTGCAACCCCAGAACCTCGTCTACAGCAAACCGCGCCTGATGAACGACACCGGCATGCACTACTGCCCCGGCTGCTCGCACGGCGTGGTGCACAAGCTCATCGCCGAAATCATCGACGAGATGCATCTGCAGGAGAAAACCATAGGCATCTGCCCCGTGGGCTGTGCCGTGTTCGCCTACCGCTACCTCGACGTCGACTGGCTCGAAGCCGCCCACGGGCGCGCCCCGGCTGTGGCCACGGCATGCAAACGCCTCTGGCCCGACCGCCTCGTATTCACCTACCAGGGCGACGGCGACCTGGCCTGCATCGGCGCCTGCGAGACCATACACGCCCTGAACCGCGGCGAGAAGATAACAGTCATCTTCATAAACAACGCCATCTACGGCATGACCGGCGGACAGATGGCCCCGACCACGCCCTTGGGCATGAAGACCTCGACCTGCCCCTACGGACGCCAGGCGGAGCTCCACGGCTATCCCCTCAACATCACCGACATGGCCGCCACACTGCCCGGCACCGCCTACGTCTCGCGGCAGAGCGTGCACAGCGTGGCCGCCATCAACAAGACCAAGCGCGCCCTGCGCCACGCCTTCGAAAACGCCATGAGCGGAAAGGGCTCCAACCTCGTCGAAGTGCTCTCCACATGCAGCGCCGGATGGAAAAAGACACCCGTGGAAGCCAACCGGTGGATGGAAGAAAACATTTTCAAACTCTATCGCCTCGGCGACCTCAAAGACCAGTAAACCTATCATGAAAGAAGAACTCATCATATCAGGCTTCGGCGGCCAGGGCGTCCTCTCCATGGGCAAACTGCTCGCTTACGCCGGCCTCGAGGAAGGCAAAGAAGTGAGCTGGCTGCCGGCCTACGGCCCCGAACAGCGCGGCGGCACGGCCAACACCACCGTCATCGTCAGCGACAGCCCCATCGCATCGCCCATACTGAGCAGCTACACCACCGCCATACTGCTCAACCAGCCCTCGCTGGAGCGCTTCGTAAGCCAGATACGCCCCGGAGGCGCCCTCATCTACGACCCCTACGGCATCATGGAGCGCCCCGGACGCAGCGACATCGACATCTACGAAATCAACGCCATGGACGCCGCCACCGAAGCGAAGAACATCAAGACGTTCAACATGTTCATACTCGGCGGGCTCATCAAAGTGCACCCCATCGTCAGCGTGGACAACGTGCGCAAGGCACTCTACAAGACCCTGCCCCAACGCCACCACAGCCAAATCCCCGAAAACGAGGCCGCACTGCTGCGCGGCATGGACATCATACGCAAAATACAGTAGCACACCCCTCAAAACGGCAGCAAAAAGCCCCAAGTCTGCACAGAAATCATTACCTTTGCAGATTGAAATGAAGAAAATACTGCCCATACTCCTCCTCATCGCCCTGCTGTGGCCCGTCCACACGGCAGCACAGCGCCGCGTGAGACAAAACGAAAACTCGCGGGGAGGCATACTCGAGCAAACCGCCGGACCAACCCTCCAGAACGACACCACGGGCAGCAACGGGCGCGGCGGCTCAAGAATATCGGACCGCAAGACCAAAAGCAAGAAAATACCCACCGGCATCAAGGCATGGACGCTCGACGACCGCTTCGGCATCGTCGACTCCACCGACATCGACACCCTTCCGCACGCGTTTCAGAACACCAACTTCAGCGACGGGCTCTATGGCGAATACAACACGTTGGGCAACATGGGCTCCCCGCGCCAGTCGCGGCTCTTCACCCTGCGCTCCATCGACTTCAGCCAGTTCATATTCACCGACCCGCACGACTACTTCATCACCCCCTTCAGCCAAGTACAGTTCACAAACACCAAATCGCCCTTCACCAACGTCACCTACCACGAATGCGGCAACCGTGACGACGGCGAAGACCGCTTCAAGGCCCTCTTTGCCGTAAACGCATCGAAGGACATCGGACTGGGCTTCAAGCTCGATTACCTCTACGGACGCGGATACTTCGACCACCAGTCGACATCCGACTTCGGCGGCACGCTGTGGGGCTCTGTGGACAAGGAAAAGTACCGCGCCCACTTCACCATCTACACCAACTACCTCAAGACAGCCGAAAACGGAGGCATCACCAGCGACGACTACGTGCGCAACCCCGAGAACTTCCCCTCACGCTTCGACACCAAGGACATACCGACCAACCTCGACAAGGTCTGGAACAAGATCCACGCCGACGGTGCCCAGCTCACCCACAGCTACAGTCTCGGTTTCCGGCGCTATGCCCCCGACAGCATCGCCATCGTCAGCGACACCCTGCCCCAAGCACCAGACGCCGCCCCCGACACCCCGCTCGCCATACGCACAGATACCCTGCGATTCCGCACAGACAGCACGGGCACCTTCATACCCGTGACATCGTTCATACACACACTGAAGGTGGAAAACAACAGGCGCAAGTTCATCGCCAACGAAGACCTCGGCGGATTCTACACCGACAACTTCATGGAAAGCGACTCCACCTCGCTGAAATTCAGCCACACCAACGTGACCAACGTCCTCGCCATACAGCTCAACGAAGGCTTCAACCGCTGGGCCGTGGCCGGCATACGCCTCTTTGCACAGCACGATTACGACCGCTTCAGCCAACCCAAAGGACGCATCATGAGCGAAACAGCCAACGAACACACCTTTACCCTCGGCGGAGCCCTCTTCCGCGAGCAGGGCAAAAAGGTTAACTTCAACCTGCTCGCACAAGTCTCCGGCTCAGACTCGTCGTTCGGAGAATTTGAACTGGACGGCAACGCCTCGCTGCGCTTCAACCTGCTCGGAAAAGAAATGAAACTGCGGGCCTTCGCCCACATCGTCAACCGCGAGCCCACCTACTTCTACCGCCACTTCCACTCGCACCACATCTGGTGGGACAACGACTTCAAGATGCAGGCATCCACGCGCGTCGGCGGCACGGTAAGCAACGAGCTGACACGCACACGCCTCACCCTCGAAGCCCAGAACATCAGCCACTACACCTACTTCGCCTCCACGGCAGCCCGGATGGCCGACGCCGAGACGGAGACCTACACCATGGGCACCGAGGCGCGACAGGCCGGCGACGACATACAGCTGCTCAGCCTCAGGCTGGGACAGGACTTCCGCCTTGGCATCCTCAACTGGGAGAACCAACTGGCCTACCAGACCACGTCTGACAAACACGTTTACCCGCTCCCCACGTTCAATGCCTACACCAATCTCTACCTGCTCTTCCGTATTGCCAAAGTGCTCCGCGTAGAGTTCGGCGCAGACATGCGCTACTTCACCAAATACGAAGCCCCGGCCTACAGTCCCGAGCTTGGAATGTTTGCCATACAGGCTCCCGACAACCGCATCAAGGTGGGCGGCCATCCCGTCATCAACGTTTACGCCAACTTCCACCTCAAACACACGCGGTTCTACGTCATGGCCCACCATGTGAACTACACCAAAGAAGGAGGCAACGTCTTCCTTGCCCCCCACTACCCTTACAATCCGTTCATACTCAAGTTCGGATTGTCGTGGAACTTCTTCAACTGAACTTATTGGTACAAATAGCGCTTGATGCTGCGCTTGGGCGTCTTCTCAAACTCGTCCGGATAGAGCTGGAACGAGGCCACGCGGCTGTAGGCCGGGATTTCGCCGTTGAGCTCCTCCAGATTATGCGCCATAATCTCGGGAATGTCGTTCATCACCAGCCCGTCGCGGTCCATACGCTCCAGGTCTGGATGGATGAGCGCCACCAGTTTCTCGTCGCGTGAAACTATAATCGACTCACCCACGTAATCCTTCTGGTTAAGTGCGTCTTCAATCTCCTCAGGATAGATATTCTGCCCGCTTGGTCCGA
>JAEEGL012089938.1_pt1 | contig 11438 bp, 10 predicted proteins | sample 9134231 | NCBI WGS metagenome assembly JAEEGL01 (sample SAMN16246548, study PRJNA631951) | gut metagenome | biome: gut microbiome; feature: rumen; material: fiber-attached | host: Bos | place: Iran: Karaj | collected 2018-10
CGTTGGGAAGTAAAAAAATAATCAAAACTTATGATTATTGGTGTAAAATGGTGTAGATTGTTTTATTCAAAATAGAAAGAATCCCTTATTTTATGGGATATAGGTAAAAAAAATGAAACTAGGAATCGTGGGATTACCGAACGTTGGAAAGAGTACACTTTTCAATTCACTTACAAACGCAGGAGCGCTGGCTGCCAACTATCCGTTTGCGACAATTGATCCAAACGTGGGAATAGTAGCAGTTCCGGACAAGAGACTTAAGGCACTTGGAGATCTTTACCATTCCAAGAAGGTTACGCCTGCAACTATTGAATTCGTTGATATTGCCGGACTTGTTAAGGGCGCATCAAAGGGTGAGGGACTTGGTAACCAGTTCCTTGCAAATATCAGAGAGACAGATGCAATCGTGCATGTTGTAAGATGCTTCGAGGATCCTAACGTTGTTCACGTTGACGGAAGCGTAGATCCTGCAAGAGATATTGAGACAATCAACCTGGAGCTTATTTTTGCTGATCTTGAGGTACTTGAGCGTAGGATTGCCAAGGTTGCCAAGCTTGCCCGCATGGACAAGACAGCTGCCAAAGAACTTGAGATCCTCGAGAAGATCAAGGCTACCCTTGAGGACAACAAGATGGCCAGAGAGCTTGAAGTAGACGATGATGATACAAGAGCATTTATAAATGGTCTGGATCTTCTTACATGGAAGCCTGTTATCTACGCTGCAAATGTTAAAGATGATGACCTTGCGGATGACGGTGCATCCAATCAGTATGTAAGCGCAGTAAGAGAGCTTGCAGCAAAGTCCGGAAGCGAAGTGTTCGTGATCAGTGCTCAGATTGAAGCTGAGATTTCAGAGCTTGACGAGGATGAGAAGGCAGAATTCCTTGAGAGCCTTGGCCTTGCAGAGTCAGGACTTGATAAGCTCATCGCAGCAAGCTATAGAACTCTTGGACTTATGAGTTTCCTTACATCAGGTGAAGATGAGACAAGAGCCTGGACAATTAAGATCGGAACCAAAGCTCCACAGGCAGCGGGCAAGATTCATACTGACTTTGAGAGAGGCTTCATCAAGGCAGAAGTTATCAACTACGAAGATCTTCTCCGCGAAGGTTCTTTATCCGCAGCCAAGGAGAAAGGCCTTGTCCGCATGGAGGGAAAAGAGTACGTGGTTCAGGACGGAGATGTTATTCTGTTCAGATTCAACGTATGATAGCGTGGCGCCTCAACTCGGAATTCTTTAGGGATTTTGAGTCGGCGAAGATAATGTCTTGATGGGAGGAGGCACTATGCCTGATATAATGGGGAGGATGGATATTGCGTTTCCGCATCTGAATATCTATCTTAAAAACGTTCCTAAGAACTTTTCGATATTTGGTTTTTCAATAGCCTGGTATGGAGTAATCATCGGTCTTGGCTTTTTACTGGCACTTTTGTTCATTGCAAGAGTTGCAAAAAAGACTGGACAGAACCCTGATGATTACTGGGATGTCGCGGCGTATATCATAGTTTTTTCAATTCTTGGTGCGAGAGCATATTACGTATTTTTTGCCTGGGATTATTACAAAGATAATCCTATCAGCATTCTCAACATCAGAAACGGCGGACTTGCCATATATGGCGGTGTAATTGCCGGATATCTGACCATATTCATTTACACCAGGATCAAGAAAAAGAGCTTCCTGATGATGACTGATACAATCATGTATGGACTTCTTCTGGGACAGGTCATCGGAAGATGGGGGAATTTCACCAACAGAGAAGCTTTCGGTGAATATACCGATGGGCTTCTTGCCATGAGACTTCCTGTGGAAATGGTCAGAAGCGGTGAGATCACAGAGCTTATGAAGCAGCATATGGATGCTGCCACCAATTACATTCAGGTAAGTCCAACATTCCTGTATGAGAGTTTGTGGAACCTGGCGCTTCTGATAATCCTTGTTATCTATTGCAAGCACAAGAAGTTTAACGGGGAGATTATTCTGCTTTATCTTGGCGGATACGGCCTTGGAAGGGCATGGATTGAGAATCTTCGTACAGATCAGCTTCTTATCCCGGGTATTGGACTTCCGGTATCTCAGGTACTGGCAATAAGCCTGGTTATCTTTTCTCTTGTTGCCAATGTTATCGTCAGACTTAGAATAAAGGGAAAAGAAGTAAAGAGTTGGCCAAATTTAGATTCTATAAAAGTTTGATGAAAAGTTTGTTACTTTTTTCTTAACAAAGCACAATATATCGGTGTCAGAAAAAAACTAAACACAATATATGTACCGCAATCGTTAAAGCCAGATGGGTGAAGGAATTCACCCATCTTTTTTATTGCTCAAAAGGGGTTGTTTTACAGAAAGAAATACCATATAATACATCTAGGTGGTAAAAAGTGTCACAAAGTGGTAAAAAGTGGTAGAAAAGTGGTAGAAAATTTTGGGAACAGCATTTAAGGGTGAATACAGTCATTCCATTGACGCCAAGGGACGACTCATAATGCCTGCTAAATTCCGCGATATCCTTGGTGAACAGTTTGTAGTTACCAGGGGATTTGACGGATGCCTTTTTGTGTTCTCAGAAGAGGGCTGGGATGAGTTTGAAGCAAAACTTCAGGCTCTTCCAATGGACAAACCTGAAGCCCGAATGCTCAGCAGGTTCTTCCTGGCAGGAGCGATTGATGCCGAGGTTGATAAGCAGGGCAGGATTCTTATACCATCCAATCTTTTGACTCATTCCAAGATCGAGAAAGAAGCTGTAGTTGCCGGCGTAGGTAACAGAGTTGAAATTTGGAGTAAGGATGAGTGGGAGAAGGCAAGTACCTTTGATGATATCAACAGTATTGCTGCGAAGATGAGTGAGTATGGCTTAAGCATTTAAGCCATGCGTAGATAAGACGGTTATCAGACATGTTGCTTGCAACGATGGATGATAACTGGATTAGATACATAGGGCGCATGCCCTCCAACGAGGAATTGGAACAATTCCGAGTTTGGCATGGCTGATTATGGGGCGGATATGGAATTCAAACATTACTCGGTACTCCTTCAGGAGTGTCTGGACAATCTGAATATCAAACCGGACGGCATCTACCTGGATGGAACGCTTGGTGGCGCCGGTCATTCGTCACATATTGCGCAGCTCCTCGGAGATAACGGTCATCTCTACGGCACTGATCAGGATGAGGATGCCATAGCTGCTGCAACCAAGAGGCTTGAGCCCTTCGGGGATAAAGTCACAATCATCAGAGATAATTACGAAAATGCAGTTTCAAGGCTGAAAGCCCTTGGAGTTAAGGGGGTAGACGGAATACTCCTGGATCTTGGAGTCTCATCTTATCAGCTCGACAATGCTGAGAGAGGCTTCACCTACAAGGAAGACGTTCCTCTCGACATGAGAATGGATCAGAGACAGGCTCTCACTGCGAGAGATATTATTAATGACTATTCTGAAATGGAACTCTTTCACATTATTAGAGACTACGGTGAAGACAAATTCGCCAAGAATATTGCCAAGCACATTTGTGCCGAGAGACAAAAGGCACCGATTGAGACTACTTTCCAGCTCAATGACATCATCAAGGCTGCAATTCCCGCCAAGATGAGGGAGAAGGGTGGGCATCCTTCAAAGAGGACCTACCAGGCAATAAGAATTGCCTTAAACAGAGAACTGGACGTACTTGAAAACTCACTTGACGGATTCATCGACTTTTTGAATCCGGGAGGAAGACTTTGTGTAATAACCTTCCATTCACTGGAAGACCGCATTACCAAGACAAATTTCAAAAGAAATGAGAATCCCTGCACCTGCCCGCCGGAATTTCCGGTATGTGTATGCGGAAAGGTGTCCAAGGGGAAAGTGATCACAAGAAAGCCGATTCTTCCAAGCGAAGAAGAACTTCGTGAAAACAAGAGATCACAGAGCGCGAAGCTTAGAGTCTTCGAGAAAAAATAAATTAAATTCTCTTACGATCGTTGGGGAGTCTGGGGAAAAAGGAAACCGGCGATTAGTCTAAAGCAAAGGAGGTTAGAACATGGCAAATCGTTATGTATATGGAAATACAGTAAGAAAAGAAAAACCAATTCGCAGAGAAACACCCTACCGTGTTCATGAACCTTCTAAGAGAAGAAGAAAACATCACATGAGCCTTGGCTACCTTTTGTTTTTGTCAGTGGCAGTTGTGCTTATGGGACTTACATTAACATGGTATATTTCGCTTCAGTCACAGATTACAGGAAGCGTTAAAAACATAGCTACACTTCAGAGTCAATTAAACACATTGAAACAGGAGAATGATGAGGCGTATAATAGAGCGAATGGTAATTTGGATTTGGATGAAGTAAAAAGGATTGCCATTCAGGAATATGGTATGACTTATGCAACAGAGGGGCAGATCGTTACCTATTCAGACGGCGGCGGTAATGACTACGTTCGTCAGATTGCGCCTATTCCTACAAGTAATGGAAAGTGATGTGTTTTAAATGAAACAGAAGAAGCAAAATACTAGGAAGTTGACTAGAGGAATGAGAGAGAAGCTGGTAGTACTGTTTGTATTAGTACTACTGGCTTTCGTTGGGCTTGGGGTAAGACTGATCCTTATTACCAAGAATAACGGTGAAGAATACGAGAAACAGGTTCTTTCTCAGCAGGAATATGACTCAACAACCTTACCTTTCAGAAGAGGAGAGATTCTTGACGCAAACGGAACTATTCTTGCTTACAGTGAGAAGGTTTACAATGTTATCCTGGATGCCAAGCTTCTTTTAAGAGATGAAAAATATCTCGAACCAACAATAAAAGCTCTTGTAACAAATTTCGATCTGGATGCATCTGCCATCAGAACTTATCTTAATGAACATCCGACATCTCAGTACTACATTCTGGCAAAAAAGCTTTCCTACAATCAGATAAGTGCATTTCAGGAAATGATAACCCCGGGTTCTGATACCTATGACGCCAATATTCAGGGCGTCTGGTTTGAGTCCGGTTATATCAGGAAATATCCAAACGGATCCCTTGCCTGCGATATCATTGGTTTTACCTCCAATGACAACAACGGTATGTACGGCCTTGAGGAGTATTATAACGACACGCTCAGCGGAACAACCGGAAGAGAATACGGTTATCTTGACGATGATTCCCAGCTTGAGAGGACAACTATTCCGGCAACTGATGGAGACAGCATTGTAACCACTATCGATGGCAATCTTCAGAATATTGTTGAGAAATACCTTACTGAATTCAACGATACCTACAAGAATAATGTAAGGCAGGGAAATGGCGCCAATAATGTGGGCTGCATCATGATGAATGTTAATACAGGTGAAGTCCTTGCCATGGCGAGCTATCCTTTTTTTGATCTCAACGATCCGAGAAATACTGAAAACCTTATCGGTATGCCATCAGTTGATGAGAAGGGTAACAGAGTTAAAGGTGAATCTGTATTTGACTCGGGTGTATATATTACAGAGGAAATGCTTGCTGATTTCACTGATGAGCAGCTATATCAGAACTACAACGCACTTTGGAAAAATTTCTGTATAGCTGATACCTACGAACCGGGATCAGTTGCAAAGCCTTTTACTGTAGCAACCGGCCTTGAAACCGGGGCAATCACCGGAAATGAGGTGTATAATTGTAAAGGCTCTCTTGAAGTCGGTGGATGGGACATTAAATGCCACAATGTTTATGGTGACGGTTATGTATCTGTGGAACGGGGAATTGAGATTTCCTGTAACGTAGCAATGATGTATATAGGTCAGGCTATTGGAGTACATAACTTCACCAAGTTCCAAAAGGACTTTGGATTCGGTCTTAAGACCAATATTGATCTTGCAGGAGAAGCGAGAACTGAGGGACTTACCTACAGCGCGTCCAATATGGGACCTACAGACCTTGCGGTTAATACCTTTGGACAGGGCTTTAACGTAGACATGATCGAGATGATAACAGGCTATTGCTCTCTTATCAACGGTGGATACTACTATGAACCACACGTGGTAAAAAAGATTGTTTCATCCAGTGGATCTACAATTAAAAATGTGGAGCCCAGAGTTTTACGTCAGACCATTTCACCAAGTACTTCCGAGAAGATCAGGCAGTACTGCGAAAAGGTTGTAATGGGCGAAGAAGGTACCGGTAAAACTGCAAGACCTGCAGGCTACAGGATTATCGGTAAGACCGGAACAGCTCAGACACTTCCCCGTGGTAACAGACAGTACGTTGTATCCTTTATGGGAGCGGCTCCTGCAAATGATCCGCAGATTGCAATCTATGTGGTTGTTGACAGGCCAAACGTTGCCGAGCAGTCTACTTCAACAAGGCTCGCAACAACACTTGTAAGAAGTATCCTTACAGAAGCGCTTCCTTATCTCAACTATCCTATGACAGAAGAGCTTTCCGAGAAAGAACAGGCTGAGCTTCAGGAACTGCGTGACAAGCTGATCACAACAGCACCGGAGACCACTGAGGGTGAAGAAGTAAAGGAAGGCCTTGCACCGGCAGAAGGTGAGGATGCTGCTACGGAAGGCGAGACTGCAGAAGATACCGAAACTCCAAGCGATGAGGAACTTCAGGCTGAGGACAGATCTTCAATTTGGGAGTCCTTTGACAGAGATCCGAGTACGGGGTATTATGTTGACCCACAGACGGGTGCACAGATCGATCCGGAGACACGAACAGTAATTGATGGAGATGTTCTTCCGGATTATACGGAAGGATTGCCGGGGCAGTCTTCTGAAGACAATTAATAAGAATGTTTTGATATCGACTGATATGCACCAAAAAATATATAGAGGTAGGATAAATGAGTGACTATGTTTCAAGAATAATAACACCTGTATTTGTGGCTTTTGTGATTGCGGCTTTGATTGGACCAAGTGTTATTGAAATGCTTAAAAAGCTTAAGGCAAAGCAGACTGAGAGAGAAGAGGGCCTTGAATCTCACAAGAAGAAGCAGGGAACTCCCACAATGGGCGGTATTATTTTTCTAATCCCATTTTTACTTATCGGACTTGTATATGCAGCGAAACACAAAGAGATTATCCCTGTTCTCATCCTTACTTTTGGATTTGGCATAATCGGATTTCTTGATGATTATATTAAGGTTGTAAGAAAGCATAATGAAGGCCTTAAGCCTATGCAAAAGCTTCTGGGCCAATTTATAGTGGTTGTTCTTTTTGCTGCTTACGTAACTATTTTTACTGACATTTCTCTTGCGATGAATATACCTTTTACGGATATCACACTGGATTTTGGTATACTGAACTATCCGATTCTTTTTCTGATAGCTCTTGGAACAGGAAACGGAACAAACCTTACGGACGGCGTAGATGGGCTTTGCGCTTCGGTAACTGCTGTGATTGCCGGATTTTTTATAGCAGCTGCAATTTTCTATAATGCCACCGGTGTCGAGGTTATGGCATCAGCTATGTTGGGAGCTCTTTTGGGATACCTTATTTATAATGTATATCCCGGCAAAGTTATGATGGGAGATCTTGGTAGCCTTGCTATTGGCGGATTTGTTACAAGCATGGCCTATATGATGAAAATGCCGATCTTTATCGTGATCTTTGGCTTTATTTATTTTGCAGAGGCAGTTTCGGTTATCATGCAGGTTTCTTACTTCAAAGCAACCCATGGTAAGAGAATATTCAGAATGGCACCCATTCATCATCACTTTGAAAAGGGTGGCTGGTCTGAGACAAAGGTTGTCAATGTGTTTACCACAGTAACAATTATGATGTGCATTCTGGCTTATGCAGGCCTTCGCTGAAATAACACATATTACTAATGAAAATATAAGGAAGTGACTTAAATGACAGCAGATTTAAAGGGTAAAAAAGTTCTTGTTATAGGTTCGGGATTATCGGGAGTTGGCTCGGTTAATCTTCTAAATAAGGTTGGTGCAACACCTGTTATGCTTGAGGAAAACACAAAGGTTTCAGAGGCAGATATCAGAGCCAAGCTTCATGAAGAGGACAGGGAGAAGACTCAGATAATAATCGGAGAAATAACGGATGATGTCCTTGATGAGATAGCTCTTACAGTACCTAGTCCGGCTGTTCCATTGGATGCTCCTACTGTTATGAGAATTAAGGAAAAGAATATACCGATCTGGAGTGAGATTGAGCTTGCCTATAACTTTGCAAAGGGCAAGGTTGTTGCCATTACGGGAACAAACGGTAAGACCACCACAACTACTTTGGTGGGTGAAATCATGAAGGCTCATTTTGGAAAGTGCTACGTTGTGGGAAATATTGGTGTATCTTACGCAGAAAGCGCACTTGAAATGACTGATGAGAGTGTAACTGTCGGTGAGATAAGCTCTTTCCAGCTTGAAGCTGTTGACAACTTCCATGCAAATGTATCGGCGATCCTTAACATAACACCTGATCATTTAAACAGACATCACACCATGGAATGCTATGCATCCATGAAAGAAAATATAACAAACAGACAGACCAAGGATGATACCTGTGTACTTAATTATGATAACGAGTACACCAGAGATTTCGGAAGCAGATGCCCTGCCAAGGTGGTCTTCTTCTCATCAAGCACAAAGCTTACGGATGGATTCTACCTTGAAGGCGAAGATATCTATATGAGCACAGCCGGTAATGCCATGAAGGTTATGAACATTCATGACATGAACCTGGTGGGACTTTGCAACGTAGAAAATGTTATGGCAGCCATAGCTATGGCTCTTGCAATGGAGGTTCCTCTTGCAACAATACTGAGTGTTATTCGTGATTTTAAAGCTGTTGAACACAGAATTGAGTATGTTGCAACAAAAAGAGGAGTTGACTACTACAATGACTCCAAGGGCACAAACCCGGATGCGGCTATTCAGGGTATCAAGGCTATGAGTAAGCCTACGATCCTCATTGGCGGCGGATATGATAAGGGCAGTGAGTACGATGAGTGGATTGAGTGCTTCGGTGATACCGTAAAACTCCTGGTTCTTATTGGTCAGACCAAGGAAAAGATCGCTGAGTGCGCGAAAAAGCACGGATTTACAAATTACGTATTCAAGGATACCTATGAGGAAGCTCTTGAGTTCTGCACAGAGAACGCACAGCCCGGAGATGCTGTACTTCTTTCTCCTGCCTGCGCAAGCTGGGATATGTTCCCCAATTACGAGACAAGAGGAAAGAGATTCAAGGAATATGTAAATAAAATCTCGGAAGAGGAAAGGAACTGATTTTGGAGAGAGTAGCAACAAGATTTGAAAAAAAGACTTTCTGGCAAAGAAGAGAAGAAAGCTATGTAGATTACAGTCTGATCTTTATCATACTGTTTCTTTTGGCGTTCGGACTTATAATGCTGTATTCCACCAGCTCTTACGACGCAAACCTATCTATGGGTGATGCTGCTTATTACTTTAAGCATCAGCTGGGATCAACATTGCTTGCTCTTGTTGCTATGATCATTATGTCTTATTTCCCTTACAGATTTTTGGAAAAGCTGACTGTTCCGATTTATCTTTTTTCTGTTGCGCTTTTCTTCCTGCTTATTCCTTTCGGAAGAACAGTAAATGGTGCCAAGAGATGGATCATCATTGCCGGGGTATCCATTCAGCCTGCTGAGATTGCCAAGGTGGCAGCCATTATTTTTACCGCGACAATGATTGTTAAGCTTCAGAAGAACCTTGTTACACCAAAAGGATTCGGAGTGGCTTTGTTATTCCCGACCATTTTAGCACTCATGGTCTATAAGATGACAAGGAACCTGAGCTCTGCCGTTATCATCTTAGGTATTACTATTATCATGTTATTCGTGGCAACTCCGGGATATAAGAGGTATATTCTTTTTGCTCTGCTTTTGGCGGCATTCGTGGCTGTGGTCATAGCCATTATTGTAAACTCAGAGGACAGCGGTGTTATGAACTACCGATTTAAGAGAGTTCTGGCATGGCTTGATCCAAATGCTTATGCGTCCGACGAGAGTTTCCAGACTTTACAGGCTCTTTATGCCATAGGTTCAGGAGGCATATTCGGTAAAGGCCTTGGAGAGAGCATGCAGAAGATGAAACTTCCTGAGGCACAGAATGATATGATCTTTTCAATTATTTGCGAGGAGCTGGGGCTTTTCGGTGCTATCGCGGTAATGATGATGTTTTTCCTTCTTATCTGGCGTCTTATGATAATCGCCAATAACGCTCCGGATATGTATGGAGCTCTTTTGGTTATCGGTGTTATGGGGCATATTGCTATTCAGGTCATCCTCAATATTGGGGTTGTTACCAATACAATCCCAAATACCGGTATTACGCTGCCTTTCATAAGTTATGGAGGTTCGGCGGTAATTATTCAGCTGGCTGAGGTCGGAATCGCGCTAAATGTTGCAAGAAACATAGGAAGAAACTGATACTATGGCTAAAAAGAAGAGAAAACGCACCGCCAGATCCAGGAGAAGAAGGGAATATGTAAGCTATCGTCCAAGCCTTAAAGAGAGGTTTGAGGATTTTCATCCGCTTGAAAGGTTTATTCATTCTCTCAAATACAGCAAAAGCTTATATATTATTGCCGGAATCATAATCACCCTTTTGATAATCATCTGGGCGGCGCTTAAGTATGTACTTGATAATTATACGGTTACCAATATCTATGTGAATGGAAATACCCATTACACCAACGAAGAGATCATAGACATGGTAATCGACGGAAAACTTAGCAATAATTCGCTTTTTCTGTCTCTGAAATACAGGAATAAGAGCATAGAAAATGTCCCATTTGTTGAAAAGATGGATGTGGATATTATTTCACCGGACACCATAAGGATAAACGTTTATGAGAAGTCCATAGCCGGGTATATTTCATACCTTGGGCATTATATGTACTTCGACAGGGACGGAATAGTTGTAGAGAGTTCTTTGGAACCCTCAGACAATGTCCCACAGGTTCTTGGCCTTGATTTTAACTATGTAGTTCTCTATGAGAAGCTTCCCGTGGAGAATGACAAAGTCTTTTCTGAAATACTGGATATCACCCAGCTCCTTGATAAATACGAGCTTAATGCCAACAAGATCTTCTTTGACAAGGAGTACAATGTTTACCTGTATTTTGGCGGAGTTGAGGTGAGTTTGGGAACAAATGACTTCATTGATGAGAAAATTATTCAGCTTCAATATATCCTTCCAAATCTCGAAGGGAAAAATGGAATTTTGGAGATGAAGGATTTTGATGAAGATACGAAAAACATTACTTTTGAAGAAAAATTACAATAAATTGTCTTAACAAAATAGGAAATTTTGCTAAAAAAAATTGGTTGATAATTGAAAAAAAAAATCGTATCATAGCTATTAGGAGTCTATGAGGTTATGAAGGAGGAGTCACTTTGCTGGAGATAAAGTCAAACGAGGCTGAATCTGGCTGCAAAATCATCGTTGTTGGGGTTGGCGGCGCAGGTAATAATGCTGTAAATAGAATGGTAGACGAAAATATTACCGGTGTAGA
>JAEEGL013536687.1_pt1 | contig 11438 bp, 10 predicted proteins | sample 9134231 | NCBI WGS metagenome assembly JAEEGL01 (sample SAMN16246548, study PRJNA631951) | gut metagenome | biome: gut microbiome; feature: rumen; material: fiber-attached | host: Bos | place: Iran: Karaj | collected 2018-10
AATGCAAGTTCATACCATACGTTTTCCAATCGCATGCAAGCGCATATGATTGCAATCCATTTGCATCCATGTGCATGCATACGCACAGGCGGTCACAGATGATCTGCGGCCGCCTCGATGCGATTTCAAACCGGAAGTGCAAAAGGCTCTGTGTTTTCAGATAATTCATATTTATCTGCGATAATCATAATAGAGTCTTATGTACTTTGAAAACATCAAATTAAGGAGGTAATCACTATGGCAGAATTAACATTTGACCGTTTCACTTTTGATGATACGGAAACGATCCGCACTTATCTATCCAAAAGATCCGGTATCCCGAACATCGATCTTGATGATGTCGTGGATTTCATTCAAAACGAAGAAGGAACGATATTCTTCATCGATAGTACATTAACCGGATGCGAAGAAAAAGATTCCGTGTATGCCTGGCTTGACACCGGATTCGTCGATACGAAGAAGCACCCCATATTCATTTCATGTATTAATAGAAAAGGCTTCTTCTCCGGGCACATAGTAGGGGATGCGGAACTTCTCTCCTACACCGTCGCCAATCACTTTCATATACACGACAATGTACGGCGAGAACGATGTAATAGATTTCAACAGAAATACGAACGGAAAACAGCAAATAGAAAAGGAATAACCCTAAATGAAACTTATAGCAAAAATCCTAATCCGAAAGTCTCCGGCACAAAAGATGAACCGAGAGAAATAATCGACAATACACCTTCTACAGATTTAGTAAAGAAATACTGGCATAACAAACAGGTTCTGGATATAACAAAAGACGTAGCAAGTCTTCTTATCATAAACAAATGGCACTCTATGGAAGGCCTTGACCGATATCTCAAGGTCATCGGTGCGCGCCTTGCGCAGCTGGTCAAAGCAGGGAAGTCGCAGTTCTTTGTTCTCAATAAGATCAAGTCTGCCATTTGTAATACCGGACTTCTGAACAACTTCGGCGAAGATGTATACATCCTGTACCGCATGAACCTTTCCTATCAGTTCTATACGCCGTATAAGATTATCATGGATAAGACACAGTATCTGGATGAAGGTTTTACAAAAGAGCAGACAGCCATCAAACTTGAACCGGTCACATTCTTTGATTCCGAAAATCATGGATTCAACGTCAAGCTGGAAGATATCAACTTCAACCAGCATGACTGGATTCATATTATTCAGGAACGCCGTTCCCGATTTCCAGAAGATCTTCGTGATGTGCCTGATCTTTCGTTGATAGGACAAATCAAACAATCTCTTGAAATAGGGCTGAAACTTCAGAAACGAGATGGCAGTTATGCAAAACCTCTATATTCTGCCAGCACAGGATCCGTTTCCTGGGTGCTTCCGTTCTTTGCAAACGGCAATTTTATGGCTGCACCGGAGCTCGTCATGGTCATCGCAAAGTTCGGGGAGTTCTATCAGCTGAAAACGATCCTGCCATACGACGACGAAGTCAAGGACAAGCTCATGGACATGTCCATATATAGCCGTATGTGGTAAGAATCGACGTTTGCAGAGAAATGCTCAATAGCGTAATTTGAGCGAACATTACACACAATAACCACAAATAGAATCATCTGGAGGAGGCCAGAAATGAAAATAGGAAGTCCTGAATGGTTTAATCAGAAATCAAAGGAAAAACAACATATTGATTTTCAGCAAATAATGGAACAACGACGTGAACAGTTCTGTCAGAAATACTCACCTGAAAACTTGTCATCTATGGATGGTGGCAAGTTACTAAGCCAAGTGTTCAACAAAAATGGCATGATAGGTCAACTAATGAGCAAGGATGGGGATTATCGTAATTTCGGCACAACCGGGAAACTATGGTACCTCGCTATCGTGTACCAAACTGAAGAAGGTGCATGGCGGTATAGAACAAACAAAGAAACTATAAATATCTTAAAAGAGGATGCCCCCAAGTATGCGGTCAAAGTTCGGGACGAGTTCTTATCGTGCATTAACATAATCAAGGAGAATGAGCCGTACAACAGTGAAAGCGATTATTGGCGACTTGATGAGGCACTCAAAAAATGCTATTTCTCTAAATATGTGTGGATTTTGAAATATTATCAGATGTTCTTTCCGCAATACTTTCCCGGAATGTATGGAGATGACACCATGAACAGAGCCATGGATATTCTTGGGTTGCCGAAGACGTCTAAAAGACTAGTAAACGCCGGAATAATCTCGCTGTTCATTCGCAAGTGCAACATAAACAATATTGTGTTTAATAATATCTATGAAGAAAAATGGGGCTGGGAGGGAAAACAATTACCATGCGAAAGCTATTCATCAAACGCCGCAATAAACTTGTCTTTTGAAGATGATAGTATCAACCTTTCCTTCTATAGTCTGCCAAGCAATATCAGCGCAAAGGAAATGGCCACAAAGGAGTCAAAAGAAACAGAAGATTTTCTTACCGCTCTCGATACTATCGGAGATGATATTGGTCTTATAGGTTATGATAGAGAAATAATTACCAAAGCCAGAGTTAATCACGGTGTTTTCCGTGATCGGCTCTTATCAACCAAAGGGAAGTGTGAGTTGTGCGGAGTAGCAAGTCCATCCCTATTGATCGCAAGTCATATTAAACCGTGGGCAAGCAGTTCTCCGGAAGAAAAGATTGACTTTAACAATGGACTTCTTCTCTGTCCGAATCATGACAAGCTTTTTGATCAGGGTTTTATATCCTTTGACGCGAACGGCAATATTATCATTTCCGAAAAACTTTCAAAAACAGATCGCCTATTTATGAATGTTCAGGAGTCAATGAAGATTAGCGTTTCTGAGAAGAATTGTGACTACTTTGCTTTTCATAGACTAAATGTCTTCCAAGATAATCAATAAACGCAAAGAAACGGCGGCTACAGACTCACTGTAACCGCCGTTCACTTGCAAATAAATGATGCGCAATCAGAACAGTTCTACAGCCTTGCCATCCTTGTCATAGATCTTCTTCTCGGATGCAACTACATAAACGTCACCGCCGAGTTTTGCAGCCTTCTTCTCGATAGCCTTGATATCGATCTGCTGTCCGTCGAACTCAAAGATGATCTTGCCGAGTTTCTTTACTGCCTTCTTAGCAGGAGCTTTCTTAGCAGCGGTCTTCTTTGCCGCGACCTTCTTAGCCGGAGCAGCCTTCTTGGCAGGTGTTTTTTTCGCAGCAGCCTTAGCAGCCGGTTTTGCAGCGGCTTTCTTTGCAGGAGCCTTCTTTGCAGCTGGCTTCTTAGCGGCAGTTTTCTTCGCTGTAGGCTTCTTCGCAGCAACCTTTTTTGCCGGTGTTTTTACAGCAGCCTTCTCTTCTACTTTTACTTCAACCTTTTTCTCATCAGCCATAACTATTTCCTCCATGATGTTATGCAAATGCTGTTCGTATAAGTTATTTTCATTCTAGATTTCTTCGCCTGATACGTCAACGTTTCCTCGGAATGATATAATGCAAGTAAATAGTATCACGAGTTGTAATTTCATAGTACCTGTTGCGGGAAGGAAACATATGAATCCATTAATAAAACTTGAAACACAAATCGATGACAATAATGTTCAATTTGAGGTATTGAGTTCAGATCCAGCCGTTCGTGAAATCGACGAATTGATTGAACAGACAAACAATAAAATCGCCTTTATGTATACCGAAAAAGAAAAACTGATGAGCCAAACTGATTGGTTTGATGTTTCGATTGCTGTTGCAAGTGGTGCTATATGCGGAGTAATCGATATTATATGGGTTGGAGAGTTCTCACTTGAACGTGCACATGAGTGGGGATCTAAAAAGGTTGATTCCTTTGTCATAAGAGTTGCAAAACAACAAGGATATAAGGGTGATGATCTTAAGAGCGCTGTAGCCTTTCTAGAGAAGAATTATCCAATTGCAGCTGATAAAGCTACGAATCTATTTGGTGGGGGTAAACAACATCATTTAAGAGACTTTTCACACCACCCCAATTGGGTTGGTCTCTCCTTCTCCATGCTTACACAATTTACAGGTAAAGTGTACGGAACAGACGTTACAGGACGCTTTGTTATTTATGACTTACCCCAAGATGGGGGCGAACTAATAGGCAAAAACTTTCACGAGAAGATCCTGTTAGGTTTGGTTAATTGGTTCTTCCATATGGTAAGTGATATGGCTGGCTCATCATCTTCGATTGCTATGAAGAAAGAAGGAACAGGTCTTCCTGGCCCTATAGGAGCGCTACTAAAAGAAGTCTCATCACTACCATTTTTTCAAAAACTTGATAAAAATGGTTATCGCGAGTTTTCTGTATGGATTTCCAAACTATTTAACGGCACACTTTTAGGTGATCGCGATGAAAATGGTAAAATACAGAAAGCAATGCCCTTCGATCTCCGAACAGAAATCGGAGTGGTTCACGAATTAGGGAGGCAAACCGTTCCGGTAATCGCTAATGAAGGTATAGTTCGCGGATTCTATTTTATTCGAAGACTCGTCGATGAGATGAAATATGCCCATTCATTTTCCGATCTGAGAAGGATCAATAGGAAGAAAACGCTTCCGATAAATAATCCTACCATTGCCAGAATGCTACTGATATCCAATGCCACGTTTGTAGCTATTGACCTGACAGCTGCATCGATTAGTTCCGCAATAACCTCTGGTGGAAATCTGCCGCAATTTCTTCATAAGTTCGTACTCCGAGTGAATTACGTTGGAGTCGGAAGACTGGCAGTTGCTATTGGTAGCGAGATAAAACTTGAATGTAAAAAAACAGACGTAGAGTGGAGACTTGAAGAACTGAAAACACGAATGACTTTTCTTAAATCTGCAAAAGTGTATTACAGTATAGGCCAATCCTGGGAACTTGTCTCCGATGCAGAACAGGCTATCACTCAGCTATCTTCTCATATCACAGAACAGGTTCGCTTAATAGAGGCAGACATGTCTGCGACTTCCGAAATGATGGAGAGCATTAATCAAACTTCAGAAGGATTTATTATGCACAACAGTGATGCCCATAAGGCAATCACTGATCTTTTAGATGAGGTGTAATATGAAAGAAAACAATGAAATTAGTCTTACAGAAGAACTGGATCCGAACGAACTGGCGACATCTGAAGTGGCTATAAGCGAGATTCTAAGCGAAATAAGTCTGATTGATTCGCAGATACAGGAAACCAAGGAAAATGGGAAATTAGCCAGAGAAAAAGCGAATAATGTAAAAACTGGCTTGTTCAAGCAAAGGCAAAGTGTTGATGAGTTAAAAGAAGTCTCTATAATGAATGCCGATGCGAATATAAAGACGTTGGAAATCGTTGGCAAAGTGTCGGAGAATCAGACAAAGATGGCTAGCGCTTGCCATGCATTGCTTGCGATAGGGGCGGTGAGCATTGCGCAAAATAGGGCTATCATTTCTTCGATTGAAGCAAAACTTCGCCAAGGCGAGAATAAAGAGTTGTCGGAAGAAACAAAAACACGACTGATTGAAGTGATTCAAGAACTAAAGCGAAAACAGGATTTCCTTGAAAGACAGGAACGTCAAGGTGCCAAAATCAACGAATTAAATCGTAGAGTGATTGATTTGGAAAAAGAACTCAGCGAGGTAAAAAAGCAAAACAATATGCTTATATGGATTCGACTATCTATTGCAATTGGTCTGATAGCGTTAGTAATAGGCGTAGTGAATATATTTATTTGAACATATTCCCGAATCGCAGAAAAATCATCGACCTCAGGATGACGAATTTGCTTTTTGTTCACAATCACCCACATGCCTCGAGTTATATAATAGAAACACATATAACGAAAGCAGGCATTAATAGGAAATGGCATCTTCAGACGCTTTAAAAGATAAGATCATAAAGCTCGGCAACAAGCAAAAACTTAGTGCGGTACTTAAATTCAGTGATCATCCTGATCCGGAAGTAAGAGTTACCGTAGCTATGACTCTCGCCATGATTCCGACATATGACTCCGGTATGGCTCTGATCCCGCTATTACGAGATTCGGATCCTATGGTCAGATCTGCTGCAGCTACCGCAGCGGCAGATATCCACGCCAAGCACTGCAAGGAATATGTTAAGAAACTTGCGTTTGGAGATAACGACCCGACCGTAAGAGCAACTGCAAAAGAAGCCTTCGACAGGCTTAAGGATAGCGTAGTTTGAATTTGATTCCTATACGATACAACAACTCACAATATTGAATAGGAGAACTATATGAAAGATACAGAAAGAATCGTGTACACATCTGAAAAGATGGACAGCATCAAAGATAAGGTGCAACAACTAATTGGAATAGTAAAGGAATTGGAGCGTGATTTTCCAGGAAGGCATTTCACCCTTGATGGACACTTGGTTGGTAGTATTGGTGAAGTCATGGCAAGCTATTACTACGGAATAGAATTGTACACGGCTTCCGCTGTGGCACACGATGGCGAGATCGACGGGAAGAATGTTCAGATTAAGATTACACAGCAGAATAGTATCGTTATTCACCATGAACCGGATTATCTGATCGCATTGTACCTTAACAAAAACGGAAGTGTTTATGAGATATACAATGGCCCCGGAAAAGCACCTTGGGATACTGCAAGCAAAAGTGACCTCTACAACAATAGACACATGAGTGTAAGTAAACTAATGAAACTTGATCAACAAGTTGATCCTGATTCGAGAATCAAATCTATACATTCAATTGAGAAAATGAGGCCGGAATACAAAAACAAACGTTAACATCAAGATATCTAATATGCGAAATTTATATCGCAGAACAAAATAGCACGATATATATCAGCCCTACAATTCTTTATTCCATATATCACATCATTTATTATGGTATCAAGATAAACAAATCACGCATCAGCCCACGGTTGGAAGTGTAGTGGCCTTGATGAATTATCACCTTCTATTATTTTGTTCTCGCTTCCAACGCTTGACAGGCCGGTATCCACCGGCCTTGATTGTTTCCTTGATTTAGACATGCTATAATTTCTATATGACATAACCCTTTTGTATAGTTGAGAGTTTATTAGAATAATCAGATAAGGGGGAATAATAATGAATGATGAGAGAAAAATCACATTTAAGTACCATCCCAACATATATAATGACGATATTTTAATAAACAAAGAGGGAATATGCCAATGTTGCGGACAAAAAACGAATCAATACATTGAACATATTTATTCGGCTGAAGATCTTGATTGCATCTGTCTTGAATGCATAAGTAACGGGAGTGCTGCTAAGAAGTTTGATGCTACATTTGTTTCGAGCGCAGAAACTGTAACGGACAAAGAAAAGCGGGATGAACTATTCTGTCGTACGCCAGGATATCTTGGTTGGCAGGATGAGTATTGGTTGGCATGTTGTGACGATTATTGCCAGTATATTGGCCGAGTAGGCATGTCAGAACTCAATGAGATGGAGAACGGAGAGGAGATTCTGCAAGAATATCTTATCCGCGACGACGCCTATAGCGAAGATGTGGTAAGAGATTGTATTCATAAAGAAGGCGATATGTCAGGGTACCTTTTCAAATGTCTTCATTGTGGGAAATATCATCTGTGGGTAGATGCAAATTGAATGCATATTCCGGTTTGAAATTAAAAGAAGGAAAAGATAATTGCAGAAGTAAATAGGGAGCCCTGATGGACTCCCTATTTTATTAGTGTTCCAAGAGTTTTTACCCTATCAGTTTAGCAAGCAGTTTCCATATTTCTTTCCGCTTATTGTCCCAGTCTGGATCGTTTTTGCTTCGACCATCTTTGTGGAGAATTCCATAGTTTTTCTGATGTTCGCTTTCAGTTAAAAGAGCCAGAGGGGAATCAGCGTTTTGACCAATGTGATGCAACTGGTATGAATGCCCTTCTGGATCCAAGGGAGCCAAACCTTTTTGTATCCGTTGCAAATTTGTAAGGCCATCTTTATCTATATAATCCCAGTCAACATCTCGAAGAAGAAGCTTCGTTCCATTGTTTAGTTCAGTGGTATACAAGTTTAGATTCGCGTTCTTGTATACATTGTACTCGTCCATAGACTGGATTCTTTTAATTACATCAAGAGGCCATTTTGTTTCTCTTTGGATTTTTGCGGCCTCATTCATAGTAAGTCCATTGAGCGTGGCGCCTTTAAGCTTGATATACTCACCAGTCCCGCCTTCAATTGCCCCAATTATAGCACCATATTTGAATCCCTCACTACCTGAAAGTGCTCCAGCCTTTAATGACTCATCCCAGTTTCCGGTTTTGCAGTATGTTTCTATGGTTGAAGTTAAGAAGCTTACTGTGCCGAACCCTAAGGCACCAATGCTTGCCTTCTTTGCCGAAGCAGCAAAAATCAAACTCACGGCCGGCGCAGCAGTATAGGTAAGTGCAGAAATAGTTACACAAACCAAGATAACTCCTGTTCCAATCATAACATTGCGTATGATTTTACTGAAAGTATTATCTGGAGTAACTTCAACGAGTTCTTGGACGATTGTCTCTCCATTATCGCCTAAAGTGAAAACATAACGTTTTCCTTGGAATGCCTGATCGAGTTCATCCAGTGTATATCCGAAATATATGTTGGACTTTGAATTGCTTTCAAGATCATCAATGTATTCTTTTGAAAGGTATACCGTATCAACATTTTCAATAAAATAGTCTTCCCCTATTTCATCGATAAGTTGAGAATAGACGTCGTTCTCAATATCTTCTTCAAGTTCTAAATCATCTAGTCCAGAATAGACTTTTGTTGTTTCAGTAACGTCTGATGTACTTTCGGATGCTGAGATGCTATCAGAAGTGAATCCGTGTGTAGTTCCAGACGGCTCAGACTGAATTGTGCTTACTGAAGAATTATCCTGGCTGGAAGATGACAAACTCGGACTTGATTTCGAAGATGATTGACATCCAGATAAAACCAGAGCACAACTAATTAGTACTGCTATCACTCGTTTCACTTATCTTCACCTTCTTTTGTCCCATGTTCAGGATTTGTGTCTGAGGCTTCATCAGAAAGCGGCTCATATTCCTTTTCAGATTTTGGTTCTAAAGTATTCATTTCTTCTAATTTATCATCGTCCAGTGATTGTGAATCAGTCGTCAATCGCGGAATACTTTTACTTTGGCATTTTGATCGATATACTTTTCTGTAAAAAAGGCATCCTACTAAAACTATAATTCCAGCACCGGCAATCACTAACAGTATTATGAGAAAAGGCTTGGAATCCAACTTAGTTTCAGTTTCCGTATTTGTCTCAAGACTTGTTTCTGTTGCTTGGGTTGTCGTTGTAACAGGTGTACTTTCACTTGGTATAGTGCTTGTTTCAGCTACAGTTGTTTCAACCGTAGTTGTGGTGCTTGCAGTCTCGCTTGATTCCGGAATGGGTTCAGGCTCAATAATATTTCCATCATCATCTATAGTAGCTCCATTATTTAGTTTCTCTTTTATTTCGCTAATTGATAATCCAGTTACCATGTAAGCTTTTAATATTTCATTTTCACCAACATAGATCCTCTTGGTGGTTGATAAATCGGTATACTGATTAGTAACTGTTATGGTATAGATTCCTTCTTCTTTGAATTCTTCACCATCTCTAGTTGCTCTGTTGAAACGAGTATCCTCACTAAGACCCATAGCACCATCAGCAAGAATTTCACGTGTTACATTGGTTTTTAGATACTTTGAACCAGCTAAATCAATATAGAAACCGTTGGGAGCTATCGCATCATTATGAAGTTCAGCCTTTGTTACGCAATCACGGGGATAAAGCATGCAATTGGCATTTCGAACAGAGAAACTAAAAGAAATCCGGTAAAAACTCTTATCCGAACTGATTACTGTACCAATAAGGGGGATTTTTGTTTCGCCGTACTTAATTTCGTAGTCGAGTGCTACTTCATAATCTCCTTCTTCAAACAAATCCACTTTGGTGCTTGAGCCCACGGTAGCGCTAGCTTCAAGATAGTTTACATATATTTGCGGGGTTCCCTTTACGTTCTCATGATCTGTCTTTCGAATAATAAGTGCTCCTCGACCAAAATCTATCGTTGGTGTTCCAAATTCCTTATCATAGCCAGATGGGTCAGGCTTAATGAACACATCGTCATCGCCATTTAGAGCATCGATATCTTGCTCCAATTCAAACCATAGACTGACTTGATCACCACTATTCTTGAGGAATATAACGGTATCATCTTTCTTTTCATATTCGGTATATCCACCGACGAAAAAATTACCCAGTTCCCAACCATAATGCGGATCATCTGAATCCATCGTATCACTTCCATAGTAACCATCTGACTCATCGCACTTTACGGTTTCGCCTAGTCTGTATTTTTTATTGCTTTTAGGCATTTCGGTTTGGGATGCAATTTCATCATAAGCAAAGAATTCAAAGATTTCCATATGTCTTTGATCATCGTAGTCATCTCGCTCCAGTTCATATACAACTACAACACGATAATAACAGCCATTAACAAGGTGGAGAGATAGCGTTTGATAGAAACCCTGAATGCCATACGTTTCCTCTTCTAGAATATTGTGTCTCTCATACTGTGTGTACCAGTTCAGTTTGTCTCGGGAAATCTGTAGAACCAGTGCACCTTTTTTAATTTTCCCATCAAGCTCGATATTGTCAATTTCATCGCTTTTACTGCTAAATAAGTGCCATTGATCATCATTATCATTAAGCAAAGGATTACTATTATACGAATAAGTGAAATCAAGATTGTAATCAATATCCTCCTCTACGTAGTCTTTGTTTATTGCTATGCTTGTGAATCCATTACTCTCATCTACAGTATAATCAACGCCAGAGATCTTTAAACTTCCAAACATAGAATCGGGGGTACCATCTTGACCAGAGAGAGAGAAGTCATCATCTTCACCAAATATATAATGCTTGCCTGAAATCTCGGTTTCGATTCGATTTGCGTTCACTTTTGGAGGCATATAAAATGCTAATCCGCTAATCAAAAAGGAGATTGCAAGTAAAATCTTAAATGCTTTCATCGCAGAGCTTCTCTTCATATTTCCCATCTTATTCGCTTCCTTCTAACTCTTCTTTGATGTTAACAAACAAATATCCCATTACTATTGTAAATTGAATATGTGAATATCGTATGACAATTAGTTACTAAACAAGTGAACAATGACTTATAATGGTACGAAGCAAAAAGTTCCATGCAATTCTCGTACTGAGTAGGGCTTGTAACATTGTTACAAAGCCTAACATTTCAATATCTTCTTTTCTTTTGTTATCATTTGTGGTACAAATGTGGCACCAGCAACTCAACGGGTGCCGAGAACGCCTGATAATAGAGCTTTTTCATCTTATGTTCTTCAATTTTGCAGATTGAAGAACATGGAGATCATAAGGCAGCTAGCCACACACAAATTTCTCAGGCCTTCCAGTGCTTCTCTGCCTCTTTCACGTAAAAGTCCGCAGTTGTTCGATTTGAAGAAATCTCTTCTTCCGT
>JAEEGL016302863.1_pt1 | contig 11438 bp, 14 predicted proteins | sample 9134231 | NCBI WGS metagenome assembly JAEEGL01 (sample SAMN16246548, study PRJNA631951) | gut metagenome | biome: gut microbiome; feature: rumen; material: fiber-attached | host: Bos | place: Iran: Karaj | collected 2018-10
TAATTTTTCTTTTTGATATTTTAATAAATTCATCTGACTGCATATTTAATCTCCTAAAATCAATTTTTTTGCTATATCCATACTAACTTGTTGACACATCTTTCCACCAAATTCACCACAAGCAGTTACAAGCTCTAATTCCTCTTTAATTAAATCGGCATAAATTCTTCTTGGTAAATTTTGAGCAATAATTCTAAAATCAGTTGGTTCAATTTTTTCTAGTAAAATACCTTCGTCACGCATTTTATATAATTCTTTTTCAATACGATTGACAGTACAAATTGACTCCATTATTTTTCTTGCTTCTTGTTTAGCATTTTCTTTTTCTAAATCTATTACTTTTTCTTTTGTTTTCATAGATTCTTTAAACGATTCATTTACAATCTTTAAGTAACAAGGTGCTTTAATGTCTTTATCATCCCAATTATTTAATTTTGACTGATTTTTTACAACAACCCCTTCTTGTCTTTCTCCATAATGTGGTTTATTCATAAATGAACGACAATGTTCCCAAGAGATAAACTTTCCATAATACAATTCATTAATATATTCTAAGTTTGCTTTATTACAAAAATCTTTTACTTTATCTTGCTCAAGCCATTGTTCTTTTTCAACATCATAAATATCATATATATACCAATGTCTTGCTTTTCCAGTGTCTTTGTATACAATTTTATTCTTATTGTTCCACTCACCAAAAACTCTATAATTATAAAATTCCTTAAATACATCAACAGATTCTTTAGTTAAATTTTGAATATAATTCCAAAAACCATTTAATGTATTATTGAAACTTAATTCTTGCTTTCTTGAAAATGCTACCATTTGATTATTTTCAGAATCCCAACAAGCACAAGCATTACTTCCATCAAATTTTTCAGTAATTTGAATAATGCTGTTTTCATCAAAAGCATAAGTATTTCTGCTTCTTAATTCAGTGTCTTCTTCTCTAATGTTTTGAATATCAATAAAATGTTTTTGTTTCATCTAAATCTCCTTTCTCTATCTAAAACAAAGTCTTTTAATTTTTCTGGTAAATGATTGATATCAAATTCCATAAAATATTCACAAGTATCTTCAGTCCATCCTTTTGTTTTATTAAATAATGATATTGTCATAATTTGATTTCTAAAATCATGATATTTTGTATTTCTTTCACACAGTCTATTACATTCGCTATATGCACAATAGCAAATATCTCTTGGCATTTCCATTTTTGTTCTCCTTATATTCTTATATTAAATCTTCTATGTTCTTATTATACTCCTTTATTTCAAAATTGTCAAGTATAATTTGATTATATTTTTTATTATTCCAGTTATTTATACTTAAAGAACCAACACAAGACATTTCTAATTTTATATTTTTTCTTTTTTCAATAAATTTTCCATCTTCATAATATCCAAGACCTAAATCTATTTTGTTTTGTTTTGTACAATTAAATATTAATAAACTAATTTCATCAATTTTTAATTTTAATGTTCTTTTGTCAGTACCTAAAATGTCAATATCTTTTGGATAAAATGATATTTTATCAATAAAAAATTTTGGTTCATCTATACCTTTACCAAATAACGCATTATAAGGCTCAAATAGACCAAATAAATACTTAGGTAATGATTTTATTGTATAAGAATTTAAAACCGTTATATGTGGTGAATAATCAAGATTAATTGTATTATAATAATCAATAAGTGGTTGTAAATTTTTTTCTTTAATTTTTATACCACTAGCTTCTTCGTGACCAACACACCATTCAACTAATTTATTATTATTTAATTCTTCTCTTAAAGGAATTGGACTTCTTAAAGACCCAATAAATTCACCATCTTTGATAGAACCTACAAGTGTTGGTTTATTTCCACTTAATGTCATTATTTTACCACAAACCAATCCACTATAAGATTTTGGAATATCATCACTTGCAAAAATCACCAGATTATTTAACGATATATTATTAATTTCATCAATGTTTTTATTTATAATATCATCAACAATCTTTCTTTGATTCTTGTGTGATTCTTCACATAATTTTAAAATATCATCTAAATTATCTTCAAGCCCAAGAAAAGCTGAAAATAATTTTTGTTTTAATTCCATATCTGTACTTCTACTTATACTATTAAATTTTGGAATTACATTAAATGATAAATCTTTTTGTGTATAATTATCTTTTCCAATAAATTTTTCTATACATTTTTTTAAGAAATTATTATTAATATTTTCAATTGATTCAAGACCAAAATGATAATAAGTTCTATTTTCTTGTTCTGTCATATTCATACTATCAGAAACAAGACTTAAAGCAACCAAATCTATAAATTTACCACTATAATTAACATTAAATTCTTTATCTAATGCTTGAAGAAATTTATGTGTTACAAGACAGCCACTTCCATTTTTTTGACAATTTGCACCAATTTGATTATTTATTAAAACACCTCTTTCAATTGGTGTTGCTAAGTCGTGATGGTCTAAAACAATAATTTGAGTTTCTGTTTTATCATACACTAAATTAACTTGCTCTTTATCATTAGTCCCACTATCTGGAATTATTAACAAATCTCTTGGATATTCTATAATTTGTTTTAATAACTTTTCATCTTGTAACCCACGCTCTTTTCCTTCGTGAATAAGAATTTTAATATCCCATTCTTCATTTAATAATTTCATATATTGATACATAATGACTGAACTTGTAATTCCATCTGTATCACCACTATCAGATAAAATATATACAGTACTATTTTCATCTAAATAAAACCATTTTAATAAATTAACGGCATTTACAATATCCTTATATAAATATGGAGACTCAATATATTTACCAGTTGGATTAATAAATTCTTCTGTATCTTTTACACCAAATTTATTAAGATAATTTTCTATTGTAATTTCATCATTTTTATTATATAAATTATTTATTACCATTTTTTATTTTTAATCCTATCTTCGCTTATTTGCATATTTGTAAAAAATAAAGCATTTAATATTTCATCTTTTTTAGCATTATGTGCAATTACATCCATTACAGTCCAAATTCCATACATAAAACTTGTACTTCCGTTTTTTGCATCATATTTACCACGGAATAAATCACCATAATTACTAATTAAATCATCAAATACATAATTATATGCTTCTTTCTTTTCTTGACTATTCATTAATATATTTCCTCTCTATTATTATAAAGTTCCAAGTACCAGTCTTTCCCATGGTCTGTTGGACTATCGTTTCTATTATGACCACCATAACTAATTAAAGAACTTACTTTACAATATGGTTTAAAAAAGTTTCCTATACGATAAACATTTTTCTTAAACGCATTAAATTCTTTATTATCACCAACTTCATCATAATCAAAATCTAAGGCAATTATTACTTCTTCAATTCCAAGTTCCAGTAATTGCTTTAATTTTATATTACTCATTGCTTTTCCATAAAGACTAACACTATAATTTTTACAAGCAAATATTGAATCACATTGTAAAGTAAATTTTTCTGCTTCTCCTATTACAACTTTTTTATAATGTTCAATATTTCTGGCATTATAATTTAATCCATATAATGTTTTATTTACTGGAAATTCATAACTTGTACCATCTAACATTTCTAATGGTAAATATTTTGCTCCAAATGGATTAAGAAACCTTTGTCTTATTCCAATCATATTTCCATCTTTATTTAAGCAAGGAATTACAATACTATCATTATATGGATAATATTTAATTCCATATTTTTGCATCGTTTCAATAGAAATATAATCATCAATCCAGCTTTGTGGATAGCAGTCTTCAAAATAATTTAAAATTGATTTATCATATATTTTAAGGTCTGCGTTTTCTTTTTCTTTTTTTGTATATTTCAATAAGCCTTTCCAATTATATAAATTAGTATTTGGTTTTTGTATTTCTTCTTTAAAATTAAAAGGAATATTTAATTGTTCACAAATCCATTTAACACATTGGAATCTTGTTTTCTTTTCACCAATTAAATCAAATCTTTTTTCAATAAGTGTAATAAGATTATAACTTACTTGACATTCAGAAAAACAATAAAAACTTCTATTTTCTATATAAAAAGCAAGATTATTTTTACATTTATGAACATCTATATTATGACAAAATGATTTGTACATCCAAGTTGTAGGATTGCTTTTAATAGGATTTGGTACACCAAGTCTGGATATAACAAGTTCATAATCTTCTATTGTAGTTATTTCATATAATAATTTATTAATAAAATCTTTAAACTGATTATATTCCAGTTCGTTCATGTTTACTCCTAGCTTGTTGTTTTACTTAAATATTCTTCCACAATTTTATCATTTTCTTTATTTTCATAATATTTATATTCTAATAATGTTGGTAATGGAGAATTTTTTCTTTTTCTCCATAATAAATATTCACACCAATTTGGTTCTCCATCTGAGTTTTTACTCCAACTTGGATATTCATACATTTCAGAATATTTATCCAATGTATCTGATATAATTATTGGTTTTGCATCTGAAAAGAAGCCTTCTTTTATTTCTACTATTACATTTTCAACAAGTACTCTTTTAGCTAATCTACAAATCCATTTTTGAAATTCTTTATGTGTTTCATTTAAAGTTCTATCTCTTAAACTTCCATCTACAACAATAATATAATTATCTTGTATGTCAAAATCTTTTACCCAATGTTCAAATTCATCATGGCTAGAAGAAGAATTATATCCTTCTTTTTTAATTAAATATGTATGCATATCTTGTTCAGAACCAGTTACTTTTGGTAAATGTCTTAATACTGTTTTTAAAATATATTCAATTTCTTCTTGAGTTCTGCCTAATGTTGATACTTCAATTGTTCCATTAACATATGTCCAATTACTCATAAATTAACTCCTTCTAATAAATATCCAATATACATATTTTCTATTTTATTCCATTCTTCTTCTGTTATTCCAAAACAATCATATTTTTCTTGTAAATTACTTAAACATTGATTTAAGTATCTATTATTATGCCATTCATTAAATATTTCATCAAATGGAACAGTCATAAAAGCCCAAGAATTTTGTAATTTTTCTGGAAAATATTGTATGAATTTTTGCCAATCACATTTATATCCACGATTTTCCATTTCACATTTTACAATCCAAGTGTATCTAATAAAATGAATTAATGGATAATCCATAATTCTATTAACTAAAATATGATTTGGTGTTCCTTTAAGGAATTGTCAAGTGTTATTTAAAATTTATTCCTCATATTCAATCACCAATTTATCAACATCAATAGGATTATTTGCTTTATCAGTACAAAACATATCATAAGTTCTTGCAGTTCCTAAATCTATATATTGAAATACCTTTATGTTTTTTGGATATTTACTTCCCCGACCTTTAATAATGTGAATTACATTATTTGGCATAATAGTATTTCCAAATGTATTTGGATTATATTTATAATTCCATTTCTGAATTAAAGTTCCCAATTGGTCAATTTCTTTTTTTGTAGGATATAACATAATCATTGTACCATCTGTTTTTCTTACTTGTGATTTACCACCAGCAAGACACGCTTCATTTGGATTCTCCATATTGTCTTCATTACCATTTGTTTGTACTGCTGAAATTAATGCTATATCACATTCTCTTTGTACTTGTTTTAATCTATCTGTTAAAGCTAATAAAACCATATCTTGTCTTTGTGGAATTTTTGTTTCAGAAGCAAGTTCTTTTGATACAAAACTATTATCTTGAATATAATCAAAACATACTGTTTTAACTCCTTTATTAAAAGCATAATCTCTAATGGTTTCTACTAAAGATTTTGTAGTAAATTCTGGGTCATCTACAATATATAATTCACTATCTAACAAAATATCACAAGCTCTATCAACTCTTTCTTCTTCATCATTCTCATATTTGCCATCAATAATATGATTTCTTGGAACACCACTAATCCAAGCAATGATTATAGGGTCTAATTCATTTCTTAAATCAAGCTCTGTATTAATAAATAATCCAGCCCCTTTTCTTGATTTATTGATAACAAATTCTTTCTTTTCTAAATCATAATATTCTTTAATAGTTGATTTACATAAATCACCCATAGAAAGAATTGTTTTACCTTGACCAGATTTGCTTACTCTTAAAATAAACCCATAAATTCCACGATAAATTCCATTTAAGTATTCTGACTGAAAACTATTACCAACAAGTGGTGCTTCTTTAAATCTTTCCTTAGATTCTGCAAAATCAGTTCCAGCTATATATTCTTCTTTAACTTTTCTATTATATTTCCTTTTTACTTCAACTTGCAGTCCTTCAAAATAATTAATGATATCTTCAATAGAATATTTATTAAGATTTTCAAACTGGCTTAAATCATCTTTTGTTTCATCAAAAAATTTTGATACATCAAAACCTTTTTCTTTATATTCATTTAAGCAACTATATTTTCTAAATTCTTTATAATATGCTTCAAAATTTTCTTCATTTACAAGCTCTATAATAGTATCTATATATTCACTACCATTATTATCTTTATATATCTCAAACTGGCTTGTATAAGGCTCTAACCACTGTTCAAAATCCATTGTAGTTATTGCCTTATATCCTTCGACAGCCAAATTATAACATACTACAAAAATGATTTTATGAAATAATACTTTAAAATCATCTTTATCAATTTCATATTTTTCACTAATACATAATTCTGGGTTTTTAATATAACACCCAAGTAATTTATCTGCTAAAGAATTTGAGTAAATCATTTATTTACCACCTTTAATCTTCTGTAATTTTAATTGGATAACCCAAAATACTTTCCATTTTTTCTTTTAATTCAGTCTTTGTAAAAGTTCTTATTTCTTTATTATCATATATTAGTTTTTTTGCAACTTCATTGCTTTCATTTAATATATAATTTTTAACAACATAAGAAATGTCAATTCTAAAAATTGGAAGTTCCCATATTTTTTCAATATCATAATCTTCCCAATCTGTATCTAAACTTATAGAACCATCATATTCATCAACATAAAGAAATCCAGTGCTATTGATTAATTTATCTCCAATTTTAATATAATAAGTATTAATTTCATCTGGTTCATTTCTTTCAAAACCAGACCCTTTTGTTTTAACAATAACACCATCTGGTAATTTTTCTAAATCTAATTTTTTATCCATATAACAATCTCCTTTAATTTAATTTTGTAATCATATTATAACATATTTATGTTAAATTGTCAATGGGAATTTTCTTTAAGTGTCTAATTTTATTTACACTATTTTTCACTATTTTTTCACTATCTTTAAAATCGAAATTTTCTACTTCAAGTTCTAATTGTTCAGTTTGTTCATAATACTTTTGAGCTTCTGTATAATAAAATGGAATACACCAAATAATTGAATTTGATTTATCACTAAATAAATCTAATTCTTTTATTTCTTTACAATACCATAAAGTATATTTCATACCACCATATGTTATTGATTTATCTTCATCCATTAAATTTTTAATAATACTTGTAATTAATTTCCAATTAATATCGTGTTTATCAAATCCATTATTTACATAAATTTCTTGAATATAATCAAGAAATAATCGTCTTGGATTATCTTCGCCAGTATTTGTTTTCTTTTTAGGCTTATATTTTATTTTATCTTGACTTGCTTGCCAATGTTCTTCGTTGCAATAATAATTTCTATCTTTTGGATTCTTCTTAAATTCTGTTCCTTTAGGAATTTCTTTTTTACAAAATCGACAAATCATTATTCTTCCTCTTCATTATGAAATTGATTAATAGCTTTTTCATACGGAATTGTGTTCCAGTGTTTATCCTTATTCCAACACTTTTCACAACAAGGAAATATCCAACCACAATAAGTCATTTTAGCATTTTCGTCACCACAAACCATACAAGTATGTGTTGATAATTCTTCATATTTTCTTAATATTTCACTATATTCTTTTGATATTTCACTTGGAATACCATTATCATATAAATGCCAATATCCCCATTTTTCTTTGCTTTCAATAATTCTATATTCATCTAAAAAATTGGCTTTAATTAATAATGGTTTAATTTCTCTAAAGAAATTAATTTGTAAATTTCTCCATCCATTATCCATTAATTCCGTATAACTATAATCATAATCTTCTGGCAATTCATCATTCCAACTTTTAGGAATTAAAAAAGGAAATTCTTTACAAAGTTTTTTATTTTCTTCAATAATCTTTTTTTCTTTTTTTGTCATAATATCTCCTTAAATATAATGGGCGATATATAAATAATACCGCCCATTAAATAAATGGTTTATGGAAATTTTGATTAAAGCTCAATTCCTAATAATGTTGCTTTTGTAACAAGATTATTATAAATATTATCTAATGCAATCATTTCATCATCAGTGGCTTGTGAAATCTTTCTTCCTTCGCCTAACTGAACTTCAATAATACTTGTTACATCATCTGGACAAACTTCCCAAAGTCGTTGAATATATGGAGTAATAATCTCAATATAATCATCCTTTGTATATTTATTTTTCTTCTCAACATAATCAGAGATTTCAACATTCTCTTCTTCAGCAGACTTCTTTACTGCATCTTCAATAGCCTTAATTAATCCTTCTGCTGTAAAAGGGTCAACAAATGTTACAATATCAAAACGAGAACGAGCAAATACATTTTTTGTTCTTCTACAAATTGCTGTTGACGGAATTGTTTTATAAGTTTCTTTATCAATTCCATTAGGTCTTAAATAAATACAGAAGTCTGTTAAATCTCTTAACATTCTCATTGAAGACTTTTCATTAGAAGTTCCTTTAGGCTGAACAAATGTATATGTTTCACCAGAAACTTCATCTTCAATTTCAACTCTCTCTTCGTGCGAAATAAATACTACACAATAACCTTTTGAAGTTAATTTGTTAATCTGTAATTCAAAATCGGTTCTTGCAATCTTATAACCATTTTGTCTACCTTGAATTTCTGATAAATCACGAACACCAAACTGATTACAAACAGACCTTTCAGATTGTGCAACTAAATTTTCAGCAGTATCAATAATTACTGTTTCAACTTGTTCTCTTCTCTTTTCAAGGTTTTTACTACTTGTTAAATCATCAACAATTTCTTTAAAGTGTCTCCAATCATCACAAGGCTCTTTTGGACAACTAATTGCAGAACCTCCAGATTCTGTCATAATAAGAAATGGTTTTGGCATTTTTGACATTTGTTTAGTCTTACCAACATCATTACAGCCATATAATAAAATCTTTTTACCTTTAATGCCAGTCTCAAATGTAACTTCTTCTTCTAATAATTTATCTAAACTAAAAGCCATAATTATTCCTTTCTTTGATTAGAATGTCCCGAAAATTGTATAATAATCGGGACATTCTATTATGTATTAATTAAATGAATGGATTCTTCTTTTCAGTTGTCTTCTTAGGCTTCTCTTCAGCAGAACCAAAAGGTGTCTTCTTTACAGAAGTATTAGCAACAGTTGTAGAGCCGCCAGTCTTTGCTTCTTTAATCTTATTTTCAATCATTACTTCTCTCTCTTCAAGAAGTTCCTTAATCTTATCAACTGGAAGATAATAATCATTCTCTTCTTCGAAAGGTTCATCACCACGGAATACTGAATATTCTGTTACAGAGAATCCACTTACAATATGAGAATCTCTTCTACCAAATCCACCACTTACAGTTTTCTTCTGTCCGATATGCTTTACAAGAATTTCATAATAAAGTTTTACAGACTGACCAGCTTCATAGAAGTTCTCAAAATCATCAGCTAAGTCATTTTCTACAATGAAAGTTGTAGGATAAATTGCATCGGCATAACTATCAAAATATAAGAAATCAACTTTTAATCTACCAGTTTCTTCTTCATTATCACCACGAACTTCCTTGTAAATATTCTTAATTACACCACTGATTTCACAGTCTGCAATATCTTCTTCGGGGACATTAGTGGAAGAAATCTGAAATCCATTAAGAGAAGGATAAGACTTAAATTCAAAGCTATTCTTATCTACATATTCATTTGCTCTTAAAGTACCATCAATCTTAACTCTTGTTGCATTTTCGGCATCTTTAACCTTTGGTACATATGTATTTAATACAGTTTCCATAGCCTTAAACTTAGGATTATCAACAATCTTTCCATTATCAAGCTTCTTTTCTGCTACTGGGAAGAAGTCTACTCCAATATCATTACCATTAACTTCAATTACAAACATAGGATTCTTAAATTCCTTCTTTGCAAACTGTTCACAAGTAATTTTCTTATCTCCAAGAGAGACTTCTTTTGTAATCTTCTCTAAATTCATCTCTTTAAGAGTTCCAACTACTTGCACACGATTAATACTTTTTAATTCACTCATAAAATTTTCTCCTTAATTAATTAATTTTAATTTACTATAACTTATCTATAATAAACTCTTACGAGATTAATAAAAATAAATTTATAATTTCATCAAGGCTTCTCACCCTTGTACATTCACTGTCTTACATTATTATAAGAAATATTTTAATAAATTATTAATTTCATCTTTATTTGTGGTATTATAAATATAATATCCATAATCATCAGAAAATTCATTTCTTAATTCAACATATCTTTTATATGCATCATCAACTTCTTTCTTTCTTGCTTCTTTTTCTTTTAATAATTTCTCTTGCTCTGTCTTCTTAATTTCTTCTCTTTCTTTTTCTAACTTCTTAATCTGTTCATTAATTTCATCAATAGTCTTCATTTTATTTATCTCCTTTATTTATTGTATGATTGTATTATACCATATTTGTTTTAATTTGTCAACAAATATTTTTAATTTTTTTAAAATTCATAAGATATGTTCCAGAATCGAACTGGTTCTAATCTTCGTCAGATTGTGCTACCATTACACTAGACACTCTTATGAAGAGTCGGGATAACGAGAATCGAACTCGTATTTATCGCTTATAAGGCGATTGCACTCACCATTGTGCTATATCCCAGTACCTTAACTAATTAAAGTTAAGGATTTATTATAATATGTATTATATCATATTTTATTTTATTTGTCAAGACATAATTTCAGAAATATAAGGTAATTTTTTAAATTCTTCTACTAAAATATTCCATTCGTCCAATTTATGTCCAGTTCTTTGTTTGATAATTGTTATTACATTTTCATAATTCATAGTAATAGTTCTTTTTTGATTATAAGATGATGGTAATAATTGAATCATCTGCCACCACCATTCTTTTTTATCACTACCATCTGCTAATGCAACATTACCAACATATCTTTCTCGATAAACATTTAATTTATCAATAATATATTTTAAGTCTTCAATTCCTTCTTCATTTAAGTGTTCATAACTAAAATCATCTAAAACAAATTCTTTAGAATGAATTTTATGCATTGTACTACATGAATTTGTTGTTACATTGATACGA
>JAEEGL017018663.1_pt1 | contig 11438 bp, 9 predicted proteins | sample 9134231 | NCBI WGS metagenome assembly JAEEGL01 (sample SAMN16246548, study PRJNA631951) | gut metagenome | biome: gut microbiome; feature: rumen; material: fiber-attached | host: Bos | place: Iran: Karaj | collected 2018-10
AATACCTTATTGCAAGGTCATTCCAAAAGTTCACTTTTTTTTTACAATTTCAAAGAGGCCGCGCCTTTTTATTTCTTTTCAAGCGTCTTCTCGCAGCAGGTCACGGTCCCAAGTCCGATCTTCACCGTGACGGTATAAGTGTATACGCCTTCCGGGAGGGAAGAGGGGGCGACGTTGAAGGCGGCGTTCCCAAGCGAGGCCGTCCTGGATTTGTCGGAAGGGAAGACCCTCGCGGAGGAAACGGTCTTTCCCTCGCTGTCTTTCAGATCGGCGCGGACGGCAAGGAACGGATAGTTGCAGGTAAAGTCCCCCATAGCCGTCTTCCTGGTGAAGAAAGTTCTTTCGCCCGGCGTCACGTTTTTCCATTCCACCACAGCGTCCTCAAATTCGCCCTTCGCGAATTCCTCCAAACGCATCGGCAGATATCCCTGTTCGGCGAGTTTGGTAAAGGGATACTTTTCGCCGAGTCTCCAGGTCGAATGCCCTTTATCCTGGTTGCGGATCGTGGAATTCTGCTCATAGGTGATCAGATAACATTTCGAAGGGACGATCACCCCGTCCGCCTTGCGCACGATGACCGGTTCTTCGCTGACCATCCGCGCGTGTCCGGTGACGGACGAACCCGTGACGTGGCGCTGCGTGATGACGTCGCAGGGCAGACACAGCGCGTAAGCGTCGTAGATCGTCTGCACGTCCTTTTGGACGATCGCCACGGTGTCGACCTTCGCGAGATCCGAAATATCGACGCCCTCCCAGCTGTAGTTCCCTACTGCGACCATGCCGGTGTCCGCCCAGGGAAAGGTGGTCTGCGTCCCGGTGTAGGTGACTTTGCCCGAGACCGTGTTGAGGGCGACGCGCGTCGCGGTGGCGCAGGAGTTTCCGATGGCCTTTTCATAGGTCACGGGTCCGTTGTAGACCTTGTTTTCATCCAGACAAAAGAGGAACTGATCGGTATGGCACCGCCGGCTGACGTAAGGAAGCCCGTAATAGGTCTCCCCTTTCTTATAAAGAAGTTTGGAGGTATAAGATTTCTGATCCGTGAAATCCATGTCGGTCTTGCAGACCCATTCCACGCTCCCCATTTCCTTAAAATAATCCAGAACGATCTTTCTGGCCTGCTCGGGGGTCGGGGCAGGCAGAACGGCGCTGCCGGGATCGGTCGGGCCGGCGGGTACCGTTTCCGGGGGGAGCTCGTTCTCTTTCGTTCCGGTCTCGCCCTGAGCGGTCACGTTCTGCCCGGACTCCTCCGGGCGGGTCGTCTCCCCTTCCGCGCAGGCGGAAAACAGCAGGACCGCAAGGATCAGCGACAGGGCCAGCAGCGTCTTTTTCATTTCTTTCTCCTAATTTATTTATTTAGTTATTTATTTATTTATTTTTATTTCCTTTTGCCCGGCGTTCCGGGCGCGTTCGATCATAAGGGTCAGCGAAAAGGGTCAGCGGGTAACGGTCTTCCGGAAACACTCGACCTCGCCGAACCCGACCTTGGCGGAAACGGTATAAACGTACTCGCCCTCGGGAAGGGAGGCGAGATCGACGTCGAAGCGGCGGCCGGTAAAATCGGCGACTTTGTTCGGGGAGGGGCATATCGTGCTCGAGGCGACGACCTTGCCCGAAGAGTCGGTCAGGGCAGCCCGGGCGATGAGGATGGGATAGTTCGACTCGATCTTCCCGGAAGCGGAGCCTTTGGAAAACAGAGAGGAGAGGGGATCGAGCCCTTTCGCGGTGATCACGGCGTCGGGGATAACGCCTGTCTCAAATTCCTCCAGACGCATCGGCAGATAGCCGTTTTTCGCCAGATCCCCGAAGGAGTACTGTTTGTCGAGGATCCAGGTGGTGTTGACCCTCGCGTCTTTGTCGAAAGAACCGGTCTGTTCCCGCGTGATCAGATAGCTGCGGGCGGGGACGATCTTTCCGTTGTTTCCCCGCGTCACGATGGGCAGGGCGGAGACCATCCGCGTGTGGCCGATATACCCGCCCGAGGAGGAGGTGGAAAGGTGCCGCTCGGTGAGCAGGTCGCAGGGGAGCGTGAGCGCGTAAGCCTCGTAGATCTTGTCCCTGTCCTTGTCGACGATCTCCAGGGAAATGACCTTTTTCGTGTCCGAAACGTCGATCCCTTCCCAACTGTAATCCCCGACGGCGACCGTTCCCTTTTTTACCCAGGGAAAGGTGTCGCAGGTCCAGATATCGTAATTGACTTTAGTCGAAACGAGGTCGAACGCGACGCGGGTCGAGGCGACGCAGGTGTTTCCGATGCAGGAATCCCACGCGATCGGACCCGTATAGGTCTTGTTTCCGTCCAGAGAGACGAGAAACTTTTCGGTGAATCCGCGCCGGTTGACGTAGGGGAGGCCGTAATAGGTCTCTCCCGCTTTATAAATAAGCTTGGACTTGTGCGCGGTGTAATCCATGTCGGTCCTGCAGACCCATTCCACTGTCGCCATCTCTTTGAAATAATCCAGTACGATCTGCCTCGCCCCGTCTACCGAAGGGGCGGTCAGACGGAACGTCTCCTCCTGAACGGACGGACTCACGGGGACGGTCGCCTGAGAAGTCGTCTGCGGCGTCGTCACGGGCGCGGGGGCGGTCGTCACGGGTGTGGGGACGGTCGTCACGGGTGCGGGGACGGTCGTCACGGGCGCTTCCGTCACGGGCGCCGGGGCGGTCGTTTCGGGAGGAAGCGTCTCGGGCGCTTGCGTCTCGGGCGGCGTCGTATCCGCCGGCGTCGTTTCGGGGGACGCGGTCGTTTGGATCTCCGGCGCGGAGGCGGACGTCGCGGGGACGGTCGAAACGGGAAGCGTTTCGTTCGGAGAAGGATCTTTCCCCTCCGCGCAGGCGGAAAACAGCAGGACGGTCAAAAGGAGCGAGAGGGCCACAAGCTTCTTTTTCATTTTTTTCTCCCTATATTATTATTGTCCGGGTCACTTTTATTCCACGGGAAAGCGGCGGGGAGGACCCGGTCAGGTCGACTCTTTCAGAAAGGGCGGCAGCCATTCCGCGGAAATGGTATTCGTGAAATAGGAGGTGAGTTTCGCGAGCGTGGTGCGCTTGCCGTAATAGGAGATCCCGTGGGCGCGCGCCTCTTCGTCGGTGTAGTTTTCGAGTCGAACGACGCGGTTCTGATAGAACGCGGGGGTGAAGGTATACACCGTCGGCGTGAAGAGCACGTTTTCCAGCGAGGCGTCATTTCCGCTCAGGACGATGTCGAAAGAGATCATCCCGCCGCACATATTGTAGTCTTCGGACATCTCGGCGGCGAAATTGCCCAGCGAATAGACGCAGAGGGTCACGTTCCCGTTTTTTCCGGTCAGCCGTTCGATCGGCTGGACGACGTGCGGGTGATGGCCGATGATCGCCAAAGCGCCCAGATCGGCGAACATTTGCGCGTATTTCTTCTGCATGGCGTTGGGGGTAAAAATATTCTCGTCTCCCCAGTGCGCCGAAACGAGGATGACGTCCGAGACTTTTTTCGCTTCCTCGAATTGGCGGGCGATCAGGTCGTCGTCGAAATAGGGGATCACCATTCCGGACGAAGCGGGGAGCGAAAGCCCGTTGGTCGCGTAGGTGTAGGCGAGAAAAGCGACGCGGATCCCGTTTTTCTCGACCACGGGGATCTTCAAAGTCTCCTCTTCGCTCTTATACCCTCCGATCAGCGTCAGATCCAGCGAGCGGAGGAAGTCGACCGTCTCTTCCAGGCCCTTCGCGCCCTTGTCGAGCATATGGTTGGTGGCGATGTTCAGGACGTCGAACCCGATCTCTTTCAAGTCATATCCCATGTCGGTCGGACAGTTGAACATCGGGTAGTAGGAGATCTCGTAAGAAGAAGCCATCACGTTTTCCTGGTTGATGAAGGCGACGTCGGCCGAGGCGATCGCCTCCGCCACCTCGGAAAAGATCGGCTTGAAGTCGTAGGTCCGTTCCCCCTTCGCGAGCGATCTCGCGTCGCGGGTGTTGCCGTAATAGGTGATGTTGTCCCCGCATCCGACGAAAGAGAGCCGCTTCGTCCCGGGGACCGGCGGATCCGGCCGGGCCGTTTCCTCTCCTTCGCTCCCGGTCGAGGGGAGGGGGGAGGTCACGCGCGGGCCGATGACCGTCACGTCGCTCCGCCCCGCCCCGGTTTGCCCGCACCCGGTCAGAAGGACCTGAAAAAGGAGGCAGAACAGGCAGAGCGAAAAGAGGGCGCGGAACTTACGGATTATCGGGCGGGCCGCTCTTCCCGCGCCGTTTTTCGAGGTATTTCTCATATACGGGGACCAGCCTTTCGATCAGAAGGACGGAAACGATCCCGACGGCGACGCCGAGGAGAACGCCGAACAGGACGTCGGTCGGATAATGGACGTAAAGGTACAACCGGGCGAAACAGACGATAAGGGCGTAGACCGCGAACGGGATCCCGAACCGCCGGTCACGGATCAGCAGCACGGTCGCGCACTCCACGCAGGAAACTGCGTGCCCGGACGGAAAAGAAAAGTCGGTATACCGCTCGACGATCAGTCTCGCCGCCGGATTGACGTCGTAGGGACGGACCCGTCCGACGAGCGGTTTGAGCGCGCAGTTCGCGATCAGCAGTCCCAGCGTAAGGGCGACGGCGAGCATCACGCCGGTCTTCCGCGTTTTTTTGAAGAACAGAAAGACGACCGCCAGAGCGATCCAGATCGCGCCACCCTCGTCGATCAGGGAAAAAAACTGAGAAATAAAATCGAGAAAGCCGCAGTACAGGACAGACAAAGCGTCGAGCACCGGCAGTTCCGCCGCATTCAAAGCGTTCATATGATCAGACGCCGCCTTTCCCCCGGTCAGTTGTGATTCATCCGGTCGTAGATCAGATAGACGCCGTTCACTTTGCGCAGATAAAGCGTCATGTCCAGAAAATCGCGGTAATCGGGCGCGCCGGTCAGCGTCAGGACCTGCACGAAAGAGACGCGGCAGGAAAAAGTGTTTTCATCGTATCTGTAAAACTCCCCGCAGGAGACGTTTTCGAAATGGTCGCCGTTGTGATCGATGACGAAATAGTATTCCACGGTGCTCACGCTGTCGTAAAGCGGCGTTCCGGCCTCGAAGTACGAAAGGACTTTGCTCCGGTAGGCGTCCATCTGCATGAACGCGGCGTAGGTCTCGGCGGCCTCGATCACGTAGGAACTCATCTCCTCGCGGAGCGCTTCGTCGTAGACCAGCCCCGCGCGCGGGCATCCGGCCTCGGCGTCCTCGGCGACCGGGCATTCCCGCCCGTCGGGGGAAAAGACGCGCAGTTCGGGAGTTTTCAAAAGCCCTCCCACGTGCCAGAGCGAATACGTGACGCCCTTCACCCCTTCGGGCATATGCGAGCAGGAGTCGGTCTTGACCGGATCGCCTTCGATCAGGGCAGGGTCGGCGTCAATCCCGTTGATCGTCAAGCGGTAGCCGTCGGGGACAAGGATGTCGGCCTCTTCCGAGGAAGACAGAGCGAGCGTCACGTCCCCGAGTTCATACAGATCGTTCCCGAAAGGGGTCTTCTCGCCGCTTTTTTTGAGCGTGAAAGTCGAAAGGGGAGTCTGTCCCGCGCGGACGGCGTATTTTTTGACCTCGTCCACGCCGGACCTTACGCCGGACCAGGTCAATTTCTCCCCGCCGATCACGCGGGAGAGGACTTCTTTCGCCGCCTCGGCGTTTTCGTATCTCGAGAGCGCCATCCCGCTTTTTTCCAGCAGTCCGGCGACGTTGTCCGGGTCGTAAAGGGAAGAGAAGACCTCCTCCGCCTTGTGCTTCGGCAGGGAGGACTCGTAGTCCTCCAGCCAGGCGTTCAGCGTTTTCAGACCGAAGTTCAATCCGATCAGGAACAGCAGGACGCAGACCGCCAGAACGATGTAAAAAACCGGGATGGAACGTTTTCGCTTTGCCATAGTCGATCGTCTTCCGTTCGTCGATATTTACCGGGTCATTCCGCCCTGACCATAAAGTAGGTCGGGATGCGCCGCGGGGTGGTGAAGGCCTTGTATTTGTTGATCATCCCTTTCAGCTGGTACTGGTCCAGCGTGGAGGGGTCGATGCCGAGTTTTTCGTAGTAGTTTTCGTAATACATCATCGTGGAGGAACCGCCGTCCAGCATCCCTGCCGTCACGGCGCCGAAACTGACCATCAGGTCGACGACGTCGTTGTGCGTCGCGCCCAGACTGCTGGCCGTCCTCCCGTCGGTCGCCAGCAGGATGACCGTCCCGTCCGCTCGCTGACCGATCGCCGTGCGCTGAGCGGTGCCGTTGTTTCCGTCCACGTAATGGAGCTTGAGTTTTTCCCCGTCGTTCTCGATGAGGATCTTCCCGTTCTGGAAGGAGACCCCGTCGCGGATCCCCAGCGCGTCCGCCTGCGACTCGAGCATCGGCTCGGATACGACCAGCCGGTCGTTTTTGTCGAACCCGATGAACGTGCGGTAAAGATGATCGTTCCAAACGCACTTTCCTTTGGAATAGGTCAGGCCCATCGGCCGGGCGCCGCTGCCCACGCCGCCGTTGTCCAGATATTCCCCGGCGTTGATGGCGACCACCGCGCCCTCCATCGCCGCGGCGTCGTAAATGCGGACGCCGGCGGTCGCCGCCTGGTAGTTGTAGGTCGGGCCGACGAAAACGCGGCCCGGGTCGCGGATCAGAAGAATGTACGCTTTATAGGTCGAGCCGGTCACCGTGCGGAAGAGGATCCCGTCCTTGGCGTCCGCCCATTCGTCTTTCGTCTCCCCTCCCGAGGGGTCGTTCCCCGGTTCCCCGGTATCGGGCTTGTAGTCGGAAAGGTCGATCTCGTCGACGTTCTCGACGAAACTGTTGTCCCAGATCTCCTGCACCGTTTCCTTGGGAAGGACGAGAGAAGGGATCCATTTTGTCGCGCTCGCCTGAAGGGCGGAGAGCACCAGCATATTGCGCACCGTCTCGCTCGGCCCGTGCGCGAACGCCCAGCAGAGGGCGTAAAGTCCGATCACCAGGCAGAGCAGGGCGGCGAGGAAAGCGATGCAGACGCGGAAGACCGCCTTTTTGACGGTCATTTTTCTGCATTTCGAGGGGCGCCGGATCTTTTTTCGGGCTAACATTCGGAGAAGTCCTTTCTGGGTGGGAGATGACGGCTTAGCGGAAGACCCAGCCGCGCTGGATGCGGAAACTGAACACGAAAAGGATCGTGTCGGCGAAGATCTTGAAGAGCGTGTTCAAAAGCGGATGCGCGCCGGAGCCCAGCAGCAGGGCGATCCCGTGCGTGATGCCGAAGGAGACCAGCATCAGGGGGATCGCGAGAGCGTAATAGCGGAGAAGGGTGGGCGGGACCCTGTCCTTCCCGTGAAAGACCAGTTTGCGGTTCACGGTGAAATTATAGACCGAGGAGCAGAGTCTTGCCCCGGCGAAAGAGAGCAGTTTGGCCGCCCATTCGACGGTCAGCGAGGGCAGAAACAGCATCAGCAGGAAAAAGACCAGATTGTCGATCAGATTGGCGCTCAAAGAGGAAAACAAAAACTCGAAGATCAGCCGGTAGATGCGGAAAGAGTCGCGGAAAGGATGGAAGTGAGAAGAACTGTTCTCGTTGATGTAGACCGTGTCGATCTCCACTTCCAGGAAAGGGATGTTCTCCCTCCGCAGGGAGAGGAGCATGTTGGTCTCGTATTCATAACGGTCGCCGCGGACTTTGAGAAAGGGTCCGAGCGCCGAAAAGGGTATGCCCCTCAGACCGGTCTGCGTGTCGCGGATATTCAGCCCGACGCCCGTCCGGAATACGAAAGAAGTGATCCTGTTCCCCATGCGGCTTTTTTTCGGCACGTCAGGACGGTCGAAATCGCGCGATCCCAGGATCAGCGTGCCCGGGTGCTCTTTAAGGGCGAGGGCGAGCCGGCCGATGTCTCCCGGGGTGTGCTGGCCGTCGGCGTCGGCGGTGATGACTCCTTCGCAGGGCATGGAGTCGAGCACGTGGGCGAAGGCCGTTTTGAGCGCCGCGCCTTTTCCGCGGTTCACGTCGTGCTCGAGCAGCGTGCAGGCGGGGATCTCCCTGACCTTCTCGAAGACCGGCGCGCAGGAGGGCGAGCTGCCGTCGTTGACGACGACGATCCTCTTCCATCCGTCGGCAAGAAGCCCGTTCAGCGTGTCGAGCAGCTTTTCGTCCGGCTGATAGGCGGGGATGACGATCACCACGTCCGCCGTCGGCAATCCCTTCTCCGGCGGGGCGGGAGAGGGGGTCAGCGTAATTTCCTCTTTTTTGTCCATTTTCCGATTCCGATCAATAGAATTATCAGCATAACCGTTTCCGCGCAAAGGATGACGATAAGATACGGGAAAGGACGCCCCTCCTTTTTTTCTCCGGCTTTTCCGGGGAAGGAGGGCGTTTCGTCCGTCACCTGTCCCGTTTCTTCCTCCGCGGGGACGGCGGGCGGGAGAGTCGGCGGCGTTTCGTCCGCGTTCGCCTTTTCGAACGCCAAAACCTCGTCCAGCGTCCGGATATTTTCCATCAGGTCGTTTTTCAGGATATCCTCACCGACCCGCGTCATCACAAGGCCGTATTCTCTGGGACTGTAGGTGCGGATCGAAGCGGCGGAATCGACGTTCACCCACCGGGTGAACCAGGTCCACTGCTGCGAAAGATGACAGGCGTACCCTTCCTTCGCGACCTCGAACGCGCTCTTCCCGCCGAAGGCGTCGAGCGGCGCGTCCAGATCGAGCAGGACGGGTCTCTCCTTCCAAAGATGCAGATAGACCTTTTCGGGTTCCCATGCGCCGTATTCGGCCGCCGAGGCGGGATAAGCGTCCGGGTCTCCGCAGAGTTCGATCGCTTTCAAAAGCGTATTGGCGAGCAGGCGGTGGGTGCCGTGTCCGTATTCGCCGTTCACGTCGTGTGAAACGAGCACCGAGGGCTTGAAACGCCGCAGCGTCTCGATCTCGAAGGCGAGGAAATCCTCTTCCCCGTATCCCTGCCACCGGTAGACCGTGTAGGCGTAGTCCAGACTTTCGGAATAGAGGTCGGGAAAGGGACCGATCAGCGGGTAGTTCCGCATGCCGGCCACCCACAGACCGTTGAGCAGCTCGTGAGAGCGGTTATGCGTGTCCCAGTGGTTGGTAAAGTACACGATCTGCACGCGGAGCCCTCTTTCGCCGCAATAAAGCGGCACGATCCCGCCGAAAAAGAGATGCTCGTCGTCCGAATGCGCGCCGAAAAGCAAAAGGTCGGCCTTCTCGTGCGGGGGCGACCAGATCTGCACGTCGTCCGGGATCTCCTCCCCCTCGGCGAACGCCCGTATCTCGGAAAGAGGGGCGTTCCCCAGCGAAAGGGTCACGCTCGGCTGGGGGGAGGCGAACAGATCGACCAGATCGATATACAAATGCAGGTAATCATGGCGGTTGACCTCCTCGCTCCTTCCGTCCGCCGAGGTAACGCGGAAAACGCCCGCCGGTTTGTCGAACATCAGGTAAAGCGAGGAAAGCCCTTTTTCCCCGTTTGAAGACACCGTGATCTCTCCCGGGGAGGAAAAAGTCGAGATATTCCCGTCGGTCGCTTCGCGCGCGGCGGGGGAAAGGGTGAAAGCCGAAACGGGAACGAGAAAGAGCAGCGCCGGAAGAATAGAAAGACAAAGAAAAGCAAGGATCGCTTTTCGCATTTCCGGCACCTCTTTCCGTCAGATCTTTCCCGCGTTGTTCGATCGGACCGGGGGAAACTGTAGAGCTCTTTCAGTTCGCGTTGAGCGAGGAGATGAACGCCTCGTCCGGCCAGGCGACCAGTTTTCCGGTCTCGTCCCGGTAGTGCGTCGGGACGTAGTCGTCCTTGACGCGGAAGACCGCCAAAACGGTATAACCCGTATAGTCTTTGCTGGAAGTCATCTCGACGCGCCAGGAGTCGAAGACGGCGTGTTTCGCGTCCTCGGTCCTCGCTTTGGGGTCCTCGTGCCAGCGGCCGTCGTGTCCGCAGGCGTAGAGCATGCCGTCCGTCGCGATCATAAAGGTGTGCCCTTTGCAGAACACCATGTCCCCGTCTTGAATGACCTTCGCCTTGACCAGATCGGAGAGGGTCTGCGTCTTCTCTCTTGCGTCGATCACCTCGCACGCGGAATTGATGTATTCGGAATAGTCGTTTTTGCCGCCGTCATACCCGTGGATCGTGTTGTCCGAATAGCCGAAGTATTTGGCGGAGGGGGGCATGACGCCGATGTCGATCATCGCCCAGTTGGCGATCGAGGCGCAGTTCGCGCCCAGCCCCGAACGGTTTTTCCGGACGATCATCGTGTCGAAGGCGACTCTCTGAGGGGCGTAGGTGTCGCTGTTGGTGTATACCCAGACCTCGCCCTCCGCGATCCCCTTCTCCAAACGGTCGCAGTAATATTCCGCGCAGCTGAGCAGCGCGACCACCCCGTCGCTCATCCCCTCTTTGACGAGAGAGGCGGCGTAGTTGTGCCCGCGTACGTAGGAGGAAGCCGTAACGGGCGGAGGAGGGGCTTCGGTCTCGGGGAGGGAGGCCGTCTCTTCCCCGGCCGCGGTATCGGCGGGGGAAGCCGGGGCGCTTTCCCCGCAGGCGCAGAGGAGCGTCAGAGCGAGCGCGAGAAGGCAGACGAGAACGTTTTTTTTCATATGATCCTTTTTCATTTTCTCCGTCCGGGGACGGAGACTCTCAAGCGGTGACGATCGCGGAATCGGCCTGCAGGCCGAGCAGTTCGACGGCCTCTTCGCGCATTTTGTATTTTAAGATCTTGCCGGCGGCGTTCATCGGGAACGCGTCGACAAAGGCGACGTAGCGCGGGGTCTTCATCTTGGCCATATGCGAGCGGACGTAATCCTTGATCTCATCCTCTGTGGCGGTCTCTCCGGGCTTCAGGATGACGCAGGCCATGATCTCTTCGCCGTAGGTCTTGTCGGGAACGCCGATCACCTGCACGTCCGACACTTTCGGATGGGTATAGATAAAGTCCTCGATCTCTTTGGGATAGATATTCTCGCCGCCGCGGATGATCATGTCCTTGATGCGGCCGGTGATCTTGTAATAGCCGTTGTCGGTCCGGCGCGCCAGATCGCCCGTGTGCAGCCACCCGTCCTTATCGATGGCGGCGGCGGTCGCCTCGGGCATCTTGTAGTAGCCTTTCATGATGTTGTAACCGCGGGCGACGAATTCGCCGTCGACGTTGTCGGGCAGGTCTTTGCCGGTCGCGGGATCGACGATCTTGCACTCGACGCCGTAGATCGGGCCGCCGACCGTGTTGACGCGCGCCTCCAGGGAATCGGTGGTCTTGCTCATCGTGCAGGCGGGCGAGGCCTCGGTCTGACCGTAGGTGATGCAGATCTCGGACATGTGCATCTTCTCCACGACCTCTTCCATCACCTTGATGGGGCAGGGACTTCCCGCCATGATGCCGGTCCGCATATGCGAGAAATCGGTCTTCGGGAAGTCCTCATGCTGGAGCATGGCGATGAACATGGTCGGCACGCCGTGGAAGGCGGTGATCTTTTCGCGGTTGATGC
>JAEEGL010861449.1_pt1 | contig 11437 bp, 6 predicted proteins | sample 9134231 | NCBI WGS metagenome assembly JAEEGL01 (sample SAMN16246548, study PRJNA631951) | gut metagenome | biome: gut microbiome; feature: rumen; material: fiber-attached | host: Bos | place: Iran: Karaj | collected 2018-10
GAACTTAACATCTCTGGTCCATTTAACATCCAATATCTCGCTAAGGGTCGTGATGTGAAGGTGATTGAGTGTAACCTCCGTGCTTCACGTTCGTTCCCATTCGTCAGCAAGGTGCTCAAGCGCAATTTCATCGACACAGCCACTCGCATCATGCTTGATGCTCCTTACACCAAGCCTGACAAGAGTGAGTTTGACATTGACCGCATGGGCGTGAAAGCCAGCCAGTTCTCTTTCGCCCGTCTGCAGAATGCTGACCCTGTGCTGGGTGTGGACATGAGCAGTACCGGTGAGGTGGGTTGCATGGGCGACACTTACGAAGAAGCACTCCTCAATGCGATGATTGCTACTGGTTACAAGATTCCTTCCAAGGATAAGGCCATCATGATTTCATCGGGTGGTACAAAAGAGAAGGTTGCGATGCTCGATGCTGCACGCGCCCTTGTCAAGAGCGGCTATACCATCTGCGCCAGCGAAGGCACAGCCAAGTTCCTCAACGACAACAACGTGCAGGCTACCGCTGTAGCATGGCCTGATGAGGAAGGCACTGACCAACCGAACGTGATGAAGATGATTGCCGACCACAAGTTCGACCTCATCGTCAACATTCCAAAGAACCACTCTAAGCGCGAGTTGACCAACGGCTACCGCATCCGTCGTGGTGCGATTGACCACAACATCCCGCTCATCACCAATGCCCGCCTCGCTTCTGCCTTCATCGAAGCTTTCTGCGAAAAAGGCATGGAGGACTTGCAAATCAAGTCTTGGCAGGAGTATGACGCTTAAACACAAACAGGCACCAACTTCGCTGGAGAAATGATGATTTTCAGCCACTAAAGGCAAAAAGACATCGTTTTATTTGGCAGTGTACTAATTATGACGTATCTTTGCAGCGAAAATGAATGAGGGAACTGAAAAGTTCCCTCTTCTTATTGTATAAATGATATTCGTATGATTGACAAAAACAAAGTGAAGGATTTGGCTCTCGAATGGTAAAAAAAGTAAATGGTAATTTTAGTCATTTGCAGATTGGCTTGGGGGATTACTAATAGGGGGAGTACTGTAATAAATATATAATATATATTTATTATTTATTATATATATATATTTATTATACGCGTGTACTCGTGAGACAAAATTTACCAAATTTACCATTTACTAAAATTACCATTTACCTTTTGCAGTGTAATGCTCCCTTCATCATGAATGGGGACATTGCAAACTGCTCCATGTTGGCTCGCCCGTAGACCCATACCCTAAGACCTCCACAAAGACCTGCGCATGTTGCCCGCAAAGACACTCTTACTTTGCCCGTAAACACATCCACGCTTTGCTCGTAAAGACACCAACGCAGACGGAATCCACCAGTCATTTTGAGCGGAATTGGCACGCCCGTGCCAAAAATATTGTTCTTTGGCACAAAATTTGATGCCGCTATTTTTATGTCGTAACTTTGCACCGTGATCACAAAAACAAAACAATTTATTAACTCAAGTTTCTGAAGTAGTTAAGTAGTCAGTAGTTAAGTAGTTAAGCCGATACCAAGTCAACTGTTGAAGTGAAAAGTGAAGAGTGAAAGATGCGGTTGAGCGAGTGCAGAGTCAAACTTGTTTGAACTATGCCGAGCGTGAGCATCTTCGGCGAAGCCAAAAGTGAAAAATCTAAGTAACCTTGCCACGAGAAGGACACCAGCATATCATTCGGCTTTAACTCCTAAGCGTAGCGATAACTCCTTTAACTCCTTAACTCCTAAAGAAGTTGAGCATTTGCGAAACTTAAAAAGGTAATTTTAGTAAATGGTAATTTTAGTCATTTTCACCCCTTTTCACCCCTTTTTCTCCCTTGAGCAGCCGCTTTTTTGCATTTTCTGTGAATTTGAGAGACATTATCTATGAATCTTAGAATATTTTCTATGAATTTGAGAGAGATGTTTCCCTTTTCATGCTTATCTTTGCCCCCGAAATACTTATACGAACACGACATCACTTATTAATAACATATTTTATTAACTTAAATCAAAAACAAATATGAAGAAACTGTTACTAACTTTTGTGTTTATGCTCGTTACTGCTACTACAGTATGGGCACAGACAGACACGCAGCGATTAGTGGTGTGGCAAAAGTCTGGAGAAAAGGTGTATTTCGACCTTACCGAAGAACCCGAGACCACGTTTGAAGACGGTCAGTTAGTCATCAACACAAACAAAACCACTATTTATTATCAATTAGAGAATATTCTTCGCTACACTTATGAAGGAATGGTTACAGCCATTGATTCACCGAAAACGCCCGCGAATGAAGTTGTTTTTCGACAAGGGAAAGACCAAATGTCATTTGATGGACTTGCTGAGGGTACGCTTCTTTGCGTATATGCTATTGATGGGAAATTGCTTTCCACACAAACCGCTCGCGGTGGTCAAACTGCCGTCATATCTCTTGCCAGCCAACCTGCTGGAACCTATATTCTAAAAGTTGGAGATGCAACCTATAAATTTTTTAAGAAATGAAAACACAATTCTATTACAAATACTTGCTGACCGCTGTTTTAATGCTGATGGCTGGTCAAGTTATGTATGCACAGGATGCATTTTATATTTACCGTAATGACGGTGAGTTCAATGGATTCTTCTATGATGATGTGAAACGTATCGGTTATTCCAAGTTTGACATTGACTCCATAGAACATGATGTATATGTGGTACAGGATGTTGAACTGGCTGACACAATTTACCGTATTCCACTTGCGGCGATTGATTCTGTCGGTTTTGTACAACCAGAGATTATATACAATCCTCGCTTGCGTCGTATGGACGACGAAGGAATGACGGCATTCTTGCAAAGCAATGAAGGCATGACGCTTTTCTTCGATAAATCTTTGCCAATTGACAAGCGTCCTAAGGCAAATGACGTGTTAGTTTGTTTTGATTGGGAACGTTTTGCTGGTGGCTTTGGTGGTAAAGTGCGTAATGTGAGTGAGAAGAGTGACGGTATTGTGGTACAATGCGATTCTATTGATTCATTGGGCGATTTGTTCCAACAATTCATTACAGTGGAACAGATTGTGGCAGATGAAGGAGGCAATATGGCTCGTCGAATTGCTGGTGTGCCATCTTCTAACTTAAGAAAAGTTGCTGGCAACACAGACCTTACACTCTTTAATCTGAATACAACGTTACACAAATCATTGAAAGAAAGCGACAGATATGAAGTGACGCTCGATCTGGGACTGAAATTGGTTGTTCGTGCCACTGCTGTCTATAATATTGGTATGAGCAGTTTTTATACAAAGTTGATGCTCACAGAAGAATTAGGTGTCGATGCTGGCATAACCGCAGATTTCAAGATGGGCGAAAGCCTGACTTTCCCGTTTACAGGCAAAACAATTGGCGTAAAGTTCCCCGCCACTCTGCCCATTTTCGAGGTGCGTCCTATACCAGACGCGTTCGTGCGTTGTGAGGGGCATTTAAAAGGTAGTTTCAATTATCCTGTGTTCTCGGGTAGCATGACACAATCCATCACCATTGATAATGGCGATGTTTATGGATCATGGACAAACGATGACCATCCTGCCGACAATAACCCCAATGCCACTTTCCAGTTAGAGATGAATGGCTTTTTCCAGACAGGTGTACATCAAGATTTCTCGTTGCACACAAACGAGTGGCTACATAAAGTGATTGATGCACAAATCGGATTAGACGTCTATACCGGCCCTAAATTAAGCGGTAACATCACGCTTGATGCAGGAGCGGCGATGGAAGGGAATGTATACGGCGCTCTGTATAACACATCTTTGGAGTTTACAAAGTGCGCCATCGACTATGAAGCCACGAGTAAGGTGTGGTTCTTATGGTACGACCCCAAGGGGATAAAGTTCATGGATGGAAGTATCGGATTATGGCAAAAGACATTGCATCTCTTCCCGGAATTTCGTAAAACTGAAGTTGATATAAATGACACCAACCTTCAAGCCACCATTCGTCCACGAGGCGATATCTGTTGGTCTTGGCCTATTGGTGTGGGTATTGTCAAGGCATATACGAATGTATATGATCACACATATATAACGGGGGATAAGCCATTGATGCTTAAATATAATGAGAAGGAGAATTATAGTTTGTGGAATACGTGGGATAAATTCTCTGCATCGTTTGACATCAGTTCGTTGCCAATAGGTGATTATGTCGCAGCCCCTTACATTCGTTTCATGGGACGTGACATCTACGCTGAACCTTACACAGTCTTTCATGTGAAACCCTACATCAAGGTGGCGTGTGCCGACACCATTTTCGTGGATGGTGAGCCTTCCGAGACACGTATATCTTTCATGACAAATTGCGATTCAGTGGCTATTGATCCAATTTTCTTCGAAGGCGATGATGACGCTTGGGCGGAATTTTCGGTTGAGAAGAACACTATCATTATAAAGACCACAAAACGCAATAATACAGTGTCTTTCCGTGATATACCATTAATCGTGCATTGTTTCTATTATAATGGCAATGGCGAAATGCTTTCGTTCAGTGACACACGTGACATTCGCATTCTGCAAACACCAAAGGGAAAATACACCAAAGTCTATGTTGACTTTATGACTGAATATAACACCCAAGAAAGTGAAAAGTACAGGACTGGAGAATATCTTCCTTGGACGATTGAGTATGTACCTAACCCTAATGTATTCCCCAGTATTTCGGAATTAACAGAACCTGTGGCATGTACAGTTACATATGTGAACGATAGTATCATGCAGGTTACCAGTGCTGACACTCAGAGGGAAAGTGATGAGTATGTCCATCAAGAAGAGAACTATTACACTTCTAGAAGCACATGTGTTAAGGAAGCAAGTTGGGATATCAGCCTTCGAATCAATCTACTTAGAAAGTACATCATTAGTGGTCATGTCAAATGCAACAAGAGTTCGACGACTAGAGACGATACTGATGGTATAGATCACAGCGCAGACTATGATATACCATATCATAATGAGGGGAATAGTGAAGACTCTGAACAATTTGCCATAACTTTCAAGAATCTCGAGTGGTCTTGGTCTGATGACCACGAAGATTATTATGGCGCAAGTTATGATAACGCTGAAAAATTGTTCTCAGATTATATCACCTCCTTCACATGGAGAGAAGAGTCTAATTCTTACAGTAAAGGTTGGGATTCATGGGAAGGCAAATATAATGAATCACAACGCGACTATCATTCGAACTATGAACGTCGTTATAACAATTATGATTGGCATTTGTCCATACAACTCACACAAGAGGAATAAGTAATGGCAGACACCCACAAGGCTCATGGCTTTGTGGGTGTTTCTGTGTCTGTAACCTAAGAAGGAAAGATTGGAAACGCGAGGTAATAGTAAAAAAGGTAATTTTAGTAAATGGTAATTTTAGTGAATTCGACTTTCGGTCTTACTCCTCCTTGTGAAAAAAGTTGGGGAAATGTTTGGAAGTTGACGTTTTATTTCTCATCTTTGCAACAATAATAAGATTCTAACCTAAATCAGAAGAAGAGACTATGGTATATTGCGGAAATTGCGGACACCCGAATCCCGATAGCGGTTCCTTTTGCACCGCTTGCGGCTCTCCCCTGGTAAAGCCAGAGGATGTGACTCCTGCCCCTGTGGAGGAAGAACCAGTAATGGAGGAAGAACCAGTTGTAGAGAGTGAACCAGTCGTAGAGAGTGAACCAGTTGATGTGGCTCCTGTAGAGAGCGAGCCAGTAGTGGAGAGCGAGCCAGTTGCCCCTGAGACTGACAGTCAGAGCATGGCGACTCCTGGACGTATAAGCATACCGTTGCGCAGGAAGAGTACACCACCTCCCCCTGTGGGTTCTGCTCCTGTGGAGAGTGAGCCAACGCCTGCACCAGTGGAGAGCGCACCTGCGCCACCACCTCCTCCAGCACAACCGGTGGTGGAGAGTGCTCCCGTGGAGAGTGCACCAACGCCTCCTCCTGCTGCTCCTGCCGCTGTGGAGAGTGCACCAACACCTCCTCCCCCTGCACAACCTGCGGCACCTGCACCGAAGAAGGGTGGTGGTGGGAAGAAGTCGTGCCTGATTATCGCCATCATCCTTTTCGTGGTGATGTTGGTGGTGGGTGGCGCGATCACCTACTTCGTGGTGAACTGGGCTAAGAAGGCTGGACTGATTGAGGCTGATGCACAGATGGAGAAAGTTGATGTGGATGATGAAGATGAGGAGGATGAGGATGACTACGGGACGTATGTGGCTGATAAGGAGTTTGAGGAGATGATTCCTGCGGCATCGGAAGAGGTGGATGATGAGGTGGAGCCTGAGCCAGTGGAGGATATGGTGAGAGAGGAGAAGCCGTCAGTGGTGAAAGAGGAGAAGCCTGTGACTGCCGCGAAGGAGTCCACACCGTCGAATGGTGGCAAGAAGGACGACGACAAGATTTATGAGGTGGCAGAGGAGCAGCCTGCCTTCCCGAGTGGTATCTCTGGCTTGTCCAAATTCCTTAACGAGAATGTTAGCCCATCTGTCCTGGAGAAGGGTTTGCATGGCAGAGTGTTTGCCTCGTTTGTGGTGGAGAAGGACGGTTCGCTGAGTGACTTCAAAATCGTCAAATCTGTTGACCCCGACCTTGACAAAGAGACATTGCGCCTTCTGAAGAGTATGCCCCGCTGGAGCCCCGGCACCATCAATGGGGAACCCGTCCGTGTGAAGTACACCGTGCCGGTGACATACTAACTTTCATCACTAAAAACTTGATCAACTATGAACACCAAACACAAATTGCTAACCTTCCTGACGGCATTGGCTATGCTGATGCCTCTAAGTGCTGTGGGACAAGATAAGGATGTCTTGATAGATAAGGACTTTACTATCACGGATGGTCCCATAAGTTTATCCTTTCGTGCAAAGGGTCATTTAAAACTGACCAAAGACTATTTTATTATCACTATTCCCGCCCAAGACTTAAAAGCGGAATACGACTGGGATGGTCTCACATATAATGAAAAGGGTAGTTGTACAGATATAACTATCCAGGGAAAGTGCAAGATGATAGAGAAGGAATGGGAAAATAGGGAAGGACGTATAGTGAGAGATACGTGGTTTGTTACTGATGGAGCATATACCGTTAGTCCCACACAATGGAACTTTAAAATGAATACGGAGATCATGAGAAAAGGCTTCAGGACTGGAAAAATATATAAAGATACTGAAAAATATGAGGAAAAAAAACTGGTCTATGCGGAGAAGGCATCAGCACAATCGGAATATGACAAGTTGATTTATTTTAGCGAGGATAGTTATATTTTCAAGACGAAGGGTAGAATATTTTCAATTAAAATAGACATACAGGGATTAAAGTCTTCCACTAAATATCGAGATTATCATTATAACGAAGATGGCACGTTGGATGATGGTTATGATTTTTGGAATGGAGAATGGTATAATTATGAAGATGTATATGATGATCATCCGGTTTATTCAACGATAGAAGGTGAAGGTAGTTGTGCTGGCACGGTGTTCGCAGAGGGTGATAGCATTGACGCTCCTGCCATCCATGAAGAGGACAATGAGGCATCGGAAGAGAGTGGCACGATGAAGTTCCTGATTCCGATTGCTGTGGCAGTGGCGGTTGGCGGTGCTGTGGCAGGTGCTGCCGCAGGTGGTGTGGCAGCCTATCGCAAGAGGTTGAGGAAGAAGAAGGAGCGTGAGAGTCAGGGTCAGGAGGATGAGAACAGCGAGGAGGAGCAGGAGGAGGAGAAGGAGCCGGACGACCTGCGCATGGACTTGTACAAGGACTTTGGCGACACGCTGGTGGTGGGTGACGCTGCCCAGCAGGTGTGTGCCTGCATTGTCAGGATGCCCAAGAATGGCGCTGAGTTCACAGACGAGGGGCTGACCCGACAAATACAAATCACCAGTGGCGACGACTATCTGGTGGTGGAGGATGGCGAGATTGTGAATGGCTGGAAGACGAGTTATGTGTATGCCCCCGAGATGGATTCCCCACCGGAGGAGGGCATCGTGAAATTCACCATCGCCAGTGTCGAAGGCTCCTACACGAACAAGATACACTTCAAGATTCAGCCAGCAGGGATTATATTTGACCCCAGACATGATAACGTGACCATTCCTGCCCGATATGACAAGGTGGTGAAAGTGCCTTTCCTGGTGATGGGTATGGAAGTGGAGGAGATACAGGATCTGGATGTCCGCATCACAGACATGGATGGCAACCCTGCCAAGGAGTATGACGTGCAGGTGGAGTATAGCCTGAAGAAGGAGGACAGGCCTTTCCATGCCCTCATCACAGACTTGTTGCGTGACGAGAAGAAGGACATCGGCATTGCGGGTAAGCACATGAACTTCCTGCTGAAGGTGGAAGCCCGCAACAAGGAAGGGTTCACCATCAGGGGAGAACTCCCGTTGTTCCGCTTCTACATGGGACTGGCGTTCGAGGTGTCGAGTGATGTGGGCTGCTACCTGGAGAAGTATGACCGCGTGAAGCACCAGAAAACAACCATTGTGACAGTGGATGACAAGAAGTTTGTCCGTGCGCAGAACTGGTGCAAGGTGCGTTTCTATGACCATCATCTGGAGGAGGGCAACCACAAGATTGACATCACAGAGCCAGACCCGAAGGAACTGTCGTTGACGTTGAAAGCCAGCACCGACCCCAGCGCACAGGGGATTATCGACAAGTTGAATCTGCAGGTGGAGGGCATGAAGCGTTATGAAGGCGGTTACTACTATATGCTCCAATGCCAAAGTGCGGCACTGAGTGTGCCCAACCGCTTCGATGCGGATGCCACGCTGACGTGGACGCATGGTGGGAAGACCTACGCTGCTGCAGAACGCAGGCTTCACCTGCTGTCACAGCCCCGACGCTGTCTGGGCACTCCTGAGGAAGGTCAGCTTGCCAAGGAGCAGGATGAGAAGTTGGAGAGGGTGCTTAACCATCTGGATGGTCACCTCCGTGTGACAGATCCATCGGGAGAGATGTTTCCCATCGCTCTTGCCATTCAGACGATGAAGAGGGGGTATAAGGTGGAGTTTGGCTACGACGAGGATACCATCAGGAAGATTGTGCAGTCGCATCAGAAGGTGGCGACTTATCAAATGGAACTGGACAACTATGAGGCGTCACTCCTTGACAAGGAGCCCACTTTCTTGGAGAACACTTACTATCTGAAGAAAGACTTGGATCAGTTGCCGTTCTATAAGCGCATCGGCGTGGGGCTCATCACCTTTGGAGCCATAGATTATTTTGCGGCAATAGGTGCCATGCAGGAGAAGGCAATGGAAGTGGGTGAACTGGGCAAGGACGTGTCGTGGTATGAAGTGTTCTATGTGGGAGCGGAGAGTGTGACGATTGACTATCTGTATGAGCAAGGCATGCGGTTTGGTTTTGGTACGTTGTCATATGTGGGAAAGGCTGGTCAGGCTGTATGGGACAAGGGACTGCTGAAAGCGATGAAGGAGGGCTGTTCGTGGGAGAACTTTAAGAGCATTGGGAACGAATTGTGGGATGCTGTGAAGGGAGAACTGAACAGCGTGGTCAACTGGAAGAGTGCCTTCCGCTTGTGGAATGATAACCCATTCAAGGGTGCGAAAGCTGCTGAGGGTGCCAAGGAAAGCTTGAAGGAGGCTGATGTCCTGCTGAAACAAGGTTTCAAGAGTTCTTCATTGGACAAGCCTCTGGCTCTGGCTCGTAAAGAGGCAAAGCAAAAGGTGAAAGACCTTCAGAAAGTCATAGAAGCGGTGAAGCGTTATAATGATAAGTCGCAGACGAGTGAGATGTACAGGCTGATTCTGGAGGTGCAGTCGGACAAGTTTGCGATGAGTTATCTGAACAGGCTGGGTGATGACTTCATCCCGACACGTGCCTACTTCAATGACGCATTGAACTCCATGTATAAGTCGGTGGACGGCAATATAAAGTCATACATTGCACGTAAGTATCACATATCGCCGGACAAGATTCAGATGCCTACTGCCACATCGAGCAACATGCTTGACTTGCTGATGGGCAAGAAAGTGACCTTTGACCGCGATGTCACCTACTTCTGGGTGAATTCGAAGGGCGAGTGTGTCTATATGGGTGAGGAAGCAGTGAATTTGATGTACAAGAGGCTGTTCTATGATGAATACCAGAAGAGGATTGGTGCAGTACTGCCAGATATCTCTAAGATGAGTCCTGAAGAACTGCTTAAATATGAGAGACTGCGCGACATTGAAGCCTTGAAGTTCGGTAAGGAGGCAGACCAGACGGTGATTCAGGACGTCCTGAAGAACAAAGAGAGTTATGGTGTCGATTTGAATAAAATGGTGTCGAAAGACTTGCACCATCTGCCCCTTGACAATCCAGCCAAGGTGGCTGATGCCATTGCCCACAAGGGTATTGAGCGATTCAAAGAATTCCGTAGCCTGATGGATGCGGCAGGTAAGGCTGCTACAGAGCAGGAAGCAAGACAACTAAGCAGTAAGGCATTGGGTGAGCTGGTGGAAGGCTGCCGTCAGGAGGTGAAGACGTTTGACATCATGCTGTCGAGAAACGCTGCCCGATTCCCCATCAACAAGAAGGACATGATACCTGCCAACCTGCATAAGGCGATTGAAGTGCTCAGGAAATTGACGACAGGTGAAGCCACACTTGACCAGACAGAGATAGCGCTTGACCTGATTGGCTATACCTACGACAGTTTGGCTGCCTCGGTGGGTAAACTGGCTATTGACATTGGATAAAGTCAAAAAGGTAATTTTAGTAAATGGTAATTTTCGTCATTTTAACCCTAAAAATAAAAAAAGGTGTTCTTTTATTTTGTAGTGTCTAAAATTTGCCGTACCTTTGCACTCGAAATGAATGAGGGGACTGAAAAGTTCCCTCTTTTCTTTGTCAACTGCATGGCGGAGAAAGGGGGACCTTGTTCATTTTGCCACAATGGCTCGTGGCTGATTGTAAGTTTTTAATTATTGTATGATTGACAAAAACAAAGTGAAGGATTTGGCTCTCGAATGGTTGGAGGGCAAGGAGTATTTCTTGGTGGATGCTACGGTTGACGAGCAGAACAAAATCACGGTGGAGATTGACCACAAGGATGGCGTGTGGATTGAGGACTGCTGTGAACTGAGCCGTTTCATCGAGGAACATTTCGACCGCGATGTGGAGGACTTCGAACTGGAGGTGGGCTCGGCTGGTATCGGGCAACCTTTCAAGGTGCTGCAGCAATACATCAACTCTGTCGGCTATGACGTGGAACTGATGACTGCTGAGGGCAAGAAGTTGGAGGGCTCGCTGAAGAGCGCTGACGAGAATGGCTTTGTGGTGACGGTGATGGAGAAACAACGAATTGAGGGTAAGAAACGTCCTCAAATGGTGGAGGTGGACAAGTCCTTTGGTTATGGTGACGTGAAGTGGGTGAAGAATATCATTGATTTCAAATAGACGGACATTGAA
>JAEEGL011823515.1_pt1 | contig 11437 bp, 9 predicted proteins | sample 9134231 | NCBI WGS metagenome assembly JAEEGL01 (sample SAMN16246548, study PRJNA631951) | gut metagenome | biome: gut microbiome; feature: rumen; material: fiber-attached | host: Bos | place: Iran: Karaj | collected 2018-10
GAGAACCAGAACTCCCCGAAAATAGCGCGCTCTCATCGTGGCTTCGCACTATATTTCTCTCGCTCACCAATACCATTCATTCGCGGAAAAGAGCGCAGTGAGTGGATTGATAACTTTCAGTTTCTCAAGCATATAGGATTGTATGCCTATCGTCCCGAAGTGTTAAGGGAAATTTCGGCGATGCCTCAGTCGCCCCTTGAGATTGCGGAGAGCCTCGAACAACTGCGATGGCTCGAGAACGGATATCGCATCCAAGTGGCGCTCACCGATGTTGAGACTGTGGGAATCGACACTCCTGAGGACCTTCTACGCGCAGAAGAGTTTTTGGCTAAAGAACAAGAAAGATAACGGTAACCATATCGGCGACATAAACAAATAACTTCCTGAGTTTCAATACCCAGGAAGTTATTTTATTATAATAATCTTTGCTTTACGCTCTAAACTTTATTCGCACCACTCGTTTCGTTGCGTCATCTACCGCGAAGCGATTATCTGTTCGCATGCATACTACCCATGCTATGCGCCCTTCACCATCGGCAACGACAAGCTGGCGACGCTTTTCAAATAGATTTTTATGATTGTCAGTCATGAAATCGCTTAACAACCGCGTGCCTCGCATGCCGTAGGGAACAAACCTATCGCCCTCTTTCACACGACGCAACATAAGTGGAAACGTCAATTTATCAGCATCGAGAGTAACCTCATCGGGAAGCCTCGATGGGATATAATCCTCGCCGCAATCCTCAAAAGAAACTTCAAATACGCAACCATCAGTGCATACATAACGCCCTGGCTCGGGCATAATCATTTCACGGAAAGACTCATCGTCAACTTCTTCAATTATCAGCGAGCCTCGAGAGAGAAGCAACTGATGAGTTTTCGATTTCCATTCAAGCGTATCTTGCGAATCAATACGCGAGAAAATTTCATCAATCTGAGCCGACGAAAACGAATGCTTGCTTAGGATGGAAAACAACACATATTCGGGTGCGATTTCTTTTTTTAGAAGCGAAACATCTATTCTGTCATCGATAAAAACACGTGCAACCGACTGCTCGATAGCGGAGTCGAAAACCTTGCATACTTGTCTAACATAATTAGCAGTACGTGAAATGTTTTCCGAAGCAGAAGGATTTATTGAACGAAGAATTGGCAAGACACTGAGTCTTATCTTGTTACGTTGTGCTTCATCTTCAATATTAGATGAGTCGGTAACGTAGCTTTGGCCTATGCGATTAAGGTATTCCTCAATCTCTTTTCTCGAGCAACCGAGCATCGGTCGCGCTATACCATTTGCAAAGGGTGCGATACCGGCAAGACCATGAATTCCCGTGCCGCGGACAAGATTCAAGATAACCGTCTCGGCAGAGTCTTCAAGATGATGCCCGACACATATATCGGCAGCTCCGATGTCGTGAGCAAGCCGACGAAACCAATCGTAACGCAAGTCACGGGCAGCCATCTCTATGCTTACATGTCGCAGCGAGGCAAACTCACGAGTATCGAAATGAACAAGATGCAGTTTGACACCACAATCCTGACAAAGTCTGCGGCAAAACTTTTCATCGCGATCTGACTCATCGCCACGCAAATGAAAATTGCAATGGGCTGCTTCCACTCTATATCCAAGTTGGCGAAGAGCCAAGAGCAGACATACGCTATCGGCACCGCCCGACAATGCCACAAGGTGCAACGACTGCTTGTCGATAGGACAATATCTGTCAATATAGTCGGATATTTTCGTCAGGAATCGGTCCATTATTCTCAATGTAATACTATTATTCAACGTAAAGCACGAGCCCTTTCAGGTACTCGCCTTCGGGATGATAAATGTTTATAGGATGGTCTGCGGGCTGATGCAGGAAATGAAGAATCCTCACCTGCCGACGTGCCTGAGCCGCAGCGGTGAACACGGCATTGCGGAAATGCATCATCGATACAACCTGCGAGCAACTGAACGTGAACAGAATGCCTCCTTTGCGGATGCGCTCAAAGGCTTTCACATTGATACGGGTATAACCTTTCAAGGCATTATGCAGCGCACCACGATGCTTGGCAAAAGCAGGTGGATCGAGAATTATCAGGTCATACTTATCTTTACAACCGTCGAGGAAACGGAAGGCATCCTCGCAGAAAGCGTCGTGGCGATTGTCATCGGGGAAATTCATGGCCACATTCTTGCGGGTAAGTTCGATGGCTTTCGCACTGCTGTCAACCGAATGAACCAAAGTTGCACCACCCTTCAATGCATAAACCGAAAAGCCTCCGGTATAACAAAACATGTTCAACACATTTTTCCCTTTCGAGTAATTCTGCAATAGCAATCGGTTCTCACGCTGGTCGATGAAAAAGCCTGTCTTCTGTCCGCGAAGCCAATCAATGTGAAAGAGCAAGCCATTCTCGCATGCCACGTTGTCGCCAGCCGCCCCGTAGAGATAGCCGTCGGTAGATGAAATGTCCTCAACAAACGGCAGCGTACCCTCGCTCTTGTAATAAATAGCCGTAATCGCATCACCATACACACGGCGCAATGCGTCAACAATCATCTGTCGTGAGAGATGCATACCTATACTATGCGATTGCATCACTGCGGTATGGTTATAAATATCGATAATAAGTCCCGGCAATGAGTCACCCTCACCATGCACAAGTCGATATGTATTCCCCTCATCATTATCTGCCAGCCCTATGCTGCGACGCATGTTCAATGCCGCGGTTATACGAGCAGCAAAGAAATCGACACCGATCTCCACATCGTCAAAAGCAAGCACTCGCACGGCTATAGACCCCTCCTGAAAATGTCCAACAGCAATGAATTCACCACTATAGTCAACCACCCTGACTACATCACCCTCTGCAACGCCATCGTCGATTCGGGCTATTGCGCCAGAAAAAACCCAAGGATGAAACCTTCGGAGGCTCTCATCTTTGCCACGCTTTAGATATATTGTCTTATACATATTCACGGAATAACAAAATAACGGATTAATCTTTCGCTTCCTCTTCGTTCACTACAACATAGTCGCCCGACTCCCACAGCCGTTGGAACTCGTTGTACAGACGCAGGCATGCCCACGCATCGATGGCAGCATATTGTTGTTGTCGCTGGCTCAATTGTCGTGCTTCCCAGTTGCTGAGTTGCTCCCGCTTGCTGATTCTCTCGCCGAAGAAGTTGGCATACATCTTCCTGAGTCCGCGGTCCTCAATGCCAAACCGCACAATCTCATTTTGCAAATCGACAAAATGCCCCGGCTCAAAATCGACATCGTTGTGCAATCGCATCAGATCGTCGACGAGCGAGAGTCCAACGAGAGTCACCTCCTTTGCCGTCAGAAGACCCAACACCGATGGCGGGATGCCTATTCTGTTCAAACGAAACAGATAGCACACGTCGTTCGTGGCCACCTGCAACAGTGACACATTGTGCACCTCACCTTTGCGGAATGTGGGACGCGTCTCTGTATCGATACCCAATATCGGTTCTTTCAGTAGGCACTCAACAGCAGCCTCAGCAGCCGACAATGTGTCAACGACAACAATCCTGCCATCAAACACTACTGCTGGCATGGCAGCGATAGCCGACGCATCCATCTTCACATACAGTTTTTTCATATCCGCTGCGAAGGTAACCATTTATCCACAAATATGCAAATTTTTCGCTCTTTTACCACTTATCTAGACTGCCACCTGAACCCCAAGTTGACAACACCTGATACATGTTTTGAAAATTTTGCTAGCAAATTTTTCACTTAAGAGCCCATTTAATGGCATTAAAGAGCCTCTTTATTCGAAATTTTGCTAGCAAAATTATTTGCAATCTGCTTTTGAAAACAAATAATATACGATTTCAACTCTGCCTACAATCAGGGTTTATATATTCAAAAAAGCGGTAACAAGCCTTGCTTTTTCAGTTTTTCCATACAAAAAATTGTTTTATTAGAAAATAATTGTATTTTTGCATCCAAAACAACAGAAATGGTTCCCATATGAATGGGAAAGGACAATGTAACGAATCAGGAACAGACATTTTTCACTCCACAAATATGGCAAAGAAAAAGAGCAAGAACACTGTCAAGACTTCGCGCAAGGGCTTCGCTGAGGCTCTTGGCTTCAAAAATATATTCAACAACGAGCGTACCGACTTCATCATGGGTCTGCTGATGTTTGCCGCATCAGTGTTTGTCACGATTGCAATGATATCGTACCTAACATCAGGTAAGGCTGATCAGAGCATCCTTGAGAACCTGCGCCCTGGTGAGTGGCTCAACGCCGACCGACAATTCCAAAACCATTGCGGAAGTTTCGGCGCTATAACGGCATATGTACTGATGTCGCTCAACTTCGGACTAGCAGCTTTTGCAATACCACTGTTCTTCTTGATGATGGCTATCAGAATGATGGGCATATACAAAGTGAACCTGTGGAAATGGTTCTTGGCTTTGGCCGTGACGATGATTTGGAGCAGTGTTGCAATGTCTAAGTTCCTCACTCCGTTCATGGGCGACCAGGTATTCAATCCCGGTGGCAAGCACGGACTGTTTTGTGTGCAGCAGTTGGAGAATGTCGCGGGCACGCCAGGTCTTGTAGCTATCCTTGCAGTCGTAGCACTCATTTTCCTGATTTTCCTAAGCACAGAAACGATAAACGTAATCCGCAAGGCGCTGAATCCTGTGAAATATCTGACTCAGAAGATAAGATTTACAATTGTCAACCCACGTGGTGATGAGGAAAACGATGACGAAAACGATAACGATGACGATAATATTAAAGTAGACGATGACGAGAACACTAAGGCTCAAGTTATCGATACTACCGACTTGAAACAGGATGTATTTAAAAAGCCTGAGCCCACGGAACCCAAGAACAAGGGCTCTAAAAATGCTGATGAACTGTTGGAAATAGAAAACGTAGCCAATGAAGATGAAGCCAAAGGAAAGACTGTTGCTCCTGAGATAGACTTGAGTAAGCCCATTAACCCGAAAGAGCCGTTCACAAAGTATAAGTATCCCACTCTCGACTTGTTGAAAAAATACGAAAGCGATAAGAAACCTTTCGTAGATATGGAAGAGATTAAGGCTAACAATGCCCGTATTGTTGAGGTGCTGAACAGTTTTGGCGTAGCAATAAAGGAGATAAAAGCCACAGTTGGCCCCACCATTACGCTCTACGAGATTACTCCAGCCCCAGGTGTGCGCATCTCGAGGATAAAGACTCTCGAGGAAGACATCGCGCTCAATCTTGCCGCCCTCTCTACTCGTATCATCGCCCCGATACCCGGTAAGGGAACCATTGGAATAGAAGTGCCGAACAAGAAGCCGAATATCGTCTCAATGGAGAGCATACTGAACTCAAGGAAGTTCCAGGAGTCGGACATGGAGCTACCGCTTGCATTGGGTAAGACGATAACAAATGAGGTGTTTATGGTAGATTTGACAAAAATACCCCATCTGCTTGTCGCTGGTGCCACAGGACAAGGAAAGTCGGTAGGTCTGAATGCCATCATCTCGTCGCTTTTATTCAAGAAACATCCAAATGAGCTCAAGCTTGTACTCATCGACCCGAAGAAGGTAGAGTTCGGTGTATATTCGCCCATCGCTGATCATTTCATGGCAGCATTGCCTGAAAATGATGAGATGCCGATAATAACCGATGTGACAAAGGTGGTTAGAACGCTCAACAGCCTGTGTGCACTTATGGACCACAGGTATGACCTGCTTAAACTTGCTGGCGTGAGAAACGTCAAAGAATATAACGAGAGATACACCAAACACGAGTTATCACCGACGAAGGGACACGAATACATGTTCTATATCGTGGTAATTATCGATGAGTATGGTGACTTGATAATGACTGCCGGCAAAGAGATCGAGTTGCCGATAGCACGAATAGCCCAACTTGCCCGTGCCGTGGGAATACACATGGTGATAGCCACACAGAGTCCACGCGCGACAATCATCACCGGTAAGATAAAAGCGAACTTCCCCGGACGTATCGCCTTCCGTGTTTCGCAGGGTATAGAGAGTCAAACAATTCTTGACCGTAGAGGAGCGAACCAGCTAGTAGGACGTGGCGATATGCTATACCTGAATGGCAGCGACCCGATACGTATGCAATGTGCATTCATCGACACTCCCGAGGTGCAACGCATCTGTAAGTTCATAGAGCAACAACCCGGACCGGTGGAGCCATACGAGTTGCCTGAACCAGTCAGCATGGACGGCGAAGGAGGCGGAGGCGGAAGCATGTCGGACATAGGTGCCATCGACCCACTCTTCGAGGAGGCAGCCCGCACTATCGTCACCTCACAACAAGGATCGACCAGCATGATTCAGCGCAGATTCTCAATCGGATACAACCGCGCAGGTCGTCTGATGGACCAACTGGAGAAGGCTGGTATAGTGGGAGCGGCAATGGGAAGCAAGCCACGCGACGTGCTTGTGGCCGACGAAAACCAGCTTAACAGCCTCCTAATGCAATTAAGAAGATAACAATAATATAATAAAGAAAGGAGTTGAAAATGCGAAGAATAGTTTTCATGATAGCTATACTTGTTTGTATTGGTTCATCGGCACAGACAAGTAAGGAGGCGAGGAAAATACTCGACAAGACAGCTGCCACCATAAGCAGTAAAGGAGGGGCATATGCCAAATTCACAATTAGCAATGCGAAATCGGGCTCTACCAATGGGACTATTTACATAAAGGGGAATATGTTTAAAGCCATAACCCCCGAAGCCACCGTATGGTATAATGGTAAAACTCAATGGTCGTACATGAGCCAGACAGAAGAAGTGAACATCACTACTCCAACACGCGAGGAGCAGATGGCAATGAACCCTTACACATTTATTAATTTATATAAACAGGGATACAATCTGTCGAAAGAAAACAAGGGGGGCAATTACAACATTCGCCTTGTGGCAACAGATAAAAAAACGGGAATACAAGAAATGTACATTTCTGTCAATCAGAAGACATTCGTTCCCACATCGGTCAGAATGCGACAAGGGAGTGATTGGACTACTATAAACATCTCCAATTTTAAAAAGTCGATTTTAGCTTCAAGTATTTTCGTCTTCAATAAGTCGGAATATCCCAACGCAGAAGTTGTTGACTTGAGGTAATACAGAATAAATAAAACACAAAACGGGGTGAACAGATTTCAGATTTTCAAAACACTGCGCAATCACAGAAAACTGGCGGAAAAAAGGGCGCTGAATCCGAATCAAAAGGCAATTGCTAAAGTGATGATGTGGATAGCTGGGGCATTCACTATCTTGTATCTGATGGGAATATCCATTATGTTTTCGCTGATTATCAACGACAGCAGCCGCACCACGTCGCTCGAATTCATCACTACAATATTGCCGTTCATTCTGGCTATAGATTTCTTCCTTCGCTTCAGCATACAACAGACACCAGCACAGATAATCAAGCCATACACGCTGACAAGGATTCCGAGAATGACATGCATCGATTCTTTCATTGCGACATCACTCTTCTCAACTGGAAACTTTGTGTGGTTTGCCTTATTCCTACCCTATTGTCTGATGTCGGTATTGTTCAACTTCGGACTGTGGCCTACCTTGATTCTCCTGCTATTACTGTGGGTGACTATTATGGCAAATAGTCAGTGGTATCTGATTGCGCGAACACTCATTAATGACAGTGTCAAGTGGTGGATTCTGCCGATAGAAGTATATGGTTTAATATTTGGCATTTGGATTATAAAGGATTTCGACGCTTTCGATAAATTCTATTCAACATCTGGCACTCTGATTGAAACGGGAAATCCTCTCCCACTCTTAATTGCCATTATCCTTCTTGGCGTTCTTGTGTGGATAAATCGAAAAGTGCAGTTAGCGCATATTTGGAAAGAACTGGCACGTGTTGAAACATCAAAAGCATCTGGAGTAAAACTGTTTGGCGCAATTACACCATGGTTCTCAAATAAAGGTGCGACTGGAAGATATATATTGCTCGAGATGAAATCGATGACAAGAAACAAGAATCCACGTAAAGCATTCATCTTCTCGGTTATCATCGTATTGATTCTCAGTATGATTATCTCGTTCACGAATGTTTATGACAACAACTTCATGACTAACTTTTGGGCAATATACAACTATGCGATATTCGGCGCAACCATACTGAGCAAGGTGATGTGCTACGAAGGCAACTATATTGATTGTCTGTTGGTACATAAAGAGAACATCCTTTCGCTGTTGAAGGCGAAGTATGTGATATTCTCACTGCTTCTTGTCCCGACGTTCTTGCTGATGCTGCCTACTGTCTTTGCTGGGAAATGGTCGCTGTTGATGCTTGTCGCATATGGCGTGTTTACTGCCGGTTTCCAATACTTCATGCTTTTCCAATTGGCAGTCTATAATAACCAAACAGTACCTCTCAATGCCAAATTGATAGGTAAAAGCGGAATGGAAAACAACTACGAGCAATTGATTATCAACCTTGCAGCATTCTTCTTGCCTATTATCTTCGTTAGTATCCTGCAAGCATTCATGCCGAGAACCGTGTCATACATCATTATGCTTATTATTGGCTTATTCTTTATGCTGACATTTAGGATTTGGATGCGCAATGTGTATAATCGCATGATGAAACGGAAATACAAAAACCTCGAGGTAATGAGGGCTACCAGATAAGTGTTCGACTTTCGGAATTAATACTCTTTTATCTTTTAGGACATCTGTAGTCAAAACTATAAAAGCCACAGGCTAGTTACATTACTCCTGCATACGAATATTTAATAAATAGCATAATAATGGAAACAGATTTTATCCTACGCCTGCTTATCGCCACTCTATGCGGTGGTATTATCGGACTTGAACGCGAATACCGTGCAAAAGAAGCAGGATTTCGAACACATTTCCTTGTTGCACTTGGTAGTTGTCTATTTACAATAATCTCCATAAATGGATTTACCGATGTTGTTAATTCCGACTTAAAAACATCATTCGATCCATCGCGAATAGCCTCACAGATAGTAACAGGTATCGGTTTTATCGGTGCTGGGACTATTATTTTCCAAAAACATGTCATCCGTGGACTTACAACAGCATCAGGTCTATGGGTAACAGCAGCTATAGGCATGGCATGCGGATCTGGAATGTATGAAATGGCAATCGCGACAACAATACTGGTTTGGATTTGTTTAGAACTATTATACCTACTTATACATCGCTATGGCAAAAGAAATACAAACATTGTATTCTCTTCGCCGAATATAGAGACAGCGACTAAAGCGATAAATTGTCTGCGCGAGAAGAACAGCGACAGAAACCCACATGTAGAAATTGTTAAGGATGACAAGAATAACTATAATGTCACGATTGGCATATGGGTAAAGCGCAAATATATACAAGAGAACACAATCGGAGTTCTTACTGGTATCGAAGGAGTAGAAGTATTAAGCATTGGTTAAAGTATGAGATATATCTCCGACGAAACTATTGTAGCATTGTCAACAGCCACGGGAGGAGCAATCTCCGTTATAAGGATGACTGGTCCGAAAGCAATCAGTATTGCCGACACCTGCTTCTCAAAATCTATCATCGATAAGGAAGCTAACACGACGACGCTTGGTAATATTGTCGATGAAGAAGGACGTGTAATAGACAATGTCGTTGTTGCGCTTTGGAAAGCGCCACATTCATATACTGGCGAAGATGTTGTGGAGATCTCTTGTCACGGATCTAAATATATTGCAAACGAAATCCTGAATCTTTTTATACGAAAAGGAGCACGTATGGCAGAGCCTGGCGAATATACTAAGCGTGCATTCCTAAATGGCAAAATGGATTTGAGTCAGGCAGAAGCCGTCGCAGATCTGATAGCGTCATCCAATAGAGCAAGCCATCAAATTGCAATCAACCAACTCAGAGGGCATTTCTCATCGCATTTGCAACAATTGCGTTCACAATTGCTTAAGCTCACTTCACTACTTGAACTCGAACTTGACTTCTCCGATCACGAGGAGTTGGAGTTTGCCGACCGTAAAGAATTGCTATCTCTTGCAGAGGAAATTGATCGCCATATATCGAGACTGTCAGCTTCGTTCGAGACAGGACAAGCAATAAAACGCGGCATTCCTGTTGCTATAGTCGGCAAGACGAATGTAGGAAAATCCACATTGCTTAACAGGCTGATAAAAGACGAGCGAGCAATTGTATCTGACATACATGGTACAACACGCGACACAATAGAAGACTGCATCGACATCAACGGCATCACATTCCGTTTCATTGACACGGCAGGTATAAGACAGTCGACTGACACAATCGAACAGATAGGTATTGAACGCACATTCCAAGCAATTGAGAAAGCAAAGATTATCCTTTGGGTAATTGATTCCATGCCGACAAAGGACGAAAGAGAAGACATGGAAAAACGATGCCAAGACCGCACGCTTATTACAGTTTGGAACAAAATCGACCTCGAAGAACCCCGACAAGATTATAATACAAGCCAGTACGCAATAAGCATAAGTGCAAAAAATGATATCAACATTAATGCTCTGGAGGATATAATTTACAAATCTGCCAACATTCCCGAGTTGACCGAAAACGATGTCATTGTCACTTCCGCACGTCACTACAACTCACTGCAATATGCGCATAACGGACTACAAAACGTATGCGATGGTCTTAATACTAATCTCAGCGGCGACCTCCTTGCAGAAGACTTGCGCTCTGTCATCAACTCCCTCTCCGAAATCACAGGAAACCAAATAACCCCACAAGAAACACTAAATAACATCTTCTCCCACTTTTGCGTGGGAAAGTAGAGTCTAAGTTTTATGCTTAAATAATGGTAGATGGTAGTAAGAAGATTCTTACTTATTTATTTATTCTTCATATACTTTGCCTTAACGATCTCGTAGGAATTTCGAGTAAGTTCCTTCAGTAGGTCATCAGGAGCTGCCTGTGGATCAACACCGACCCAATACTTTGGCGAGAGATTAGATGGCTTGCCGATGCAATCGTATTCCTCTAAAAGCTCATATATTCGTTCGGGCTGACATTTCAATGTGATGACACTATAGTTGTCGCAATCGAAGAACGAGAACATATGGCCACAAACATAGAATACCAACACGCCACTAGCATTATGAAAGGAGGTGAAGGGAAGTTTTTCTTCAACATCTGACCCCAGCGAAAGGCAATAATCACAATAGTCCTCTATATTCATTTTATAACTTCTCTGAATTGCTAACTATACTTCTTCCTACGATTCAACGCCCAAACCACTCAATAGTTTGTGCAGATCTCTCTTTGATTTCAAACGGATTGAATGATTAACAGCCTTCCGCAGAAGTCGAAGACGGGAACTCTGTTCTTCCGCTTCGCCAAAACGGTTTCTAATATATCTGACGAGGCTTTCACGTCTCTTTTCGTGCCTTAAGCCAGATGCCTTTGTCC
>JAEEGL012091255.1_pt1 | contig 11437 bp, 10 predicted proteins | sample 9134231 | NCBI WGS metagenome assembly JAEEGL01 (sample SAMN16246548, study PRJNA631951) | gut metagenome | biome: gut microbiome; feature: rumen; material: fiber-attached | host: Bos | place: Iran: Karaj | collected 2018-10
GCTGCACCTGTACCGGTTCCGCCGCCCATACCACAGGTAACGAAAACCATGTCTGCTCCCTTGAGAGCTGCAGCAATCTCTTCAGCACTTTCCTCAGCTGCCTTCTGACCAACCTCAGGCTTAGCTCCTGCGCCAAGTCCCTTTGTAAGCTTCTCTCCGATCTGCAAAAGCTTAGGTGCCTTGCAGAGCTGAAGTGCCTGCTTATCTGTGTTAATACCAATAAATTCTACCCCGGTGATGTTCTCATCCACCATTCTATTTACAGCGTTATTGCCTGCACCGCCAACCCCAACGACGATAATTTTGCAAGCAAATTCCGACTCATTTGACTTAATCTCCAGCAAAGCTACTCCTCCTTCACTATCCTCATAGACTCCTAATAGCTATGATACGATTTTTTTTTTTAATAATCAACCCATATTTTTTTACAAATTTTTAACTAATTGACAAACAATTCACTGTTTTTTCTCTTCAAAAGTGATGTTTGTTGTGTCTTCGTCGTAATCTTTCATCTCAAGGATACCATTTTTACCTTCAAGACTCGGTAAAATGTACTGAAGTTGTATAATTTTCTCGTCAATAAAATCCTGAGTGCCAAGACTTACCTCAACTGTGTCGAAGTAAAGATATACGTTATAATCGCTGTCAAAAAAGATCTTCTCAGCATGCAGATCATATTTCGATAACAGCTTTGTGATATCAAGTATTTCTGCAAAGACCTCCTCTTTTGCCACCGGAAGCTTTTCGTGGATGATCACGTGATCGAAGGAAAGCCCCAGAACCAGCGGAACTGTATCAGAGGGTTCAAGTGAACTCTCAACCACTATTCCGTCTCTGTCAAAGTACATATATCTTCCAAGATATTGAATATATCCTGCGACAGCCTTTTCATAAACATTTATCCTGATGGTGTCCGGAGAAAGGATCTCAACATTCATCTTCTGGATAAATGGTATGTTCTCAATGCTCTTATTCCTGTATTTAAGTGAAAGGTACAAGCTGTTGTGCCCAAGCTTCCCATCCATCACCATCTGCATTATCTCTTCATTGGTGTAATGGGTATTTCCTGTCACATAAACGTTAGTGACAGTGTATTTATCCGAGATCAGCTTTACTGCCAGCACTCCTGCAAAAACAATCGCAAGTACAATACAAACGATTATCAGGATGCTTTTTCGAAAACCGGTAAAGCGTCCAGAGGTGTTTTTGTTTCTCTTTCTTTTCCTTTTAGCCATTTTACTACTGTCTTCCTATTCTTCTGGCCACATTCAGCGCGATTCCGATCTCTGCCAGCTGCATGATAACAGCAGAACCGCCGTAGCTGATAAAGGGAAGTGTGATTCCCGTATTGGGCAATGTATTAGTGACAACGGCGATATTCAGGATTACCTGAATCGAAATGTGTCCCATAACGCCGATGACCAAAAGCGCTCCAAACATATCCGGCGCATTGTTGGCGATTATCATAAGTCTCCATATAAGAATAAGGAACATCAGCATAACTGCGATTGCTCCGAAAAGCCCAAGCTCCTCGCAGATGATCGAAAAGATCATGTCGTTCTGTGCCTCAGGAATAAAGCCCATCTTCTGCATGCTCTCTCCGAGACCTTTTCCGAAGATTCCGCCCGAGCCGATGGCATATAGTGCCTGAAGGGTCTGGAAGCCTTTTCCGGAAGCATGAGCGTTAGGATCAAGCCATGCAAGAATTCTCTCTGATCTAAAGCCCATTTCTGAGTTACTGTCGGAATTTGCTATAAGAAATACAACAGCCGCTGCAAATCCGACCAGAAGAAGAGCTGAAATAATATAAACTCTGTAGCCGGGTGTGGAAATAAACAGCATAAGTATTACAATTCCCAGAATGATAAGTCCGGAGCTCAGGTTATCTGTGATCTTGTAGACCATAAGGGCCATAAACGCCGGAAAGCCTACTACAAGTCCAAGTCCCTTCCAGGTCATCAGATTTTTCTGAAGCTCTGAAATAAGTGTCGCTGAAAAGATGATAACAGCCATCTTACACACCTCAGCCGGCTGAACAGAAAATCCGAAGATATTGAGCCATCTCGTAGCTCCGTTGATGGTACTTCCCCATATCTTAAGAGCAAAGACCATTAGCAGCGCAACAACATAGGCCAAAAAAGCAAATTTTCTGTAAATACCATAGGGCACATAGGATAAACCAATCATAAACACCAGTCCGATGGCTGTCGGCACGAGCTGATGCTTGAAATAATATGCCGAGTCCTCAAAATCCAGATTGGCCTCATATGAGCTGGTTGAATAGAGCATGATAAGTCCGAATGCCAGCAAAAACAGCACAATGAATATCATACTATAATCAATATAGGACTCTGCCTTTTCTCTTTTTAGCACACTGATTCTTCCCAAAATAAACCTCTTTATTCTAAAACCGGCAATTAGTCAGCCAGCTTATTAACGTAATCCTTAAATCTTTTTCCCCTGGTCTCATAGTTGGGGAACATATCCCAGCTTGCGCAGGCAGGTGAAAGAAGCACTGCATCTCCGGGCTGTGCGCACTCGGTGCAGAACTCAAGCGCCTCCTCATAAGTATCCTTAAATACATAATCGGTAAAGCCGTGTTTTTCAGCGCACTCTGCTATCTTCTCTCTTGTCTTTCCAATAAGTACGAGCTTTTTAACCTTACCGTCGAAATTCTCGATCCACTCATCATACTCGCTGCCCTTGTCGTAGCCTCCGCCTATAAGGATTGTAGGCTTGCTCATGGCCCTTATGCCCTGGATCGCAGCATCCGGATTGGTTCCCTTTGAGTCGTTGTAGTAATCAACTCCTGCCTTTGTGGCAACAAACTCAATTCTGTGCTCTACTGCCTTAAAAACTCTGATAACCTGAAGAATCTCAGAAAGAGGCACATCCATTGCAAGGCTAATACCGATAGCAGCCATGACATTCTCAACATTGCACATACCAACAAGGTTCATGTCATGGATATTCATTATCTTCATGGAACTTCCGGCTGTGCTGATATAGATGTCTTCCCCGTCAAGATAAAGGCCGTCGCTTAGCTTTTCCTTTGTTGAAAAGAACACAACCTTTGCAGGACATCTGTTTTCGCCGAAGTCCCTGGTATATTCATTATCATAATTAAGGACACAGGTGTCCTCTTTTGTCTCATTATGTGTTACATTCTCCTTCATAGCCGCATAGCATTCCATGGTGTGATGGCGGTTTAAATGGTCCGGAGTCACATTAAGGATTGCTGATACATTGGCATGAAAGTTCTCTACTGCTTCAAGCTGGAAGGAACTGATCTCTCCGACTGTAACTGTATCGTCGGTCATCTCAAGGGCACTCTCAGCAAAAGAAACACCTATATTTCCCACAACATAGGTCTTGTTAAAATGGGCCTTCATGATATTTCCCACCAGAGTGGTGGTTGTTGTCTTTCCGTTTGTTCCGGTGATAGCTACAAACTTTCCCTTGGAAAAACTGTATGCCAGCTCTATCTCGCTCCAGATCGGGATGTTTTTTCCCTTGATCCTTAGCATTGTAGGTGAATCCAGAGGCACAGCGGGTGAAGGAACAGTAAGTGATATTTCAGAAAGCTCTTCATCTGAAATTTTTCCAATGATGATCTTTGTGCTCTCCCTGTCCTCTTCATGGAGCTTACCAATTATATCAGCTTCTGTAACCTTGGTGTTTTCTTCAAGAACAACAGCCTTTGCTCCAACCTGGTGAAGAAGTCTTACAGATCCAACACCTGATAATCCGGAGCCTATAACAAGTACTTTTTTACCTTTAAGATCTCTTTTCATTTATATACCTCACAGTCCTGCATAAGCGATAAGGCACATAAGCAGGGTTATTGTAGTAAACACATTCACAACCTTGGTCTCAGACCAGCCACCCTTTTCAAAATGATGATGAATGGGCGCCATTCTGAAAATTCTTTTTCCATGAGTAAGCTTAAAATATGAAACCTGAAGGATTACGGAAACAACCTCAAGGGCATATATAAAACCCACGATCACGATAAATATTGGCATCTGCATAACATAAGCTATACCTGTCACAAAACCTCCAATTGCAAGTGAACCGGTATCTCCCATCATTACTTTGCCTGGATAGACGTTATAAACAAGATATCCTAAAAGTCCGCCAAGGAGCGCGCAGGACATTACTTCAGCTCCCAGAGCCTGATAGTGCATTGCTGCTATGGCAAAAAAGCCGGCAACAACGGCAGTAACTGATGCACAAAGACCATCAACGCCGTCTGTAAAGTTTGTTCCGTTGGCTGTTCCAAGGGCAATAAAGAACAATATAGGGATGTTCCAGAAGCCAAAATCAAGGGTATAGCTTGTAAAAGGAACCTTCATTGCAAGAGACATGTCAGTAAAGTTCTCTACATAAAGAGCAAAGACCACTACAACAACGAGCTGCCCAAGTATTTTTTGCCATGCTCTAAGTCCCAGATTCTGCTTTTTTACAACCTTGATATAATCGTCGATAAAACCTATGATTCCAAAGCCAAAGGTCAGGATAAGCACAGGTATTACTTCCTTATGAAAAGCAGCATAATTAACTCCTATAATAAGGAAGGGAAGCAAAAAGATAAAGCCGCCCATAGTTGGTGTTCCTGTTTTTTTCTTGTGGGATTCAAGACCTTCTTCTCTTACAGTCTGTCCTGCCTTAAGTCTTCGCAGTAGTTCAATAATAGCCGGGCCGCTTAGTAGCGCCACAAAAAAAGATACAAATACCGGAACTAAAGTTCTTAAAAAATATCCACTCACTTTTTTACCCTCATAACCATTTATATTTTCTGATATCCTGACCACTTTCTTCAAGATATCCTTTTTGTTCAGATGCTATATCACGGACTGTCTCCGCCGCCTGTGCCAGTATCTGCTGTACCATCAAAATCAGGAAGGTCATCTCCTCCTATCACGGTTCCGCTGTCAGGAATAATGAGTGCTCCTGTACTTGGATCCACGTAATAGCCTGTCTCCGGGTCTTTTTCAAAATTCTCCCAAATAGAAGACCTAGGCTCATCGGATGCAGTTTCAGTCTCCTCTTCGCCCTCAGCTGTTTCTTCTCCCTCCGCAGCTTCGGTGCCTTCTGCAGCTTCTCCTTCACCTGCTTCTCCCTCAGGAGCTACGGCTGTAGTTACCATCTGCTCTCTAAGCTCTTCAAGCTCCTTTTGTTCCTTCTCGGAAAGCTCCTCAGTCATAGGATAATTGAGATAAGGAAGAGCCTCTGTAAGCACTGCTCTGACTATTCTTGTAGCAAACTTAGCGTCTGCCTGATATGTTACATTAGGTCTGTCAACAACGACATAGATTGCTATCTTCGGATCATCTGCCGGAGCATAGCCCATAAATGATACCACATATTGTCTGTTTCCACGAGGAAGTGTCTGTGCCGTTCCGGTCTTTCCTCCGATCATATAGCCGGCAGGTCTTGCTGTCTTACCTGTACCTTCAGCTCCTGCTACAACCTGATTACAGTACTGTATGATCTTATCAGAAGTACTCTGAGAAACAGTCTGTCTCAAAACTCTCGGTTCGATATTTTTAATTGTAGAGCCGCTGCTTGAAACAATCTTTTTTACAACATGAGGTTCATAATAATAGCCGCCATTAATAAGTGAGCAAAAACCTGTGATCATCTCGATCATGTCTACGTTAAAGCCCTGTCCGAAGGAGTTGGTAGCAAGATCCGCAGAGGTCATGTTCGAAGCACTGTAGGTAAGTCCCTCTGTTCTTGCTTCTCCGGCAAGGTCGATGTTTGTTTTAAGGCCAAAGCCGAAGTCCTTCTGAAACTTGGTAAAAGTGTTATTTCCAATAGCCTGCGCAATGTACATCATGGCAACGTTACAGGAAATCTCAATACCTCTCTCAACAGAAACAGCTCCATCACCGTACACGTTGTGGCACTTGATCGGCCATCCGCCTACTTCAAGAACGCCTTTACAGTTATAGACTTCATTTCCTGTGATAGTTCCGCTCTCAAGGCCCGTAGCAACAGTAAAGGGCTTTGCAACAGAACCGGGCTCATAGGTATCAGCTATGCAGAAATTCCTCCAGAGAGCATTGAAATTCTGATAAAGCTGCTCATCTGTGAAGCTCTCAAGCATCTCCTCAGTTATATAAACACCTGAATCAAATGTGGACTCTCCCTTAATTTTGTTGCCTTTTTCATCAACTGCAGGCATTCCTATAAGAGCCGAAGTATCTCTGGGATTATTCAGGTCAAAATTCGGATAGCTTGCCATAGCAAGGACATCGCCATTATTGACATCCATGATCACGCAGCCAACATTGTTTGCTCCGTTACCAACTCTTGCATTGTTCTTATAGGTGTCGTTAAACTCTTTTAAATGTTTTTCTACAATTGACTGGAGATTACCATCTATCGTTGTTACGATGTTATCTCCGTCTGTGGCAGGAATCGTGGTTCTCTCAAGGTCTGAATCCTCATTGAGATATCCATACTCTCTTCCCATGGTTCCGCTCAAAATATCATTATAGTATTCCTCAAGGCCGTACATTCCGGCATTGTCACCTGAGGTAAAGCCGATAACATCGCAGGCAAGCGACCCGTTAGGGTACTTTCTGATATAACCTGATTCAAACCATACTCCCTGGATATTTGCATCGTAAGTGTCTGAGCCGGGAGTGATCAGCTCCTGAAAAGCGCTGATCTGGTCGTAAGGAAGTTTTTTTGCCAGTATGTAATACTGTGAACTTGGGTGCTCGTTTAAGTATTGTCTGATCTCCGAGGAGTCCAGGCCGAAGTGCTGAACCAATGCCTTGATGGTAGGCTCCAGATACTTGCTGTCTCTTAAAAGAAGCTTGGCATCCAGGATCACATTGTAGACCTTCTCGCTGTACGCAAGAATTGTATTGTTGGCATCAAGAATCTCGCCTCGTCTGAAAGGGAGCGAGGTCGAATCGTACTGCTGCTGTGAAAGTACCTGCTTTTCGTACTCCTTACCGTTATTCTTGGTAATAAGTATGAGTCTTACCCCTAATCCAACGAAAGCCAGTAGTACTAATACAAACAGCACTACCAGCTTTTCTTTCATTCCTTTAGTAAATTTCTGTTTCTTTTTAACTCTACGTTGTTTCATTTATAACACGATGCTTCCTTCTTATAATAAATAACCTCGTCTATTATAGTCTCTTTTTTACCCTGATGACAACCTTAACTACAATCAGCCGTCAACACTTGGTATAGGAGCAAGCTGTCTAACGTAGTCGTTACCACCGCCATCTGAGTATCTGATTATCTGACCCTCAGTTGCATAAGTCATTCCGTACTCCTGAATGGCTATTCTCTTTACCTCATCAAGGTCAACATTACCGTTTGCTCTGTTATAAGCCTCGTCGTTCTCCTGCTTTAAGTTATTTAATCTGCTCTCCATTACTGCGATGCTCTTGTTGGTGTTCTTAACCTGAGACTGCAGTGAAATATACCACGCAAGAGTTCCTACCATGAGTACCATGGCAAGTGTTAAAAATGCAAGGTATCCAAGGCTCATGTGATGTCTTCTGACGGTTCTGGCAGGTACTGCTGCCGGAACACGTCTGTGTTTGCGGGAGGGCTGGTATTCTTTTCTTACAGTATTACCGTGTACATATGCTGCATTTGCCATAAAAACCTCCCTTTCTGTTATCAACTGTAACTGTTTCGTTTTATTACGCCTTCGCCTTTTCAAAAACTCTTAGCTTGGCGCTCTGTGATCTCTTGTTCTGTTCAAGTTCTTCCTCGCTTGGAAGAATTGGTTTTCTTGTTATGACCTTGCCCTTTGATTTCTTGCCGCATATGCAAACCGGAAAATCAGGCGGGCATGTACATGGGTTTTCATTATTTCTGAAATTGTTCTTGGTAATACGATCCTCCAGTGAATGGAAGGTTATCACGCAGAGCCTTCCTCCCGGATTTAAAAAATCCACAAATCCATCAAGTGAATTCTGAAGCACATCCAGCTCTCTGTTCAGGGCAATTCTGATTGCCTGATAGGTTCTCTTTGATGGATGGCCGCCCTTCTCTCGCATCTTGGCAGGAATAGCCGCCTTTATGATCTCATTGAGTCTGAAGGTCGTTTCAATCGGCTCCTTCTGTCTCTCAATGCAGATATGCTTTGCAATGTTCTTGGCAAATTTATCTTCGCCGTAATCTCTTATGATATGAAAAATCTCTGTCTCAGAGTACTCATTTACGATATCTCTGGCTGTGAGGCTCTGTCTGGTATCCATTCTCATATCCAGCGGAACATCTTCTTTGTAGGTGAAGCCTCTCTCTGCGTTATCCAACTGATAGGAGGAAACTCCAAGATCAAGAAGGATTCCATCCACTCCCTTAACTCCAAGGGCCTTAAGTCTGTCAACAGCATTCTCATAGTTGTCATGGATGATGGTCACTCTATCCTTAAAGGGCTCAAGTCTCTTTGTAGCAGCTGCGATAGCTTCTTCATCCTGGTCAGTTCCATATAGATGTCCGCCCTCTGTGAGCCTTTCTGCTATGTGATAGGAATGACCCGCACCTCCCAGTGTTCCGTCAAGATATATCCCATCGGGCTTGATATTCAGATTGTCCAGGCACTCATCAAGAAGCACCGAATAATGCTTGAATTCCATTTTTTCACCCTGTTTATATGCTCAAACCGTACTCAGACATCTTAGCTGCAATGCTGTTAATATCTTCAAAGGTACTTGCCTTCTCCCACTCGGTCTTGTTCCAGATCTCTACTCTGTTACCAACACCGGCGATCACGGCGTCCTTTTCAATCTTCGCATGTTGTAAAAGATTTGATGGAACAAGGATTCTTCCCTGCTTGTCCACCTCGGCATCAATGGCTCCTGAGATAAAAAATCTTCCAAGTGCTCTGGCTTCGGGCTTGTCCATAGGAAGCGCCTGAAGCTTCTCCTCGAACTGGTCCCAACCTTCCTGGGCAAACACAAAAAGGCATCCGTCAAAGCCCCTGGTCACCACGAACTGTTCACCAAGAATCTCACGGAATTTAGCAGGAATTATGAGTCGTCCCTTGGCATCGATGGAATGACTATATTCACCTTTAAATGCTGTTCCCAATCAATCTACCACTTTTCTGATTATTTTCTACCACTCTCAACCACTTTTTACCACTTTTCACCACCTAAAACCATTATAATTCAAAATTTCTTATAAAACAACATCTTTTTCTCAGATTTTGTCTGCATTTCAGCCATTTTTGGGCACAAAAAAAGACCCGGCACAAGATATGCCAAAGTCTTCTTTGTTTATACAATATTTAGATTTATTTTACAGTTAGTTTTCTTTTTCAGTTCTTTTTTTGGAAAGTCTGATTCTGACAATAACATCAGCAGTCACTGCAAAGATCACCAGACAGATAGCAAGCATCTGAGAAACAGGAAGTCCTGTGCTGTGCATTTTGAGCTGATCGGTCCTAAGGCCCTCAATCCACGCTCTTCCAAGGCCATATCCGCCAAGATAAAGAAGCACGTTCTCACCATCGAACTTTTTATGCTTAACATACAGAAGCATTATAATAAGAATACACACGTTCCAAAGGCTCTCATAGAGAAATGTAGGACTTACCTGAACGAAGTTGGTGCCCTCTATCATGTTCTCTCGCATCAGCTGTGTGATCTCATTGCTGCGGACCATGTCCACCGGAAGTCTCATGGCAAGAAGGCCGTTCGTGTACTCGCCAAAAGCTTCTCTGTTGGTGAAGTTCCCCCATCTGCCGATGATCTGGCCAAGGATCAGTCCGTACATTACTGTATCAGCAAACCTAAGGAAGCTCATCTTTTTTATCTTCGTGTATATAAATATAGTAGTAAGGCCGGCGATTACTCCGCCGTAAATTGCCAAACCGCCATTTCTAAGGTACAAAATGCTGATGGGATTGTCCTTGTAATAATCCCAGGCAAAAAACACATAATAGAGCCTTGCTCCAATAATTGAAAAAACAATGATATAAACCGCCGCATCCCAGTAAGAATCAGAATCCTGGCCGGTCACTTTTGCCATGTGTGAGATAAAAAGAAGGGCAACCAAAAACCCTATTCCAATGATCAGTCCGTACATGGCAATGCTGATTCCAAAGATTTCAAAGCTCTTTGGAACATTTTTCAGATAGACACCCACATTAGGAAATGCTATGTCCATCTTTCCCATTATATCCGGCATAATGCCTCCTCGCATTTATGTATTTGTCTTAACATCGTAGACTTAGAATCAGCAGTATCAGACATTGAAGCGGAATAATATAACATCTCCGTCCTGAACCACGTACTCTTTTCCTTCCATACGCACAAGGCCCTTTTCCTTAGCAGCTGCGATTGAGCCTTCACGAAGAAGATCTTCATAATTAATAACTTCCGCCTTGATGAAGCCTCTCTCAAAGTCAGTGTGGATCTTTCCTGCTGCCTGAGGAGCCTTTGTTCCTATCTTAATAGTCCAGGCTCTGGTCTCATCCTCTCCGGAGGTAAGGAAGCTCATAAGTCCAAGTGTCTTGTAGCTTGCTGCAATGAGCTTATCAAGACCTGACTCAGTAAGTCCGAGACTCTCAAGGAACTCAGCCTTTTCATCCTCATCAAGCTCGGAAATCTCAGCCTCGATCTGAGCGCTGATAACAAATACTTCACTTCCGGACTTTGATGCCAGCTCTCTTACTGCTGCTACATATTTATTAGAAGCTCCGTCATCAGCAAGATCCTCGTCCTTAACATTTGCTGCATAGATAACAGGCTTCCAGGTAAGAAGGTCCAGACTGTTGACAAAAGCTCTGTCATCATCGTCAGCAACTTCAAGTTCTCTTGCCATCTTGTTATCCTCAAGAGTAGCCTTGATCTTCTCGAGAATCTCAAGCTCTTTTGCTGCGCTCTTATCCATGCGGGCGAGCTTTGCAACCTTTGCTATTCTTCTCTCTAAAACCTCAAGATCGGCAAAAATAAGCTCGAGGTTGATTGTCTCTATATCTCTTGCAGGATCAACTGATCCGTCAACGTGAACCACATTAGGATCCTCAAAGCATCTTACTACGTGCACGATTGCATCAGTCTCACGGATATTTGCAAGGAACTGGTTTCCAAGTCCCTCACCCTTTGATGCGCCCTTTACAAGTCCTGCTATATCAACGAATTCTATTGTCGCAGGAGTAACCTTCTTAGAATTGTAAAGATCTCCAAGGAGCTTAAGTCTCTTGTCCGGAACTGCAACCACGCCCACGTTAGGGTCGATTGTCGCAAACGGATAGTTCGCAGCCAGTGCTCCTGCATTTGTAAGTGAATTAAAAAGTGTTGACTTACCTACGTTTGGTAAACCTACGATTCCTAGTTTCATACTTTATTTATCTCCTTCTAAAAATGCTTTATTTAAGCCATTTGTTATCTCAGCTTGTTGTACCGAGTACCACGCTGGGCACCATTTTTACACCATATTTATGTAAAAA
>JAEEGL013006615.1_pt1 | contig 11437 bp, 12 predicted proteins | sample 9134231 | NCBI WGS metagenome assembly JAEEGL01 (sample SAMN16246548, study PRJNA631951) | gut metagenome | biome: gut microbiome; feature: rumen; material: fiber-attached | host: Bos | place: Iran: Karaj | collected 2018-10
ACGATCATCCTTCTGCTGTCGGGCTTGCAGAACATCGACCCGCTGTACTATACGGCCGCCAAGGTCGACGGCGCCAAGACATTGAGGATCTTCTTCAGGATCACGGTTCCGCTTCTGGCTCCGACGATCATGCTGGTGATCATCATCAATTCCATCAGCACCTTCAAGATGTACCATGAACTCTTCCCGCTCTTCAACGGTCCGGGTGTTGCCTACAACCTGTTCACGGTCGTCTACTATATCTACTACGAATTCCGCGTTCTGACGCCGCCGAAGTACGGCCTCGCCGCCGCATCGGCCGTCATCCTGCTGATCACGGTCTTCGTATTCACAATGCTGCAGCGCGCTGTTCAGGCGTGGTCAAGAAAGGAGAGAGGCGAAGATGTCAAGAAAGTCAAGAGACACAGAGACGCGCTCAGATAAGCACGTCAGTAAAGAGCCGTTCTCATTCGGCAGACTTGCAATGTATGTCATTCTGTTCATCGGTGCCATCATCATGATCTTCCCGTTCTACTGGATGATCACCGGCGCCTTCAAGACCTGGACAGAAGTCAACCTGATTCCGCCGACGCTGTTCCCGGAGAATCCGTTCAACATCGAGAACTTCATCTACGCATTCAAGACAGCGCCGTTTGGCAGATACTTCATCAACTCACTCTTGGCTCTGGCGGGCTGTATCACGACCTGTTCGTTCACGACGATCCTGGCCGCATACGCATTCTCCAGGCTCAGATTCCCGGGCAGAGAGCTGATCTTCTCGCTGCTGCTGTCGCTGATGATGGTTCCCTATGAGATGATCATCATCACCAACTACCGCACCATCGTCAACTGGAAGCTTCACGACACGATCTGGGCGCTGATTCTGCCCTTTATGTCATCGATCTTCTACACCTACATCCTGAAGGGATTCTTCGATTCCGTTCCGGAGTCCCTGTATCAGGCTGCCAAGGTCGACGGCTGCTCCGACTGGAAATACCTGTGGAGAGTCATGGTGCCGATGGCAAAGTCATCGCTCGCGACGATCATTCTGCTGAACGCGATCGCCACCTGGAACTCCTTCCTGTGGCCGATGATCGCAACCAACTCAAAGGTCGTCAGAACACTGCCGTTTGGTCTGTATGCCTTCATGACCGAAGGCGGCCAGCGAAACGAAAGAATGATGGCTGCCTCGACCATCGTCGTCATACCGATGATCATCATGTTCCTCTTTGCGAGAAAGTACATCATCTCCGGTATGTCCCGCGGCGGTATCAAGGGCTAATCGAAAGAGAAAAGACAAACAAGAAAAGAGAACCGATCGGTTCTCTTTTTCTAATCGTTTTTCTTAAGTGACTTGCGGTATTTGCTGGGAGACATGCCTACGATCTGGTTGAACTGCCTCAGGAAATTGGAGTAGTCCGCAAAGCCGCACTGGTAGGACACTTCGCTGAGCGGGATGTTCTCGAAGATCTTCTGCTTGGCGAGTAGGACCCTTTTCTGCAGGACGTATTCGTAGATGCTTCGGCCGGTGTAGTTCTTGAATTCATGGGAGAGCGTCGAGACGCTGAGACCGAACATCCTGGATAACTCGATCAATGAGAATTTCGAGGTGAAATTGCCGTCGATGTAGGCGATGACCCGGTTGACGGTCGGCGACAGGGAGAGCTTTGGCAGTTCACGTTCAGCGCTGTGCATCGTGTCGACGCTCATGCGAAGGATCGGGAAGATCCGCGAGACGTCGGAAAAGCGCCTCCAGCTTGACTGACGGTCATTGTTGAGCAGCAGTTCGTTGATCAGCTTCTGGCATTCATCCAGATCCTCTCCTTTCATCGTGAAACAGAATTGGCTGTCTTCGGTCATCTCCAGCAGATACCGTTCAAAGTCGACCTGTCTGGCACCGGCCTGGCGAAGGAACTCGTTGGTCAGGTAGATTCCGAAATGGGTGATGCTCTCGTTGGAGTATTCCAGTATCCCGTGATGGTGATAGGGGGGAACGATGATCAGTTCGTTGGCCTTGGTCTGATAGAGCTGATCGTCGATCAGAAATTCCGGAAATCCTTTCTTGACGAAAACGAACTGCCAGTATTCGTGGCTGTGGATGGTCGCAAACCTCGATTTGATCTCGCTGTTGCTGAATGGCATGTAGCCGTCTTTTTCTATGGACACCTGCTTCAAACTCCTTCTTTGTCTGCTCGCATTATGTTTTTCATTAAAGACAGAGATCCGTCTTATAAAACAGGAATTGCATATTATATCTGCTTTTTTGCCTATCTTTAGGATAACATAAAGGGATATAAATAAGTTAAGGAAACAGATTATGCATACTTCTGCATAAAAAAGCCAGCATACAGCTGGCGGAGATCCTTACAGGAAGCGCTCTTAACCAAAAACCTTTCGGTCAGGATACGGAATCCGGCATATTGGATATCGTATCCCCCCGAAAGGTTTTTTCTTTTTCAGATCGCATAGAGAAAGATCAGGATGTAGTGACAGAGACTTCCCAGCAGGACCAGGATGTGGAAGATCTCATGTTCACCCCATTTCTCACTGAGGCGGAATCTGAGGGCGTAGAGAATGCCTCCAATCGTATAGAAGACGCCTCCGGCAAGCAGCCATAAAAAGCCGCCTTTGCCCAGCAGATGGTAGAGTGTTGTGATCCTGAACAGGGCAAACCAGCCCATGGCAATGTAGAGGATCGAAGAGACGTATTTCGGACAGTAGACGAAGAAGAACTTGATCAGCGTACCGACGGCAGCCGCGATCCAGATGGCGATCAGCAGGCGTTTTCCCTGTACATCCTTCATGAGGTTCAGGCACAGAGGCGTATAGGTGCCGGCGATCAGATAGAAGATGCAGATGTGGTCGATCTTCTTGAGCGCTCTTGTGCCTCTTTCAGGAAGGATGAAGGAATGGTGGGCGCTGCTGGCGCCGTAGAGAACGATGAGACTCAGTCCATAGATGCTTAAGCCGATCATCGTTGAGATGTCGTCAGAACGGACCGCCGCCTTTGTAAGCAGCAGCGGCAGCGAAAGAATTGCCGCGATGAAGCCGATGAAATGGGTCAGGGCACTGATCGGATCCTTGATGCGGATGCAGGGCCTCAGATCTGTCTGGACAGGCTGTTTCATTTTGATTTCACTCATTGCAAGCTCCTTGTTTCAGATATTGATCGGTTATATAATAAACCTGTAACAGGTTTTTCAAAAACCTCTAAGCCCATATTAGAATGTTTTAGATATCCTGTCAAGAGATATCAAAAAACCGCTGAGGACAGAATGAAGAAAAAAGAGAAGAAGACATACCGGCTGGATGGTTTCCGCCTGCCGACCTACAGGGAGATCCCCTCCGTCGGCCTGTATCTCGATCAGACTTCTAAGTACATCAACGAAGCGCTGAGCGAGCTCCCGGAGTGCACGATCACCAATTCCATGATCTCCAACTACGTCAAGAAGAAGCTGATCGACAATCCCGTAAAGAAACAGTACGGCAGGGATCAGATCGCTTATCTGATCTTCATCGCCGTGACCAAGAGCGCCCTGTCGCTGGACGATGTTCAAGGACTCTTCAGACTGCAGAAACAGAGATGCAGCTGTGAAGAAGCCTATTCCTACTTCTGCGAACGCTTCGACAGACTTTTGAACGACGAAGAGAAGATCAGAGAGGACGACAGAGAAAAGATGCTTCTGGAAAACGTCATCGTGACCGCCGTCTCGAATATCCGCCTGCGCAAACTGCTGGAAGAAGCCTTTGAGCAGTAATCTGTATACATAATTTACAAAAACTTGAATTTTACCCTTTTACATAAATGTTAGAATTGATGTAAAGGTAGGGGTTTGATATGTTTTCCTGGCAGCATTTCGTATGGCTGGCAATCTGCACGGCCATGATCGCAATAATACTCATCCGTTTCCGCAAGAACAGGCCGTCGCTTCAGCAGGTCTTGACCAGCAGCTGCGTCATCTGCTGTCTTTCGGAATTCACAAAGGTGTTCAGCACGCTGGAGATGGTGTCTTCCACTGACGGAAGCATCACTTTCCCTTATATTCCGATGAACCACCTTCCGCTTCATCTGTGTTCGATCCAGATCCTGCTCATCTTCTATGTCCGCTTCACGGAGAACAGGAAGATGAGAGAGAACCTGCTCTCCTTCATGTATCCCTCTTGCTTCCTGGGCGCTTTGTCGGCGCTTCTGATGCCGTCGATCTTTTCGACGACGATCAGCACCGATCAGGCCTTCACGCATCCGATGGCCTATCAGTTCTTCATATTCCATTCCATGCTGATCGTGCTGGGTCTCATGATCGCAACGTCCGGAGAGATCAGATGGGCATGGAAACACTGGTTCCAGTGTCTGATCGTCATCGCAGTTGCCGGATTCGTGTCGCTGTACATCAACTCGATCTTTGCTTCGCCGACCTATCTCAACGGCAAGCTGCAGCACGTCGACTTCTGGCCCAACTTCTTCTTCACCTACAACAATCCGCTGGGCATCAAAGTCACGACGATCACGCAGTGGTACATCTACCTGCTGATCCTGGCGGTTGTCATCGTCGTACTGACTTTCCTCTGTTTCTATCCGCTGATCAGAAAGAATAAGGTCAGATTATAAAAATATCTTCAACAAAGGCGGAAGCAGATCCGCCTTTTTATAGCGTGTTTACACAGTTCCGTGAGGAACCAACACTACCCGCTATGCGGGTACGCGACATCTGTTAAACAAAAATCACCATTCCACTACAATAGAGTTGTTCAAGCTTAATTGTAGAAAGGAAAGGTGACAAATATATTATATGGCTAATCAGCACAATTCGTTAGCTCATACAAGATGGATGTGCAAATATCACATCGTGTTTATACCCAAATACAGAAGAAAGGTGATATATAACCAGATAAGAAAGGATATATCCGGATATATCGTCACACTCTGCAAGTACAAGGGAGTAGATATCATTGAAGGACACATGATGCCCGATCATGTGCATCTGATCCTCTCGATCCCTCCGAAGATATCTGTTTCAAACTTCATGGGATATCTGAAAGGCAAATCATCCCTGATGATATTTGAAAATCACGCCAATCTGAAATACAGGTTCGGCAACAGAAAGTTCTGGTCAGAGGGATATTATGTTTCAACTGTTGGTCTGAATGAGGCAACTGTGATCAAATATGTCCAAGACCAGGAGAAACAGGACATAGCTTTGGATAAACTCACAGAAAAGAGTATAACGACCCATTCAAGAAGCCGACTCAGACAAGGCTCCTTTAGGAGCACAGGCCACAGAGGCAATCGCAATAAGCTTGAACACCTTCCGTGGCAAGCAACGCCTTGAGACGTTGCGTGGCGGTATAAGCCTTATAGGCTTAGAGAAAACCACCCGTTTTCACGGGTGGTAGTTATAGTATTTTTCAGATGCGATAAAGATAAAAAAAGAACCGTTTGCCGGCTCTTTACACTAGATGCAAATCTGGTGGAGAATACGAGATTCGAACTCGTGACCCCCTGCTTGCAAAGCAGGTGCTCTCCCATCTGAGCTAATTCCCCAATGGTGGGCCTGATAAGACTTGAACTTGCGACCTCGCCCTTATCAGGGGCGCGCTCTAACCACCTGAGCTACAGGCCCATACACCTTTTGTGCTCATTCATTCTACTTCATCAAAGGTGCTATTGTCAATAAAAAAAGATATGTCTATTGAATATAAAGTTTATACTGGCTTATAATAATAGGTACCTGAAATGAAAAAGATGTTTTATTGTGTCCTTGCCCTGTGTGTCATGCTGGTGGTCTGCGGTTTCACCGACTTTTTGAATGACACCGGTACGGGCTTTGATCTGGATGCCCTCTACGACTATCAGAAGGAGTTCAAGACGGAGGAATTAAGCATCTGTTCGGCCAACACTGCCAAGACCTATATGGACTACCGCATGACGACCGTCGTCGATTCCAGACAGTACCAGTTCATCCGCAACCATCTGACCGTCGACAAGAAGACCGGCTTCCTCTATGACGAGGACGGCTTCATCGCCGTGGCGCTGGGTTCCTATTACGGCGAGATCGGTGACCGCTACTACTTCACGTTGGAATCGGGCATCGTGTTGCCGTTAGTCAAGGCGGAAGAGAAGGCCGACGAGGATACGGACATCACCGGCTGCTACCACACGCTCGATGGCAGCGTCGTGGAATTCGTCATCGATGACGAATATGCCGCAGCCCGCTTCGGCACCAACTCAAACGGATACGTACTGGACGGCAACTACAACAACTACCCGCTGTTCAGCGGAAGCTTCGTGAAGGTAGAGAAGGTACTCGATGAACGATCGGACAGGATCGTGAGCTACCAGATAGAGGAAGGCCTTCCCGCCAGTATCGACATCTTCAACTACGCATCCGGTTACTGAGGCTCGAAAGAGTCTTTTCTTTATGTCAAAAGCGCATGCATCTATAATAGAAGTATGCTGGAAATCAGAAAAACGCAAACTGAAGACCTCGAACGCATCGGCGAGATCTTTTCCGTTGCCCGCAAATACATGGCGGACAACGGCAATCCGACCCAGTGGGGACAGGATCGGCCGTCGCTCGATCTGGTGATCGACGACATTGCAAAAGGAAACTCCTACGTCGTCACGGATGACGGCAAGATCGTCGGTACCTTCGCCTACATTCCCGGCATCGAAGAGACCTATCTTGAGATCGATGGCGCCTGGATCGACGATGCCCCGTACGGCACGATCCACCGCATCGCATCCGACGGTTCAGTAAGAGGCGTCTTTGATGCAGCCCTTGATTTTGCACAGAGCCAGGGAAGAGACGTGCGCATTGATACGCATAAAGACAACGCGACTATGCTGCATCTGATCAGACGAAGCGGCTTTACGGAGTGCGGCATCATCATCGTCGACGACGGCACGCCGCGTATCGCCTTCCAGAAGAAGATATAATGAGAATATGAAAAAGGTATTGGTGATCGTCGGACCGACGGCTGTAGGCAAGACAAGATTCGGCATCGAATGTGCCGGGCTTTTTGACGGCGAGATCATCTCCGGGGATTCTGTACAGATCTATCGTGGCCTGGATATCGGATCGGCGAAGCCTGATGCAGATGAACTGTCTCAGGCCAGGCATCACCTGATCGATATCAGAAAAGCCGACGAGAAATACAGCGTCAAGCAGTTTCAGGAGCTTTGCCGGGCATGCATCGACGACATCAGCGACAGAGGGAAGCTGCCGATCATCGTCGGCGGCACCGGTCTGTACATCAAGGCCGCCCTCTACGACTACATCTTTTTTGAAGAAGAGGAAGAAGACAGGCAATACGAAGATCTCAGCAATGAACAGATCTATGAAATGCTGAAAGAGAAGGATCCGGCTGCGCTGGAGAAGATCCACGTCAACAACCGCCGTCGTCTGGTCAGGGCGCTCAACATCTATGAGAAACACAGAAAGGGAATCTCAGAGATCAAGGAAGAACAGGAACACAAGCCGATCTACGACTGTCTGATCATCGGCCTGACCGCTGAAAGAAAGGTCCTGTTCAAGCGCATCGACGAAAGGGTCGACCGGATGATGAAGGACGGACTCCTGGAAGAGATTAAAAATCTGCTCGACAATGGAATCTGCTTCGACGATCAGTCCATGCGGGCGATCGGCTACAAGGAGTTCAAGGCGTATTTCGACGGCGAAAAGAGCCCGGAAGAGTGCGTGGAAGAGGTGAAGATCAATTCCCGGCACTTTGCGAAACGTCAGTACACGTTCTTCAATCATCAGATGGATGTGCACTGGTACGAAGATGCGGGTGAGGCGATGGAAGAGGTGAGACGATGGTTGACCTGAGCAGAATGGAATACCTGGTGGGCAGGGAGGCCCTGGACAGGGTGAAAGACAAGAAGGTCCTGGTCTGCGGCTGCGGCGGGGTCGGTTCCTTTGTCGCGGAAGGCCTATGCCGCTCAGGGCTTGGCAATATCACGCTTTTAGACTACGACAGGGTGGAGCCATCCAATCTGAACCGCCAGATGATGACGACGAAGGACAACATCGGCGAAAGAAAGATAGACGCGCTCAAGAGGCGCTTGGAAGAAGTCAGCGATGCGAGGGTCGATACGATCGAAGCGTTCATCGATGAAAACTTCGTTCTGGACAAGGACTACGACTATGTGGTCGACTGCATCGATACGCTGACCGCCAAGTTCAGGCTGGTGAAGCTCTGCCACGAAAAGGGCATCCCGGTGCTCTCGTCCCTTGGCTCTGCCAGACGGCTGAAGCCGGAGAACATAAAGCTGACGACGCTCGACAAGACGCGCAACGATCCATTGGCGAAAGCTTTCCGGAATCTGGTGAAGAAAGAAAATTATTGCAAGAAGATCGAGGTCGTCTTCGCCGATACGCCTGCCGTCAAAATCGGTGTCGTCAGGGAAGGAAATACAAACAAGGAAAAATACCCCCTCGGTTCGTCGATCTTTACGGTCGGCAGCGTGGGATTATATATTGCATCAATCGTCTATGAAAGACTGATCAGGGAGGAAGAATGATGAAATTCAGCGAATTCAAGTACGAACGGCTCGATTATGAAGACCTGAAGGCGAAGTATGAAGAACTTCTGGCGAAGCTCAAGGCCTGCGATTCGGCAGAGGCTTTTATAGGCGTCTTCGAGCAGATCAATGTATTCAGGGGACATACCCATTCGATGCAGACGCTGTGCTCGATCAGACACACCATCGACACCTCGGATGAATACTACGACAAGGAAAATGAATACTGGGACAGCACGATGCCCCTGCTTCAGGTCTATGAAGTGGAGCTGGCCAAAACGATGCTGGAGAGCCGCTTCAGAAATGAGACGGATATCCCGGAGACGTACTACAAGACGCTGGAGAATACGATGAAGTCCTTCTCGCCGGCGATCATCGAGGATCTGCAGGAAGAAAACAGGCTGGTCACCGAATATGGCAAACTCGTCTCTTCCGCAAAGATCGAATTCAGGGGAGAGACATACAATCTTGCATCGATCCGTCCGTTCATGACCGACGATGACAGGGAAGTCAGGAAACAGGCGACGAAGGCCTGCTTCGGCTTCTTTGAAGAAAATGAAGCGAAGTTTGACGAGATCTATGACAAGCTCGTCAAAGTCAGGGACAAGATGGCGAAGAAGCTGGGCTATGAAAACTTCACACCCTTAGGCTACATCCGCATGAACCGCCTCGACTACGATCAGGCGATGGTGAGCAACTACCGCAATCAGGTCATCGAAGACATCGTCCCGCTGACGGTGGAGTTGAGAAAGAAACAGGCGAAGCGCATCGGTCTTGATTCGTTGAAGTTCTATGATATGGACTACAACTTCAAAACCGGAAATCCCAAACCCCACGGCACGCTGGATGAGCTCGTCAACTCAGCGCTGCAGATGTATACGGAAATGTCTGACGAGACCGGTGAATTCTTCAGGATGATGGTCGATCAGGAACTCTTCGATCTGCCGACCCGTCCCAACAAGGAGATGGGCGGATACTGCACGGGCATCTACGACTACAAGGTCCCGTTCATCTTTGCGAATGCCAACGGCACTTCCGGCGACGTCGACGTTCTGACGCACGAAGCGGGACACGCCTTCCAGGCCTTCTGTACCTTCAGGAACGTGACGATGCCCGATCTGATGTTCCCGACGATGGAGTCGGCGGAGATCGACTCGATGTCGATGGAGTTCTTCGCTCATCCGTGGTCGCATCTCTTCTTCAAGGAAGAAGCGGACAAGTATCACTACTTCCATATTTCCGATTCTCTGAAATTCCTGCCTTACGGCTGTCTGATCGACCACTTCCAGCACGAAGTATACAACCATCCGGAAATGACGCCGGATGAAAGGAAGGCCACCTTCCGCAGGCTGGAGAAGATCTACAAGCCGGATCTGGATTATGAGGGATTCGACCTTCTGGAAAGGGGCGGCTTCTTCTTCAAGCAGGGCCATGTCTTCCAGGTGCCGTTCTATTACATCGACTACACTCTGGCGCAGGTCTGCGCCCTGCAGTTCTTCGTCAGAATGCTGAAAAAGGACGAAGACGCATGGAAAGACTACGTCCATATCTGCGGACTGGGCGGAACGAAATCGTTCACCCAGATCGTCAAAGACGCTCACCTGAAGGTTCCGTTTGAGGACGGCTGCCTGAAGGAAGTCGCCGCGAAGATGAAGGAAGAACTTGAGAAGATCGACGATTCGACTTTTTAGGAGACAGAGATGTTTCGGCCTTTATTGAGAAAAAAACAGGAACTGCCATACGAGAAGTGCGTCGAGATCCTGAAGAAGGAGAGAAGGGGCGTCCTCTCGGTCATCGGGGATGACGGTTATCCCTATGGCGTTCCCATCAACCACTACTACGAAGAAGAGGACGGATGCCTCTACTTTCACGGCGGGAAGATCGGCCACAAGATCGACGCCCTGAAGAAGTGCGACAAGGTCTCCTTCAGCATCATCGGGGAAGGCGTGAAAGAAGACTGGTACTATCTCTTTGAGAGCGTCATCGCCTTCGGCAGGATATCTTTTATCGAAGACGAGAAGACGGTTGCAGAGAAGGTAAAGAAACTCTCGCTCTGCTTTACCGATGATGAAGCCTATATCGACGGCGAGATCGCCAGATCCCTGAAGGGCACATTGATGCTGAAGATGGAGATCGAACACATCACAGGGAAAAAGATCAGGGAAAACTGAAACGGAGAAACAACATATGAAATACGCTTTTAAGAACGGCATCATCCTTGACGGAACAAAGGACATGAAGCCGGTCACTGGCAAGACCATTCTGGTCAATGAAGGCAAGATCGCCGACATCATCGATACAGATGCCGTCGATGCGGATTACGAAGTCATCGATCTGAACGGCGCCTACATCATGCCGGGCCTCATCAACATGCACGTCCATCTGGCAGGCAACGGCAAACCGCAGAAGAAGCAGCGGGACAACGAGAAGCTCGTCAGAATGATCTTTTCCAATCCGGTCACTACCCAGGTCGCCTACAAGCTGGTGAAAAAGTACGCGAAGCTGGAACTGCTCAGCGGCGTCACAACCATCCGGACGGTCGGCGGATTGAAGAATCTCGATACCGTCGTCAGAAACAGGATCAACAAGGGAAAGCTCACCGGTCCGCGCATCGTCGCGGCCAACGAAGGCATTTCGGTACCGGGCGGCCACATGGCCGGTTCAGTCGCCATCTGCGCCGGCTCAATCGAAGAGGCAAAGGAGCACGTCGATGCCCTGAAAAGACAGGGTGCCGATCTGGTCAAGCTGATGATTACCGGCGGCGTCATGGACGCAAAGAAAAAAGGCGTACCCGGTGAGATGAAGATGGATCCGCAGATGATAAAAGAAGTCTGCGAATATGCTCATTCGCTGGGCTACAAGGTCGCAGCCCACGTCGAATCTTCAGCCGGCGTAAAGGCCGCCCTGGAAAACGGCGTGGATTCGATCGAACAC
>JAEEGL013047498.1_pt1 | contig 11437 bp, 11 predicted proteins | sample 9134231 | NCBI WGS metagenome assembly JAEEGL01 (sample SAMN16246548, study PRJNA631951) | gut metagenome | biome: gut microbiome; feature: rumen; material: fiber-attached | host: Bos | place: Iran: Karaj | collected 2018-10
CGGCACCCAGTTCATAGGCCCACTTCACGTTTTCGAAGCAGATGGGCTGCGTGCTTTCCACGATGCTGTAAGCGTCCACACCCTTGCTGTTGGTGAATGCCTTGACATCCTCAAAGGTCTTGAAGCCGTACTTGTCCAGGACGGGCTGCAGCTGGGGCATACGTCCTTCATAATTTTCAAACAGAGCCATTTGCAGCGCCTCCTTTACTCTTTACGCGGGTCAATCCACTTGACCGCGCCGTCTTCCGCCTTGAAGCGGCCGTAGGTACCGAGATTCTTCTCATAAGCCTCATTCGGGGCCATGCCGTTCTTGATCGCATCCATCATCTTGCCGAGGCTCAGGAACTGATAGCCGCAGACCTGGTCGTCCTTGTCGAGCGCCATCTTTACGACATATCCCTCGGTCATCTCAAGATAACGGGTTCCCTTCGCTTTCGTACCGTACATGGTACCAACCATGGATCTGAGGCCCTTGCCGAGGTCTTCCAGACCGGCGCCAATGCGGAGACCGTCTTCAGAGAAAGCGGACTGTGTGCGGCCGTATGCGATCTGCAGGAACAGCTCACGCATCGCGGTGTTGATCGCATCACATACCAGGTCGGTGTTCAGTGCTTCCAGAATGGTCTTGCCGGGAAGGATCTCACTCGCCATCGCTGCCGAATGAGTCATGCCGGAGCATCCGATCGTCTCGACCAGAGCTTCCTGGATCACGCCATCCTTGACGTTCAGGCTCAGCTTGCAGGTTCCCTGCTGCGGAGCACACCAGCCGATTCCGTGTGTGTAACCGGAAATGTCCTTCACCTCTTTTGCCTGGATCCATTTTCCCTCTTCAGGGATCGGAGCCGGACCATGGTGCGGGCCTTTCGCGACACACATCATCTCTTCAACTTCTTTTGTGTATTGCATATGACACCTATCCTCCTTGTGTAAATTTGGACTTAAGTACTAATGTAACTCTACCATACACCCCCCTCAGTTTCCAGTGTTATCCTCACCACAGAGCGGGGCATCTGCCGGAATACCGATCAGATATCACAGTCAAAAATGGCCTTCTTTGCGATCCTGTCGCCGTATTCGCTCTTCCACCTGATGTGCGGCTCCGAGGCGGCATATGCAGGGAGAGCTTCCTTCTCCATCGTGATGATGATCATCAGGTCAAATCTGTTTGCAATGTCGGAATTGGAGACCCGGATGTCCAGCTTCTGGATCCCGGGGATCGCCAGTGTCTCCTCAAAGATCGCGCGCACCGGCTCCACAAGCGCTTTTACGTCTGTCCCCTCCGTAAACTTTACAACGATATAATGCTCCATCATAAGCGTTTCCCCCTTATTCTCAGCTCCGGTTACCCGTTCACTGATTATGATACCCAAAAACTGCCCTCCCTTACAAGGACAGTTTACCGGATCCAGAACTCTTTTCTGTGCCCGTTTTCGTCTGCTTCGAGGCTCATGCAGTAAAGGCCTCCGATGTCACTTTTTCCCCGGAGCGAACAGCCGCCGTCAATGTTATAGATATGTCCGACTGCATCTATGAATGGGGGCCGGATGTCTTCCATCCGGATCTTTCCGTCTCTTACGGCAGCCTGGTTCTCCGCAACGAACTGCACGGGCACATGGCCGATGACGTGAATACAGCCGTCGATATACTCATCCGGGTGCACATGTTCAAACAGCCTGTAAGGAGAATTCCAGACCGCGTCAAAAACAGTTGTCCAATTGCTCCTGCCCAGCTCTGAGAACCGGATATCGTTTCCCTCTGCCGTGGTGATCCAGTATGAGTGATGGAGCGCATAGCACCGGTCTCCGACAGCAATGTATTTCTGCAGCCAGGTATTGCTTACGTAGTCCAGTATCTCCTTCCGCTCGCCCTTTGTGAGTTCCTCCATCTGGCTGAGTGTCGCTGTCCCGCCGTTGCTCTCATGCGTCCAGATTCCCGGGTAGCCGGTTCCCGCGTAGTGATCCAGCATCATCAGTTCGTGATTTCCGAGGAACAGTTCGACATTCGGCCTGCTCATGATATCCTTCAGAATTCCGACACTGTCCGGGCCGCGGTCGATCGCGTCTCCGATCACATACAGCGTGTCGCTCTCCTGAAGCTCCAGTTCATCGATCAGCCTCCGGTACAGGCCGTACTGGCCGTGGATATCCGAACATACGTAATGCATTGAAAGCACTCCATTCAGCTGTTTTTACTTACTCTTTCGCGGTACTGCACCGGATCACAGTCCGTACAGAAATACCATAAACGGCATCGTTGCGATGCAGGACAGTGTCGTCAGGACGTTGATCGCGCCTGCGTATTCCGAATCCTGCCGGAAGATCTGCGCCATCTGCGGGATCGTCGTCGCCGTCGGCGCCGTGACCGCAAGGAGGCTGATCAGCATGATCGTCACCCCGTCCGGGGACATGTTCTTCAGCGGGACATACTTGCAGAAAAGCAGAATGAGTCCCGGCACAAGCAGCATTTTCAGGACCAGCATGAGGTAGATCCTCCGGTTCAGGAAAAGCTTCTTCCACTCCACTCCGGCCAGAAGCATCCCTATCATGAACATGCAGACTGCGCCGAAGGAACCGGAGATCGTGCCGAGCGTCTCATCCACGAGTGCCGGGAGCCGCAGCCCCGTCACCAGCATCACGATACCGATGAGGCTGGCGATCATGTTGGGGTTCATAAAGATCTTTTTCACATCCAGCCTTCTCTCGCCGGACATGACCATCTGCCCGTGTGTCCAGATAAACAGGATCTGCACGCAGATGTACGCGCTGCAGTAGACCAGCCACTCCTGCCCGAAGACCGCGGTGACCAGCGGGATCAGGAGGTTGCCGCAGTTCGAGTAGATGATCGCGTCCTTCTCGACACCGCTCAGGTGAAAAAGCTTTTCCAGAAGCCCACAGATCAGGATCAGCAGAATATGGATGATGACGGCGGAGATCACCGCCAGCGTGAATCCCTGCCGCACCTGCGGCGTGAAGTCGATCTGAAACGACTTCAGTATGACACAGGGAATCATGATATAGACCGCGACCACCGACAGCACCCGGCTGTCCTCCGAACGAAGCTGGCCGCTCTTTACGATCGCAAAGCCCATCCCGATCATCAGGAAAAGTTCCGCGATCTGGCGCATGAGCAGTAATGAGATCATAAGGACGTCTCTCCTCTCAGCGGGGGTTTTTCCATGGACAGGAGCCTTTTCGGGATATGACAGTAGCCGCCCGGATTCTTATCCAGGTATTTCTGGTGGTACTCCTCGGCGGGAAAGAAGTTTTTCAGAGGAAGCACCTCCACTGCGGGTTCTTTTCCGCTCTCATCTTTCAGCGCCGCAAGGGCTCTTTCCGCCGCTTCCAGATCACCCTTGTCCCCGGAATAGATCCCGGTCCGGTACTGGATGCCTGCGTCTCCGCCCTGGCGGTTCACGGAATACGGATCGATGACCAGAAGGTACTTCTGCAGAAGATCTTCCAGCGGAAGCACTTTCTCGTCAAAGAAGACTTTCACTGTCTCCGCGTGTCCGCTGTCCGCGCATACTTCCTCATAGGTCGGAGCCTGATCCGGTCCATTCGCGTATCCGACTTCCGTTTCTTCGATCCCGTCAAACTGTTCCAGGTACTTCTCCAGTCCCCAGAAACATCCTCCTGCCAGATATATCGTTTTCATAATGACTCCTTCGATCTGCCGGCTGCCGGTCTTTATGGTTTCTTCCGGTAGACCGGCCGCGCGTCCTTCAGTTCCTTCCAGAGTTCCGTATAGTTACGGTAGCGGATGGGGCTGATCCTCCCCTCTTCCAGCGCCGCCTTGACCGCGCAGTCCGGTTCGTTCACGTGCGCGCACCCGTCGAACCTGCAGTGTCCCTCATAGGGTTCGAACTCCGAATAGTGGTACTTCAGGTCGTCCGCCCCGACGCCCATGAGAAAGAGCGAAGTGAACCCCGGGGTGTCCAGAAGGTATGTGTCGTTTCCGATCGAGTACGCCTCCACTGCGCGGGTCGTGTTCTTTCCGCGCGCGATCTTCCGGGAGAGTTCTCCCGTCTCCAGATTCCCGTCAAGTCCGGCGGAGACGGAGAGACGGTTGATGAGAGATGATTTGCCGGCGCCGCTCGGTCCCGTGATGACCGTCGTTTTGCCCGCGAGCACGCCGCTCAGTTCCTCCAGCGTCTCTTCCTGGTATGTGCTGATGAAAAGCACTTTGCACCCGCATTTCTCATAGGTCTCCCGCAGCGCGCGGATATCCTCCTGCGCCGCCAGATCAGTCTTGTTGAAGCACAGGACCGCGGGCAGATCCCGCATGGACATCGTGATGAGAAAGCGGTCCAGCATGTTGAAGCTGGGGGCCGGATACGTCACGGCGAACAGGAGCAGCGCCTGATCGACGTTCGCGACGTTCGGCCGGATCAGCGCATTCCTGCGAGGGAGGATCCGGGTGACGTTGCCCTCTTTCGGGATGGAGACCGTGTCTGTGACATCGAATTCCACGTCGTCCCCTACGAGCGGTTTTTCCCCCAGCGCGCGAAAAACGCCTCTCGCCCTGCAGCGATAGACGTTTTCCTCTGAATACACTTCGTAAAACCCGGCTATACTCTTGATGATCTTTCCAATCATGAATGCCTTTTGCTGTTCAATACAGATCTCTCTTTTGTCCTTCCGGCAGCTGTCATTCGCCTTCCGGTGTGAAGGTCAGCGGTCTCTGGACCTTCTTCTCTATCGTCTGGGCAGGCGTGACGGTCGCTTCCCCGGTGACGGGATCGATCGCCGTCGCTTCCGGGATCTGGTTGGTATAAGCCATCAGCAGCGTTCCCGTAGCACTCTTCAGACCTGTCTTTTGGATCGGATACGGGAAGGTGTCGATCAGCGCGTTCAGGAGTTCCTCACCGTCCGCCGTCGTCACGATGACGTAGACGCGGGTCCCCGCGACGTAATTCGGATCCTCCACCGCCGGTGACGCGATATCCGCCACATAGCTGTAGGTAAGCGGGGACTTCGCGACTTCCAGCTCGACCTCGGTCCCTTCTTCAACGAATGTCCCGGGCTCGATGTTCTGTTTCGTGACCTTTCCGGCGAGATTCGCGTCGCTGTTCTCCACCTGCGTCTCGGTTCCGAGCCTCAGGTTGTTCTCCGCGAGGATCGCCGCAGCTTCCTCAATATCTTTATAGACCAGATCCGGCATCTTGACCTTGCCTGTCGTATCCGGACCGGAGCTGACCGTGATCGTCACGGTCGAACCGTTTTCCGCACGGCTTCCGCCCTCCGGAGACTGGGCGATGACAGTGCCCTCTTCTTCCTCACTCGCGGCTTCCTGAGTATTGACGACAAAAGTTCTTCCGCCGGACGTCAGCGTCGCGACTGCCTCCGCCTTCGGTTTCCCGAGGACGTCCGGGATCTCGATGCCCGTCTCCTGTGTGTTCTGGTTCTCGTCTTCGCTGCCCGGTTCCTGCTGCGTTTCCGTCGTCTGCTCTTCCTGCGTCTGCGGCTCATCTCCGCCGCTCTTTCCGAACGGAAGCAGATCCAGCCGTGCCGCCGCGAAAAGGATCACGACCAGTCCGACGATAACGGCTGCGAGGATCGCGATCAGCACGCCGAGCCTGCTGCCGCCGTACTCATCGTCATCCACATCGTAGCCTTCATCATATCTGCGACGCGGGTTCTCGTTCAGACGCATCCTCTCATTGTGATAGGAGGCCTTCGCCTGGCGGTATCCCTGCTCGTAGCCTTCCCTGCGGTAATTCTCGCTCCGGTAGGGCTGCTTCTGGACCGGCGGTTCTTCGTACGGTTCTTCCTGGTACTCCGTGCTGTAATAGTCATCCTCTTCGGCGTATTCGCTTCCGTACCCCTCATCATAAGTGTCCTGCTCATACTGCTGGGACTGGGGCCGGTGTCCGCCTGTCACGACCTGCGTCAGGGATTCCTCGTCGGGATGGATGACTTTGACAAAGTCGTCCTCCGGGTGCAGCAGCGACTGCTTGAGGTCAGCGATCAGGTCCGTCATGCTCTGATAGCGTCTGTCCGGGCTCTTCTCGCAGCACTTCAGGACGATCTGTTCAACGCTCCTCGGGATCTCCGGAACGAATTCACACGGGGATGGCATCGGCTGCTGAATGTGCTTGATCGCGATCGCGACCGTCGTCTCCCCGTTGAACGGGACACGTCCGGTCAGCATCTCAAAGATCGTGACGCCGAGCGAATAGATGTCGCTCTTCTCGTCGCTGTAACCGCCGCGTGCCTGTTCCGGCGACGTGTAATGCACCGATCCCATGACGTTGGAGGTGATCGTATTGCTCGTCGCGGCCTTCGCGATGCCGAAGTCCGTGACCTTCACTTTCCCTTCCCGGGAGATGATGATGTTCTGCGGCTTGATGTCCCTGTGGATGATGTGGTTGTTGTGCGCTGCCTCCAGGCCCATGGCGACCTGGATCGCGATACTGATCGTCTCCTTGACGGAAAGACGTGCTTTTTTCTCGATGTATTTTTTCAGCGTGATGCCCTCAACGAGTTCCATCACGATGTAGTTGAGACCCTTTTCCTCGCCGACGTCGTAGACGTTCACGATGTTCGGATGCATGAGTCCTGCCGCCGCCTGCGCCTCGACCCGGAATTTGGAGACGAAGTTTGCGTTCTCGGAGAACTCCTGCTTCAGCACTTTGACGGCGACGAACCGGTTGAGCTTGTGGTCCTTCGCCTTATATACGTCCGACATTCCGCCGGTGCCGATTCTCTCCAGGATCTCGTAACGATCCGCGATAAGCATTCCTATGTTGATCATCGTTTTTAAATCTCTATTTCAATCCTGTCTCAGAACTTCACTCTTTATCGATCCTGTCACGGATCTTCACTCTTTATCAGAGCTGCCTCAGATTTTCACCAGCAGGACCGAGATGTTGTCCGCGCCGCCGTTCTCATTTGCCTTCGAAAGGAGTACGCTGCCGGCTTCCTCCAGAGACTTGCTGCTCCCGAGGATCTCCTCGATCTCACTGTCTTCCACCATATTCGTGAGGCCGTCCGAGCACATCAGAACGATGTTGCCGTCGGAAACTTTCTCACGGAAAAAGTCGATCTCCAGAGTATCCTCTGCGCCGATCGCCCTTGTGATGACATTCTTGTCCGGATGTGTGCGCGCGTTCTTCTGGTCGAGCGTGCCCGCGAGCACCATCTCTTCCACCAGTGAGTGGTCCACTGTGATCTGGCGCAGACGGTTTTTCTTCAGATACAGGCGGCTGTCTCCGACGTTGGCGACATAGAGAATGCCGCCCCGGACCGTCGCAATGACGATCGTCGTTCCCATCCCGTAGTATCTGCTGTCCGAAGCCGCCACCGTGCGGAGTCTGCGGTTGACCTCCTGCAGCGCGCGGTGCAGGATGATCTCGATCTCCGCCTGGCCGAGTTCCACGATAAGATCCTTCAGTTCCTCCACTGAAAAAGCGGACGCGTACTCGCCCGCATTATGTCCGCCCATTCCGTCCGCGACAATATACAGATTGTCCAATCCGCCGATCGGACTATCTGTCGCAAACACGTAATCCTGATTCATTTTTCGTTTTCTTCCGATGTCTGTCACGGAATACGATCGCGGCATTCGTTTCCTCCGGTCTGTCTTCCGGCCCGGCTGTTTCTTCCGGTCCGTCTCCCGGTCCGGCTGCTTCTCACAGATGCAGCGTGTGTGAGGAACTCACTGGGACTCCGCTATTTTCCGGTGTCTGAGCTGTCCGCAGGCACCGTCGATATCTCTGCCCAAGACTCTTCTAATACTAACATTTATACCGTTTTTTTCAAGTCTCATCTTGAATGCGGAGATGGAGGCGCGGGTCCCCTGCCGGTATCCTCTCTCCCTGACCGGATTGACCGGGATCAGGTTGATATGGGCGCTTAATGGCCCGGCGATCCGGGAGAGCTCATCCGCGTCCTGCATCGAGTCATTGACGCCGCTGATCAGCGAGTACTCGAATGTGATGCGCCTCCCCGTCGTGTTGAAATAGGCGCGGCAGGCCTGCGTGATCTGTTCTATACTGTACTTCTCCGCGATCGGCATGATGGCACTGCGCTTTTCGTCGTTCGGCGCATGGAGGGAGATCGCGAGCGTGATCGGAAGATCCTCCTTCGCAAGGTCATAGATGCGCGGAACGATGCCGCAGGTCGAGACGGTGATATTTCTCCCGGAGAGATTCATTCCCTCCTCATCCGTGATCAGCCGGAGAAAACGCAGCAGCGCGTCATAATTATCAAGCGGCTCTCCCGTCCCCATGACGACAACATGCGAGACTCTCTCTCCTGTCAGGACCGCGATCCGGTAGATCTGGTCCAGGATCTCGGAAGGCATCAGGCCGCGCCTTAAGCCGTCCAGCGTCGACGCGCAGAACCTGCAGCCCATCCGGCAGCCCACCTGGGATGAGACACAGACGGAATTGCCATAACTGTAGCGCATGAAGACGCTCTCCACGGTCTCCCCGTCCGGAAGCCCGAAGAGAAATTTCTGCGTGCCGTCCTCGGAGATCTGCCGCTCCAGCACCTGGAGCGTCGTGAGCGGCTGTTCCTCAGCCAGTCTTGCCCTGAGCGCCGCCGGGAGATTCGTCATTTCGTCATAGGACGAGACACACTGCCGGTGGATCCAGCGGAAGATCTGCTTTGCGCGGAAAGGCTTTTCGCCCATCTGCTCCAGCAGTTCCTTCAGTTCTTCCGCCGTGGCGGATTTGATGTCCCACATACTGTTCCTTTCTGCGTCTTATATTTCAGGGATTCTTCTTTACGAACCGGGAGATGAAGAAGCCGTCTGTTCCGTGAATATGAGGCAGGAGCTGAAGCTGTGTGATCTTCTCTGCGTCATTCATCTCCCCTGCCTGAAAGACAGACGGCGGCAGATATGGCCGAAGATCATCCGGCGTCAGGCCGAGCCGTTTCTCAATAAGCTTCGCGTTCTCCTCATTCTCTGCGGGATCGATCGTACAGGTACTGTAGATGAGCACACCGCCCGGCTTCAGATATCTCACGACATTTGAAAGGATCCTTCTCTGCAGATCCGCGAGCTGTTCCATATCATCGCCCGTCACGTGATACTTGATATCTCTCTTTTTCCCGATGACACCAAGGCCGGAACATGGCAGGTCACAGAGAAGGATGTCCGCGCTCTCCGCAAGTTCCGGGTCAAAAACAAGCGCGTCTTTCTCAGAGATCTGTATGTTTGTCACCCCCAGGCGAGCGGCGTTCTCGCGGATGCGCGCCGTCTTTTTTGAAGTGAGGTCATATGCCAGGACCTCGCCGTTCGTCACAGCCGATCCGCTGTCTGAAAAGGCTGCACCGGCGGACAGGAGCTGTGCCGCAAGAAGGCTCTTCCCGCCCGGCGCGGCGCAGACGTCAATGATTCTTAATCTGCTGCCTTTTGCAATAAGATCCGGAATTCCCGCAGCTTCGACCGCCAGCATGGAACTCTCATCCTGCACGGTCCACAGGCCTTCTGCATATCCGGGAAGGTCTCTGAGGCTTCCTGCGCCGTACAGGCGGAAAGCATATGGCAGATACAGGCCGCGCTCCACGCGGACGCCGGCTTTCTCCAGTGACTCCGCCAGCTCTTTTCTTTCATTTTCTCCGGCATCCGGCCTCATACGGATCGTCACGGGCCGGATCTCGAGGAAGGAGGCCAGAAGCTTTTCTGTCTGAGATGCTCCGCAGCATTCCATCCATAGCCGCGTGATCTCTTCCGGCATGGAATACTTCAGGCAAAGCTGCCGGACGGGGTCTTTAGCTGCATCAGGTCCACCCGCCGGCGGTTTCTCTGCCTGCTCTGAATTTGCAGCATAAAGTCCTGCTTCCGCGTCCCGTGCGACGCTCCGAAGCACGCCGTTCACAAAACCGGACAGCTGCCCCATCTTTCTCTTCTTCGTGAGAAGGACTGCTTCGCTGCAGGCGGCGGAGGCCGGTACACTGTCCATGTAGAGGATCTGGTAGACGCCCATCCGCAGAATGCAGCGGATCACAGGCCGGAGCTTCATCCCGGGATCCTTCAGATGGGCGGCGATGATGGCGTCCAGTTCTATCTTCCGCTCGATCGTACCCTCTGCGAGGCGCTTGATAAAAGATCTTCTTGCGGCCGGCAGATCCGTTCTGCGGTCGAGCGCTTCCCTCACAAGGACGTGGCTGAAGGTTCCGGAAGTCTCATTATCCATAAGGATCCGCAGGACTTCCGCGCGCTCATCGGGCGCGCCGGCTCCTGCGGATCTTTCATTTCGGTTCTGTCCCGACATCATCTTTCCTGTACTGCTGATTCCTGTCCTGTTATTGATCCTGTTTCCCCGTTCTGCTGTATTCAATACCGCTTAATCTCTCCGGCTGCTGCCGCGGCCGTTCGTCAGTATGATGAGACGGAGCAGCTGCAGGACCGAGGAAGCCGCCGCCGCGACATAAGTCAGGGCTGCCGCGTGAAGGACCTTTTTACTGAGCTGCAGTTCTTCGGTGTTCAGGATCCCGTAGTTCTCCAGCATCTCCAGACCTCGCCTCGAAGCGTCAAATTCGACAGGAAGCGTCACGATCTGGAACAGGACGCCGAACAGGAAGAGTCCGATGCCGATCATGCAGAGTGTCTGGGACAGCCCGAACATGAGTCCCAGCACCACGATCGGAAGACCGAAGTTGGAGCCGATGTTGGCGACCGGAACCAGTGCCGTGCGGATGTTCAGCGGTATGTAACCGGTCTCGTGCTGCATGACATGTCCGCACTCGTGTGCCGCGACGCCGAGTGCCGCGACGGAATCGGAGGCGTATGTCGCGTCGGAGAGACGCACGACCTGCTTCGACGGATCATAGTGATCGGTCAGCTGCCCGGCGACATGAGCGATCGAGACGTTCGTGACGCCTGCCATCTGCAGGATGCGCTGCACAGCATCCGCTCCTGTCATGCCCGTCACGCTCTTCACCTTCGCATATTTGCTGTAGGTCGTTTTCACTCGGGCGCTTGCGATCAGGCACAGGACCGCTCCGACCAGAACAAGAATATAAGAAATGTCCATTCCGTACCCGTATCCCATATACATGGCTGTCTCCTTTCTTTCCGGGCCAAGCTGTCGGCCCGTTTCCCCGGATCAATTCTGCCGGCTCATTTCTTCCGGATCATCACTCAAATCTCTCGCCTGCCTGCACGGGATATCCGAGCAGGTAGTCCCTCGCCGCCATGCGCCGCTTTCCTTCGGGCTGCAGTTCGGTGATGAGAAGGTATCCCTCTCCTGTCTGCACGAGGATCCCGGACTTGTCCGCACGAAGGATCATGCCGCCCTGAATCTCCGGTTCCGCCTTAGAGCCGGCCGTTTCATCCGGCTGCGGGAGCACATCCGCCGAAAAGATCTTCAGCTGCTTTCCATTCAGGCGCGCCATGCTGCCGGGCCAGGGATATCGTCCCCGGATGCCGCGTTCGATCTCCTCCGCCGGTCTCGTGAAATCGATCAGCGCCATATCCTTTTTCAGCA
>JAEEGL013049022.1_pt1 | contig 11437 bp, 9 predicted proteins | sample 9134231 | NCBI WGS metagenome assembly JAEEGL01 (sample SAMN16246548, study PRJNA631951) | gut metagenome | biome: gut microbiome; feature: rumen; material: fiber-attached | host: Bos | place: Iran: Karaj | collected 2018-10
TACCAAGAAGACGGAATTTATTTCAGCGTTGAGGATACGGGTTCGGGTATTTCGGTTGAACATAGAGACAAAGTTTTTTGCCGTTTTGAAAAAATAGATCCGCACATTCAAGGTTCGGGTTTAGGTCTTGCAATAAGCAAATCAATTATCGAAAGTGCAGGCGGTTACGTCGGTTTTAAATCCGAGGAAGGACACGGTTCAAAATTTTGGGCATGGTTTCCGTGCGAGGTCAAAATCTTTGAAAAAGCTCCGACCGATTACGAATCCCCGCAAGGAGAAGATGTTATAACAACTCCTATCAACAAAAAAGTTTTGATAGCCGAGGACGAAGACGGGAATTTCTCATTATTAAAAACTTATCTCAAAGATAATTACATCATAGACCGCGCTTACAACGGAAAAGAGGCAGTAGACAAAGCTTTAACACAAGATTACGCAATAATTTTAATGGATATTACCATGCCCGAATACGACGGACTTTGGGCAACCAAAATGTTAAGGGAAAAAGGCATAACGATTCCGATAATCGCCGTAACTGCTAATGCGTATCAAAGCGACAGAGAAAACGCCTTGAAAGCCGGTTGTACAAATTTTATTGCCAAACCGATAAACATCATGAAATTCAAACTCATAATGGGAAAATACGGCTTTTTTGTATAATAAATCACTGGTTTAAAAATTCGTCAAAACGGCTTTCATAACTACTTGAAATTCCGACAAGAAAGGCGGTTAATTTATCAACCTCGGCATCTTCAATATCATAAGGAGTGCGCCGCATTATGGAAGTAGGAAAATAACGTTGCATTTTTTTGTCCAATACGGAATCATCTCCGCCGTAAACGTCATACAAATCGGCAGCCCCAAAAAGATGCAACGTTTCGTGAGCTATCACTGAAGAATACAAAGGCCTCAAAGTGTCAAAACCTTTGTAAAGCACACATCCTTCCAAAAGGTCGCGGTTGCTTCCGTTTTTTTTATAATAATCAAAAAAATTCAGGCTCACCGGTAGCGCAAAACTGCGACCGTAAGTATTGCAACAAACATAAACGACGCAATTATCACTCCCGATTGTCTGATGTGCATATTCCTCAAAATCAAATTTTTTGTCATAATCCGCCTCGTACATCGCAAGTTTTAACATTTCGGTAGAATACGCGCCCTCAAACGGACCTTGCGGAATATAATCCATTTTTATTTTTTCATTATCACCCAAAACAAAAAGCGAAAAATCAACTTCAGAATTATATTTTTTAGCGGATTTTTTCAACCACGAAAAAGCATTAAAAATTTTTTGATAAATTTCGTCCATCTCCTCCTTCGTCCAATCTTGAGCATATTTATAAGAAACAAAAAGCACTAAAACGTATGTTTTTCCGCTTAATTTTTTAGCACTGCCGATATTGCGGTAATCATAATCCGGAGATATTTTTTGAGAACAACAATTAATAACTTGCAAGAAAAACGCAAAAATTAAAAATATTTTTTTCATACAGATTCCTTCTTTTGCAAAATTATACTTTTTTTGAACCGCTAACTGTATAAATATACAATTATACAAATATTTTTACATAAAAATTACATACAAAATTAGTAAAATTTGCAAAGAAATAAATATATTTGCCGAAAATTAGTTTAAAAATAAAATTATAAAATGGCAAAGATAACTAAAGAGGCCGCATTGAAATACCATGCAGAAGGCCGTCCGGGAAAGATTGAAGTCGTTCCCACCAAACCGTACAGAACTCAAACCGACCTTTCACTCGCTTATTCACCCGGTGTGGCAGAGCCGTGTCTTGAAATTCAGAAAAACCCCGACGATGCGTATAAATATACCGACAAAGGAAACCTTGTTGCCGTTATTTCAAACGGTACGGCTGTCCTTGGTTTGGGTGATATAGGTGCTGTCAGCGGAAAACCCGTTATGGAAGGTAAAGGTTTGCTTTTCAAAATCTATGGCGGTATTGACGTTTTCGATATTGAAGTCAATGAAAAAGATCCCGATAAATTTATTCAAGCTGTTAAAGCTATTGCTCCTACTTTCGGTGGTATCAACCTCGAAGACATCAAAGCTCCCGAATGTTTTGAAATAGAACGCCGATTGAAAGAAGAACTTGATATTCCCGTTATGCACGACGATCAACACGGAACAGCAATTATTTCTTCAGCTGGTCTTATCAACGCTTTGGAGGTTGCCGGCAAAAAAATCGAAGAGGTAAAAATCGTTGTAAACGGTGCAGGTGCAGCGGCTATTTCTTGTACAAAACTTTACGTTGCATTAGGCGCAAAAGTTGAAAACATCGTAATGCTCGATTCAAAAGGCGTTATCACTGATGACCGTCCAAATCTTACACCCGAAAAGAAATTCTTTGCAACCTCAAGACGTGATGTTCACACTTTGGAAGAGGCAATCAAAGGCTCTGATGTATTTTTGGGACTTTCAAAAGGCAACATTTTAACACAGGATATGGTACGTTCTATGGCAGAAAAACCTATCGTTTTCGCCCTTGCAAACCCCGTTCCTGAAATCACATACGAAGAGGCTATGGCTTCAAGACCCGATGTTTTGATGTCTACGGGCAGAAGCGATTATCCTAACCAAATCAACAACGTTATCGGTTTCCCGTACATTTTCCGCGGAGCATTGGACGTTGCAGCAACGGCTATCAACGAAGAAATGAAACTCGCTGCCGTTTACGCTATCGCAAACCTCGCAAAACAAAGAGTTCCCGATGTTGTTAACAAAGTTTATAATGTTAATAATTTGACATTCGGTCCGTCATATTTTATTCCCAAACCCGTAGACCCAAGACTTATCACTGAGGTTTCTTCAGCTGTTGCAAAGGCTGCAATAGAATCAGGAGTTGCAAGAAAGAAAATCGAGGATTGGGACGCTTACCGTCAGCACTTAAAAGAGTTAATGGGCTATGAATCAAAACTTTCGGCTCAACTTTTCAATATCGCAAAACAAAATCCCCAAAAAGTGGTTTTCGCAGAGGGCATTCACCCCAATATGTTGAAAGCTGCCGTTGAAGCTAAAAACGAAGGTATTTGTTTCCCGATTTTGCTCGGTAACACCGAAAAAATTACAAAAATCGCTGCCGAACTCGAACTCAATCTTGACGGTATCGAAATTATCAACCTTCGTGCAGACCGTGAAGCAGACCGTCGTGAAAAATTTGCAAAAATCCTTGCAGAAAAACGTCAGCGCAACGGTATGACATTCCAAGAGGCCAATGATAAAATGTTTGACCGCAACTATTTCGGTATGATGATGGTAGAAACCGGCGAGGCTGACGCTTTCATTACCGGCGTATACACCCGTTACAGAGATACGATTCAGGTTGCAAAAGATGTTATCGGTATAAAAGAAGGTTTCACACATTTCGGAACAATGCACATTCTTAACTCCGAAAAAGGTACTTTCTTCTTGGCTGACACTTTGATTAACCGCCACCCTGACGTAGACACTTTGGTTGATACAGCAAAACTTGCGGCTCACACTGTAAAATTCTTCAACAACGAGCCGGTAATCGCAATGCTTTCGTATTCTAACTTCGGTGCTGACGAGGTCGGAACTCCGGCAACCGTTCATCAAGCCGTTGAAATCGTTCACGAACAAATGCCTGAACTCGACATCGACGGTGAAATGCAGGTTAATTTTGCAATTGACGACGAACTCCGCGACAAAACATTCCCGTTCAACCGTCTCAAAGGAAAAGTCGTTAATACGCTCATTTTCCCGAACTTAGGTAGTGCAAACACAAGTTATAAGATGTTAGCAGCCATGAACAAAAACGTTGAACTCATCGGTCCTATCCAAATGGGTCTTAACAAACCGATTCACTTCATCGATTTTGAATCTTCGGTAAACGACATCGTAAATATCGTTGCAGTAGCTGTCATCGACGCTATTACGGATAAACAAAAGAAAAAATAAAAGTGAACAATAAAACTTTTATGAAAAAACTTTTATTTACTGTTTTTTCAGCAGCAATGTTTTGCGGCGGCACATACGCCCAAGATGCAACTCAAAAAGTTGATACACTGACAATTACAGCTGTCGGTGATATAATGTTGGGTAGTATTGTGCCGGATATGTCGTATTGTCCGCCAAACAACGATGCAAGTCATTTGTTAGACGAAGTAAAACCGTATTTTGAGAATTCGGACATTGTTTTTTGTAACGTAGAAGGTACTTTTACCGACACCAAAACCGGAGCAAAAAACTGTAACGACCCAAAAACGTGTTTTACTTTCGGTATGCCGAAAAAATACGCTAAATGTTTCAAAGATGCAGGTTTTAATCTTGTCAGCGTTGCAAACAATCACAGCGGCGATTTCGGTGAATTAGGCAAAACCAATGCGAAACACCTCTTGGATAGTCTTGAAATCAACTGGGCGGGTTTTACGGAAAAACCTGTTGCTGAGTTTGTTGTAAACGGCATAAAATACGGATTTTGTGCTTTTGCTCCAAACAAAGGAACCGTTCAGATAACAGACCATGCCAACGCCTGCGCTTTGGTTAAAAAACTAAAGGAAGACACCTGTCAAATCGTTATCGTATCGTTTCACGGAGGAGCTGAAGGTTCTAATTATCAGCACGTACCGAGAAAATACGAAACATTTTTAGGTCAAAACCGAGGCAACGTTTATGCTTTTGCTCACGAGGTTATTGATGCAGGTGCCGACATCGTTTTGGGACACGGACCTCACGTTACAAGGGCTGTGGAGATTTATAAAGGTAAATTTATCGCTTACAGCATGGGAAATTTTGCAACATACAGCAACATCAACATCAAAGGTGTTAACGGTCTTGCTCCTATTTTCCGTGTTAAAATAGATAAGGAAACGGGTAATTTTATTTCAGCCAAAATTATCCCGACTTACCAAATCAAACCGCCTAACAAAGGCCCGCATATTGATTCGCAAAAACGTGTAATTCAAGTAATTCAGAATTTAACGAAAGAAGATATTTACGACAATTTGCCGCAAATTTCTGATGACGGAGAGATATTGCCGCCTAAAAAATAACAGATAGAAAATTTCATTTTTTGAAAAAATAATAACAGAAATATTTGTTTTTTCAAAAAAACATTCTATCTTTGGGGTGTCTTAATTATTCAGCAATGGACATCGAAAATAAGGATAATTTTTTTACAGACCTCACGGGTATCACTTGCAGAAACGAGAATCATATTCTCAACTACTTGATTGATACCCATGAGGATTCTGTTTTGTTGTGCGACAAACAAAATTTTGCGGTAAAATGTGCCAATCAAACTGCAAAACAGTTTTTTCGCTATCAACAAACTATAATAGGCGATAGTGCTTTCAAAGTCCTTCCTTTTGATGTCGAAGACTCAAAAATCGAAGAAATCCAAAATCTCTCTGTTGAAAACCCATATTTAGAATACGATTTTACTTCCGAAAACAAAGATACTTATCACTTGAGAGTTTCGCTTTTCAAGAACGAATTGCTCTTCGTTGTCAAAAGAACTACTCTGAAGTTGGAAAATATCGGTGAACGCGGTTTTAAACTCTTGTTCGACAATATGTCTTCTGCCTTTATGTACGCAAAAGCTATAATGGGCAACAAGCGCAGAATTATTGATTTTCAGATACTTGACATTAATCCTATTTTTGAATCGGTTTTTGAGGTCAAGAAAAGTTCTATCGTAGGCAAAAATATCAGTCAGACCTGGTTGCCAAACAAAGACACGCTCATAAAAATTCTTGCAAGACCGGCAAGAATCGGCACTTCAAACGACAATAATTATTACAACAGTTTAACGCAAACCACATATCAGGTTTGCACATCAATACCGTACAGAGGCTATTGTGTTGCGGTTTTCAACGATTTGAAAACTGAAATGATGATAAGAAACGACCTTATCGTCAAAAATGAAATTTCTAAAGCATTTGCTTTAGGACACAATGTCAGCCTTTATAATGCCGTGCTTGAATTAGTCCTAAAAAATACAGGAAGTCCGACGGGGTATATCGGATATTTTTCACGCAAAGGAGATATTGTTTGTCTTGCCCGTAAAGACGAAACGCTCCCAACTATAACTGACGAACACGGCTTTGAAAGAGTTATGGTATCGCCTGATTACACCTCGTTTAAGGCTCAATACTCATTAAAGCAGGAAATCGATACTAACATTTTAGGACACAAAGTCATTTTGGCAACTCCCATTATAAGCGAGGAAAATAATGTGATAGGCATTATCGGGACTTCTGATTGTCCGACGGGGTATTCGGAAAAAGAGATGAATTACATAAAATCGCTTGCAACGTACATCTCACCGTTTATGCTTTCGGAAATCAAAGAGAGAAATTACAAAAGAGATCTAAAAGAGGCAAAAGAAAAAGCCGAAGAAAGCGAACGTTTGAAATCATTGTTTTTAGGCAATATTTCGCATGAAATACGCACGCCGCTAAATTCGATTATGGGTTTTAGCAAACTGCTTTCTCATTACGATTTCGACGAAAAAAACGCCAAATTTATGGAAATGATAAATTTGGGTTGCAATCAGTTACTATCTGTTGTCAATGACATAAAAGATGTTGCAAAACTTCAGACAAAACAGACTAAACTGAATCCGATGCCGCTTAATCTCAATCATTTGATAGATAAAGTCTACTCGGAATTAATCGGCGAGGCTACAATCAAAAATATCTATCTCATGGTAGAAAAAGGCCTTGACGACAAGGCGGCAAATATCATCGGCGACAAACCGAAATTAGAAAGAATTTTGCGTTCAATAGTTTCAAACGGTATAAAATTCACAGAAACCGGCGGCGTAAAACTCGGTTATTCGATGAGTAACGGCAATTTATTATTCACAATTTCTGATACAGGAATCGGTATCAGAAAAGAATTGCACAGCATAATTTTTACCTCCTTTATGCAAGACGAAAACGTCCTCGAACGTAAATACAGCGGTGTAGGCGTAGGTTTAACAATCAGTAAAGGTTTTGTGGACTTGATGGGCGGAGAGATTTGGCTCGAATCAAAACCGGGCTTAGGCACTACGTTTTTCATCAAACTGAAATACCAACCCGCAAACAATGGTAAATAAAAAAAATTATCTTCGTTAGAACCCTAATAAAGATTCAAACAAAGATAATTTTTAACAAAAAACTGATTTTTTTCTCTTTAGTTTACACGGTTAATTATTTCACCGCCTAATTTTACTCCTTCTAAATTGGCAGGAATAAGCTTGTGATGTCTTTCCGGTAATGATTTTTTCAAGCCGGCTTCGATGAAATCCAAAGAAACTACGGGTTTAACTTTCAAATAACCGCCCAAAACTATCATGTTGAAAATCTTGTGCATATTTTTTTCGTTAGCCGTTTTTGAAGCCTCTACCGAATAAATTCTCAAATCCGTTCTCTCCGGCGGTCTTGAAATACCGTTAGGATCGTAAATCAAAAGTCCACCAGGTTTAACGGTATTTTCAAATTTGTCCAACGACTGCTGATTAAGAATTATAGCCGTATCAAAAGCCGTTAAAATCGGCGAGCTGATTCTTTCTGTACTCAAAATAACGGTAACATTAGCCGTTCCGCCGCGCATTTCAGGACCGTATGAAGGCATCCAACTCACCTCCAAACCCTGCATTAAACCCGAATACGCAAGTATTTTGCCCATCGACAAAACACCTTGTCCGCCAAATCCGGCTATTATTATCTCTTCATTCATAAATTCTCCGTTCATAATTCTACGACAGGATTTTTTAAAAGTTTGAAATTATCTTTTATATCGCCCGGAACATAATATTTGAAAGTGTTTTCTTCCATCCATTTGTTCGCTTGAACAGCAGACATTTTCCAACCCGAATTGCAGTTGGACAAAAACTCAATAAAACAAGTTCCTTGTTTACCTTCCGCCTGATATTCAAAAGCTTTTTTAATAGCGGCTTTTGCTTTTCTAACGGCAGCCGGAGTGTGTACTGACTGTCTTGTAACGTATCTGACAGCAGGAAGTTGCGCTATCAATTCCGTTATTCTTATCGGATAACCCATCGTTGAAACGTCCCTACCGTAAGGCGATGTAGAAGTTTTTGCACCTTCCAAGGTTGTCGGAGCCATTTGACCACCGGTCATACCGTAAATACCGTTGTTGATGAAAATTATCAAAATATTTTCACCACGGTTGCAACAGTGCATCGTCTCGGCTGTACCGATTGCAGCCAAATCACCGTCGCCTTGATAAGTGAAAACGTATTTGTTAGGATAAACCCTTTTTATACCCGTTGCTAACGCCGGAGCGCGTCCATGTGCAGCCTCCTGCATATCAATTTCCATGAACTCGTATGCCATAACGGCACAACCTACGGGCGCAATACCGATAGTTTGTTCGTCGATGCCGAGTTCTTCAATCGTCTCCATCAAGATTCTGTGAACAGTACCGTGTCCGCAACCCGGACAATATGACAGAGGCTTATCGTTCAGAAGTTTAGTCTTTTTGAAAACTATATTTTCCTCTTTTATAATATCTTCTAACTCCATGATTTTCTTAAAAAAGTTTTTTCTCGCCAGCAGCGAATTGTTTCAACGCTTCAAAAATATCCAAAGGCGAGGCTATAACACCGCCCATTCTTCCAAAATGTTCCACTCTTGAGCGTCCGTTAACAGCAAGTCTGACATCTTCAACCATTTGACCAGCACTCATCTCAACCGATAAGAAACCTTGAACGCCTCTTTCGGCTAACGAGCGAAGTTCTTTCGTCGGAAAAGGCCAAAGTGTCTGAGGTCTTAAAAGTCCCGCTCTCAAACCGCTTTTTCTTGCGAGTTCAACAGCTTTCATACTCGTTCTCGCACTCGAACCATAAGCCACGATAACAAATTGTGCGTCCTCGCAACCTATCATTTCGCAACGTACCTCGTTTTCTTGAATTTGTTTGTATTTTTTCTGAAGTTTTATATTAAACTCTTCTTGAACAGATGCAACAAGTCTGAGCGAGGTGATAACACGTTTTTGTGTTCCGCGTTTTCTGCCCGTTGTAGCCCAAGGACATTGTTGAGCAACCTCCTCGTCAGTGCGGCGCGGTATAGGGTCAAACAATTCCACTTTTTCCATCATCTGACCAATTGCTCCGTCTGACAATATCATTGCGGGATTTCTGTATTTAAATGCTAATTCAAACGCAAGACGCATAAAATCAGACATTTCCTGAACCGAAGCCGGAGCTAATGTTATAAGCTTGTAATCACCGTGTCCACCGCCTTTAACGGTCTGAAAATAATCCGCCTGAGAAGGCTGAATCGTTCCTAATCCGGGGCCGCCTCTTACAACATTAACAACCACGCACGGTAATTCCGCACCTGCAATATACGAAATACCTTCTTGCATCAACGATACGCCCGGACTTGAGGATGAAGTCATCGCCATTTTGCCCGCACCAGCCGCACCGTAAACCATATTGATGGAAGAAACTTCGCTTTCTGCTTGAAGCACCACCATACCCGTTGTTTTTTCGGGATTGGCCGCCATTAAATATTCCATAACCTCTGATTGAGGTGTGATAGGATAACCGTAATAAGCATCAACTCCTGCCCTAATAGCGGCCTCTGCCAAGGCTTCATTGCCTTTCATTAATCTTAATTCACTCATTCTCTTTTGCTCGATAAACTGTGATAACTGCATCAGGACATATAACGGCGCAATTAGTACAACCCGTGCAATTTTGCGGATTAACCATAAAAGCGGGATTATAACCCTTTAAATTAACTTGTTGGGAAAGTTGCAAGACTTGAAATTTGCAGGTCTCGACACAAAGTCCACAACCTTTGCATTTTTCTTTGTCAATGACAACTGCCCCTCTGACTTTTGCCATTTTTTTCTAAAATTATCTTGACTGTTTGTTTTTTTCTAAGGCACAAAATTATTTATTTTTTGGGAAAAGTTGCAATTTTTATCAGAAAATTTATTATGATTAGTATTATTTTGCATAATAAAAAACACTGAACTTATTCAATTGAAATTTTGATTCCGTGATTTCTGTTTTATTTTTAACATTTCTCTTGCGAAAATTCCTTTATTTCAATTTTCAAAATTTTCGTATATTTTTCTTTTAATTTTTCTTTGTTAAAGTTTTTTAACATATTATTTTTTTTATTTTTGTGCGCATAAATATAGAAATTTTACAATCACACAAAATATGAAAAAAAACATTTTTAATATTATTGCAGCGTTAATATTATCTTTTTGCGCAAGTATAGTTAATGCTCAAAATGTGCCTTACGCCGAACTTTCCACCGACGGTACAACCTTCACATTCAAATATGGTACAAAACCCGATGGGGCATACGATTTGAATGAGAACGACAATCCTGCATGGAAAGATGATGTTGCAAATGTTACCATAGTAATTTTTGACGAATACTTCAAAGATGCCCGCCCTACTTCGTGTTATTCTTGGTTTGATCACATGACAAACTTAACCGAAATTGTCGGCATGAAAGAATATCTCAATACCTCTGAGGTTACAAATATGGCAGCTATGTTTTCTTATTGCTCTAAACTTACAAGTATCGACGTGAGTGGTTTCGACACGAGAAAAGTCGAGAGTATGAATCATATATTCGCAGATTGTAGCAGTATTACAAGTCTTGACGTTAGCAATTTCAATACGGGAAATGTTACGGATATGGGGTTTATGTTCTCTAATTGTACCAAACTTACAAGTCTTAATGTTGGAGGCTCTTTTAATACAGAAAATGTTACGGGTATGCGTTATATGTTTGCATATTGCTATGGTCTTACAAGTCTCGACATAAGCGGTTTTAATACGGGAAAAGTTACAGATATGAATAGTATGTTTTACCAGAGTAAAAATCTTACCGCAATTAAAGTTGGTTCGGGTTGGGATGTTAGCGGTGTTACAGACTTTACTGATATGTTTTCAACATGTACTGCTCTTATTGGTAACGAAGGTGTGTGGGTTAGCTCAACCAATAAAACCAATGCCAACACTTCAAGTACCGGCTATCTGACTTCCGGTAATTATAAGGTGTTCTTGAATCCTGACGGCGGCACGGTAACCGACGGCACAATGATGAATACCCCCGTAACATTGCCCGAACCTGAAAAAGATGGTTGTAAGTTTTTAGGCTGGGTACGTCAGTTGAAATCTAATGCTTATGAAGCTTCAACTTCTACCAATGTAACGGTTGCCGAAAACGATGGTAACAGATGGTATAAGGCACATTGGGCTGTCATGAAACCCTATGCGGTACTTTCAGACGACAGCAAAACCCTTACTTTCAAATGCGGAGAGAGTATACCCGACGGAGCGTATAGTTTGAATTCGGGAGAAATTGTTCCGGGGTGGCAAGGCGATCGTAGTACAGTCACAACAGTAGTTTTTGATGAGAGTTTTCAATACGCAAGACCGACTTCTTTTTCCAGATGGTTTAACGACTTTGAAAA
>JAEEGL013426416.1_pt1 | contig 11437 bp, 10 predicted proteins | sample 9134231 | NCBI WGS metagenome assembly JAEEGL01 (sample SAMN16246548, study PRJNA631951) | gut metagenome | biome: gut microbiome; feature: rumen; material: fiber-attached | host: Bos | place: Iran: Karaj | collected 2018-10
ATCATCGCCGAGGAAGCCGGGAAGAGGAATCTCATCCATTGCGACGGGAAGAAGGAGTTCGCCTACGACAAGAACAGGAAGCTCATGGTCGTGGACACCTTCGGAACTCTCGACGAGGATCGCTGGTGGGACGCGGACGAGTATGCCGCCGGAAGGATAGTCGAGCTCTCCAAGGAATTTGTCCGCCAATACTACCGCGAGACCGGGTACCACGACGCACTGTATTCCGCCCGCGAAGCCGGGAAGCCAGAGCCCGATATACCTCCCCTCCCACAGGACATCATCGACCGCGTGAGCAAGCTCTACGTCGATATGTACGAGAGGATAACCGGAGAGAAATTCTGAAGGAAGTTTAAGGTGAGGCGGCCTCAGAAGAGGTCGACCTTCACCAATTTATCGCCTTTGGGGCATTCGATGTCCCCATAGACGGTTTTTATGCTGTATTTGGAGCCTTCGGTTTTGCCGGGCGCATGGCACAGCCGGTAGTTTTCGCATGCGAGGTTCTCGCATTTAGATTCCTGGTAAGTGATCATGCTCCCGTCGATGGCTTGCTTCTTGGGTATTGACGCGGGCGTGGGGATTTTCTCGACCACCGCGGCGGTGACCTCTTCGCCCAGGTATTCGTGGCATTCGTGGGTCTGCGACCTCACTTCCAAGACCCTGTATTTGGATCCCGGCTCCAGATTGAAGCACACCCCTTTCAGTTTGCATTCCCTGCAGTCGTTCAGCGGGCCGACGAAATAGAATTCGTTGCCTTCGTGAGCCTGCGAAGTGCCGATTAGCGTTATCAATGTCATTTCTTCCTCAAATGACGCCTGTTTCGCTCGCGACGGTCATAGCTACTTCCTCGCTTATGCCTGTCGTACCGAGTATCGTGAACCTGTCGGACCTTATCTCGTGAGCGTGGACCATGGCGTCTATCATCTGATCTTTCGTTATCCCCAGTCCCCTGGCGGTTGTGGGGGCACCAATCATACGCAAAGCGTCTCTGATGCTCTTCCAGTCCCCTCCGTGGAGATACATCGTCAGTATCGAAGCCACACCGCACTGCTCCCCATGCAACGCGCGCCCGGGGCATGTGAGGTCAAGCCTATGCGAGATCATGTGCTCCGCGCCGCTGGTGGGTCTGGAGCTCCCCGCTATGTTTATCGAGATCCCGGAGAGGATAATGGGCTTGATCGCGAGCCAAACGCTCGTTTCCAGCCCGGGTTTTATTTTGTCCGCGGAGCTCATGACTGATTCCGCGGCATACTTGGACAGCGTGTATGCCGTCCCGCTGTAACTCTCATTCGTGAGCCTTTTGGCGAAATCCCAATCCTTCAGAGCTGTGAGATTGGAGATGACATCGGCGCATCCGGCGGCCAGAAGGCGGTAAGGGGCCTTTGAGATGACGGCAGTATCGGCTATTATGCCCATCGGGGAGCCTGATTCTATGGATTTGGATCCCGCGGGGGTTTTCAATGATGCTCTGTTGGATGCGATGCCATCATGCGAAGCCGATGTGGGAATGCTGATGAATGGGATGTCGAGATCCTTAGAGACGACTTTGGCCGTGTCGATCTTGCTTCCGCCGCCGACCGCCAGAATGAAATCCGATTTGAATTCTCTGATCTGGTTTTCGGCGGTTTTGACGTTCTCCATCGTCGCGTCGCCTATGAGACAGACGTCCAGATCGTATCCGCTCATATATTCGGCGACCTCTTTTCCGGCGGCTTTCATCGTCTTCTCGCCGGATATAAGCGTGGCGGTGCGCCCTATCTTGAGCTCGTCGCACATCTCTCTGACGGATCTCAGCGCATTGTGGCCGGCGTTGACGTTGCGCGGGAACTCGGCCACTTTCCATTTCATGAACTCTTCCGTCATGTTCACTGGAACCCATATGGATGTCAGACTTAAAGACTGTCCGCTCAAATACACTAAAAAATGACGGATTACGGAGCGAATAATCTGACGAGGGTTCCCCGTACCCACCCTCACGATTCCGGCCGGTGCCCGGTAGTAAAGATATCCGTCTGCGTTGGATGTCACGATGGGGGCTTAACTGATGTATAGATGTCCCGCCCCGGACCCAATGCTATCCGCTTAACCCGCGGACAAGGGTTTGCACCCGCTCCGGAAAGGCTACCTTCCTGCGTCAGATCAGCTCTGTAATCCAGTTGAGCTCTTGGATGGAATTGTCGGTTTTCCTCACGTCCTCGGAGATTCTGTCCGCTTGCTTTCTCAGAGCCTTGACGTCAACCGTGCTGACTATCTTGATGTCGGTGGAAACGCGGCGCTCAGCCCTGTTGCTGGCATGGTCGATGAAGGTCCTCAGCATCTCGCCTTTCCTCTTCATGACGTCTCTGCGGGCCAGAAGCTCAGCAAGCGTAGCTCCGTTCCTGTCTTTGGTGAGGCTGTTGGTGATGTTTATCCTGCGGATCAGATCCATGAGCTGTTCCGTGATGGTGTCAAGCTCCGCGAGAAGAACTTTCGGATCTTCGCTGGGCTCATCTCCTTCTTGGACTTTGGAATTGTTGTTGAGCCTTATCTCAAGCTGTCTGAGCCTCAGATCCAGGTCAGACCTCATCTTAAGCGCTTCCGCGAGCTTCATGCCCCTCATAATTGCATCTGTTTATTTAATCTGTACCGCAGATTATGGTCCATGAAAGCGCTGATCGTCGCGGGGAGCATGAACGCCGATGGCATCACCGCAAGGATGTGCGGATATGCGGCCGATGCCCTCCGCGGATTGGGTTGGGAGGCTCGGATCGTTTTTCCGTCTGGGATGGACATACGCCACTGCTCAGGGTGCGGGAAATGCGCGTCCGGAGTATGCGCGATCGACGACGACATGGCCGAAATCCTGGATGCCGTCGAAGGGTCTGACCTCTTGATTCTGGCGTCTCCGATACATTTCAGCGGCCCTTCTTCTCTGATAAAAACCGTCATGGATCGGTTCCAACCTTATTGGTGGAAAGGGTCTCATGGAGGAAGGATGGCAGCTATGCTCTGCGGAGGAAGCCCGAACGCCCGCTTCTCATGCGCCGTGGCTGAGATGAGAGCGCTTTCGATAACGGCCGGAATGGGGTGGGCGGGCCATCTCGAATTCCCGGGCACCGACGACCGCGGGGGAAAAGGCCTGAAAGAGGCTGTCGGAGATTTCGTCCGCGATATCGTCACAGAGCGACGTGGAATATCTTGTTCGCGAAGGAAGCCGGCACGGAGGCGTATCTGGCCCCCGGGAACGGGATTGCGGATGGGCACATGTCCTCTATGGATTCCCATTGTCTGTCCGTCAGGGACATGTCCGAGTCGACCACGCATATCCTGAAGTAATTCATGTCCATGAGCTCGTCCAAGATATCCTCCACATATGATTTCCTTCCTCCCCTGCGGATTCCCATCCCGTCAGCGACGTAGACCGCGGGGATGAAGCTGTCCGATACGTCCATTATGTCCTTCAGTATGGCATCCGAGAGGGAGACATGGTAAGGGGAGATGATCATGTCCGCGGAGGAATTGAACGCGTCCATGAGGTCTTCCGTCGTCTCGATCGAAGTCATCAGCCATAGGTAAGCCCCTCTTACTCTCAGACGTTTCATTACGCCCTCGCAGAACCATCCCTATCTGAGGCTGTTCACATCCGCGGCGATTATCGGCGACCTTTCCTCGGTAATGATTTTGCCTCTGAGGGCAGACAACGGCATCAGCGGCCCTTCCAAGACCGGTCTGCCGCATTCGAACCGCCCCTCGGAGATCCTCACCTTCCCATCCTCGTAGACAGCGAACACCGCCGGAATATCCATGCGCCAGAAATTTTGGATTTGGTATTTGGATATGTTGCAGAATCCTTTATGCGATAGGTTATTAACCTGCGCAGAGCGATGACCGTCCGAGGTTCAGAAATGAGCAGAACTTTCGTTTGTTCAAAATGCGGCACCGCGGTTGATCTCATCTACAAGGGAGGGTGCTTCCCCAGCTGCTGCGGATCCCCCATGACCCCGGTAGAGCCCAAAACCGACGATTTCGCCAAAGAGAAGCATGTCCCTTACATCGAGAAGAAGGACGGGGGATTCCTGGTCAAAGTAGGCAAAGAGGCCGCCCACCCCATGGCCGATGACCACTACATCGTGTATATCCAGATCTGCGCCGACGGCATCCTCATGAGGAAATATCTCAAACCCGGAGACGCTCCCGAGGCTTTCTTCCCCACTTCCGCCGAGAAAGTCACCGCATGGGAGTTCTGCAACAAGCACGGCCTCTGGAAATCCAACCAGTGATTTCGTATTAAACTAAAATCTCAAACCCTGCGGATCGGATTCCGTCCGCAGGCCATTTCTTTTTCATAATTATGAAAGGCAGGGGGATGGTTCCCCCATGTTTCTCAGCACGCGAAGTAACCGTGCGTCTTGAGCATCCTCTTCTTGACGAGGTGCGACCCGAAGAAGTAGAATACTGCGATGAACGGCATCCAAAGCAGCGACCACAGCGGGATGGGAAGCACTCCTTCCATGCCTACGGATTCCGCGATGGCAAGCCACAGGTCTCCGGTGAACGGAAGCAGCGTTCCGGCTGCCAGCGCGAGTATGGTGGTCACAACGAGGATATTGGATGGCCAGCTCCTGAAGAAAGGGAGCTTGTTGGTACGCACGATGTGGATCGCCCAAACCTGCATCCAGTACTGCTCTATGCACCATAGGGTCTCGAACAGTAGCTCCACGTTGGTGCCGCTCAGGTCTTCCCTGGCGAGGATGGCGGCGGCGGCGCTGTCGAACCCTTCGAAGGGAATGGTAGCGAAGACCACGAAGATCATGAATGCCCATGTCATCAGGTCTGTCAGAGGGCACATCAGCCCGTATCTGAACATGACGTTCTTCAGGTTGATGGCATCCCATTTCCTTGGTTCGCGGACGAATTCGTCTTCAACTTTGTCCCACGGGATGACCAGGCAGGCGAAGTCGTTGATCAGGTTGAAGATCAGGATCATGATCGCGCCCATAGGCTCGAAGTTGAACAGCAGAGTCGCTATGATCAGCGAGAACATGTATCCGAAGTTGATCGAACCGATCATCTTGACGTACTTTATGCTGTTGACGTAGACTTTCCTGCCTTCTATGGCTCCGTTCTTGAGTATGCCCAGATCCTTTTCCAGCAGGATCATGTTGGCGGTGTCCTTGGCGATGTCGGTTCCGGTGTCCACCGAGATGCTGACGTCGGCGTTCTTCATGGCGACGACATCGTTTATCCCGTCTCCCATCAGGCCGACGGTGTGGCCGTTTCCGCGAAGGGTGGTGACTATCCTGGATTTGTTTTCGGGGGTGAGCCTTGCGAACACGTTGCATGTTTCCACCGCGGTCTTCAGCTCTTCGTCTGACATGGCGTCTATCGCTTCGCCGACGAGGATTTCCTTGCCTTCGATGCCTATCTCGTCGCAGACGTACCCGGAAACGTATTCGTTGTCTCCTGTGAGCACTTTGACGGCGATGCCATAATCGGCCAGATCCTTGATCGCGGTCTTGGCGGTGGGCTTCACGGGATCGATGAACACGACGAATCCGTCGAATATGAGGTCGCATTCGTCCGCAGAGGTGACGTTGGTCCCATCGGGCATGAACTTGTGCGCAACCGCAAGGACGCGCATGCCTTTGCTGCTGTACCACTCCACGAGCCCCATGATGTCGTTGATGGTGCTGTCGTCGAGAACCTGGATGTCCCTGTTCTCGTCGGTGTACCCGGAGGAGATCTCGAGGATCTCAGCCACCGCTCCTTTGGTGATCATCATGTCGACGTCATCATTCTTCTCGACGACGACGGTGGCTCTCCTTCTGATGAAGTCGAACGGTATGTCGGCGACGAATTTGTACCCGTCCAGCTCGTCGGAGAGGCCGTTGTCTTCCGCATACTCATCGATCGCCCAATCTATCTGGTTGGTTGCCGAAGTCAGGTTCTTGCTGTTCAGGCAGGTAAAGATCTCTATCGTATGGCTGGGGTTGCCGTAGACATCGTTGCACGACTCGAGGGAAATCCTGTTCTGAGTGAGGGTCCCGGTTTTGTCCGAGCAAAGGACGTCCATGGCTCCGAAGTTCTGGATCGAGGTGACGTCTTTGACGATGACTTTGTTCTTCGACATGTCGATGGCGCCCTTCGCAAGGTTGGTCGATACGATGGTCGCCAGCATCTCGGGCATGAGGCCTATCGCCAAAGTCAGCGAGAAGATGACGGCTTCCATGATCCCATCGAAAGTGAACTCTCCGTAGTTGAAGTAGCTCTTGGCAACCATTATGAGGAAGACCGGGGGGACCATGTAGAGCATGATCTTGATCAGAACCGACGCGATCGCTTTGCTTCCTTTGTCATAGGTGGTCGCAGATCTCTTCTTGGAGAGCTCTTCTGCCATGCTCCCGAAGATGGTGTCGTCACCGACGGAGACGACTATCGCTTCCGCGGAGCCCCCGATGACGCTGGTTCCCATGAAGGCCATGTTGTTGCATCCGAGGATGTTTCCCACGCTGGCGCTGGGTTCGGTGACTTTCGTGACAGGCCCGGATTCGCCGGTAAGCGAGGATTGGTCCACCTGCAGGTGGTTTGATTTCAGTATTCTCACGTCGGCGGGGATGACGTCGCCGGTGTCAAGTATGATTATATCTCCGACGACCAGCTCTTTGGAGTCCATCTCCACCTCTACGCCTTCGCGGCGCACGGTTATGATCGTAGTGACCATGCTGACCAGTTTGGACGCGGCTTTGCTGCTGCGGGTCTCCTGGATGAAGGTCATGGTTCCGCTGACGACGATCAGAGTCGTGAGGATTACAAAATAGATGATGTCCGGGTCCAGAATCATCCAAAGGATGTCTATGACGGCCAGTGCGATTATGAAAATGTTGACGAATGCGTGATAAAGCCTTTTCAGAACGATATGTTTGTTATGGTTGGTGACTTCATTTTTCCCGTATTGAATGCGGGATGTTGTCACTTCTTCGTTATAAAGCCCATTTTCGTTGCTTCCGAGAAGCTTCACCACTGTCTCCCCGTCCAAGGACGCGGCCGACTTCATTCTTTGATCAGGAGGAATCGAACCATTTACCACGCTGGCTGCTATAATCACATAGGACTTAAAGCAATCTCCGAGGAGGCGTCAGAAACTCCCTTTATATCGGCTGGTATCAGCCATTTCCTATGTGTCCGAGGCTCATACCCTTCTAACGGCCCGCATAGCGGATGTTCCGAGAAGGATAAATCCCAGCACGGCAATCGACGGCGCATGAAAGCTTTGCCTGTGATCGCGGTCGCTGCGGCATTGCTGATCGTCGCTGCGGCTCTTTGCATTCCTGGGAGCACGGAGGAGCGCAGGCTTCCTCTGGAATTCCACGTCCCTGATGTCTCCGACATGGATGTTAAGGACGGTGCAGTCGCCTCCGGAAGCGTCAACGTCCTCGGATGGGATTGTTTCGATGCCGCCGATGGCGGGAACATCCTGCTCTCGCCGTATGGGATATACTTCGCACTGTGCATGCTGGCCAACGGCTCTGAATCCGGGTCCGAGGCGGAAAAGGAGATGCTCGGAATCCTCCATTCCGACGGCATCGATTCTCTGAATGCGTATCTGGATTCCCTTTTGGCTGCGAACGGGGAGGAGTTCGTCTCCTGCGGAATGGTGATGGTGGACCGCTCTGCCGTCGCCGGGACGTCCGTGTCCGAGGATTTCGCCAAGGCTGTGGCGAGGTATTGCGGCGGCGCGGTATCGGAAGCCGATTTCTCGGGGGATTTGGATGCCGTGAAGGCACTGATCAAGGAATGGGTCAGCGAGAATACCTGCGGCCTGATCCCGGATTACGAGTCGATAGCCACGGAAGATACGGTATGCGACCTGCTGAACGTGGTGCATTTCAAGGGAAGCTGGAACGTTCCTTTCGATTCCGATCTGACGTATGACGAATATTTCCATGGCGACGGCGGCTCTGTCTCACTGGTTCCGATGATGCATGGGACTCTCAAAGGCGTGCGCTATCACGAGGATTCCAGATTCAGGGGAATCCAGCTGGAATACGATTCCGAGCTTCGGGAAGGCCTTTGCATGCGCATCATCCTTCCTAAGGATCCCTCCTCGACAGAGGTTCTGAAGGAATGGAAGTCAGAATCCTGGGAGAACAGGGAGGCTTTCATGGGGAAGCTGGGATCTTCGGCCCTTGTCGATGCCGATATCTCTCTGCCCAAGCTGGATCTTTCTGAATCTCTGGATCTGAAGAAGATCATGTCAGAGCTCGGTCTGAGCGAATCTGCAACGTTCAGCGGGATGATAGATGGCGTTCCGCTGTCAGTGGAAGGCGGGAAGCATCAGGCTAGGATGATAGTCGACGAGGAAGGCACCGAAGCGGCCGCCGTCACGGAGATAACGATGGAAAAGCTGTCTGTCATTCCCGGATCCGATCTGTCAAAAGTTGAATTCCGCTGCGATATACCGTTCCTGATGGCCATCGTGGACGAGGAGACAGGAGCGGATCTGTTCGTCGGATACGTGGGCGACGTATATCTTTGACGATCGATTCTATGGGATGCTGTATGCCACCTAAGGGATGAGGTTCCTATGATAAAGGCAGAGATACGCATAGATTATCCGGACGAAAGGACCGCCCGCGCGGTTTTCGATGCTCTGGCCCCGGACAACGCGGGGTATGTAGAATCCTCTCTCGAAGGCGTTTCCATAGTTCTCAGGGCGGAGTCAGAGACCGCCGGGACCATGAGGAATACCGCCGACGATCTCATGGCATGCGTCAAGGCGGCCGAAGATTCCATAGGGGCTACGGGCCAACCCAATTAATATCAAGACAAGTTAACGTCGGATATGTTCGAGATCATAAAGCGCGATGGCATGGCGCGCATGGGCAGATTTGAGGTCCACGGGAAGGTCGTGGAGACCCCTGCCCTGCTTCCGGTGGTGAATCCCAAGATAAACACCGTGCCTCCGCGCGAGCTTTACGAAAGGTTCGGGTTCAAAGCCCTGATCACCAATTCTTACATAATCAAGAATTCGCCGGAGCTCAAAGAGAAGGCTCTGGAGCTGGGACTGCACGGTCTGCTCGACTATCCCGGCGTCATCATGACCGATTCCGGGACTTTCCAGTCCCATATGTACGGGGAAGTCGATCTCACAAACGAGGAGATAGTTCAGTTCCAGAAGGATATCGGTACGGACATCGGGACTGTGCTGGACATCTTTACCGAGCCTTTCTGGACCAAGGAGCAGACGGCCGAATCCATAGTCACGACTTTGGAGAGAACGGAGAAAGCCTGCGAAATGAAGGGCGACATGCTCATCAACGGTGTCATCCAGGGATCGATTTATCAGGATTTGAGGGAGGACTGCGCCAGGAAGATGGCTTCCATGGATATAGACGTCCACCCCATAGGCGGCGTCGTCCCTCTGATGGAGCAATACCGCTATTCCGAGCTCGTCGATGTGGTCATGGCTTCCAAAAGGGGCATAAACCACAGCCGCCCCGTCCACCTGTTCGGCGCTGGCCACCCTATGATTCTGGCCCTTGCCACTCTGATGGGATGCGATCTGTTCGATTCCGCTGGGTACGCCAAATTCGCCAGAGACGACAGGATGATGTTCATCGACGGAACGTTCAGGCTTGCCGACATGAAATCTTTGGATTGCGATTGCCCAGCGTGCCGCGGGCGCAGAGTCGAGGAGCTCCGCGGGCTGGACAAGAAGAGCAGGACGAAGATAATCGCCGAGCACAATCTGTATCAGATCACGCGCGAGCTGGCTCTCGTCAGGCGCTATCTTCAGGAAGGTCGCCTCTGGGAGCTGGCCGAGATCCGCTGCAGGGCCCATCCTGCTTTGTTGGACGCTCTCCGCAGGCTGAAAGAGCATCAGGCTCAGATGGAGCTCAGCGATCCCCTCAGCAGGGACGGAGCCATATTCTATACCGGTTCGGAGTCCCGCGGAAGGCCGGTCTATCTGAGATATCTGGACAGGCTTGGGAAAAGATACGTGCCTCCGACCGACAAAGCCGTCCTGTTCCCGGATTGCCAGGGCAAGCCGTACAGCAGGCCGTATGCCGAGGATTTCGACAGGGCAAGGAAGGCGGGATACACCCCCATTGTGGTCTCCCCGTTCGGACCGGTTCCGGCGGAGCTGGATGAGATGTACCCTCTGGCCCAATCTCTCTTCCCCTCGATACAGGATGATGAGACCGAGAACGAATCTGAAAGGCTGACATTCCAGTTTTTGAGCATGATGGGATTCAGAAAGGCGATAGAGCCTGGTCAGATTCCGGATGGGGGCTCCATAGAATACGATGCCGACATGCTCAGGGCGAAAGCCGTGGCGAGGTATCAGTTCGGGAACGAGGCCGCGGATGCTCTTTTCAGAGGCGAGGTGACGTTCGTCAAGAGCAAGAAGACCGGCAAAATAAGGAACGTCATATCGGATGGCGAGCACGTTCTCTCGATGCGCGCCGGAGACGGGCTGTATACTCTCAGATTGGAGGGAGCGAAGAGAATCGTCTCGTCGGTTCCAGCACCATATATGCGTGTGGCGATCATGGATGATGCCGTCCCATTCGTTGCCGACGGGCGCAACGTGTTCGCACAGTTCGTGCTGTCCTGCGATCCTGAGCTGCGCCCGATGGAGGAGGCCATAGTGACCGACAAGGACGGCAATCCCGTGGCCACCGGCCGCATGTTCCTGACGCCCAAAGAGATACCTTTCATGAAGAAAGGCATCGCAGTCAAGGTCCGCACCGGCGCCGAGGAATGAGAAACATGCCGGCAGGGGTATCCCCGCCGGTTTTATCTGAAATCAGTTCATAACTGGAAGGTCATTCTTCACGCCGTCGGCGTAGACCTTCGCTATGGCGTTCTTCATGATCGTATCGGGTACGTCTTCGGCGTATTCCCTCTTCCAATCGAGGATTGGGCGCCCGAAAGTCACTTTTCCGGGTTGGTCAGGATCGTCGTCGGCTTCGAGATATTTGATCGCCAGCCCGTCTACGATTTCCTGGACGCTTTTTCCGTTGATTATAATGGAACTCGTTCCGTTTTCTATCTTCGTCTCTTTGAAAGTGCAGGGGATATCTTCCATCTCCAAGTCGCACATCAGGTCTTTGATGTACGAAACCATCGCTGCGGAGGACCTTCTTCTGACTACGGGGTCGTCTATAGGCGCATCCGTGTGCCTGTACTCTATTTCTATCCTGACCATGGACTCTAATCCCCCGTCATACTTAAAACGATGGCGGTACGCCTTTGAAGGTTCTGTTTTTTTATCCGAGATTGCGATTCTCCCGGCAATGTCAAGCTCTGGAGTAGTGGCGCTTTTGGTGGCTGTAATAGTCATTATCGTAGGCGCCGCCATATTCTTGGGAGGCTCTGGAGACGATGGTCAGCAGAAGACTGATCCCGAAGAGCCAGTCGATCCTGTGGATCCGGATGTCCCCAAAGCCACGTA